>LXNJ01002178.1_pt1 | contig 10887 bp, 8 predicted proteins | sample 809081 | NCBI WGS metagenome assembly LXNJ01 (sample SAMN04870510, study PRJNA318959) | sponge metagenome | biome: sponge; feature: marine sponge reef; material: water | host: Petrosia ficiformis | place: Greece: Milos, Mediterranean Sea | collected 2013-05-29 | depth 5-7 m
TCTTGATGCCGGGCTCCTGCTGCAGTTTGAGCAGCTTCTTGTTCTTCGGCATGCCCCGCTGGGCCTGCAACAGCCGGTTCCCGGCTTCGTAGTCGTCCTCTTCGTTATCCAGCACTGTTTCCGCCTCGGCGATGATCTTCGCCACGAAGCGGGTCTGCGCCCGTACGAGTTTCTGCACGTCGGGAAGCGATTCGGCGTACTTCCCGCTGTTCGATTCGCTCACCTCGCCGGCGATGATGAGGGGCGTGCGGGCCTCGTCGATCAGGATCGAGTCCACTTCGTCCACGATGGCGTAGGTGTGGCCCCGTTGCACGCGGTCCTCCAGGCGCCACTTCATGTTATCCCGGAGGTAGTCGAAACCGAATTCGTTGGTGGTGCCGTAGGTGACATCCGCCAGGTAGCCGGCTTTTTTGCGTTCCGTGTCGGGGTCGTTGGTCTCGAGGCACTCGACGGTCAGTCCCAGATACTCGAATACCGGTCCCATCCAGGCCCGGTCGCGCTTGGCCAGGAACTCGTTGTGGGTCACCAGGTGGGCGCCCTGTCCGGTCAGGCCATTGAGGTACATGGGAAACAGGGCTACAAGCGTCTTGCCCTCTCCCGTGGCCATCTCGGCGATCTTGCCTTCGTGAAGCACGACGCCCCCGATAATCTGCACGTCGTAGGGGATCATGTCCCAGACCATCTCGCCCTGGCCGGGGACGGTCCACGTCCGACCGACCATGCGCCTGCACGCTTCCTTGACCAGGCCGAAGGCTTCGGGCAGGATTTCGTCCAGCTCTTCGCCGTCCTCCCACCTGGACCGGAGCTCCCGCGTCTTCTCGGGAAACTGACCTTCGTCGAGCGCCTGGTATTCGTCAGCCCATTCGTTGACGGCCTCGACGATCGGTCCCAGCCGCTTGACATCCCTGTCGTGCTTGGTGCCGAACGAACCGGCGATCAGGTTCTTGAACCGGTTGAACATGGGGTTTCTTCCTTCGTTTCCTTCTTGTGGATCGAATTCGATCCCGTGATTTGACACGGATCAAACTAACGGTGCAAGGGGATCGCAACAACTCTTTTCTTAGAACCGGACGGACCGTTTAACGGTTCCAATTTACATGAAAAAACCCCGGCGGGGATGCGTTGACGCGCCGGGGCTATTAGTGCTGGATACGAAGGGAACCTGCCTCCTAGTCGTCATCCCGCAGATAGGGACTGAGCTTGCCGCTGCGGGTCGCGTGACGCAGGCGCTGCAGCGCCCGTTCCTTGATCTGGCGTATCCGTTCCCGCGTGAGGCCGAACTGGATGCCGATTTCTTCGAGCGTGTGGGCCCGCTCCGAACCGACGCCGAAGTACAGGCGGATCACTTCCGCCTCGCGGTCCGGAAGCGTATCCAGTACCTTGCCGACGTCCGATTTCAGGAACTGCAGCATGGTGTTTTCGTCCGGCGCCGTCTGCATTTCGTCGGGCAGCAGGTCGAGCAGGCTGCGGTCGTCGTCGTGATTGAAGGGGACATCGAGGGAGATGCAGTGGCTGAAGGAGCTGAGGGCCTCGTTGATTTCCTCGACCGTGATATCCATTTCCTGGGCGATTTCATCGATATCGGGCTTGCGGCCGAGTTCGTGCTGCAGATGCTTGGAGGTCTGCTTGATGCGGCGAAGTTCTTCCGAGCGATTGACCGGGACGCGCACGGTGCGCGACTGGTTGGCTATGGACTGTATGATGGCCTGTCGAATCCACCAGACGGCATAGGATATGAACTTGTATCCCCTGGTTTCATCGAACTTCTTGGCGGCCCTCATCAACCCCATGTTGCCTTCGTTGATCATGTCGAGCAGGGGCAGGCCGTAGTTCTGGTACTGACGGGCCACGCTGACCACGAATCTCAGGTTGGCCTTCACCAGCTGGTCTAGGGCATTCTGGTCGCCCTGCTTGATGAGCCGGGCGAGGCGAACTTCCTCTTCGGCCGTGATCAGTGGGTACTTGGACATTTCGGCAAGATAGCGGTACAGCGCCTGCTCGTATCTGGCTCCGTTTCCATAGGATTCTTGATATGATGTGCCGATCTTACGTCACCTCCCATCCACGCCATGCACCTCGCGCAGTATTCCCGCTCCGCTCCGGCCTGTGCAGGCGCGGCTCCCGGGCTTCCGTCAGATTGAAAATCCTGCCGGCGAGAAAAACGGTGTGGCCAACGATGCGTGTCATACAAGACCCTGTTGGTGAAAAACGAGCGGCAAAGCGCCCACCGTCGGCCATGCGGAATGGAATGTCCTGCGGGTGCGGTAAACAGCCTTATAAGCTACATTGTTCGGATTACGGGTACCGAGCCGGTCAGACTTTGAGCAAAACCGGAGACCAGATGTTAAGTACCCCGTGTAATGACCTGGTCCAGGCATCAGTTCCCAGTATAGCCAAAATATACCGGATCGCCCGTAAAGTCAAGTGTTTTCCCTTTTGGATTGACAAGGAAAAGGACCGTGGATAAATTGGCACTCTCGAAAATGGACGCGAACTCCCAAGACCGGTGTTCCTTTCCCTCGGGAACCAGTGAATGGCTTCCGAAACGAAAACCTGCCGTATCTCCGTCGTCAACCGGGAAGACGTGGTGGACGCCGTGGGGGAAGAACTCCGCGGCGATATCCTGGACCTGGGTATCGACGGCGTGGATCGGGTGCGTTACGTACGCCTCTATGCCCTCCACGGAGTGCTTTCTGATGACCAGGTGGGTCGTATCACAACGGACCTGCTCACCGATCCGGTCACCCAGGAGTACCTGCGGACGGACTCCGATACCCTGCCGGTCGATTCCGGTGAATGGGGTGTCGAGGTCTGGTACAGGCCGGGCGTGACCGACGCCGTGGGCGAGACGACGCTGAAAGGCGGCCGCGACCTGGGCATCACCGGGATCGAATCGGTGGACACGGGAAGGGGTTACATCCTCACCGGCACGCTGGCACGCAGGCAGGTGGACACCATCTGCCGCCGCCTCCTGGCCAACGACGTAATCGAAAACTATACCTGCTACGAAGGGGGCAAATGACTTCCGCTGCGGAAACCATGGTGGATAAGATCCCTTTGCTGGATGCTTCCGAAGAAGAGATGACGCGACTGAGCCGGGACGGCATGCTGGCCCTGAACCTGGAGGAGATGCGATCGATCCGCCGGTATTTCGCCTCGATCGGACGCGAGCCGACCGACGTGGAGATCGAAACGTTGGCGCAGACCTGGTCCGAGCACTGCAAGCACAAGGTTTTCAACGGGGTCATCGACTACGCGGCGGAAGGCGGTTCGAAGCGCATAGAAAACCTCTTCGCCCAGACCATCCGGAAAGCGACCGAAGACATCCGCCGGGCGAAGGGTGGGAACGACCGGTGCATATCGGTGTTTATCGACAACGCGGGCATCGTCGAATTCGATGAAGATTACCATCTCGTATTCAAGGTCGAGACCCACAACCATCCGTCGGCGCTGGATCCCTATGGCGGGGCGAATACGGGCATCGGCGGTGTCATCCGCGATCCCCTCGGCACGGGCCTGGGCGGCAAGCCCGTCTTCAACACGGACGTGTTCTGCTTCGCACCGCCCGACTTTCCTTACGAAGATCTGCCCGAAGGGGTGCTTCATCCGAAGCGGGTATTCAAGGGGGTCGTCGCAGGGGTAAGGGATTACGGGAACCGCATGGGCATTCCCACCGTCAACGGGGCCATTCTCTTCGACGAGCGGTACCTGGGCAATCCGCTGGTATACTGCGGCACGGCCGCCATCATCCCGGTCGATCGGATCGAAAAGTCGGTTGAACCCGGAGATCTCATCGTTTCCATCGGCGGGAAGACGGGCCGGGACGGCATCCACGGCGCCACGTTCTCGTCCATCGAATTGACCGAAACTTCCGAATCCACCGCCACGCAAGCCGTTCAAATCGGCAATCCCATCGAGGAAAAGAAGATTCTCGACGTGCTGATGCAGGCCCGGGACCGCAGGCTCTATCGGAACATCACCGACTGCGGCGCCGGGGGATTTTCCTCGGCCATCGGGGAGATGGGACGGGACACGGGCGCGGAGGTGCACCTCGAAAAAGCGCCGCTCAAGTACGGCGGGTTGAAACCGTGGGAGATCTTCCTCTCGGAATCCCAGGAACGCATGATACTGGCCGTCCCCCCGGATCGCATCGACGCACTCAGGGACCTCTGTGCGAGCGAAGATGTCGAAGCCTCGGTGATCGGCGCGTTTACGGACGACGGACGGTTGCGGGTAACCTACAGGAATGACGGGGAGGACGGAGAGCGAATTACCGCGGCGGACGTGGACATGGCATTCCTGCACGGGGGGTTGCCGCGCATCGTCCGGGAAGCCCGTTGGGAGCCGCCGGAACATCCGGAACCCCCACGCGACGACCGCCCCGATCCCGCTTCGAGCCTGGTGCGGCTGCTGTCGTCGTGGAACGTGGCGAGCAAGGAATGGGTCGTGCGGCAGTACGACCACGAGGTGCAGGGCGGCAGTGTTCTCAAACCTCTACAGGGCGCTCGAAACGATGGACCGGGGGATGCCGCCATCGTGCGGCCCGTGTTGTCTTCGGACCGGGGCGTTGCCGTGTCGAACGGCATCAACCCTTCCTTTGGAGATATCGATCCCTACTGGATGGCCGCGTCCGCCATAGACGAAGCCCTGCGGCAGATCACCAGCGTGGGCGGCAGCATCGAAAAGACCGCGCTGCTGGACAATTTCTGCTGGGGGAATCCGGACAAGCCGGACCGGCTCGCCGCGCTGGTCCGCGCGGCGCGGGCCTGTTACGACACGGCCGTGGCCTACGGAACGCCCTTCATATCCGGGAAAGACAGCTTCTACAACGAGTTTACCGACGGCAACCGGACCATCGCCATTCCACCCACGCTGCTTATATCGGCCATCTGCGTGATGGACGACGTGCGACAGGCGGTAAGCATGGATGTCAAGTCACCGGGAAACTCGGTCTACGTGGTGGGAGTTACCCGCAACGAGCTGGGCGGATCCCGGTACTACCGCATGCTGGGATACATCGGAAGGGACGTACCGACCGTGGACACGGACGCGGGGAGTAACAACATGGACCGGCTGCACCAGGCCATCTCGCATGGGGTCGTGGCCGCGTGCCATGACTGCTCGGAAGGGGGACTGGCCGTGGCCGCCGCGGAAATGGCCTTCGCGGGAGGACTCGGGTTGACGGTGGATCTCGACGCGGTTCCCCGGGACGAAGCGGCGGACCGCGATGACATCGTCCTGTTCTCGGAATCGAACAGCCGCTTCGTGGTGGAGGTGCCCCGGGGACGGGAGACCGACTTCGAAGCGCGGATGGAAGGCAGTGCTTTGGGCCGCGTGGGCGTCGTTACCGGGGACGACCGCTTTCGCGTCGCCGGCCTGGACGGAGACGAGATCATTTCTACGGATCTGGGCACTTTGAAAGAAGCCTGGCAGCGTCCCCTGCGGTGGTGACGCACCGGCGCGGAACACGGTTCATCTCTTTACGAATCCAGGAGCATGCATGTCTACTTCATCAGTCCTGATCCTGCGCGCCGCGGGTATCAACTGCGACGAAGAAACGGCCCATGCTTTCCGACTCGCCGGGGCGTCGCGTGTGGATCCGGTACACATCAACGAATTGATCCAGGGCCGCCGGCGCCTGTCCGAGTACGATATTCTGGTCCTGTCCGGCGGGTTCTCCTACGGCGATGATATCTCCGGCGGTAAAGTGCTCGCCAACGAGCTGCAGTGCAAGCTGATGGAAGACGTGGAGTCTTTCATCGCGGACGGGAAACTCATCCTCGGCATCTGCAATGGCTTCCAGGTACTCGTCAAGATGGGACTCCTGCCCCGGACGAGCCCGGGTGAACGCCGGCAGGAAGCTACGGTGTTTTACAACGACTCCGGGAAATTCGAGTGTCGATGGGTTTACCTGCGCAGAAATCCGGAGAGTCCGTGCGTGTTCACCCGTGAAATGCCCGAAACCATCTACATACCCGTCGCGAACGGCGAGGGCAAGGTCATGGTGGCGTCGGAGCGCGTGAGGGAACGGCTTGGATCCGGCGAGCACGTTGCCCTCAGGTACGCCGGACCGCCCTGGGTGGACGGCGGCGATGAACCGTCATACCCCTGGAGCCCCAATGGTTCCGTCGATGCCATCGCGGGAATCTGCGACGGGACCGGGCGGATCTTCGGGCTCATGCCCCATCCGGAGCGATACACCCATCCAACCCATCATCCGCGGTGGACGCGGGAAGGATGCCGGGATCCCGACGGACTGCACATCTTCAGGAACGCCGTGAATTACGCCCAGGGGATCCACTAGCACCCGACGGGAGCCCACGGTTTGAGCTTCCCTCCCTTCAGCCGAGCCATTGAACGCCGCAGGTACGCAACAGGGATTCTCCTGGTGCCGGTCGCGGTATTCGTCCTGCTCGGTCTCGTAACCCACGCGGAATTCGACTATCCGAATTCCAACCTGGGCCCCGAGGAAGTGGCCAACCTGGGCGGCCGTCCCGGCGCCATGCTGTCCTACGCCCTCATGCTCGCCCTGGGCTACGGGGGATATGTCGTCCCCCTGCTGATCGGACTGCTCGCGTGGAACAGGATCACCGGCCGGCGGCTGTGGGTGGTTATCGCGCAGGCCTGCTGGCTGCTCGCGCTCATGACCGCCGGAATCACCATCGGGAGCCTGGTCCCGATTCTTCCCGAATCACTCCGGTTCAAAATCGGCGGCGTACTGGGGTTCTATCTCGGAAGCCGGATGGCGGGCGTTCTTGGCGTGGACCTCTCGCTGGCCGCGGCCGCGGCCGTTTTCCTGGCAATCCTGGGATTCATGCTGTACCGTATCAGGCGATGAGCCGAGCGTCAACCGCGTTCACCGGAACAGGGAGCCGGACAGGATCCCGCCGCGCGGTTTCTCGCGCGTAACGCGCCTATTGCCAGCAGCACTACCCGGAAAACCGGTCATGAAGCGATACCCGACGCTCCTGTCCTTCCTCATTGCCTTCTCCCTATACCATGCAGGCGAGGCGCGGCCTCAGGACCAGCGTCCGTTCGGTACATCCTCCGGCACGGACGGACAAAAGATCTCAGTCCGACTGCAGGATTCGTTTGCGTCACTGCTGCCCGGGGAGCCGCTCAAGGTCTGGGTGCACCTGGCGGACAAGGGCGATACCACCGTAGCCGGATACCTGGCCGCCCTGGAAGACGCCCGGAACCGGTTAACACCACGGGCACAGCGGCGACTGATGTTGCGAAGCGACAGGACCGGAGGGTGGGAGGACGTTCCGGTCCACGGGCCTTACGTCGAACGAATCGCGGATCTCGGGGGGCGGATTATCCAGGTGTCCCGCTGGATCAACGCCGTCAGCGTATCCGCCGATCCGGAAGTGATCCGGCTTCTTTCCGAACTGCCCTTCGTCACCGGAATCGATCCGGTCAACAGACTCCGGCTGCCCACGCCGCCGGAGTCCCTGCAGATCGAAACGGAAGAAACAACAGCCAGATTCCGGCCGGTCCGCCCCACCCGTCTCGATTACGGACCATCCTTCATCCAATTGAACCAGATGCAGGTTCCCGCGCTGCACGAGCTGGGCCTGTCGGGCCGGGGCGTTTTGGTGGCCCTCTTCGATACGGGTTTCAACCTGGACCACGGGGCATTCGACAGCCTGAGAACCCGGGTGGAAGCCCGGCGCGATTTCATCCAGGACCACATGGGCGTCGTGGGATCACCCGTTGCCGCACACGGCACGCAGGTGCTCTCGGCCATCGGCGGATTCGCACCGGGTCACCTTGTCGGTCCGGCCTTCGGCGCAAGCTATCTCCTGGCGAGCACCGAGGCGGTTTCATTCGAGAACGAGATCGAGGAGGACTGGTGGGTGGCCGCGATGGAGTGGGCCGACAGTCTCGGCGTGGACGTGATCAGCAGTTCGGTCGGATACCTCGACTGGTACACCTATGAGGATATGGATGGCGAAACCGCCCTGATCACCCGCGCGGCAAACTTGGCGGTGGACCGCGGTATCGTGGTGGTGAATGCCATGGGGAACGAAGGGGAGTCCGCCTATCAGAAGATGACCGCTCCGGCCGACGGCGAGCAGGTCATATCCGTAGGTGCCGTGAACGCCGCGGGCATGCGCGCTTCCTTATCCTCCATCGGCCCCACCTTCGACGGACGCATCAAGCCGGACGTGATGGCCATGGGCGAACAGACGTACACGGTGGACGCTGCGACCATCGGAGACTATATCCGCGTCGACGGCACGTCTTTCGCCACGCCCCTGGTGGCCGGTGTCGTGGCGCTGCTGCTGGAAGCCTATCCCCACTGGACGCCGGGAAAAGTACAGCAGGTGCTGCGCCGGACGGCGAGCCAGGCCGCTTCGGCGGATACCCTGTACGGATACGGCATCGTGCATGCGGTCGACGCCCTGATGACCGAATCGCGGGGCGTCGTCCACGGGTTCACCGCCGAGAATGGATTGGGCGGCGTGGTCCTGAGCTGGTCCACGGACCTGGAAATCAACCTGGCGTCCTACCGGATCGAACGCAGAATATACCCCGATGGCGCATATGAACTGCTTGCTTCCGTGCTGGTAACCCGAACCCAGGACGATTTCCGGGACGCGAAAATATACCATTACACGGATACGTCCGTACAACAGGGCGCATCCTACGAATACCGCCTGCGACCCGTCGCCCGGGCGGGTTTCACGCTTACGGCTTCGCCGGTATCCACGCGCATCACCTACGCGCCCGGCCTGGCAGGCTCGTCGCCGGCCGTACTCTATCCGAACGCGCCGAATCCCTTCGACGTCAGTACGCGCATACGCTACGAACTCGGCGAGCCGTCCAGGGTCACCCTGACGATCTACAATACGCTCGGCAGGAGAGTCCGCATCCTCGTCGATGAAAAGCATGAACCGGGAAGATACGCCCAGACGTGGAACGGCAGGGACGGTGACGGACGTTCCATGCCCAGCGGCGTGTATTTCTATCGCATGACGGCGGGCGACATAGTAGCGTCGGGTAAAATGCTCTTGCTACGCTAGGCGCAGCCCGGCCCTCACCGGTTTATCGGTCCCCGCGGGAAAAGCAACGATCGGGGCACCTCCCGTGGATACGGCCGGGGATCGGGCGCCGTGGGCGCCATAAAGAGATTGACAACCGGGTCGGCCGTGTTTATATAGTCGAGTAGCTTAAGGTTGATTTTCCGGCCGACGCAAGTTAGAAGAAATCAAGCCACTTACGCGTTTTACAAGGGGGTTGGATAACATGGTCACCGTAACGGATGTCGCCGCAGACAAGATTAAAACCATGATCGAGGATCAGGAAAATCCGGATCTCGGACTGCGCGTCATGATCGCCGGCGGCGGCTGTTCGGGGTTTCAGTACCGTCTCGCTTTCGACAAGCAGTCCACCGAGACCGACCAGGTAATCGAGCAGAACGGCATCAAGGTTTTCGTCGACAGCAAGAGCGCCATCTACCTGATGGGTGCGGAACTGGATTATGTAGATGGACTGATGGGCGCGGGGTTCAAGGTCAACAATCCCAATGCCAAGGGTTCCTGCGGTTGCGGCGAGTCCTTTTACGTTTAGACCGGTAAGCGCGTGTATTAAATCCGGCCCATTCCGTTAACGCGGATCGAGAACCTTGACTGCGGAACCTGAAAATCCCCGTGCGTCACTGACCGGCATCCGGCACATCATCGCCGTGGCCAGCGGCAAGGGTGGCGTGGGCAAATCGACGGTCAGCGTAAACCTGGCCCTGGCCCTTGCGGAAGCAGGCCGTTCGGTCGGCCTGCTCGACGCGGACGTGTACGGCCCGAACGTCCCCCAGATGATGGGCGTCACCGGGTCCCTCGAGAAAGACCCTTCTGGAACTATCAAGCCCGTTGTACAGCATGGCATCCGCCTGGTTTCCGTCGGTTTCGTCGCGGGTCCGTCGGACGCCGTGATCTACCGTGGTCCCCTGGTCGGAAAGATGGTGAAGGGGTTTCTCGGCAACGTGGCCTGGGGCGAACTGGACCACCTGGTGGTCGATCTGCCTCCCGGAACAGGAGACGCGGCGCTGACCCTGGCCCAGTCCACGGAACTGACCGGTGCCGTCATCGTCACGACACCCCAACTGGTGGCCCTGTCGGACGTGCGCAAATCGATCACGATGTTCGAGCGGCTGCGGGTCCCCGTACTGGGAATCGTCGAAAACATGAGTTACTTCTCCGACGCCGGAACGGGTGATAGGACTTACATTTTCGGGCAGGGCGGCGGCAGGATGTTGAGCGATGAGCTGGGCCTTCCCTTCCTGGGAGAAATCCCCCTGTCCCCCGCGGTCTGCGCGGGAGGAGACGCCGGCAAACCGATCTTCCTCGACCCGGCGTGTACTGGAGAGCAGACGGCCTTCGACCGTATCCGTTCGTCCGTCGAGGATGAAATCGAAAAACTTCCAGCGCCCGTGTCCAACCCCGTTCGTTCCTGATGCTGCGGCTTCCCAGAACCGTGTACGAGTGCATGGCCGAGCATGCCGTAGAAGCCTATCCCCGGGAGTGTTGCGGATTCCTGACAGGTACGGACGATCCCGATTCCTGGCGGGTTCATCGGTGCAGGAATATCCAGGACGAACTGCACGCGAAAGATCCGGCGCAGTATCCCCGGGACGGGCGGACCGCTTACGTATTCAGCCGCGGGGACATGGAACGGCTGTTCTTCGGCGAATTCGACCCACCGGGGGCGCGGGTCCTGGGATTCTACCATTCCCACCCGGATTCACCGGCCTATTTCTCGGAAAAGGACCGGATGGAAGCCCTGACCGACTGGCTGGATCCGGAGCCCGGATACCTGGTACTCTCGGTCAGGGGCGAAACCGTAAGCGAAATCAGGATGTACCGGTGGACGGACGATGAGACCGGA
>LXNJ01002179.1_pt1 | contig 10882 bp, 10 predicted proteins | sample 809081 | NCBI WGS metagenome assembly LXNJ01 (sample SAMN04870510, study PRJNA318959) | sponge metagenome | biome: sponge; feature: marine sponge reef; material: water | host: Petrosia ficiformis | place: Greece: Milos, Mediterranean Sea | collected 2013-05-29 | depth 5-7 m
GAACTCGACGAGCGCTGGCCCCGGATCGAAGCCGTCGAGGGCGTGGAAGTCATCAGCGGACCGACCTACACCGAATACCCGTCCTACGACGGCGCGGGCGTCATCCGGGTCATGGTCACCCGCTTCTACGACGCGGACGGTTTCCTGGTGGAGTTCAACCAGCCCCTCGACCGGATCCAACCATCGAACCTCGAATCGTAGGGGCTTTCTTTGCGGTCGCCTGCCAACGCGATGCGCCGACTGGCGCGGGCAAGCCCGACCACCCGGTGCAGGTTGCCGAAGACGCCCATGGCGGCGCCCAGCGAACTCCACTCGTAGCCCGCGAAGGTGGTAAAGGCGCCGGGTTCGTTGAACGCATCCGCGCGCTCGACCACGCGCTGCCAGATGGTTCGATGGTATTGCGGATCGATGGGCAGGCGCATCGCGGCCCGGAACGCCCGCACGGTGTCCTCGGAAGACGACGCCTGCAGCGCCTGCCATGCCTCGATCCGACGCCTGCCGTTGTCGGTCGCGGCGAGTTCCGCATCGGCCTGCTGCATCTCGTAGGCGAGACCCAGCCCTTCGGCATGATCCGCGATGACGAGGAAGTCGAGAGGCTTGCGGATCCGCGCGACCATGCCGTTCTTGGCGGTCACCCGTTCGCCCAGGGCAAACCGGTAGGCGGTCTCCGGTGTGACATCGTTGCCGCCCAGGAAGTTGGCATCGCCTGTCGAGTAGCTGGTGTGGACGTGGGTGTCGCCCCAGTAGACGTTGGTGGGGTAGTCGCGTTCGGCGTCGGGGGAATAGGAGTCGGCGAGAGCATTCCCGGTCAAGCCCACCAGCAAGGGAAGCCACCGTCGCGCCGGACCACGGAACGGCGTCAGCTCGTTCTGCATCGATGATTCCACCGTCACCCCTCAAGCCGGCGCATCGTCGATAATGGTGGACGACGGGGCGAGTCCTGTCGATGTCTCCTTGCCGAATGGGACCGAATGAATGGAAACGGGTGTTGCAATCGAGAATGATTAGCGTTTATATTCGCGCTCCATGTACGTTTGCCTGTGCCAAGCGGTCAAGGACACCGAGGTCCGCCAAGCGGTCGCCTCGGGTGTCGAGGACGTCGACCAGCTCGCCGCGGAACTCGGCGTGGGCACGGGTTGCGGCACCTGCCGCGACTTCGCGCAGGCGCTTATCGACGAATGCGTTGGGGACGGTTCCCTGGCCTACGCAGCCTAGCGTCGGTTCGGTGCCCGTCGGGCACACCTCTTTGCTGACCACCTAAGGCCATGAACATCCTGGTCACCGGCATGAGCGGCCTGATCGGCGGTTTCGTGCGTGCGCGGCTTGGTCCGGACGCCGAGCTCGCGGCGCTCAACCGGCAGGCGGTCGAGGGCGTGCCCACCACGCGCGCCGATCTCGCCGACTACGACGCCATACGACCGGCCTTCGACGGTCAGGACGTGGTCGTGCATCTCGCGGCCAAGGCCGGGGACAACTTCACCTGGGAGGAACTCCTTCAGACCAACGTCGTCGGCACCCGGAATGTGCTCCAGGCGGCTAGCGATGCCGGCTGCAAGCGCGTGATCTTCGCCAGCAGCGGCGCCACCGTGGCGGGTTGGGAACGCGTCGAGCCGTACCGGTCGCTCGCCGAAGGGCGCTACGACGAGGCCCCGACGGACTGGACGCTGATCCGGCACGACATGGCGACCCGCCCGAGGGGCGTGTACGGGGCGACCAAGGTCTGGGGGGAGGCCATCGGCCGGCACTTCGCGGACGCCACGCCGCTGTCGGTCATCTGTATTCGGATCGGCTACGTCAACGCCGCGGACCGGCCATCACGGCCCCGGGACTTCGCCGTCTGGTGCTCCAAGCGGGACATCGCCCAAGCCATCGCCTGCTCGGTGTCGGCACCCGCCGAACTGAAGTTCGACGTGTTCTTCGCCAACTCGCGGAACCGGTGGGGCTACCGGGACCTGACCCACGCCGAGGAGGCGGTGGGATTCGTGCCCCGGGACGGCGCTGAAGACCACCGCCGATAGCGCCGCGACCCCGAACGTCGTTGAACCGGATTGGACGCCCGCAGGCCATTCGGCATAAGGTCATCGTTGGGTTTGGACGCGTTCTCGATGTCCAGCCTGTTCTTTCAATAGGTTAGGAGGGAGTCTTGGACTTCGGGGTACAAGTAAACGTCTACAGGACATCGTGGGACGACGTGCGCGCGTCCGTTGAAGCCATGGAGGCGGGCGATTGGGACAGCGTCTGGTTCGCGGATCACTTCATCCCCCCGGGGGCGAACCCGGAGCAGGAAGCGCTCACCGCTTTCGAGGGTCTGTCGGCCATCGCCTTCGCTGGCGGCATGACGAAGAAGCTGCGACTCGGCAACCTGGTGCTCGGCAACACCTACCGGAACCCGGCGCTGGTGGCCAAGATCGCGGGCACCATCGACACCGCGAGCCATGGTCGCTTCACCCTCGCCATCGGCGCCGGCTGGTACAAGCGCGAGCACGAAGCGTACGGCTGGACCTTTCCCTCCATGAAGGAGCGCCAGGACCGTTTCGAGGAAGCCTGCGAGCTGATTCGCCTGCTGATCCACGCCGATGAACCGGTGGACTTCCACGGCACCTACTACCACGCCGACAACGCGCGGCTGTCGCCCGGGTCCTACGACGAGCCGATTCCGATCATGGTCGGCGGCACCGGGCCGAAGCGCACGCTGCGCACCTTGGCCAGGTACGGGGATGTCATGAACCTCGACGGTTGGGCCGGGGGCGGCATGTCGCTCGAGTACTACCAGTACAAGGCGGGCATCCTGGAGCAGCATTGCGAAGACGCCGGCCGTGATCCGGCGGAGATCCGGCGCACGCTGCTGATGCCCTGCTACCTGACGGAGGACAAGAACCTCATCGAGCGCGTCGTGGGTGGCCTGGGACCTGGCACCGTGGCGGGGCCGCGCCAGTACATCGTCGACCGCATCGGCGAGTTCCAGGATGCGGGCATCGCGGAGATCATGTTCGGCGGCCTCGGCAGCGTCGAGCGCCTAAAGCAGTACGAGGAGGAGATCATCTCCGCGTTCCGCTAGAACGAAACCCGGCCCGTGCGAATCCACCGGAGGGGCGACGCCCTGTCGTCACCCGTACCCACGGGCCACCTTTTCGAAAGTTTGGGAGGCAGATTCCGATGAGTGTAGAAGGACGCGTGGCGATCGTCACGGGCGCGGGCGGCGGCCTTGGGCGCTGTCATGCATTGCTCCTGGCCCAGCACGGCGCCAGTGTGGTGGTTAACGATCTAGGCGGCAGCGTGCACGGCGGCGGCCGGAGCGATGCGGCGGACGTCGTGGTGGCGGAGATCCGCGACAACGGCGGCGAGGCCGTGGCCAACAAGGCGAGCGTCGCCGACCGCGACGGTGCCAGGAGCATCGTCGAGGATGCCGTCCGGGCCTACGGTACGGTGGACATCGTCGTCAACAACGCCGGCATCCTGCGCGACAAGTCGTTCAAGAAGATGACCCTGGACGAGTGGGATCTCGTCATCGACGTGCATCTCAACGGCACCGCCTACGTCACCTGGCACGCCTGGCCGATCATGTACGACAAGAACTACGGCCGGGTGATCTTCACCTCGTCGGTATCCGGCATTTTCGGCAGCTTCGGCCAATCGAACTACGGGGCCGCGAAGATGGGCATGGTGGGACTGATGAACAACCTGGCACGCGAAGGCGCATCCCACAACGTGCGCACCAACTGCCTATCCCCGGGCGCGGCCACGAGAATGACCGCCGCCGTGCCCGGCAGCAAGATCGACCCCGACAATCCTGATCCGTCCAACCATCCTGGACTGGTGAGTCCGGCGGTGATCCACCTGGCGGGCGAGGACGCGCCCAACGGTCGGATCATCCAGGCCATGCGCGGGCGTTTCTCGTCGAACATGGTGTTCTCCAACGCCGGTGTCGACCTGGGTACGGAGGCGTCGGTCGAAACCCTGGAGGCGGACATCGAAGCCGTGCTCGACATGTCGGAGGCCGGGCCGGGGAGCAGCTTCCAGAGCGCCAACGCCTAGCGCGTCTCCCTTCGGGAGCCGTCCAAGAGCGACTCGTAGCGCCCGTGAGTGAATGCAACTTGACCGTTATTGGCCCCGCTCAAGGAACCTAGCGCGTCTCGCGAGTACGCGAGCCGTAGCGGCGAGGCGTCTTGGAGGCCGGTCCTGTCGCCCCGGCTGCCACTGGCCTCGCGACGCGGTGGTAGAATCCACTGCAGCCGTGCAAAACGGCTCGTTCGGGGCGTAGCGCAGTCTGGTAGCGCATCACACTGGGGGTGTGGTGGTCGTCGGTTCAAATCCGGCCGCCCCGACCAGACCCGCGGGGGACAAGCATGAGTGGGCCGGGTAGGGGCTGGACGAGCGCGCCGGATCGCCCCTGCCGATGAACACCGCGGTCTCCAAGGATCGCCTCGTACCCTTCGGCAGCAAGTTCGCCTACGGCGTCGGGCAGTTCGCGGAGGGACTGAAGAACACCGCCTTCGCCGTCTTCGTCCTGTTCTACTACAACCAGGTGCTCGGTCTGCCGGGCACCATGGCCGGCGCGGCGCTGTTCATCGCGCTGCTTTTCGACGCCGTCTCCGACCCCCTCGCGGGTTCCCTGTCGGATAACCACCGCTCGAGGCTCGGCCGCCGCCATCCGTTCATGTACGCCTCGGCGGTACCGCTCGGGCTGGCGTTCACCGGGCTCTTCTGGCCCCCCGGCGGCTTGGGCGATTGGGGACTGTTCGCTTGGCTCACGGCGTTCGCGACCCTTACCCGCGCGGCGATGACCCTCTACCACGTTCCCCATCTCGCCATGGGGGCCGAGATGACGGAGAACTTCAACGAACGTACGCGCATCGTCGCCTTCCGACAGTTCTTCGGTACGGCGGGATCGGCCGCGGCCTCGTTGATTGGCTTGGGATGGTTCTTCGCGGACGAGCGGGGCGGGCGCCTGGCGGTGGAGAACTACGCACCCTACGCGGTCGTGCTGGCCGTCCTCATGGTCGTCACGGTCTGGTATTCGGCCTTTGGGACGCGCAGGGAGATCCCCTACCTAGCCCGCATATCTCACCAGGTCGCTTGTGCGAATGACGAATGCTTAGGAAATCAGTTGCTTGTGTCGGAATCCCGCAAATCGCCATTTGACAGACTGACAGACTGCGCTGGCCGCGCCCTCGCTGGTCTTTTGGCCCCGAGCACGTCCGTGCTCCCTCAACCGTAGGTCCGCTATGCTCTCGGTCGCGAGCACGCGCTCGGGGCCAAAATCCTGCGCGATCATCGCGGCCCCTGGTGAGATATGCGGGCTAGCCGATCCGGTGGCGCATGGCTCGCGCCGCAATCCGCTGGCGCAAGTCGTCCTGGATCTGCGCGAAGGCTTCAAGAACGTGTCGTTCCGGTGGCTCTTCTTCGGCGTGCTCATCGTCTTCGTGATGGCCGGCGTCAACAGCGCCCTCGACCTCTACATGTACCAGTATTTCTGGGACCTCAAGGGTTCAGAGATGCTGTACCTGCAGATGGCGACCGTCGTCGGCCTGCTGATCGGGGTCTTCCTGACGGCCGCGCTCCTGCGCCGCACCGACAAGCGGTTCGGCGTTCTGCTCGGCACGATCGTCTGGGCATCGTTCCAGCTGATCCCGGTCGTCGCTCGGCTTGTCGACGCCTTTCCAGCCAACGGCACCCTGACGCTGGTGTGCACGCTGATCGGTTTCAAGTTCGTCCAGGGCCTCGTCCTGCAGCAGGCGTTCGTCGCCTTCGGGTCGATGATGGCCGACGTGGCCGACGAGCACGACCTCGCCACCGGCGTCCGCCAGGAGGGCATCTTTTTCGGCGCCATCGCGTTCTCGAGCAAGGCCACCTCGGGAGTCGGCACCTTGATCGGCGGCATTGGGCTCGACCTCATCGCCTGGCCGCGTGGTCCGGAGATCCAGTCCTCCGCCGACGTCGCCCCCGAAACCATCGTCAACCTCGGCATCCTCTACGGTCCGACGGTCGCCGCGTTCTCGATCATCTCGGTATGGTGCTACATGCACTACGGCATAACCCGGAAGCGCCACGCCCAGATCCTGCGCGAACTCAACGCCCGACGGCGTGAGGCGCTCGACTCGATTGATTGACGAACCGACGCCGTGCGGTTGCCGGCGCGGACGACCACAACGCGCCCGCAGGGCGCGCTGTCGTCAGATCGCCGTGTCGATGATGCGGTTGCCGATGCCCGGCAGCTCGACGGGAACCTTGGCGATGTTCTTCGGCGGCCACAGGGGGGCGCGCGTTTCCCGGGCCCAGGCATCGTAGGCGCGACGCAGCTCCGCCGCGACGTCGGGCTCGGCGTCGATCACGTTCGTCTCCTCGCCGATGTCCGTCGACAGGTCGAAGAGGAATTCGAAATCGCCGAGCCGCACCAGTTTCCACGGCCCGAGACGCACACCGGCGTTGTCCTGGTTGCGCCAGAAGATGGGCCGGTCCGCCGCGAGCATCAGAGGTTGATACTTCAGCGAATCTGCCACTGCTGTCTCAACGCCTTTCTCCGGTGCATTCACGAGATCGACGAAATTCACCCCGTCGAAGCGCTGCCGGGCCATGTGCGTAATGGGCGCACCCGCCAAGTCGATGGCCGTGGGCACGATGTCCAGCGTGCTGACCGGCGTCGCGACCGTGCGTCCAGCGGGTAGTCCATTCGGCCAGGCGGCGAGAAACGGCACCCGCACACCGCCTTCGAACGGCAGCAGCTTGCCGTGGAACAGGGGCTTGTTCGTGCACGCGCCCGTGTAGATCGCGCAGCCGTTGTCGGCGGTGAAGATCACCAGCGTGTCGTCGGCGACGCCGTGCTCCTCCAGGGTGGCGAGAATCGCCCCGACCCCGTCGTCCACGGCGCTGACCATCGCCTTGTAGACGCGCGTCGCGTGGTCCTCGATCTCCGGGAAACGGTCGTAGTAGTGCTGGGTCACCTCGAGCGGCGTGTGCGGAGCGTTGTAGGGCACGTAGAGGAAGAACGGGTCGTTGGCGTGACGTTCGATGAACGCGACGGCTTCGCGGGTCAGGGCGTCGGTCAGGTATTCGTTCTCGTCCACCGGTTCGTGACCGCGCAGAATCGGATTGACGGCACCCCGTCCCCGCAACGCCTTGGCGTTCGCGAACACCGCGTCGGCTCGGGATTTGCTGTCGAAATACGCATTGGCGCCGTGCAGGAACCCGTAGAACTCGTCGAAACCGCGGCTCAAGGGATGCATCGCATCGATGGAGCCGAGGTGCCACTTGCCGCTCATCCCCGTCGTGTAGCCCGCGGTCTTCAGGTAGGCGGGCAGGAGCGTCTCGGATGTCGGGGTGCCGAGTCCCATCCGGTGCGACCGCGCCGCGCCGCCGGCGTTGAACTCGTGGCCGAAACGCTGCTGGTAGCGGCCGGTCAGCATCCCCGCGCGGGACGGGCTGCAGATGGGGGCCGACACGTAGCCGTCGGTGAACTTGACGCCGTGCTCGGCCAGCGAGTCGATGTGCGGCGTGCGCCCGGACGTGCAACCGTAGGCGCAGATATCGGGATAGCCGAGGTCGTCGGCGACGATCAGGACGATGTTCGGCTGTTCCGCGCCGGCTGCCGGGAGGCCGGTGGCCAGCAGCACGACCATCGCCGCGGACGGCCAGCGGAGGAGGGCGCTCGGCGCGGTCATCGGGCCGACTCCGGGTACTCGTTGAACATCGACGTGCGCCCGCCGTCCACCACGAGGTCGTGGCTGTTGACGAAACGGCCCTCGTCGCTGGCGAGGAACAGGGCCGCCGTGGCGATGTCCCAGGCAAGGCCCGATTTCCGCAAGGGGTTCGCCTTGGCGAGATTGCCCTGGAGCTTGGCCATCTTGCGCTCGTTCTCGGCGTCGGGAAGGGTGTTGGCGCGAGCCGAGCCGCCCCAGAAGATCGGTGTCGCGATGGCACCCGGCGAGATGACATTGACGCGGATGCCCTGGGGCCCGAGCTCCACGCCGGCAAGTTTCGAGTAGTGGGTGAGGGCTGCCTTGACGGCGGAGTAGAGGATGTTGCCCTGCAGATGGCGGATCGCCGCGATGCTCGAGTTGTTGACGATCGATCCACCGCCGCAGGTCAGCATATGGGGCACGGCATGGCGCATGCCCAGGACGACGCTGGTGAACAGCAGCTTGACGCCGTAGTCGATGTTCTCGGCGGTGATGTCGGCGACATTTCCCTGGGTCGGGCCGCCCGCGTTGTTGAACAGCACGTCGAGCCGGCCGAAGCGCTCCGCCGTGTCGTCGATCACGCGCCGCACTTCGTCTTCGACGGTGACGTCCTGTTGCTCGTAGTGAACATTCGGTCCGAGACGTTCGGCGAGAGCCGACCCCTTCTGTTCGGAGCGGCCGGCGATGACCACGGTCGCCCCTTCATCGGCGAAAAGCTCGGCGGTGGCCGCACCGATGCCGCTCGTGCCGCCGGTGATGATCGCGACCTTGCCTTCCAGGCGGTTCCCCATGAGGCCCCCTCCAACTTGAATCCATTCATCATAACGGCTCGCGGTTGGACGCGGCCCGGCGTGTCCACAAGGGGTCGACCACTTGCGTCGGTCGAACCGGGGCGACGACAAGCGTTGCCGCCGCGTTCCGTGCGAAACTTCGCCGATGAGCATCGTCGAGCTGTATCAAGGCAGCCAGACCGACCCCGCCATTTCGGCACCGTCCCGACCGGGAGTCACCCATGGTGAACTGCGGTCCCAGACCAACGTCCTGGGGCGGCAACTGCGGGCGGCCGACATCGGCCCTGAGCACCGCGTCGCCCTGGTGCTGCCGAACGGGCCGGCGATGGCCGCGGCGTTCGCCGGGTTCGCGCCCTGGTGCGCCACCGCACCGCTCAATCCGGCCTACAAGGCGGACGAGTTCGACTACTACCTGGGCGATCTCGACGCCCGGGCACTGGTCGTAGAGCGCGGTTCCACATCGCCGGCGGTGGACGTCGCGGCGTCGCGTGGCGTTCGCGTCCTGCACCTGGAGGAGGGCGAAGCGGCCGGGTCGGTGCATCTGTCCGGTGTCGCCGAAGCACCGGTGGCGTCGCGGGGCGACGGTGACATCGCGCTCATGCTGCACACCTCGGGCACCACCTCCCGGCCCAAGATGGTGCCGCTCAGCCAGGCGAACCTCGCCGCCTCCGCGCGCAACATCGCCGGCACGCTGCGCCTGGTGACGTACGACCGCTGCCTGAACATCATGCCGTTGTTCCACATCCACGGCCTGATGGCACCGGTGTTGGCGAGCCTGGCCGCGGGTGCGGAGGTCGTCTGCACGCCCGGATTCGACGCACTCAGGTTCTTCTCCTGGATCAAGGAGACCGAGCCCACCTGGTACAGCGCGGTACCCACCATGCACCAGGCCATCCTGGCGCGCGCCCGGCGCAATCGCGACGCCGTCGAGGGGTGCCGGTTGCGCTTCATCCGCTCGTCGTCCGCGTCCCTGCCGACGACGGTGATGGCCGATCTGGAATCGACCTTCGCTGCGCCGGTGATCGAGGCCTACGCGATGACCGAGGCGGCCCACCAGATGTGCTCGAATCCGCTGCCGCCCGCCGCGCGCAAGCCGGGCAGCGTCGGCCCGTCCGCCGGTCCGGAGGTGGCGATTCTGGATGACCAGGGCCAGACACTCGCCACCGGCGGCGAGGGCGAGATCGCCATTCGCGGCGCCAACGTCACCGCCGGCTATGTAAACAATCCCGAAGCCAACGCCAACGCCTTCCACGGAGACTGGTTCCGCACCGGCGACCAGGGTGTCATGGACGCCGACGGCTACGTCAGGATCACCGGACGCTTGAAGGAGATCATCAACCGCGGCGGCGAGAAGGTCGCGCCGCTCGAAGTCGACGAGGCGCTGCTCGCCCACGACGCCGTGCAGCAGGCGTGCACCTTCGCGATGCCCCACGCCAAGCTCGGCGAAGAGGTGGCCGCCGCCATCGTCGTGGCCGACGGTGCGGCGGTGACCGAAGCGGAACTCAAGGCGTTCGTCGCGCGTCGTCTCGCGGACTTCAAGGCCCCGCGCCGGTTCGCGTTCGTGGACGAGATTCCCAAGGGGCCCACGGGCAAGATCCAGCGCATCGGTCTCGCCAAGACGTTGGGGCTCGACGCGTGAAGGTCTGCATCTTCGGCGCCGGCGCGATCGGCGGCTACCTGGCCGTGCTCCTTGCCCGCGCCGGTGCGGACGTCTCGGTGGTCGCCCGCGGTGCCCACCTCGACGCGATCGTGGAGGACGGCCTGACGCTCCTGATCGAACACGACGAACTGCACGCCGACCTGCCGGCGACCGACAATCCGCGCGACCTCGGCAAGCAGGACGTGGTCATCGTCACCCTGAAGGCGCACTCGATTCCGGGCGCCGTGGCGGGCATCCGCACGTTGCTGGATCCTGAAACCGCCGTCGTCAGCGCAGTCAACGGCATCCCGTGGTGGTACTTCCACCGACTCGGCCCGCCGTATGGCGAGCGTCATGTGGAGAGCGTCGATCCGGGGGGCGGCATCTGGCGTGGCATCGGCCCCGAGCGGGCCATCGGCTGCGTGGTCTACCCGTCGGCCGAGATCGTCGAACCGGGTGTCGTCCGGCACCTGTCCGACCACAAGATGATTCTCGGCGAACCCGGTGGCGAACGCAGCGAACGCGTGATCGCGTTGTCGTCCCTGTTCCTGGGCGCAGGCATGAAGGCGCCGGTACGGTCCCGGGTGCGCAACGAGATCTGGATGAAGCTGTGGGGCAACCTGGCGTTCAACCCGCTATCGGCCCTGACCCGTGCGACCCTGGACGTCCTCGCCACCGATCCGGGAACCCGCGGCATCGCGCGCAAGATGATGCTGGAGGCCCAGGAGGTGGGCGAAGCCCTCGGCGTGCGTTTCGCTCTCGACGTGGACCGGCGC
>LXNJ01002180.1_pt1 | contig 10882 bp, 9 predicted proteins | sample 809081 | NCBI WGS metagenome assembly LXNJ01 (sample SAMN04870510, study PRJNA318959) | sponge metagenome | biome: sponge; feature: marine sponge reef; material: water | host: Petrosia ficiformis | place: Greece: Milos, Mediterranean Sea | collected 2013-05-29 | depth 5-7 m
GGAGGTTGGCTGAGCGCCAACCTCCGTCCCTCGCGCTCAAGGGGTCTGCGCGGGGCTCTCGCCCCGCTCCGGAAGCGAGCTTGCGATGCATCCCGGCTGGCCCCCACCGGGAGAACTGGCCGCTGCGCTCGGCGTTCCGAATCAGTCGGAATACACCCGGTATTCCTCCCGATTCGCGCCGCCCCCACCGGGAGAACTGGGTCAGCCGGGCACCTCGCCGCTCTCGGTGACTCGCAGCATTTACGGGACACCACACTAGAGGGGGATGTTGCCGTGCTTCTTGGGAGGATTCCGGTCCCGCTTGGTAGCAAGCGAGGCGAGCGCGGCGGTCAGTTTCCGGCGCGTGGTCCGCGGCAGGATGACCTCGTCCACGTAGCCGCGCTCCGCCGCCACGTACGGGTTCGCGAAGCTCTCGCGATAGGCGGCAACCCGGTCGGCGCGGTCTTTTTCGGCATTCTCGGCACTCTCGAGTTCCCGCCGGTAGAGGACGTTCACAGCTCCCTCCGACCCCATCACCGCGATTTCCGCGCCCGGCCAGGCGTAGTTGAGGTCGGTCCGGAGGTGCTTGCTCGCCATCACGCAGTAGGCGCCCCCGTAAGCCTTGCGGGTGATCACCGTGACCTTGGGAACGGTGGCTTCCGCGAAGGCATAGAGCAGCTTCGCCCCGTGCCGGATGATGCCTCCCCACTCCTGTTGGGTTCCCGGCAGGAAGCCCGGCACGTCTTCGAACGTGACCAGCGGGATGTTGAAGGCGTCGCAGAACCGGACGAATCGGGCGCCCTTCACGGAAGCATGAATGTCCAGGACGCCGGCCAGCACCGCCGGCTGGTTCGCGACGATCCCCACCGGCGCCCCGGCGAGCCGCGCGAAGCCGACCACCAGATTCCCGGCGTGAAGCGCCTGGACTTCCAGGAACTCACCGTCGTCCACGACTTCGCCGATGAGATCCTTGATGTCATACGGCTGGTCGGGTTGCTCCGGAACGAGATTGTCGAGTGAGGGGACCTCCCGGTCGGACGGATCCGCGGAGGGACGCCGCGGGGGCTCCTCCAGGTTGTTCGAAGGAAGGAACGAGAGAAGCTGCCGGATGAGGTCGAGGCAGTCCTCGTCGTTCTCGCCCAGGAAGTGCGCATTCCCCGATACGGTGTTGTGGGTTTCCGCACCGCCGAGGTCCTCCATCGTGACTTCCTCGTGCGTCACGGTGCGGATCACGTCCGGTCCGGTCACGAACATGTAGCTGGTTCCCCGGGACATGATCGTGAAATCGGTGATGGCCGGGGAATACACGGCGCCCCCCGCGCAGGGTCCGAGGATTGCCGAAATCTGGGGAACCACCCCCGAAGCCAGGGTGTTCCTCAGAAAGATGTCCGCGTATCCGGCGAGCGAAACCACTCCTTCCTGGATGCGGGCGCCGCCGGAGTCGTTCAGGCCGATGATGGGGGCGCCCTGCCGGACGGCCAGGTCCATGGTCCGGCAGATCTTCTCCGCGACCGCCTCGCTCAGCGAGCCGCCGAGAACCGTGAAGTCCTGGGCGAACAGGTAGGCAAGGCGCCCGTCGATCCGGGCGTACCCGGTGACGACTCCATCCCCGGGATAGCGCTGCCGGTCCAGTCCGAAATCGCGCGAGCGGTGCTGGACCAGTCTTCCGGTCTCTTCGAAGGACCCGGCGTCGGCGAGCGTGGCGATCCGCTCGCGCGCCGTCAGCCTTCCCGAGCGCCGCTGGCGTTCGAGTCTGACCGCGCCACCGCCTTCCTCGGCGCGGCGATTCCGCGCTTCGAGTTCGGCGAAGGCGTCCTCGCGCGAGTTCCCCGACACAGGGTCCGCCCCGTCAACTGACCCGCAGTCCGTGGATGGAGTGGCGTGAGCGCCGAGACCGGCCCAGTTCTCCCGGTGGGGGCGGCGCCCGGATGACAAGGCGCGCGAGGGAGGAATACCTGGTTGTCTTTCGACCGAAGCGCAACGCCGAGCGACGCGAAGCGACGCGGTTCAGCCGGGATGCATCGCCGGTCGAACGCCGCGCCACTCTATCCACGGACTGCTACGGCTTCCCAGTCCTTCAAGAAGCGCTCGAGGCCGATCTCCGTCAACGGATGCCTGATGAGCAGGTCCAGCACCTTGGCGGGCATGGTGGCGATGTCGGCTCCGAGCCGCGCCGCCTCCACGACGTGCAGCGGGTTCCGGATACTGGCGACCAGGATCTGGGTGGCGAATCCGTAGTTGTCGTAGACCTCCCGGATATCCGCGATCAACTGCATGCCGGGGGCGGAGATGTCGTCGAGCCGGCCGACGAAGGGACTCACGATGTAGGCGCCGGCCTTCGCGGCGAAGAGCGCCTGGGGAACACTGAAACAGAGGGTCACGTTGACGCGGATCCCCTCCTCCTTCAACGCGCGGACCGCGCGCAGGCCGTCAGGCGTCAGCGGGCACTTGATGATGATGTTCGAGGCGATGGTCGCGAGCTCCCGGCCCTCGGCCACCATCCCGGCGGTATCGGTCGACAAGACCTCCGCCGAGACGTCGCCCGGAACCAGCTCGGCGATCGAGGCGAGGATTTCCCGGGGATCTCCCGTTTCCTTCGCCATGAGCGACGGATTCGTCGTGACGCCATCCACGAGTCCCATCGCGGAGGCTCGGGAAATCTCGTCAACGTTCGCGGTGTCAAGAAAGATCTGCATGCGCGCCCGGCACCTTGTCCGGGCCGGAATCCGACCCGGAATTGAAGTCCCCCAACCCGGGTGCGATTCTACCGGTTGGGAGGGCGATCGGAACCTCGGTTGAGGTCGCTCACCTCGGGTTCACTCTGCGGCTGTCGGACGGCAGGCTCTCGTTCGGAGAATCGGCGCCGTCCACTGCCGTAATCGCGTAGCGATACGCGCCCCGCGGATCGCGGGCCGTGTCGGCGAAGCTCGTCTGCTCGACGGGCGACGGCGTCAGACGCGCGAATCCGGTGCCGTCCGGGCCGGAGCGATAGACGTGATAGCCGACGACGTCGGTCGAGGTCGACTCCCTCCAACTGAGGTCGGTCTGCTGCGCTTGCCAGAAGAGCCGCAGATCCGAAGGCGGCAGCGGAGGGAAGACGTCGACCGGAGTGACGCACGCCTCGGCTGACATCGGCCCGACGCTCACGGCTCCGGATCCGGCACCGGGGACCCGGATCGGTATCGGGTCCCACGCTGCTTCTTCGGGTTCCGGTTCTTCCTGAGGCAGCGCCGACTCCCCTTGCGGGTCCCCGGACTCCGTCACGGGGAGTACGGACGTACCGCTTTCACCGGCTTCCACTGGAGCCGGCGCCTCTTCCCCGCTCTCGGTCGCGGCCGGCGTCTCTTCCCCGCTCTCGGTCGCAGCCGGCGCCTCCTCCCCGTCCGCAGCGATTGCCTCCCCGACGCCTTCGTCCGCTCCGGCGCTCTCCGGCAGCCCGGGGTCGGGGATCACGCCCTCCTCCGTGCTACCCGCCACCACCAGCCGGGCCTGGTAGCAAATCTCTTCGCCCCAGACCACCTCCGTATCGGCCTGCTCCGGACCAAACGAACGCCCGAGACGTTCGGGTTCCCCGCCGCGCCGGCGGAAGACCTCGAACACCGGATCGGAGAGCGGAGGCCGCCCTTCCAGCGCGGATCGGGGATCCTGCCAGCGCACCGTCAGTGCGGAGGGGCCGACGTCAACGCTGACTCCCTCCACCGCCGGAAGCGGCCCGGTGACGTCGAGAGAGCGAATCTCGCTCTCCTCGCTGGCGCCGCCCCTCGCCTCATAGCGAACGGTGATCTCCAGCCGGCGGCCGACCCAATCCGGTTCCACCGGCAACTCGAGTACGCGTTCCTCCCCGGGGACCTCCGAATCGATCTCGGACAGCACCTCGAATTCGAGGTCCTCATAGTCGAGAAGCACCCCGGCGGGTTCCGGCTCAGCCTCCGGCTCCGGAGTCTCGACCGGATCGTCACCACCTGTTTCCCCCGCGGCGGGTTCTCCGGTGTCCGGCTCTTCCCCCGTCTCGTCGGGCGCCGGTGCCTGTTCCGGCTCCGCTTCCGGTGGCTGCTCCGCTTCCGGCGGTTGCTCCGGCTCCGCTTCCGGTGGCTGGTCCGGCTCAGGCTCCGGTTCCTCGGGCAGCGCCTCACCGGACGGTACTACCTCGGGGGGCGGCTCCTCCGTCTCCGGTTCGGCGGTCCCCGGGGGGTCGGGATCCTGAGCGGGCGTTTCCTCCCCGGTGGGGGCCTCTACCGTCCCGGGCTCGGCCTCCGGCGCGGTTTCTTCGGCCGTCCCGGTCCCCGGGTCCTCCGGCTCGGAGGTCCCGGTTGTGTCCTCGTCTCCGGAAGCGGTCTCCTCGGGCTCCTCTTCATCCACTTCCTCGGGCGGCTGACGCTGGGAGGCGCGCTCCTCGGCGGCAAGGCCCAGGATGTCCACAACCCGGTAGGAGACGATCGCCCTGCGCAGCCGCAACTCTGCGGCGTCGCCGCCGTCGTCGAGACGCGGTGCGTACCAGCGCACCACGACCTGGCCATTTTCCTGCCGCAGCGGCAAGACCCGGGGCGTTTCCGGATCCACCTGAATCGGCGCCAGTGGCGGCCCCCGGCGGCCGCATCCCGCCATCCCGAGAATCAGGGCGAAGGTAAGCGCGCCAAGCACGGTCCGCGGCGGTGTCCCTCGCCCGGACGCGTTCTCCGCGACCGCTTTCATCGAGCTCCGGCAGTCGGCGGCAGTCGGCGCGCCGTCAGAGGATGAACCGGGAGAGATCCTCGTCCTCGATGATCCCCTCCAGCATTCGCTTGACGTAGTCCCGATCGATCGTCCAGTTCTTCTCGTCGAGATCCGGGGCTTCAAAGAGGAGTTCCTCAAGGACCTTTTCCAGAATCGTATGGAGCCTTCGTGCTCCGATGTCCTCTGCGCGCTCGTTGACCTGAGCTGCGACATCGGCAATCTCCCCGATTCCATCCTCCCGGAAAGAGATCGTGACGCCCTCGGTGGCGAGAAGCGCCTCGTACTGCTTGAGGAGCGCCGACTCCGGCTCGGTCAGGATCCTCCGGAAGTCCTCGACGGTCAGCGGATCCAGCTCCACCCGAATCGGGAATCGGCCCTGGAGTTCCGGTATGAGGTCGGAAGGCCGGTTCTCCTGAAACGCTCCGGCGCCAATATAGAGGATGTGGTCCGTCCGGAGCGATCCGTAGCGCGTGGAAACCGTCGAGCCATCGAGAAGCGGCAACAGGTCGCGCTGCACGCCCTCGCGGGAGACGTCGGGCCCGGGAGAGTCGTGGGGACCGGCAACCTTGTCCAACTCGTCAATGAAAATGATCCCGTGCTCTTCGGCCCGTTCGAGCGCCAGCCGTGAGAGTTGGCGGCGGTCCACGAGGCGTTCTTCCTCCTCCTGGACGAAATAGTCGAGCGCCTGCGGAACCACCATTTCCGTTTTTCGGTAGCGCGGCCCGAAGACGCCGCGGAGCATCTCGGAGGTGTTGACGTCGAGGTCGTCGCCGGGGCCGGAAAGCGCCTCCAGGAACGGGGCCGGCGGTTCCCGCACTTCCACTTCGACCGACCGGTCCGCCAGTTCCCCCCCCCGCAGTCGCTCGCGCAGCTTCTCGCGGCTGCGGCGGGCGCGCTGCAGGTCTTCCGCCTCCAGGCCGTCGCCGAGCGTTTCGCCGAACTCCTCGATGGAACGATCGTCACCGGTGAAACGGTCCACGGGCGGCGGCGGCAACAACACATCGAGGAGCCGCTCCTCCGCGTTCCGCTCCACCTGATCCCGGACTTCCTCGAGCAGCTCCTCACGCAGGATCTCGACAGAAACCTCCACGAGGTCCCGGACCATGGATTCCACGTCGCGCCCGACGTAACCCACTTCCGTGAACTTCGACGCCTCCACCTTTACGAACGGCGAGCGCGAAAGCCGGGCCAGCCGCCGCGCGATTTCCGTCTTCCCCACCCCGGTGGGTCCGATCATGATGATGTTCTTCGGCGCGATCTCCTCCGCCATCTCGGGCTCGATGTGGAGGCGGCGCGCGCGATTGCGAAGCGCCACGGCAACCGCGCGCTTCGCCGCCGCCTGACCGATTACAAAGCGGTCCAGTTCCTCGACGATCTCACGCGGCGTGGGATCCTCGATGTCAGCGGCGGGTGCCTTGCCCACTGCGGGGAGATATTCGACCAGAAGTCAGACCTCTTCGAAGATTACGTGGCCGTTCGTATAGATGCAGATGCCGTCGGTGACGCGCATCGCCTCCTCGGCGATCTCTCTGGCCGACAGCTCGGTTCGGGAGGCCAGGGCCCGCGCCGCCGCCATCGCAAACGGGGCGCCCGCGCCGATCGCCATGATGCCGTCGTCGGGCTGCATCAGGTCTCCATCCCCCGAAAGCAGGAAGACGTGCTCCTTGTCGGCAACAAGAAGCAGGGCATCCAGGTGGCGGAGGACCCGATCCGTTCGCCAATCCTGAGCCAGTTCCACACAGGCGCGTTCCAGGTTGCCCCGATGGGCTTCGAGCTTCATCTCGAACTTCGCGAACAGCGCCTGGGCGTCCGCCGTCGCTCCGGCGAAGCCGGCGAGGATGGCGCCCTCGTTCATGCGGCGCAGTTTCCGCGCCCCGTGCTTGACCACGATGTCCCCGAGGGTGACCTGACCGTCGGCGGCCAGCGTGGTTTGCCCGCTGCGCCGCACAGCCAGTACGGTCGTGGAGTGGAACGGGGACGGCACGGAACTGATGGGGAGCCCCGCGGACCTGACCATCGCGAAGCCACGCATACGACCCGCCGATTGCGGACCGCCGCATGCGGTTTCCGCACGGGGTAGCCCAACAGTATAGCCGGGTCCGGAGGGTGTGTAATGCGTGGATGACACGACTCCGGGAACCCTTCCGGGCAGGACCGAGGGTTACTCTTGGACGATGAGGTTGCTCTATGGCGTGGTCCTCGTCAGCGGCATCTACGACGTGTTCCTGGGCGGCGCGCTGCTCTTCGCCCTCGAAGGCGTCCGGCAACTCTTCGGGACGGAGCCGCCACTCTTCCCGATCCACGCAAATCTGAACGGACTCTTCGCGCTGGCGGTCGGACTTGGGTACTTCGCGATCCTGAAGAACCTGGAAGCCAACCGCTGGTACATCTGGATCATGGGACCCCTGCTCAAGGGAGGCGGGGCCCTCCTTTTCCTGGTGGACTTCGCGGTGAGGGACTCCCCTCCCGTCTTTGTTGTCTTCGCCGCATCGGACGGCCTCCTCGCCATCGTTACGGTGGTCGCGCTGCTCAAATCCGCCCCCCGAAACCAGGGCGACGGAGCCCCCGCCCGGCGTCATCCGGGGACCTGACCGTCACTCCCCAAAAAGCCCTTTTCGGAGAGGTAGGCAACCGACTAGACTCCCCCGCCCTCGCCGCTCATGGACTCTTTGGAGTTGCTTCGCCGCCTCGTCGCGGCGCGTCCGGACGACCCCTTGTGGGGAGTCCTGTTCCGGCGCTGCCGAGGCCTCCTCAGAGTGGTGGTGAGTTCGCAGATAGCGGGCCAGAGGCGCCTGGACGCGAGCGCCCTGGATGATCTGTCGCAGGACGTGATGGAGCGGCTCGTCTCCGACCGGCGCAGGGTGATCCGGCGTTTCGCCGGTACGCACGAGGACACCTTCGAGGCCTACATCCGGCGGATCGCCGAGAACATCCTTCGGGACCAATTCCGGCACGACGCGTACCGGCGAAGTGTCGAGTGGTCTTTTCCGCCCGACGAACCGTGGCAGTTGGAAGCGGCCCTGGCGGAAAGTCCGTTCGAGGGCGCCGGTGACGATCCCGAGTCCCGCGTGGTGATGCGTGAGATCGACGAGAGCGTCGATGTGGTCCTGCGGCGGATCTCGCCTGATCATCGGCAGCGGGCCCTGAACAAACGCCTGTTCGAACTCTACTTTCTGACTCGCTACAGCATTCCCCAGATCGTGCGCCTGAGAACGGTGCCGCTCAGCGCCTCATCCACGGCCCGGCGGGTCACCCTGATCCGAAAGGCGCTCTCGACGGCCTTCGCACGGGAGTACCACCTGGCAAGGGCCCGGTCCGCGGCGAGCCGGCGCCGACGGCGCAAACGGGAAACCCCCCGCTGAGCCCCCGTTCGCCGGGCGCCTGCCGGCGAACGGGGGGCACGCGCGGGGATGGGTGCCCGGGCTATCGGGATGGCTCCCCGTCAGCGGAAGATCCGGCGCTGAGTCCCACCATGAGGTCCATGACGTTCGTACCGGTGGGACCGGTGACGAGCAGGTCGCCCGTTTCCCGGAACAGGGACCAGGAGTCGTTGTTCCTGAGCACCTCGGCCGGATCGAAGGCCCGCTGCCGCGCCCGGCTCCAGGAGTCCCCGTCGGCAAAGGCGCCGGCTGCGTTCGTGGGGCCGTCGGTGCCGTCGGTCCCCGCCGCGAGCAGCGCGACCCCGGGGACGCCGTCCAGATGGCCGGCCGCGACCAGGGCGAACTCCTGGCTCCGGCCCCCGCGGCCGTCTCCCGTCACCCTGAGAGTCAATTCTCCCCCGGCGAGAAGCGCCGACGGCGCGGGTGCGGAGCCGAGGGCCGCCAGGCGGCGGGCAAACCGCCGGGCCGTGTCGTGCACCTCCCCCGAGAGATCCCTGCCGAAGACTTCGGGGCGGTAGCCGAGCCGGGACGCCTCCCGCTCGGCCGCGTTGAGTGAGTGGAAATTGCTGGCCACGATGTGGTGGGGAACCGCGTCTCCCGCCGCGTCGGGCGTCTCGGGAACCCTCCCGGCGACCCCTGCCCGCAGCCGGTCGCGGACCGAGTTGGGGACCCGCTCTATCAACGCGAACTTCTCGAGCACTCCCAGAGCATCCCGGAAGGTCGTTGGATCTCCGGTGGCGGGGCCGGAGCCGATAGAAGTCAGTTGGTCGCCGATGACGTCGGAAATCACGAGTGCCGCGGCTCGTCCCGGCGGCAGAGAGGGAATCAGATTCCCGCCCTTGACCGCCGAAAGGTGTTTCCGGACCGTGTTCATTTCGTGGATGTCGGCGCCGCAGGCGAGCAGAAGGGAACTCACCCGCGACTTGTCTTCGAGGGTGATGCCGGCCGCCGGAGCGACCAGCAGTGCGGACGCTCCCCCGGTCAGCAGGACCAGGACCCGGCCGTCGGTGCCCACCTGCCGGAGATCGCCCAGCAATCGTCTCGTCGCCTCGACCGAGTCGGCGTCCGGAACCGGGTGCCCTGCCTCCTCGACCACCACTCCGGGTACCTCGAGCCGGTGGCCGTGCTTCACGATGATCCGTCCCCGTACCGTCTCCCCGGCCAACCGGCGGTGGACCCCCCGGGCCAGCGCGGCGGCGGCCTTGCCAGCGCCAAACAGGAAGAGCGGTTCCTCACTGTTGCGCCGGGGAGGCAGCAGGGGCTGCCCCCGGAAGGTCCACCCGGAGGCCGCATCTCCCCGGAGGTCCCGCTCCAGGATCCGCTCGGGATCGGCCGCCCCCAGCGCCGCCCGGTGGATGGCCAGAAGGTCCGCGCGAAGCCTTTCGGGGGGCGTCGGCGAACCGCGCGAATCGTCCATTTTTCTTGGGGTCAGGCAGCGCGGGAGGGCGCCGGAATCGGCAACCGGGAGGTTAGAGTTGCCCGGTGGACAGGTCGGCGGACACGGGTGGACCGAACCCGAAGCGCTGGCACTTCGTAGTGGCTTTTGCGCCCATCGTCCTGGCGGTGCTCGCCCTCGGCGGCCTCCTCTGGTTTCACTGCGGAGGGAGCTGAGGAAGCTGCCGGCAGGCCCGGGCTCGCGAAAGGAGAAAACATGTCAACCGGTCAATGGTACGTAGCCGAAGGAGGTCGGACGCTCGGTCCCTTCTCTACCGCCGATGTCCTCCAGTCCCTTCGGAGCGGCCGCTGGACCGCATCCACGCTGGTGTGCCCTCTCGGGGAGAGTTCGTGGAAGCCCGTCTCCGGAGTGCCCGAACTGCAAGTCGGCGTCGGCGCCGGTGCGGCTCCGCCCCGTCCCCCGGCGCCCGGCCGGATGCACGAGGTGGACTACCGGATCGTCGGCGAGGAAATGCAGTTCGTGGAGGTGGAACTCGATCCGGGCGAAGGGGCCGTGGCCGAAGCGGGGGCCATGATGTTCATGAGCGCCGGGATCGAAATGCAGACGATCTTCGGCGACGGCAACCAGAGCGGCTTCATGGACAAGATGCTCGGCGCCGGCAAACGGCTGCTGACCGGTGAGAGCCTCTTCATGACGGAGTTCGTGAACCAGGGGGGCGGGAAGCAGCATGTGGCGTTCGCCTCGCCCTACCCGGGCAAGATCCTGCCGGTCCAGTTGGACGAGCTGGGCGGCCGGCTGATCGCCCAGAAGGACGCCTTTCTCTGCGGAGCCAAGGGAGTCTCGATCGGGATCGCGTTCCAGCGGAAGATCGGGACGGCGCTCTTCGGCGGGGAGGGCTTCATCATGCAGTCGCTCGAGGGCGACGGGCTCGCCTTTCTGCACGCTGGCGGAACCGTCGTCAAGAAGGAACTGGCCGCCGGAGAGAACCTGCGGGTGGACACCGGGTGCCTGGTCGCCCTTTCCCCCTCGGTGAACTACGACATCCAGACCGTGGGCGGCATCAAGTCCGCCATCTTCGGCGGTGAAGGGTTCTTCTTTGCGAGTCTCACGGGCCCCGGCTGGGTCTGGCTGCAATCGCTGCCGTTCAGCCGTCTGGCTGGCCGCATCCACCAGGCCGCACCGCAGACCGGTGGGGGAGGAAAGGGCGAGGGGTCGCTGCTCGGCCGTCTCTCGGGGGTAGGCTGGGACGGCCACTAGCAGCCCGAGAAGGAATCGCCCCGTCCGGTTTCCGCCGCGGCATCCACGCCAATCCTGGCCGTTGGTCCGCGGACGGGGCGCTTCCTTCTCGGGCTGAAGGCCGGGATCGCTCCGCGATCCCGGCCTTCCTTTCCGGTGGGGAGGGGAAACCCCTCCC
>LXNJ01002182.1_pt1 | contig 10880 bp, 9 predicted proteins | sample 809081 | NCBI WGS metagenome assembly LXNJ01 (sample SAMN04870510, study PRJNA318959) | sponge metagenome | biome: sponge; feature: marine sponge reef; material: water | host: Petrosia ficiformis | place: Greece: Milos, Mediterranean Sea | collected 2013-05-29 | depth 5-7 m
GGTAACCCCCGGGATGATCGACGAGCGGGGAAACCTGCCTGACCGCCGCCCGCTGAGGGTGCGCACCTCGAGGGTGAACGGGCTGCTCGGCACCAGCCTGAGCGCGGCGGCAATGGCCGGCCACCTGCGTTCCATCGGATTCGGAGCGGATGTGAGCGGCCCACCCGGCCTCGATGTGACCATTCCCACGTGGCGCTGGGACACCGAGACCGAGACCGACGTCGCCGAGGAGGTGGCCCGACTCCACGGGTACGAGAACATCGCGCGCACCGTTCCCACCGCCAACGAGGCTGGCGGGCTGTCGCCGTACCAGCAGGACCGCCGCCTGGTGCGCGACGTCCTGGTGGGAGCGGGCTGCCTTGAGAGCCAGCCGATGCCGTTCGTGGCGCCGGGGGCGCTGGCTGCGGTGGGCCTGCCCGAGGACGGCATAACCCTCTCCAACCCGGTCGACGACAGCGAGTCGGTGTTGAGGACCTCGCTGCTGCCGGGCCAGTTGCGAGCGGTGGCCTACAACCAGCGCCACTTCAACGGCGATGTGCGGCTGTTCGAGATCGGCCACGTGTACTTGCCGGCGCCGGAGGGCCAGTTGCTCCCGGACGAGCGGGAGTTCCTGGCCGTGGCCCTGTCGGGCGAGGAGGCGCCGGCCGCGGTGGCCGTTCTCGACCTCCTGGCCGAGGCTTTGGCGCTGCCGGCGGTGGAGTTGCGTGAGGCCTCACCCCCGGGTCTGCATCCCACCCGATCCGCAGAGGTTGTTGTGGCCGGGCGGGCCCGCGGCGTGGTGGGGGAGGTCGACCCCGGGGTGCTTGAGGTCTCTGGTGTTGCCGGCCGGGTGGCGTGGCTGCAACTGGATCTGCAGGAGGTGCTCAACGGCCCCAGGGCCCGGCGCCGCTACCGGCCGGTCAGCAAGTACCCGCCCAGCGAAGTCGACCTGGCCTTCGTGGTGCCAGAGGGGGTGGCCGCGGTCCAGGTGGAGCGGGCTCTGAGGGCCGCGGCCGGGTCGCTGCTGGTCCGGATCGAACTGTTCGACGTGTACCGGGGTGCCGGCGTAACCGACGGCGCGCGCAGCCTCGCCTACCGGCTGCGCTTCCAGGCCCCGGACCGCACTCTCACCGACGCCGATGTGGCTGACGTCCGTCAGCGCTGCATCGACGAGACATCCCGGCGCACCAAGGCAACGCTTCGGTCCTGAGTGGCGCAACTAGTTTCGCTTAGCTGCACATAGTTGCAAACTCGGACTCCTGCCGCTAGCGTGGCCGGATGCACAAGGTGACCGTGATCGGCGCGTCGGGTTTCACCGGCGCCGAGTTGCTCCGGATCTGCGCGTCCCATCCCCAGCTGGAGGTGACGGTGGCCACGGGCGACTCGATGGCCGGCCGGCCGGTGGCCGATCTCTACCCGAGCCTCGCCCCTGCCTACGGCGACACGCAGTTCGTGCCCTACGAGCCGGGAGTGGCGACCGGCTGCGACCTGGCCTTCTGCGCACTGCCGCACGGGGCGTCACAGTCTGTCGTTGGTGAGCTGCGCGACGACGTGAAGCACGTTGTCGATCTCGCCGCAGACTTCAGGCTCGACGACCCCGGCCTCTACCCGGCGTGGTACGGCACCGAGCACACTGCGCCGGAGTTGTTGACCGAGTTCGTCTTCGGCCTTCCCGAACTGTTCCGTGGGGCCATCCGGGGTGCTGAGTTGGTGGCCGCGCCGGGCTGCTACGTGACCACGGCCGCGTTGGCGCTGGCCCCCCTGGTGGCTGCGGGCGCGGTGGAGCCGGCCGGCATCATCGTCGACGCGGCCAGCGGGGTGTCCGGCGCGGGCCGGCCAGCCAAGCCCAACACCACGTTCTGCACGGTGGACGAGGACTTCACCGCCTACGGCCTCCTGACCCACCGGCACACGCCCGAGATCGAGATGGCGGTGTCGCGCCACGCCGGCACCGACGTGCAGGTGCTGTTCACACCTCACCTGGCTCCCATGAACCGGGGCATCCTCGCCACCTGCTACGCCCGGCCAACCACCGGCACCAGCACCGGCGAGGTTCTCAACCTGCTGGCCGACGCCTACTGCGACGAGCCGTTCGTGGTGGTGAGCGAGCGGTCACCCTCCACCAAGGCGACGTTGGGATCCAACAGCGTCCACATCACCGCCCGGGCCGATGACCGCACCGGCTGGGTGATGGCCATCGCTGCGCTCGACAATCTGGTCAAGGGAGCCTCGGGCCAGGCCGTGCAGTGCGCCAACCTCGCGCTGGGCATAGACGAGACCGCCGGGCTGGCCTCGGCGGGGATCTACCCCTAGAGGCCGAGCGGAGGCCCAGCGATGTCTGAGACCAGGGTCTCGCCCCTTGCTCCCGCGGCGTTCCCGCCGGTGGCGACGGTTGCAGGCGTGCGGATTGCCGTTGCCGCGGCCGGGGTCCGGTACTCGGGTCGGGACGATGTGATGCTGGCCGAGCTGCCCCCGGGCACCACCGTGGCCGGCACCTTCACCCAATCGCTGTGCACCGCCGCGCCGGTCGACTGGTGCAGGCACGCTCTGGCCGCGAGTTCCGGGCACGCCCGGGCCATCATCGTGAACTCGGGCAACGCCAATGCGTTCACCGGCGCGGCCGGTTATCGCGTCGCCGAGCACACCGCGCGGTCTGTGGCCGGGGCCCTGGATGCGCAGGCCCACGAGGTGCTGGTGGCCTCCACCGGCGTCATCGGGGAGAACCTGCCCGTCGAGCGCATCGACGCCGCTCTTCCTGCCCTCCTGGCCGGCCTGTCCGCCCCCGACCCGCAGGCTTGGGAGGCGGGGGCAGCCGCCATCGGAACCACCGACACTTTCCCCAAGGGCGCGTCGGCGCCGGTCGCAGGCACGAGTGCGCATGTGGCCGGCATCGCCAAGGGCAGCGGCATGATCGCCCCCGACATGGCCACCATGCTCGCGTTCGTGTTCACAGACGTCGCTCTCGGCGCCGAGACCGCCCAGGAGTGCCTGGCTGCATCGGTGGAGAGGAGCTTCAACCGCATCACCGTCGACTCCGACACCTCCACCAGCGACACCGTTCTGCTGGCCGCTACCGGTGTGTCGGGATGCCCGGCCGATCTGCACATGGCGGCTTTCCGGAAGGCACTCGACGCGGTCATGCTGGATCTAGCCCATCAGATAGTGCGCGACGGCGAGGGCGCCACCAAGTTCGTGGCCGTCACCGTCACCGGCGCGGCCGACGACGCAGCCGCGCGAGCCATAGCCCGCGCTGTGGCCGATTCCCCTCTGGTGAAGACCGCCCTGGCCGCTTCCGACGCCAACTGGGGCCGGATCGTGGCGGCGGTGGGCAAGGCCGGCCAGCGGGCCGACCGGGACCGGCTGTCCATCTGGGTCGGGGACGAGCAGTGTGCCAGCAACGGTGTTCCCCACCCCGGCTACAGCGAGGAGAGGGCTACCGAGCACCTGCTGGGCCGCAACATCGAGCTTCGGGTGGACGTGGGCGTGGGCGACGGCCAGGCCACGATCTGGACGTGCGACCTGACTCACGGCTACATCGACATCAATGCGGGGTATCGGACATGACTCAGGCAACCGGCGCCCACACCGACCATGAGGCATCGCACGGCTTCGAGCCCGAACGGCGGGCCCGGGCGCTCGTCGAGGCATTGCCCTACATCCGGCGCTTCCGGGGTGCGGTGGTGGTCGTCAAGTACGGCGGCCACGCCATGACCGACGCTGCATTGGCCGCCTCGTTCGCTCGCGACATAGTGCTGGTGCGGTCCGTCGGGCTGCACCCGGTGGTGGTCCACGGGGGCGCCCCCCAGATCGCCGAGCATCTGCGGAAGCTGGGCAAGCAGAGCGAGTTCCGCGACGGCCTGCGGGTTACCGACGCAGAGACCCTCGAAGTGGCCCGGATGGTGCTGGTCGGCAAGGTCGGCCGGGACATCGTCAGCGCCATCAACGCCAGTGGGGGAGCGGCCCTAGGACTCTCCGGTGAGGACGGCCGCCTGGTGACCGCGGTGCGGAGGGATCCCGCTCTCGGGTTCGTGGGAGACGTCGCTGCGGTCAATCCGGGCGTCATCGAGCGGCTCGTGACGAGAGAGATCGTCCCCGTCGTGTCCTCGATCGGCGCCGACACCGGCGGCCAGGCCTACAACATCAACGCCGACACCATGGCTGCGGCCCTCGCCGGCGCGCTCGGCGCGGCCAAGGTGGTGTACCTCACCGACGTGCCCGGCCTGCTTGCCGACCCTGCAGACGTGTCGTCGCTGGTGAGCCGGGCCACCGTGACCGAAGTGGAGGCCATGGTCACCTCTGGTGCAGTCAGCGGCGGGATGATCCCCAAGGCGAGAGCCTGCGTGGACGCGGTGCTCCAGGGCGCCGGCTCGGCCCACATGCTCGACGGTCGGATACCCCATGCCGTGCTGCTCGAGCTGTTCACCGACGCGGGGATAGGAACGATGATCACCCGGAACCACGAGGAAGCCGGCGACGGCTCCGGAGCCGCATCCAAGGAGACACGCGAGGACGAGACATGAGCAGAGCTGTGCTGATGAACAACTACGGCACCCCGCCGGTGACGTTCGTGCGGGGAGTGGGAGCCGAGCTGTGGGACGACCGCGGCCGTCGCTATCTCGACTTCCTGTGCGGTCTCGCCGTCACCGGGCTGGGCCACGCCCATCCCGCAGTTGCCGAGGCGGTAGCGGCCCAGGCCGGGACGCTCATCCACACGTCCAACCTCTTCGCCAACGAGCCGACGGCCGAGGTGGTGGAGACGCTCGACCGGCTGATCCGGTCCGGTCCGGGCGGCGACGCCGAGCCCGGCCGGATCCTGTTCCAGAACTCCGGAGCGGAGGCGGTCGAGGCCGCCCTCAAGCTCGCCCGCAAGCACCAGGGGCGGGGCCGGCATGGGGTGGTGAGCGCCTACGGGTCGTTCCACGGCCGCACGCTGGCCACGCTGGCGGCCACCGGTCAGCCCTCCAAGCACGAGCCCTTCCAGCCGATGCCGGAGGGCTTCCGTCATGTGCCCTTCGACGATATCGACGCGCTGGTGGCCGCGCTCGACCCTTCCGTCGGTGCGGTGCTGCTCGAGTCGGTGCAGGGCGAGGGCGGCGTGGTGCCGGCCGGCGACGAGTACCTGCAGGCCGTGCGGCAGGTGTGCGACGAGCGGGGCATCCTGCTCGTGATGGACGAGATCCAGACGGGCCTGGCCCGCACCGGACGGTGGTTCGGCTACCAGCACGCCGGTGTGCAGCCAGACATCGTGACCATGGCCAAGGCGCTCGGCAACGGCGTGCCCACCGGAGCGGTCTGGGCCCGGTCCGAGACAGCCGCCGCGTTCGCTCCCGGCGATCACGGCTCGACCTTCGCGGGCCAGCCCCTGGCGCTGGCCGCGGTCAGGGCGGTGCTGGCCGAGATGCAGGCCATGGACGCGCCGGCGGTGGCCCGGCGCCTCGGTGCCGCGCTGCGGGAGCAGCTGAGCCGGATCGACGGCGTGGACGGCGTGAGGGGCCGCGGGCTGCTGCTCGCCGCCGAGCTGTCCGACGGAGCCAGGGTCGGGCGCAGCGCCAAGGACATCGCCTCGGCATGCCTGGAGCGGGGGCTCGTGGTGAACGGCGTGACCCCGACGGCCCTGAGGTTCGCCCCGCCGTTCGTGATCTCAGATGCGCAGCTCGCCGAAGGCTGCTCCATCCTCGCCGGAGCGCTGGAGAACGGCTGATGCCCGGCGCACCCGCGAGACTCAATTCTGATCCGACCGCAAATCCCGATTCGATCAAGGAGTTCAGATGCGTCACTTTCTAGACGTCGACGACTTGAAGCCGAGCGAGCTCGCCCGGATCCTGAACCTGGCGACCGACCCCAAGCCGCCCCAGGTTCTGGCGGGCAGGGGCGCGGCTCTGCTGTTCGAGAAGCCCTCGGCCCGCACCCGCAGCGCCACCGAGTTGGCTGTGGTGCAGCTGGGCGGTCACCCGGTGTACATCGGTCCCGCGGAGGTCGGCCTCGACCAGCGCGAGAGCGTGGAGGACGTGACCCGCACGCTGGCCTGCTACAACGCGGTGATCGGGGCGAGGGTGTTCGCCCACAGCACTGTGGAGCGGATGGCGGCGGTGAGCGAGGTCCCGATCGTCAACCTGCTCAGCGACCACGCCCATCCCACGCAGGCGGTGGCCGACCTGCTGACCATGAGGGCCGAGTCGGGCCATCTGGAGGGCCTGACGCTGGCTTACGTCGGGGACGCCAACAACATGGCCCGCTCGCTGGCGTACGCCGCCGGCCTGTCGGGTATGGCGCTGCGCATCGCCAGCCCCGCGGGCTACGCCTTCAAAGAGTCCGATCTGAGGCGGATGCGCCGCCATGGTTGCGAGCCGGTCCAGGTCGAGAATCCGGACGACGCCGTGCGGGGCGCCGATGTCGTCTACACGGACGTCTGGGCCTCGATGGGCCAGGAGCAGGAGGCCGAGAAGCGGCGCCAGGACTTTGCCGGCTTCACCGTTAGCAGGAGGCTGATGGCCCAGGCTGCCCCCCGCGCGGTGTTCCTGCACTGCTTGCCCGCCCACCGGGGCGAGGAGGTAGAGGCCGAGGTCATCGACGGTCCTCGTAGCCGGGTGTGGCCGCAAGCGGCCAACCGGATGCACGCGGCCAGAGGACTGCTGCTGTGGCTGCTGGAACAGGGCGGATGAGTTCACCATGAGCAAGACCAGCCGCCAGCACCTCATCGTCCGGTTGCTCGGTGAGCACGCCGTGACCAGCCAGCAGCAGCTCGTCGAGCTGCTGGCGTCCTCGGGAATGACTGCAACCCGGGCCACGGTGTCGCGCGATCTCGATGGACTCGGTGCGGTGAAGGTCCGGGTTCCAGGAGGGAGAACCGTGTACGCCATCCCCGAGCATCCCGTGGATCGCATCGCACCCGAGGAGCATCTGCGGAGGGTGATGGGCGACTGGGTGGCCGACATCGGCGCCTCGGGCAACCTCGCGATGGTGCGGACACCGCCGGGCTCGGCCCACGTCGTGGCGTCCGCCCTCGACCGGGCCGGTCTTGAAGAGGTGCTCGGGACGGTGGCCGGCGACGACTCGCTGATCGTGGTGGCCACCGATGGGATACCGGGCGCCGAGCTGGCCGATCGCCTGCGGGACCTGGCCGGCCTGGACCAGTGATCACAGAACGGATTTGAGAGGTAATCGATGAGCACACCGCACGCCGCGCCGTCAGGCGCCGCGCCCGTCTCCAAGGTGGTGCTGGCCTACTCGGGCGGGCTGGACACGTCCATCATCCTGCACTGGCTGCGGGAGACCTACGGCTGCACGGTGGTGACGTTCACCGCCGACATCGGCCAGGACGACGAACTTGAACCGGCTCGGGCCAAGGCCCTGGCCATGGGCGTCGCACCCACCGACATCTTCATCGAGGACCTGCGGGAGGAATTCGCCCGCGACTTCGTGTTCCCGATGTTCAGGGCCAATGCCGTCTACGAGGGCGAGTACCTGTTGGGCACGTCCATTGCCCGGCCCCTGATCGCCAAGCGGCTGGTCGAGATCGCGACTCAGACCGGCGCCGACGCCATCAGCCACGGTGCTACCGGCAAGGGCAACGACCAGGTCCGTTTCGAGCTCGGCGCCTACGCGCTGAAGCCCGACATACGGGTCATCGCGCCCTGGCGGGAGTGGGACCTGGGCTCCCGGGAGTCGCTCATGGCCTACGCGGCCGCCCACGGCATCCCCATCGAGCGCAAGCGGGGCACCGAGTCTCCGTTCTCGATGGATGCCAACATGCTCCATATCTCATACGAGGGCGGTCCGCTGGAGGATCCCTGGTACGAGCCCCCCGCGGAGATGTGGCTCTGGTCGGTGAGCCCCCAGCACGCCCCCAACGAGCCGACCTATATGGACCTCACCTTCGCGGGCGGCGACATCGTGGCTGTCGACGGCCGGGCGATGACCCCGGGCCAGGTGTTGGCCGCCCTCAACGAGGTGGGCGCGGCCAACGGCGTCGGACGGATCGACATCGTGGAGAACCGCTACGTGGGCATGAAGAGCAGGGGCGCGTACGAGACGCCGGGCGGCACGATCATGCTGCGGGCCCACCGGGCCATCGAGTCGATCACCCTCGACCGGGAGGTGGCCCACCTCAAGGACGAGCTGATGCCCCGCTACGCGGGGCTGATCTACAACGGCTACTGGTGGAGCCCGGAGCGCAGGATGCTGCAGACCGCCATCGACTACAGCCAGAGCAGCGTGAACGGCGAGGTCCGGGTTCGGCTCTACAAGGGAAGTGTCGACATCGCCGGCCGGCGCTCCGACGACTCGCTGTTCGACTACAGGACGGTGACCTTCGAGGAGGACGAGGGGGCCTACGACCAGGCCAACGCCACCGGATTCATCGCGCTGAACGCTTTGCGGCTGCGCAATCTTGCCCTCAAGCAAGCCGACAAGGGGGGCTAGCGATGGACGACTCAGCGACCCTGTGGCACGGGCGGTTCGACGGCGACCCCGCCGGGGTGCTCCGGGCCCTCAATGACAGTCTCGGCTTCGACTGCAGGATGTTCCGCGAGGACATCGCGGGGTCGCGCGCCCATGCCACGATGCTGTCCTCGGTCGGGCTGATCAGCGGTGACGAGCGTGACGCCATCTGTGCCGCGCTCGACACCGTCGAGGCCGAGATGGCTGAGGGCCGCTTCGTCGCCGCGCCCGGTGACGAGGACATCCACACCGCGGTGGAGCGGCGGGTCACCGAGCTCACACCGGCCGGGGCAAAGCTCCACACCGGTCGCAGCCGCAACGACCAGGTGGCTGCCGATCTGCGGCTCTGGACCCGGACTGCGCTGGGCGACGTCGCCCGGGGCGTGCTCGGGCTGCAACAGACGCTGCTGAGCCGGGCCACGGACGCCGGCACGGCACTGCTGCCCGGGTACACCCATCTCCAGCAGGCTCAGCCGTTGCTGCTGGCCCACCATCTGCTGGCCCATGGCTGGGCTCTGGCCCGCGACACTGACCGGCTGGCCGAGGCCGGGCGCCGGGCCGACGTCTCCCCGCTGGGGGCGGGCGCTCTGGCTGGGTCGTCGCTGCCGCTGGACCCTGAGCGGACCGCAGCCGAGCTCGGATTCGCGTCCGTCTTCGACAACAGCCTCGACGCGGTCGCCGACCGCGACTTCGTGCTCGACGCTCTCTACGCGTTGGCGGTGCTGGGTGTGCACCTGAGCCGGATCGGTGAGGAGCTGGTGATCTGGGCGTCGTCGGAGTTCGGGTTCGTGGAACTCGACGACACTTACGCGACCGGCTCGTCGATGATGCCCCAGAAGAAGAACCCCGACGTGGCCGAGCTGGCCCGGGCCAAGGCCGGTCGGCTGATCGGGCACCTGACGGGGCTGCTGGCCACTCTCAAGGGCCTTCCGCTGGCCTACGCCAAGGACCTGCAGGAGGACAAGGAGCCCCTGTTCGACGCGGTCGACACCGTCATGCTGACGCTGGCCGCCCTCGACGGGCTCCTGGCCACCGCTCGCTTCGACACAGACCGGATGGCCGATGCCGCCTCGTCGCCGTACGCGGCGGCCACCGACCTGGCCGAGTGGCTGGTGGCCGGTGGGACGCCGTTTCGCCAGGCCCACGCCGCAGTCGGCGATCTGGTAAGACGCTCGCTGGCGGGAGACGGGGCGCTGGTCGACCTGGTCGCCGCCGATGGCCGGTTCGGTCCAGAAGCCGCTGCCTTGCTGGAGCCGGGCGCTTCGGCGGCTCGCCGCACGACGCGCGGCGCAGGCGGTCCGGAGGCGGTAGCCGCCCAGATGGAGCGCTTCCGGCAGCGGATCGAGACCGACGCAACCCGCCTGGGGTGAGCACCAAGAGTCTTGGGAGGGACTTCTACGCCAGAAACGCGCTCGAAGTCGCGCCCGAGTTGCTCAACAGAGTGCTGGTGGCGCCGGGCGGCCGCGCCGGCCGGATCGTGGAAGTCGAGGCCTACCGGGGCTCAGACGATCCCGGCAGCCATGGCTACCGGGGCCGGACCAAGCGAAACGACACGATGTTCGGACCGCCGGGCCATCTGTACGTGTACTTCACCTACGGCATGCACTGGTGCGCCAACGTGGTCGTCGAGACCGAGGGCGTGGCCGCAGCTGTACTGCTGCGGGCGCTCACACCGCTGCAGGGCCTCGACGCCATGTACACCGCCCGGGGCCCGGCCGCCCGCCGCGACCGCGACCTGTGCAGCGGTCCTGCCAAGCTCACCCAGGCGCTGGGAATCGACGGCGACCTCGACGGTGCCGACCTAGTCAGTGGCGACCGGGGCGTGACCATCGCGGATGACCAGGAACCGCCACCACCGTCCCCGGCCGTCACGACAAGGATCGGTCTCACCAACGGTGCCGACCTCCCGTGGCGCTTCTGCGTCGCCGGAGCAGCCGACCTCTCCCGCCGATCCGGTGCGAGCTAGACGTCGCCCGGTACCTGACAGTTGTCCATGTTGTTCAGGCGGGAGAAGCCGTCCATTCGCTCGGTGTAGGTGCTGCCCTCGGTCATGTCGACCAGCAGGAAGCGCAGCTCCCGATCGGGCGTGTCGTCGTCGGCTGTGCGCAGCCGGTTCGAGTGGCTGCGGCGGTCGGCGATGTAGACCCCCCAGTCGGTGAGCCAGTCACCGACGAGGTCCGCGTCGGGGGGCCCGTTGCTCTCGGTGGATCCTGACAGCGAGGCTTCGGCTCTCAGGCGCAGGTCGGTCACGAGCGCCTCTACCTCGTCGGTTCCTCGGTCCACCTGGTCGGCTCGCTCCGCCCGGGAACCTGCCTGGCGGGCCGTGGGCAGCGCGGCAATGGCCGTCTGGGCCTGGGCGCAGCGCTGGTCGGCCCACTGCGCGAAGTCGCGGTCGTCGAGGCGGGCCGGGTTCTCGGTGCGGGCCCACGGCGAGAACGCCCACGCCCAGAACACGAAGCTGC
>LXNJ01002183.1_pt1 | contig 10879 bp, 7 predicted proteins | sample 809081 | NCBI WGS metagenome assembly LXNJ01 (sample SAMN04870510, study PRJNA318959) | sponge metagenome | biome: sponge; feature: marine sponge reef; material: water | host: Petrosia ficiformis | place: Greece: Milos, Mediterranean Sea | collected 2013-05-29 | depth 5-7 m
GCTATGAATGCCTTTATGGCATTCAGCGGGACTGAAGAGCGTTTGACATATTCAGAATATACCTAACAAGAAATTACCGAATTAAAAAATTAATCTTCAGGAAACCGCTCCTACCGAATGTGTGAACGTATAGTTCTTTCCCAATTGACATCTATGGGTTGTCCCCTCTACCTGCAATGATTTGCAGCGCATCCTGAATTTTCGAAATAACTTCAGAATCGTTTTCATACGCTAATTGCGTTTGTAATGCCTGCTTAGCATTTTTTCCACCGATTTGCCCCAATGCCCATGCTGCGTGTTCACGGATTAAGGGTTCATCGTCGGTCAAAACCTTTTTGAGAGCAGGCACGGCAGCACGAGACCGCCAATTTCCAATCGCTACAATGACATTTCGCAAAAAGCCTCTACGTTTAGTGCGTTTGATGGGACTCTCTTTGAACTTTTTGCTGAATTCAGTTTGTGTCATGCCGATAAGTGTGAGTAACTCAGGGGCGAGGTTTCCGTCACGTGGTTGAAATGCAGGTTCAGTTGTGGGGACTGCTTTGCTGTTCCAAGGACAGACTTCTTGGCAGATGTCGCAACCAAAAATCAGGTTTCCCATCTTGGGACGGAGTTCCTTCGGAATGCTATCCTTCAATTCAATTGTCAAATAGGAGATGCATAGCCTTGAATCGAGCAAGTTTGGTTCAATAATCGCATCTGTCGGGCATGCTTCAATACACTTTGTGCAGGTGCCGCAACTGCCGCGGAAAGGTTGCGTTTCGGATTCCAATTCAATGCTCACAAGCACCTCTGCAAGAAAGTACCATGATCCTGAACGCCAGTTAATCAGATTGGTGTTTTTTCCTATCCAACCGAGATTGGCTTTTTGGGCATATTCCCTTTCCAGAATCGGGCCAGAGTCCACGAAAACGCGACTTTTGAGTTCAGTTTCAGCAGTGCTTTTGATAAATTCAACAAGTAGCAGTAGGCGTTCACGAATGACATCATGATAGTCATCACCCCATGCATACCGAGATATTTGTCCACGACTCGGATCTTCTGCTAATGCTTTAGGTGTATCCAGCGTATAATAGTTCATCGCCAGACTAATAATGGATTTTGTCTCTTCAAGAAGTCTTCGGGTATCTTCCTTGAGTGGCAGGTGTCTTTCAAGGTAACCCATTTTCCCGGCATATCCGCTTTCAATCCATTGCCGGTAACGTTGAATAGTTTGACTCTGTTCGGCAGGGGTAATCCCAACAAGTTCAAAGCCGAGTTCGTGTGCGCGAGTCTGGATTTGTTGGGTTAATGTGTTTGCCATTGCTCTCTATTCGGAATTAAAAAGGAATTGTTCAATAGAGAAAAGCGTAATAGCATTTTAAGGTAAAGAACAAAATGCTATTTTGCACCGCGTGGGTAAGAACCGAGGATTTTGACATCCTGACATAAATCCTCAAGCTGTTCAACGACAGAATGAACGTTGTCATCATCAATATGTCCATCAATATCAGCAAAAAAGATATATTCCCACGGTTCGGTGCGCGAAGGAAGCGATTGTAAATAACTAAGGCTTAATTGATATTTTACTAAGACACCCAAGATTTCATACAATGCCCCGACTTTGTCTTTAATTGCAAAAAAGATAGATGTGCAATCATTGCCACTTTTGCCAACTATTTGGTCGCCAATAATAAAAAAACGAGTCGTGTTATTCGGTTCGTCCATGATAGAATCCGCTATCACAGGGACCTCGTAGATTTCACTTGCCAGCTTACTTGCGATTGCTGCAGCGTTTGGTTCGTCCGATGCGCGTTGTGCAGCATCAGACGTACTGACAACTTCAACCTGTTCCACTGATTTCATATATTTATTCAGCCACATTCTACATTGGGCAAAGGGTTGGCTGTGGGAATAGACACGCTGAACCTCAGGAAGCGGAAATTTTGAGATGAGATGGTGTCTGATAGGTTGGTAAATTTCTGCACAGATTTTCATAGATGTGTGTTGAAAACGTTCTAAAACGTCCCGGACAGTGCCGTAAACTGAATTCTCAATTGCTACCACGCCAAAATCAGCGCGTCCGGTTTCAACTTCAGTAAAGATATCAATCTGTGGAGTGATCGGAATCATTTCAGCAAAAGGCCCGAAAAACGATAGGCTTGCCGTGTGTCCAAAACTACCTGATGGGCCGAGGAAAGCAACCCTATTTGGGGTTTGCACGGCTCGTGAAGCAGCAAAAATTTCAGTCCAAATTTTGTCAAGCGCATCTTTGGGATATATACCGAGATTCTGCGTTTTTAGACGATTACGGATTTCGTACTCACGCTGCGGTACATAAATTTCCTTCCCCGTGTCGGCTTTTAAGGAACCTATCTTCTTGGAAATCTCTGCGCGTTCTTGAAGAAGATTTAGAAGTTGGTCGTCTATGCTATTAATTTGATCGCGTAATTTTTTTAGTTCCACGGAAACTATCTCCAATGCGCGATGTCTATGGATTCCTGTGCGCGTAAAAACACACTTTCATAACTTTGTAATTGTATACCCGGTAGGCCTTTAGCCCACCGGATAGTCATAGTGACCCACAGCCTGAAGGCTGGGACTTGTGCTTCCTTGCAGTCAGCGTTTCCGAAGAAACGTCTTACGTCTGCTCCACTTTAGGCGGCTAAGCCGCCTGTTTAATATGTTTTTCGCAACGTCGTGGGTTGGCTCTGGTTCCACCCATTGGACAACTGCCCTTTCTACCAGGCACGCCGCGCGATAAGTCCTTGCTGCATTGGCTTGATATGGACGCTATCCACCGACTTTGAAAGGTTAGGACGATTAGGGATTACCCCTATTTCAATTTCGCTGGCAGTCTGTGATGCCCAAGCACAGGTTACCCGTCTACATCCACAAGCTAAAGCATGCGGATTTGACGGAATTGTGTTAACTGCTCAACTTCTTTATAGCAGCAATCATTTCATCATCTGAGGGATTGTTTTTTACTATTTCAACAAAATCCTCAGCAGATATCTTATGTTCCTCCAGGAACATTTTATCTTGTGGTCACGGATATATGTATTCACCGATGATGCCTTGCAGTTTTGCGTTAGCTTTATCAGAAATTCTTGCGAGCCAAGGTATGCCGCCAATTATCATATCCCTGTGACGTGGTTTCCAATCAAGAGACATCTGTTTCACCTCCTCTCTATAATCGTAGGGTTTTACATGCCGTATTATGAAATTCCTTGATTACTGTCGCGTGTTTGCATCAAGTTGTTTCAAGGTTTGCTCTAAGAGTTCAACATTGCGTCCGTATTCTGTCCAGTTACCGTTGCGTTGTGCTTGTTGTGCGCTATTATAATAGTTATTTGCCTGCTCAATTAGCCCGCGCAACGATGTAGCGGTTTCTGGGAGGTCAGTTGCTTCAAGTGTGCCATCAACTGTAGCCGTGAGTTCGGTTTGCCCTCCTATTCTTTTTACAAACATTTCTCTGAGTGCTTCATCAAGCGTTTCGCCCCAAACGACATGGAGATTGTCATTCTCTTCGTAGCTAACAACGACGCGTCGGAGTTCGGGAATTGCGGTCGCCTCATCTTCAGATTGGATATAAATCGGTTCCACATAAAGAAGTGAATTATTCATCGGCATAATTAGTAGGTTGCCGCGAAGTACCCGTGTGCCTTGTGTGTTCCATAGGCTGATTTGCTGTGAAATTTCAGGTTTTTGGCTAATAAAGTTTTCAACCTGCATCGGTCCGGAAACTAATTCCTGTTTCGGAAATCGATAGACAAGGAGTTGGCCATATTGCGGTAAATCGCATCGAGCGGCGAGCCATGCGATAAGATTCGGTTTATTCCGTGGTGTGAACGGCAACATCAACATAAATTCAGCATTCTCTTCCCCAGGTAGCCTGAGAACGACATAGTAAGGTTCAACTGGTTGGACATTACTGGGTAAGCTCTTTTCAACTATCCGTTGTGGGGTAAGAGGACTGGTTTGCTGCGGCATGCTGGTTTGTCTAATCTGCGTGTCTGTATTGTCGTACAATTCCGTTCCGATTTCCCATTGGTCTTCACCAGCATAAAATGTGATTGGGTCTTTCATGTGATAATCTTGATAGACACGAGACTGGATAAGGAACATCGTAGTTGGGTAACGTATGTGTGCTTTTAAGTCAGCAGGCATCTCATCAAAACTCTTGAAAAGGTCTGGGAAAATCTTGCGATAGCATTCAGCAATCGGATCGCGTTCCTGTTCAATGAGGTAAAAATTAACTGTGCCATCGTAAGCATCAACTACGACCTTGACAGAATTTCGAATATAGTTTCCCCAAGGTTCTCCGCCTCTTTGACTCACACCTCCTGGTTGTCTTCTCCGTTGAATAAACTCTTGCATTGAAACGGAATAAGGGTATCGGTGCGTGATCGTATACGCATCAATTATCCATACAAGTTTCCCCTCATGAATAACGGCGTACGGGTCCCCATCGTAGCGCAAGAAGGGAGCGATCTTGTGAATCCGCTTTTTGATATTTCGCTCGTAAAGCACTTTACTTGCTGATGTAATTTCACCGGGTAGGACAAACTTAATTTCATTATTAAACTTGAGCATGTAGACAAGTTTGCGCCAGAAAGAAGATAGCACCACACCTCCATTACCTTGATAGGCGTAGTCCACGTACTGTTGACCCTCTTGTGGATAGTCGAACTCAAGTTTTAATTCAGTGCGTTCTGGATGAACGATGACGTACCTGTCGGTACGCTCCCCGTAGTAAATTCGGGGCCCTGGTTCTGTGTTAAACCTATCCGGCCATTGGGATTCATACTCAATAGGTGGTAATCCTCTGATGTACATATTAGGGTTACCGTTCTCAATTTCGTTCACAGGACTGACGACAGCTCCGTAGCCGTGCGTATAGGTATAGGTCTGCTTGTACCAATCATTTTTGACAGCATCCGGGAGTTCATTGATGTTTAACTCGCGTGCAGAAAGCATCACTTGCTGAATGGTGTCATTAACAGTGTATCTGTCAATGTCTACATCATAGAAATCGTACTGTGAACGTAATTCTTGCAGTTGCCGGAAGATTCTGCGTATCGGACGCCAATCCCAGAGGCGGATACTATTGATAACAGGCTGATTTTCGGGACTTGTTATGTCAGCATAGGAGAGTTTCTCTGTCAGTGGATACTCTTCTTCGGTCACCTTATTATTTTCTAAGCCATAAGCATGGAGCGTTGCTTTGATATTATAGTTAATATATTTCTGTTCTAATACCTGTTTGTTAGGTTCAACTCGCCATGTCTGTATAAGTTTTGGATACAATTGTCCAACAAAACCAGCGATTATGAAGATTATGAATCCAGCAAAAGCAAAAGTGTTGCGCCGCAGGAAGATGCTAATGATGAAAACAGCAGCACACAAACCAGTTATTACCAACATAATCCATAAAACAGGGTAACGGGCATTCATTGCAGCGTATCCACCACCGCCTCGCACAACATCGTTTGAGGTATGCAGCAGGTCAAACATTACATAGCGGTAGTTCCAACCGCGGAATATAAGTGTTAACCCTACCAAAGTGAACAGATGTGCTTTCACTCGGAAAGGCGGGCGAAAGCGAAGTTCGTTTGTTTCACCTGTTATCAATCCATGGAAAAAGTAGATAATCACAGCAAAAATTGTAACTAATAGAAAGATGCCAAATAGTGTGCCGATGACGTACCGCTCCATCGGCATTTTGAAGACGTAATAGGCAATATCCTTATCAAAAATCGGATCACGAGCAAGTGATGTGAAATACGCTTTTTGTCCACTCTCTATCTGAACCGGTGTGTTCAAACGCAAACCGACCGGTATTGTATTTTGAGCACCCGCCCGTTCAATACCTCTTGTTATTACCTCTTCAACTTGTGCGGTAATTGGCTCATCCCCATCAATGTAAACGTTTACCTCATCGCCTACCTGTATGTTCTTTGCCTCAAGTTCTAACGTTGGGACAGTGATTTCGTCTGAATTGAGGTTATTTTCAACAACTATAGGTGTAGCAGACTGGAAATTTAGATTTTCAGCGTGCGTATATCGCAAAAAGACTTCCCATCGATCGGTCGCTGAATATCCCATTAAAATGCTGAAAAGGATTGCGAGCAGCGTAAGTCCTCCGTAAATCATTTTTCGAGTATCGGTTTGTCCACCGGTGAATTCAGTGCCGCCCATGAAAGCGGGACTGAGATGTGCAGGTGTGAACCGATGAATTATGAAGATATTTACCAAGAGGATAGCAAGATAGACAACCCCAACGACTACACCCACGAAGATTTTTGTTGTGAGAATTTTGGTGTAAATGTTTATCTTTTCCACCATCTCAAACCATAAATAATCTGGATAAATATTGACCCAGGCGGTAAAAATACCCGCAAGGATAGCTAAAATTGCAATAGTGATGATATAACGTTTGATCCGTGAATCCATTTTTTCTCCTTGTGTCTGGATTATGTCTTTTTGGAACATATCTCCTATATTCTATCTATATTCAAGCGCATGCCGATAAGCCAACTAAAATGCTTGTCCTAAACCAAAGTGATATTTGAATCCCGGTTTGATGCTTGCTAAATCAGTGTGGCGTGCGGCAGCAAAATCTAAAGAGAACACGCCAAGTTTTAGCCTAAGTCCAATGCCTACTGATCCTTTTATATCTACAAGACGGATGCGATTGCCATCACGTCGGAGTGCTTGGAAAGGGTTATCGGGACCGTATTGCCAATTTGCCCATGTGCCGCCGAAGTCAGCAAAGAGGATACCTCCGATGCCGCCGATTGACCAACGAATTGGCCACCCGAAATATAGAACATCTATGAACGGAATACGTAGTTCAACGTTAAACAGTCCGATACGAGAACCGACGAGGTCTTCGTAATTATAACCGCGGAGCGTATCAATTCCGCCGAGATAAAAGAGAGACCTGTCAGTGCCAAAACTACCACCAAGCAGCAGTCGGGTGGCAATGGTGGACCGTCTCCCTAAACCGAAATAATTTCGGAAATCGAAAATGGCGTTTGTAAGGGCTAACTGGCTGCCAATAGCTGGAAATGAACGTTCTATTTCAAAGCGATAACGCGCGCCTCTGTAGGGTGCCCACTCTCTCCACATTGTGTTATCACCGACAAAAGCGATGGAACCGAGCGAGAGAAGTCCGCGATCATAATAGTTAAAAGGCTCGCTTGTCTGATAATTATAGGAGAACGGTGTTGTATACATTGAAAACTGAAGGTCTAACCGACGATACCGGTCAAATGGATAGCTCAGATAGCCGCCGAGTCCCGTAACACGTTGTAAAATCCCGCGCTGATGGTATTGATGGTAGTTATAAACTACTGCACCAATATCAGCACGATGCGTCAAAAACCCGTATTGCGCGATAAAATCCGGAAGAAGATATCCACCTGATTGATTAATCACATTAACTTCCACGCGATGATTACCTAACATATCGCTGGCACTCATCTGAATTTGGCTACGGAGTAGTCCATCTGCACCATAACTAAATTGCGGGAAAATGGCATCAAGACGGAAAGTAGATTTTGTACTGTACTTCCGTTTCGCAATTCTATAATTTGGTTCAGGGGTATCAGAATCTAAAACGATAGGAACCGATTGTGTTTCTAACGAGGGGGTCTCAATTTTTTCGTCGAGTATGTTTGCTGATTCCATTACACAGATATCATATTTCCCATCTTGATAAGCACTAAACAACAGCCGCTTCTCATCAGGTGAAAAACTTGGGTTGGAACAGCCTGTTATAAAGTTAGTAAGACGTGTTACTTGCATGTCAGCGATGTGGAGTTTGTATGCGTCAAAGACTCCGGTACGATCATCAGAAAATAAAACAGTTTTTCCATCGGACATCCATACGGGACTGATTGCATTTGAGGTGCTGCCTGTGAGAGTCTGTTCGGTCCGTTGGTCGATATCAATTAACACGAGTCTATTTTTACGTTCTCGTTCTGAAGCGTAAACAATTGCATTTTTTGTTGGATGCCAAGACGGATGTGTATCATTAAAGGGGTCTTGGGTTAATCTATCAATCGTTTCGGTTTCCAGATCAATAATATAAAGGTCTGTTTGCCCTTCCTTTAAGGCGGAAAAAACGATTTGCTTTCCACTTCTGTCGTAATTAGGTGAAGTGGCAGCGTCGAAATCAAGCTTGGTATAATGTGTCAATTTATGCGTAAGGATATTGACTTCAAATAGGTAATTTGCATTGTGATGTTTGCCAATGAAGGCAATATGGTCTCCATCGGGTGCCCATGCCAGGCTTTGATCAAATCCACTGGAATCGGTGCGGATTTCCTCGTATTTATTACGGAATAAGCGTTTCGTAATCCGATCAAGCCGTTGCCCAGTTTTGGCAGACATCAGGACAATTTCCAAAAATCCTTCATTACCGGTAATATAAGCAATAATATCACCACTGGGTGACCATACAGGTTTAATATTATGAGAGAATCTTGCTTCTTCGGTAAGTATCTTGGCAGCGATGTTCGGTAGTTCCATATCCTGAATCAATGGCCAATAACGTTTTCGCATCATTTGTCGCCATTCTTTGTCAAATTCTGCAAGACTTACTCCCAAGACGTTTTTAAAAACTGAATCTATATCTTTTCTTCGACTCTGTCTTAAGCCTTGCAGAATCTCAGCGATTTTTTCTCGTCCATAAGTCTGTACAAGATGCGCAACAGCCAACTGCCCCATCTTATATCCGAGATAAGGTGAACTCAGTCGATTAAAGTTCTGTAACTCTGTCAAAGGCACAATATTATTATTGATACTTGCATCTCTCAATACCATTTCGCCGATAGCATCGTTATCTTCAGCAAAATAATCCGCCATTCCTTCCATGAACCATATAGGTGGAGAGTAGAGAAACTCACCACTATAGATGCTTGCATGGGGTTTTTGATAGAGAATATCGTATTGAAAGATGTGGATAAGCTCATGAAAAATAACTTCGCGAAATGCTTCCAGTGAACCTGTAAAGGGAATGACAATACGGTGTTTGAAGAGTTCAGCAAAGCCTCCGATGCCTTCGTGTAGTTCCTGAAGTATGATATTGGTTTCTTGAAAATCTTTATGTGATTTGTAAAGGATTAGCGGGGTTTTGTTTTCAAGTTCGTGTTCAAAGTCTTCGCTATGTTTTTCATAAGCGTCCTCTGCGATGGCAGCCATCACCGGCACAAGTTTGGCTTCGCTGGGGTAGTAGTAGATGTCAAAATGTTCTGTGCGATGGATATGCCAATCACGTTGTGCAGTAATCTTGTTTTTTCCAAAACCTTGCGCAAAAACGTTTGATGAAATGAGCATCGTTAGGCAAAAACAGAGAAAAAGACGCGTGATTCTAATATCGGCGAATATGTTTTTTGCTGTGAGTTTTTTCAGAGTGTTCATCAGTTTTTACCGGACTAAATTTGGAATTAAGATTGGGATTTCAAAATGATGACAACGCAAGTATCTAAAGGACATTCTAATGATGAGGTATCTACCGCATCAGGAATCGGTCCTCTTGTTCATAGTGTGGTGAAATATCGCGTGTAAATTCGTAGGCAGCGCGTTTGCTAAGTTCTCTTAACGTGGTTTCCTGCGGTGCCATCTGCGAAAAGACGAAGGAACCGATAGAATGTGCCTCTGCTGTTTTTTGAAGATATGCTTCATCCCAGATAATTTTTTCGGTATCAACATCAATTATTATCACACGGAGTGCAAGAATATAGGTTTTCTGCATATAGTCCTGATAATCCATGACATAACGTTGTTGACGGGTTGAGTATCGTTCACCGTAGTAGCGTCTTGGTCGGGTATCGGTTTTAAATTGATAACTTCCGACGATGATACCTTTGACTTCAAAGTATCGACCTAACTCGCTTAATCGCTCGGTATTCACAAGCCATTCTTCTCCTACCTCTTCACCAGTCATTAATCGTGTAGTTTCTTGTTTGTTTACGACCTTAAAATGTTTTTGTCGTGTTAAACCGCTTCTTAGAATTTCAGCAATTTCGTTTCCTGTTTTAACTGGTATTCCATCAAGTTTTGTAGCGTTTTTCTCACTGACAAAAGGTAGCACGGCAAAGTTTGAATAGGTATCAATATCAATTTCGGATTGCACCTTAATTGGAATAGAAACGCGCGCTACCTTGCTGCCACAGGCACATAGCATTAAGGTCATCATAACCAAGGCACATATTGTTATCTGTCGCTTATAAGATTGCAAAATGAGAGATTTGATTTTTTTCTGCATCGGGAAGGTTCCATGATTAATTTCCTACGGATTCTTCCGAGGATTCGGGTAGTGTTTCTTCGCTGTCGGTTCCGCTTCGGCGAATATGTAGGCGACATCTGCGGTAATTGATGCGGTAATATTTACTTTCAGGATCAAGTTCGGTTGCACGTTGATATGCTGACACTGCCTCAGTAATTTTACCTAAAGCTTCGTAACCTACGCCAAGGTTGTTGTGAGTGGCAGCGTTATCTGGGTCAATAGATACAGCTTGCTTCCAACGAAAAATTGCTTCATTCCAAAGACCTGCCTGTGCTGCTTTTATGGCAAACTGATTGTACGCTTGGACACTTGTCGTGTCGTGTGACGCACATCCGATCAAGGTTAGGATTATGAAAATAGAGAGTAACTGGATTCTGGTGTATGTTTGTTGCATTTTGCTAACCATCCTTGCTCACTCAATTTTACAACAAATCCGTTTATGATGTCAAGGAAATATAGGGATAAGTCTGATCCATCCAATTCTCGTGCAGCGCTTTCGTAATATAACGTGAGTTTGATAATAAAATTCAATAACCACTGTCCGTTGGGTAGAACGGAATAAACAAAAAATCGGACATAAAAGAGAGATTTTTTCTCCATTTG
>LXNJ01002184.1_pt1 | contig 10878 bp, 12 predicted proteins | sample 809081 | NCBI WGS metagenome assembly LXNJ01 (sample SAMN04870510, study PRJNA318959) | sponge metagenome | biome: sponge; feature: marine sponge reef; material: water | host: Petrosia ficiformis | place: Greece: Milos, Mediterranean Sea | collected 2013-05-29 | depth 5-7 m
ACTGCCTCCCATCCATCCGGGAGAGATACTCAGCGAAGAGTTCCTCCTCCCGATGAACATCACCCAGTACCGGCTTGCCAAGGCGATCGGCGTCGATGCTCGCCGTATCCATTCCATCGTGCACGGGGAACGCTCCATCACGGCGGAGACGGCGCTGCTGCTCTCGCGCTTCTTCGGCAACTCGGCTGGGTTCTGGATGGGCTTGCAGAGCCAGTACGACCTCGTAGTCGCCGAGGACCGGCTCTCTGAGAGATTGGACACGGTGAAGCCCACAGTCGCTTGAGGCGTCTTGGCTCGCCGGTCACTACCTCTCCTCCGCGCTACCCGCTCGGACGCAAGCCCAGCACCCCCTCCAGGTCAGCGACGTACTCCGCGAATGCGCGCCGACCCTCCGATGTCGCCGCCACCCACGTGCGCGGCTTCGCCTCCTGGAACTCCTTCGTCATCGCGACGTAACCGACGTCCTCCAGCTTCCGCAGGTGCGTAGTCATGTTCCCGCCCGTCAGGCTGAGCGTCTGTTGGATGAACGTGTAGGCGAGTCGGTCCGTCTCAGGGACGGAGGCCAGCAGCGTCATGATGCGCAGCCGCGTCGACTGGTGGATCGTCTCGTTGAGGACGATGGGCTCGTCGGTCATAGCGTTCCGCTCTTGCGGGCCCACAGCGCGCCGAGCAGGGCCACGGCCAGCGTGGCTGCCGCCGACACCGCCAGCGCTGCGTCGCCCGCGAAGTGGTGCGGCAGGTAGAACGCCGCCGCGATGCCAACGCCCACCGCAGCCAGCATCGGCCGGTGCATGATGCCGAACAGGACGTATCCCAGCCCCACAACGCCGATGACCACGCCTGGTATCTGGTCGCCCGACTCCTCGTTCCACATGCCCGCGCCTGCCGTAATCACGAACGCGGACACGACGATGGCTATCCAGAACGAGAACACGCGAAGGCCCGCGCTGCGGGCTGCTGCCCCTGCAGCCAGCCCCTTGCTCGCGCGGTGCCCGATGATGGAGCTGCCGGCCATCCCAGCTGCCCCCAGGACACCCCACACCGGACCCGGGAACCATGGACGTTCGTCCGCGAACCCGGTCGCGAGCGTCTCGATGGCGTACTGCGAGAAGTACCCCAGCGACACGATCACGCCCCACAGCAGCAGTATCGCCGTCGTCCCCGCGAGGTACATCGAGCTCCGGCCCCGCTCCATCGTCTCGTAGATCGCCTCCCACCCCTCTCCGGGCGTCAGCCCCTGTCCTTCCCCGTTCGCTGCTGCCATCGCGCACCTCCTCCGGCCACCCTCCGCGTAGCGCGGCCGCTTGGTTTGTATGGCAAACTAACATATCGCAAACTGGTTTGCAATACAAACATTCCCCTACTGGCGGGGTACCTATAATGGTGCGCAGCTTGACTCTGGGGAGGCAGCCATGGAGCAACTCGGGAAGCCACTCGCCGTTATCCTCGGTCTCACAGCCCTCGGGGTTTTCATCAACTTCGTGTTCGCTCCGTTCTACGAAGACGCGATCGATGTCGAGTCGGTATGGTCCGTGCTCAACTGGTTCATGGCCTTTGCCGTTATCGTCGCGTTGGTAGTGACCTATGTTGACAAGAAGAGCGCCGATGCCGACGGCAGCGATGCCCGGACGTACATCGCCGCCAACTCGGCGTTCTACGCTGCCGCGGTGCTGGTGGTCCTCTACTTCTCGAACTGGATCAACGAGCTGATCGTCGGCGGAGGCAACGAAGGGGATGTCAACTTGTTCTTCTGGGGACTGATAGACACGCTGTTCGTCGTCCTCGTAGCCAGGATGAGCGTCCGGCTCTGGGCGGCGCGCTGAACCGGACGCCGACCGCGCCGTCTGAGGCCCCACGCCGCTGACGAGCCCCCGTTTGACGCCTGCGCTCCAGTATCCGTATCCTCACCTGCGCCGCCGACCCGGCGAACGGGCGGCGAGCCTCATCGCACCGGAGGGCCCGGAGCGCCGACCGGATCGCAGTAGACCGGTACGGCAACACGGACAAGGGCTTCCCCATGAACGGCACGCTCACCGACGTGCCCGGCCTGCTCGCCGGGCACTACACCGACGCTGAGAACGGCACCGGCTGCACCGTCGTGCTCACGCCCCCCGGCACGACGGGCGGCGTCGACGTGCGCGGCGCTGCACCCGGCACCCGCGAGACCGATCTCCTCCGCTCCGAGAACACGGTCGCCGGGGTGAACGGCCTGGTCCTGAGCGGTGGCAGCGCCTACGGACTCGGCTCCGCGGACGGCGTGATGCGCTTTCTGGAGGAGCGCGGCGTCGGCCACCGCGTCGGCGACCACATCGTGCCGATCGTCCCCGCAGCCATCATCTTTGACCTCGGCGTTGGGAGCGGCGCCGTGCGCCCCACCGCAACCGAGGGCTACGCGGCGGCTGAATCCGCAACCGACGCCCCCGTGCCGCTGGGAAGCATCGGCGCGGGCACCGGCGCGACCGTCGGCAAGGCGCTTGGACGCGAGCGAGCGATGAAGGGCGGCGTCGGCAGCGCATCGCTGGACCTCGGCGACGGCGTCGTCCTCGCTGCGCTCACCGTCGTCAACGCCGTCGGCGGCGTGCACGACCCTGATACCGGCGCGCTGCTCGCGGGCTCCCGCGGCGCGGACGGCGCCCCGATCGAGAGCACCGCGCTCTACGCCGGCCACGACTACGGCAAGACCCCCGCACGCGGGCCGACCGCCCTCGGCAACACCACGATCGGCGTCGTCGCGACAAACGTCCGGCTGACCAAGACGCAGGCGAACCGCCTGGCGACGCTCGCCCACGACGGCCTCGCCCTCGCCATCAGGCCCGCGCACACGCCCCACGACGGAGACACGATGTTCGCGCTCGCGACCTGCGAGATCGACGCGCCGGAGGAGTTCACGCGCCTCTGTGCGCTGACGCCAACCGTCGTTGCCCGCGCCGTCGTCTCGGCCATCGAGCACGCCACCGACCTCCATGGCTACCCAGCCTTCCGCAGGGACGCGCCGTATCGGAGCGTGGACCATGGATGACCGTCAAGCCATCGCATTCATCGGCGCAGGACGCGTAGCGAGCATGCTTGCCCCCGCGTTCGCCGAACTTGGCTACCCGGTCGCCGCCGTTGCGAGCCGTTCCCCGGAATCGGCTCAGCGTGTCGCATCGCTCGTGCCCGGCTGCCAGGCCCTCTCCGCGCAGGAGGCTGCCGATGCCGCAGAGGTCGTTTTCGTCACCACGTCTGATGGCGCGGTAGTCGGCGTGGCTGCGTCGGTCGCGTGGCGGGCAGGGCAGGGGGTCGTGCATTGCAGCGGCGCGCTGACGTGCGAGCCGCTCGGACCGGCGCGCGACGCCGGAGCACTGGTCGGCTCGTGGCACCCGTTCCAGACGTTCGGCGGAGAGACAACGCTTGCAGGCGTGACCTTCGGCATCGAGGCGGAGGGCGACCTGCTCGCGTTCCTGGAACGCCTCACAACCGAGGTCGGCGGCCACCCGTTGCGCGTCCCCGCTGAGGCCCGCGCGCTCTACCATGCCGCCTCCGTGCTGAGCTGCGGCTACCTGACGACGTTGCTCGGCGAGGCGCGCACGCTCTGGACCCGCGCCGGCCTCCCACCGGAGCAGGCGCTCCAGGCGATAGCCCACATCGCACGCACGACCGTCGCCAACGTCGAGCGCATCGGCCCCGCGCCCGCGCTCACCGGCCCGACCTCGCGCGGCGACACGGGCACGGTGCGGCTGCACCTCGACGCGGTGCGGGACGTCGCACCGGATCTACTGCCCCTCTACAGGGAGATCAGCCTGCGTTCCGTTGAACTGGCGCGGGAGGCGGGACGTCCCGGCGCGACCATGGACTGGCGACCGCTGTTCGCCGAATACGAGGACGGAGACGAGTGATGAGGCAGGCGACTGAAAGGCCTGATCCCCTCTCCCTCTGGGAGAGGGCCAGGGTGAGGGTACTCCGGTGTGAACGATGAGGGTACGCACCTCGAAACTGATGGACATGAAGCAGGCGGGCGAGCCCATCGTCTGCGTGACTGCCTACGACTACACGATGGCCCGGCTCGTGGACGAGGCGGGTATCCCGGTCGTCCTCGTGGGCGACAGCCTCGGGAACGTCGTCCTCGGCTACGACTCCACCATCCCCGTGACGCTGGATGACGTGCTCCACCACACACGGGCCGTGGTGCGCGGCGCGAAGGATGCCCTGATAGTGGCGGACATGCCGTTCATGACCTATAGCGTGAGCGTGGAGGAGGCCCTGCGCAACGCCGGGCGGCTGCTGCAGGAGGGCGGCGCGCAGGCGGTCAAGCTGGAGGGAGGCGCATTCGTCGCCGACACCGTGCGCCGCCTCACGGAGACCGGAATCCCAGTGATGGGACACCTCGGTCTCACGCCGCAGTCCGTCCACCAGCTCGGCGGTTACCGCGTGCAGGGACGTACCGCCGATCAGGCGCGGCGACTGCTGGACGACGCCCTCGCCGTCGAGGACGCGGGAGCGTTCGCCATCGTCCTGGAGACGGTGCCGGGCAATGTCGCGCAGGCCGTGACAAGCAGGCTTACCATCCCGACCATCGGCATCGGCGCTGGTCCCGGCTGCGACGGACAGATACAGGTGCTGCACGACATCCTCGGACTGGGCACGCGGCAGCTGCGCCACGCCAAACGCTTCGCAGAGTTGAACGCTGCGATGCTCGACGCCCTCCGCGCCTACAGGGACGAGGTGAGCGCGCGCAGCTTCCCCACCGCCGAGCACACGACCGAGGCCGCCGCCGCAGTCGTTGCGGAGTTGCCCGGCGAGGACGGCTGACCCGATGCAGCAGGTGGCGACTGTTGCTGCGCTACGCGCGGCGCTCCGGGACGCGCCGCGCCCCGTGGGACTCGTGCCGACGATGGGCGCGCTGCATGAAGGCCACCTCGCGCTGGTGCGCGCAGCCCGGAATGAGTGCGTGACCGTCGTGGCCACCATCTTCGTGAACCCTACGCAGTTCGGCCCCGGCGAGGACCTGGACCGCTACCCCCGCTCGCTGGCCACCGACCTCGAGCTGCTGGAGCGGGAGGGTGCCGACTACGTCTTCACGCCCGCCGTTGAGGAGGTGTACCCGCCCGGCTTCGTCACCACCGTCCACGTGGACGGCCCCGCGCTGCCGCTGGAGGGAGCGGCGAGGCCCGGCCACTTCGACGGCGTCGCGACCGTCGTGGCGAAGCTCCTGCTGCAGTCGCTGCCGGACCGCGCCTACCTCGGACGCAAGGACGGCCAGCAGACGGCCGTCGTGCGCCGGCTGGTGCGTGACCTCGACATTCCCACGGAGATCGTCGTCGTCCCCACGGTCCGGGAACCGGACGGCCTCGCTATGAGCAGCCGCAACGCCTACCTGACGCCGGAGGAGCGCGCAGCCGCGTCCGTCGTCTTTCGCGCGCTCTCGGCTGCGCGCGATCGCTTCCGCGCCGGACAGCAGGACGTGACGGCATTGGAGAAGGCGGCCCGCGTCATGATCGAGGCGTCGCCGCTGGCGTCGGTCGAGTACGTCGCCGGAGTCGACCCGGACACGATGGCGCCGTGGGCCGGGCGTGGGCCGTGCATGCTCGCTGCCGCCGTCCGCATCGGCGGCGTACGGCTGATCGACAACGTCATCCTGGACTGATTGCTTTGTGTGTCAGACGTTACGTATCATGCACACAGGCAGACGGAGCGAGTTATGACCAATGCCAAACGCAAGAAGAAGCGCGACCTTCTGGAAGAGATGGGCATCGAACGACTGCCCATGGAGGAGTTGCGTAAGCGGCTCGACATCCGTGAGGTCACGGTTGAGGAGAGCATAGCGGAGCTCCACGCCTTGATTGCGGACTACGAGCGTCGCTACGGGCGCAGTTCGTATGAAATGGCGGAAGCGGTGAGGAATGGGGAGGTCTACGACACGAGGGACATAGCTACGTGGATCTTCAACTACCAGGACTTGATGATGCTGGAGGGGTTGCCTGGGAATGAGAATGGCACCCCTACGACGACTACCTGAACATCCATTTCAACCGCATGCGGCGGTTGGAGGATGAAGGGCTTGTTCTCCACGATAACGTCTCGTTGTATCCCCGATATCAAGCGAGGGGACAGGTGGCTTCGGTACGCATCCATGGCCGGTTGCGCTGCGCCCATGACGTCTCGGTTCAGGTGGACAAAGTCCTCTCAGTCCGCTATGCGCGCCATGTACCTCAGGTACGGACCATCAGACTTGCCTATCACGCGTGGCTGAATACCACTGAGCAGGAAGTCCTCCGCTACGACATGGCCCACGGCGAAGGCCTGCACTGCCACGTGTTCGACCTTCTGACGGGTGAGTCCGCGCTGCTTCCGGCGCCGCTCGACATGCTGCCGACGCTGGACGGGTTCGTCCGCATGTCGTGCAGCCGCGCCGTTGATGCGGCGCGGGCGTAAGCGTGGGTGGCTGGGTGTGGAGTGAGCCCTAGATCTCGCGGGTGAGGGTCGCGAGGAACTCCTGGTTGCTCTTGGTGCGGCTCATGCGCTCGATGACGCGCTCCGCGGCCTCGGACGGGTTCATCGCGTCCGTGGAGATGAGCGAGCTCATGCGGCGCAGCAGGTACACCTGCCGCAGCGTCAACTCGTCCAGCAGCAGTTCCTCGCGGCGCGTCCCTGAGCGCTGGATATCGATCGACGGGAACGTGCGGCGCTCGGCGAGCCGGCGGTCCAGGTGCAGCTCCATGTTGCCGGTGCCCTTGAACTCCTCGTAGATCACGTCGTCCATGCGGCTGCCCGTCTCGACCAGGCACGCAGCGAGGATGGTGAGGCTCCCGGCCTCCTCCGTGTTGCGCGCCGCGCCGAAGAAGCGCTTGGGCGGGTAGAGCGCGACGGGGTCGATGCCGCCGGAGAGCGTCCGCCCGCTCGTCGGTACCGCGATGTTGTACGCCCGAGTGAGGCGCGTGATGGAGTCGAGCAGGATGACCACGTCTCGCCCGTCCTCAACGAGACGCCTGGCGCGTTCCAGGCACAGTTCCGCGACGCGGCAGTGGTCTTCGACCGGCTCGTCGAACGTGGCGCTGTACACCTCGCCGTCCACCGAGCGCTTGATGTCGGTCACTTCCTCCGGCCGTTCGCCGATGAGCGCCACGAGGATGTGGATGTCGGCGTAGTTGGCGGTGACACCTGCCGCTATCTGCTTGAGCAGTGTGGTCTTGCCCGCCTTCGGGGGCGCCACGATGAGCCCGCGCTGGCCTCGCCCGACCGGCGAGAGGATGTCGATCATGCGCGTGGCGACTTCATGCCCGGTGGTCTCGAGCTTGATCTGCGTGTCCGGGAAGATGGGCGTCAGGCGCTCGAAGCTCTTGCGCCGTCGAGCGACCACGGGGTCCAGGCCGTTTATGGATTCGACCCGGGTGAGGCCGTGGTAGCGCTCCGACTCCTTCGGTGTGCGTACCTGCCCCAGTACGAGGTCGCCGGTGCGGAGCGCGTAGCGGCGCACCTGGGTCTGCGAGACGTAGGTGTCGGCCTGGCTGCGCGCGCGGCCGTTGTGCCGGAGGAATCCGTAACCGTCCGGCAGCACTTCCAGGACGCCGCTGGCCAACTGGTGCCCCTGGCTCTCCGCCCAGGACGTCATCACCTCGTAGAGGATGCCGTCGCGAGTCTTGGGGGGCGGGCCATCCCGCTCCGGCCCCATCTCATTGAGGAGCTTCAGGAGCTGCTCAGAGGTCTTGGTCTGCAGGTCTGCGATGTTCATCGATGGGGTCTCCCGAATGACGCCCGCGCGCGTACCGTCGGCGCTCGCGGCGCTTGCTGCGGGGATATCAGTATGTATGGGGTCGAGGAGAGGCTCCTCGTCGAAAGAGGACACGCCGGGTCTTTCCGTCGCGGGATTCTGGATATTACGGTGGTGGGGCTTTGTGCTGCCTTGCGGGTTCTGTGGGACTGGCGCGAAGCAGAATGCATCCGAACGATGCGATGACATCAACAGTTTATCTGTGCGTGTGACGCGGTTGCAACCCCTGAGCGACGCCGTTTCGACGTTCTGCGGCGCAGCCGGCTCTCACGAACCGATGAGGTACTTCAGGGCGGGGGCTGCGACCGCGATGAAGATCGCGACCGCGATGCCCTTGATTACGCGCAGCTCCCCTTCGACCTTCGAGATCCGCCCGCCGAGGTCGGCGTGCTGGCGGGCGTTCTCCCGCACGAATTCCATGAACTCCCTCCGGAAGTCGGAGAAGTAGCGGGGTATCCACTCCCCTTCGGGGCTCGTCTGCGCATCCGTCGTCATTGCTGGCGTACCTGTGTCATACATATAGCACATGGAGGCGTCGTATGTCCACGACCGCCGGCCTGGTCCCCTCTCCCTGCAGAGGGGGCTCTTGCATAACGGAGCAGAGAGGGGATTGGAGTGAGTAAGGTGGCTGGTCCCCTCTCCCTCGAGGGAGAGGGTTAGGGTGAGGGTGAGGGTGGACCGGTGGAATGGGGGGCGTCATGCGACGGCGGGAGGGGAAGCGCCCTGTCCATCCCTGTTGACGGCTAGGGGATCGGCAGCTCCGGCTGCGCGCCCTCGCGCAGGACGAGCGTCGCCGCGGCGGCGAACTCGCGGAACAGCGGGTGCGGCTGCTCCGGGCGGGAGCGGAACTCCGGGTGGAACTGCACCCCCACCATGAACGGGTGACGCTCCACCTCCACGATCTCCACCAGCGTCCCGTCCGGCGACAGCCCGGACGCCAGCATCCCCGTCTCGTAGAGCGATTCCCGGTACGCGTTGTTGAACTCGAAGCGGTGGCGGTGGCGTTCGTTCACCTCCGGCACGCCGTAGGCGCGTCCTGCCCTGGTCCCGTGTGCCAGCACGCACGGATAGTTGCCCAGGCGCATCGTTCCGCCCATGTCGTTTACCGTCCGCTGGTCCAGCATCAGGTCTATGACCGGGTGCGAAGTCTCCGGGTCGAACTCGGTCGAGTTCGCGCCCGCGAGTCCCAGCACGTTCCGCGCGTGCTCGATCACCATCACCTGCATGCCGAGGCACAGCCCCAGGTAGGGTAATTGACGCTCGCGCGCGTAGCGCACCGTCTGGATCATCCCCTCGATGCCCCGGCTCCCGAACCCGCCCGGCACCACGATGCCCAGCGTGTGGCCAAGCCATGCGTCCGGCCCGTCACGCTCGATGTCCTCGGACCGCACCCAGTCGATGCTCACGTCGCGATCGAAGTGCAGCGACGCGTGGCGCAGCGCCTCCCGCACCGAGAGGTACGCGTCCGGAAGGTCGGCGTACTTGCCGACGACCGCGATCGGGAGCGGGCCGTGCGGGTTCGCCATTCGGGAGGTCATCGCCTGCCAGCGCGAGAGGCCGGGCCCGTTCGGCGTGTTGAGCCCCAGTTCGCGCACGAGGATGTCTCCGACGCCCTCCTTCTCCAGCACCAGCGGGGCCTCGTAGATGTTGGAGAGCGTCTCCATCGGGATCACCGCGTCTGGTGCTACGTCGCAGAACAGCGCTATCTTTTCCTTAATTGAGGAGGGGATTGGGTGGTCGGAGCGACAGACGATGGCGTCCGGCTGGATCCCGATGGCGCGCAGCTCCTTGACCGAGTGCTGCGTCGGCTTCGTCTTCAGCTCCCCCGTCGCGCCGATGTACGGCAGCAGCGTAACGTGGACGTAGAACGTATTCTCGCGTCCCACGGCGGTGCGCATCTGGCGTATCGCCTCCAGGAACGGCTGCCCCTCGATGTCCCCCACTGTCCCGCCGACTTCGACCAGCACGACGTCCGGCGCCCCCCCTTCGTCATTCCCGCGGAGGCGGGAATCCAGTGGGGGAGCGGTGTGGGGCGCCTGGCCCCCTCTCCTATCCTGTCCATCCTGTCCATCGATGTGAGTTCTTCCCCGTGCCCGCAGCATGAACTCCTTGATCACGTTCGTCACGTGCGGCACCGTCTGGATCGTCCCGCCCAGGTGGTCGCCGCGACGCTCCTCCCCGAGCAGTTGCGTGTACACCTGCCCCGCCGTGATGTTCGAGTTGTGCGTCAGCTCGATGTCGATGAAACGCTCGTAGTGGCCGAGGTCCAGGTCCGTCTCGCAGCCGTCCCGCGTCACGAACACCTCGCCGTGCTGGTACGGCGACATCGTCCCCGGGTCGACGTTCAGGTACGGGTCGAGCTTCTGCACCGCCACCGTCAGCCCTCGGCTCTTGAGGATGCGCCCGATCGCCGCGGCGCAGATCCCCTTGCCGATGGAGCTCACCACGCCCCCCGTCACGAAGATGTACTTCGTCGTCATGCGCCCCCTGCCTTCGTCGTTCCTGCGGAGGCAGGAACCTCGCCCGCCGCCTGTCCCCCTCTCCCTACAAGGGGAGGAGTGTGCCGCCCCTGCGGGCCGGAGGGAGAGAGTACTGCGGTGGCGGTATGGGGTGCGCCCCCACCCGTCATTCCTGCGGAGGCAGGAACCTCGCCCCCGGCCTGCCCCCCTCTCCCTACAAGGGGAGAGGGTTGGGGAGAGGGTACTGCGGGGCTGGGTGGCGCGACTGGTCCCCTCTCCCGCTGGGAGAGGGTCAGCCTGAGGGCACTCGTGGGGCGCGCTGCGAAAGAGGGGACACGACGCCGCAGGTGGCTCGCCACCGTATCCGGACGCGGCGTCGTCGCTTGCACGAGGGAGATTCTAGGCAGCCGCCGCCCCGAGTGTCAATCGATCGGCCCCCTCTCCCCCCGCGCCACATCCGCCATCTCCCCTCTCCCCCCGGGAGAGGGGCCGGGGGTGAGGGTTGCCCCCCGCATCCCTGTTCGTGCGCCCGTTCCTCATTGACACGATGGCGATGCGCTGGTAGAAAGAGCGTTGCGTGTTGACGCAGAGACATATCGAGCGGTTTGGCCAGAACTGCCCTGTGCATCCTATTGCAAGGGCGGCGGCTGTCGTTGGACAATAGCATCCCTG
>LXNJ01002185.1_pt1 | contig 10878 bp, 11 predicted proteins | sample 809081 | NCBI WGS metagenome assembly LXNJ01 (sample SAMN04870510, study PRJNA318959) | sponge metagenome | biome: sponge; feature: marine sponge reef; material: water | host: Petrosia ficiformis | place: Greece: Milos, Mediterranean Sea | collected 2013-05-29 | depth 5-7 m
GCCTTCAAGCAGGCCGTCGCCACCCATGTGCTCGCCGGTCTCGTGCCCTTGGTCGCGCCCGTCATGGACCTGTTTCGGGAGCACAAGCGCGCCGCCGCGCTGCTGGACTTCGACGACCTGATATTCTCGGCGCGCGATCTCCTGCGCGACCATGACGACGTGCGCTGCGCGCTCTCCGCACGGTTCCGCCACGTCCTCGTTGACGAGTTCCAGGATACCGACCCGCTTCAGACCGAGATATTCTGGCGCCTCTGCGGCGAGCCGCCGGGAGGCGGCGATGGCACCGACTGGACGGCGTTCGCGCTTCGGCCGGGCGCGCTGTTCCTGGTCGGCGATCCCAAGCAAGCGATCTACCGCTTCCGCGGCGCCGACATCGCAGCCTATGTCCGGGCGCGCGAAGCGTTCCACGCGGGGGACGCGGACGCCGTGCTCTCGATCGCCACCAACTTCCGCTCCCGCGCGCCGATCATGGAATACGTGAACGCGCGCTTCGAGGCCGCGCTTTCCGAGGAGAACGGCCAGCCCGGTTTCCAGGCCCTCGATCCCTTCCGGCCACCGCGGGACGGGGGACCTTCGGTCGCCGCTCTCGATGTCGCGGTGGCCGACGAGGACGGCAGGGCCAACGCGCAGCGGCAACGCGACGGAGAAGCCGAGGCCGTCGCCGAGTTGTGCGCGCGCCTGATCGGCAGCGAGCCGGTCCCCGACCCCGAGAACGGCGGGCAGCGCTCGTGCCGGGCCGGCGACATCGCCCTGCTCGCGCCGACCGGGAGCGACCTCTGGCGGTACGAGGAAGCGCTGGAAGAGCGCGGCATCCCCGTCGCCACCCAGGCGGGCAAGGGTCTCTACAGGCGCCAGGAAATCCAGGATCTCATCGCCGTCACCCGCGTCTTGGCCGACCGGCGCGACACGCTCGCGCTTGGCGCGCTGCTGCGCGGGCCGCTGGTCGGGCTGACCGAGGAGGAGCTGCTTGACATCGTCTGGGCGCTGCCGCGCTCTAACGATGCGCCCGACGATCTGCCGCGGCTCGATCTGGGTGTCGCGCCGGAGGAGATCGCGAACCCTCTCGCGCGGGATATTGTGGAGAAACTCCGGGCGCTGCAACGCCGGGCGAACGCGACCACGCCGCATGCGCTTCTCTCCCAGGCCGTCGACGTGCTCCGGGTTCGCCCCATCCTGCTCCGGCGCCATCTCGGCCAGGCGGAGCGCGTGTTGGCTAATGTCGATCTCTATCTCGGCTTCAGCCGGGCCTATGCGGTGCGGGGGCTGCGCGCCTTCGCCGAGACGATGACGGCCGCGTGGAGCGACGAGGCCCGCGCCGTGGAGGGCCGGCCGGACGCCCAGGAGGAGGCGGTGGCGCTCTACACCATGCACGCGGCCAAGGGGCTGGAGTGGCCCATCGTCGTGCCGATCAACACGATGACGCGGGTGATGGCGGCGGAGAGCGCCGTGACCGACCGCGCGAGCGGCCGGTTCCATTGCCGCGTCTTCGGCGTCGAGCCCACCGGATACGAGGCGGCCCGGAACGAGGAAAGGGCCGAGCTCGACCGCGAGCGGGTGCGCCTCTGGTACGTCGCCGCCACCCGGGCGCGGGAACTCCTGGTCCTGCCCCGGCTCGATGTCGACGCCGCCCGCACGGCCTGGCTCTCCGTCGTCAATCTGGATTTGCCCGGGCTGCCCGCGCTCGACCTCGACCGTCTGCCGGCGGAAATGGATGCAGGCGAGCCGGTGACGGAGAACGAACAAACCCGCGAGGAATTTGCCAGCGAGGCCGCTGCGATCGCGGACCGCACGCGCAGCATTGTCTGGAGGACGCCGAGCCGGGACGAGGGTGCGGCCCATCCGATGATGCGGGAGGAAGCGCCCACGATCCTCGTCACCGACGGCGATGGCGCGCCGGCCGATGGCGCCGCCGTGGCCGCAATCCAGGGCGGGCGCGAGCGCGGCCTCATCTTGCACAAGTTGATCGAGGAGGTGCTGACCGGCGAAACGGCGGAGGCGCAGCTGGAACTGGTCGCGCGCGCGGAAACCCAAATCCGAGCTTTGAGTCTACCCGTATTGGACGATCCCGCGCAAGGATTGGCGCCTGCTGAGATCGCTGGCTGTGTTCTGCGTGCCCTGTCGTTGCCGCAAGTTACCGCCCTCAGGCGGGGTCTCGTGCCGGAGTTTGCGGTCTATGGCTCCAGTGACGGCGATACGCACGAGGAAGCGACGGCGGGCATTGTTGACGCTGTCGTCTTCGGTCCTGACGGAACGCCCGAGACAGTGATTGACTGGAAGAGCGACGTGGACCCATCGCAAGAAACCCTTGAGCACTATCGATCCCAAATCGGCGTCTACCTTGAGGTGACTGGTGCTGAGCGCGGGTTGGTCGTACTTGTAACGAACGGAATGGTTGTTTCGGTGAATCGAGAGGAAACTCGGCGGAACGTATAAGGACAGCCCAATGGACATCCGTCGGAGTTTAGGGGGTGGATGGGAAAGCCGCCTTGCTCATGCCCTTGATGTTGGATCTCATGATTTGAGAGGGTCCGGCAGTTTGGGGAGTCTGGCGCCCGGACAGACGTCAGCGGCAATGTCGCGCCCATTCCAGCGTTTCACTTTTGTGTGCCCATTTGGGCCCACATAGGGTACACACTTCCAATGGCGCGGAAGGACGTGGCATTCAAGATTCGGGTCGAAGAGGAGCTCCGAAGGGCCTTCATCGACCTTTGCCGCCGGGAAGACCGGCCGGCCGCCCAAGTGATTCGCCAGTTCATGCGCGACTATGTCGAGACGCGACAACGAGACACGCAGAGAGACCTTTTTGAACCCAACGGTGGCAACAGCGCATGATCGACCTAGGAGACATGCGCGAGGATCGCGACCACTCCCCAGCAGCGTTAGCGCTAGGCGGCGACGTCGCCGTATGTGATGAGACGTCCGGCGAGCGCCGGGAGTGCGAAGCCTTTCGCCTTGCCGTGCCCCGTCGCGGGCACGTTCTATCGACAACGGCCGAAATCTACGGCGGACCGATTCGGGATGCTGTCGGCGTCCTATCGCGATCCTTGGCCAGTAATGGGGAATGCGCGACAGCTTACGCGTCCCTTTTCACCCCATCCCGATGGCAGCCGGCCCCTGACATGGTGAGGTCGGAGACGGAGATGGCCGCTTGGGCCATGGTGTCCATGTGGATCGTCGGCGTTGCCACCGGCGCGCTTTCTGTGACCGCTTCGCTGGCACAAGCGGAGCAGTGGTTCTTTGCGGCCGACGCGTCCCAGAGACTCACCGGCCTCACTTCCTCCCAGGCCGTGGCCAAGGCGGAACAGGCACTTCACGCCGAAGCCGAACCAGGCGCCTTTCTCGAACTCCTGCCTTACATCCTCGACCCCCACGGGCCAGGCAGCCGATTGAGCGTCAGAAACAATCCTGTCACCCAGCATGCACGGGTTCGCAAACGTGCTGAAGGCGTGTTCTATACGCCGGCCGATGTTGCCGAGTACATGGCGGACGCCAGCCTGAATTCTGTGGACGGCTTTGAGCCTTCCACCATGTTTGACCCGGCTTGCGGAACCGGAGTGTTTCTCCGTGCAGCCCTCAAAGAGATGCGTCGGCGGTATCCTGCCATCTGCGCCTTCGAGCTTGCTTCCGAATACCTCTTCGGTGCCGACATCGACCCTTGGCCCCTGCATGCTACGGCGTTCGTGTTGTTGGCCGACATTTGGAGTGGGAAGACCCGACGGCACATGGCGCCCGCTATGCTTTGGCACCGCCTGAGCGAGAATCTTGTCTGTATCGACGCATTGCGCATTGATCCGGCCGGTGGCGACGAACCGGCAAGCTCCGTTGATCGTCGGTCCTCTACCGCTCAGGTCCAGCGCATTTCAATATCGGCGTTGTTTCCCGCCCTGCAATCCGGCCCGAAGGTGATTCTCGGCAATCCGCCCTATGCCGACCTCGGCGAACGCCTCGATTTCCCCATTCTCAGTCACGCTTTCAAGACCGTCGCGGCCCAGCCGCGCGCCAGTTCCGAAATTTACCTCGCTTTCTTCGAGCAGATGACCCGGCTTGTAGCCGATGCGGGGGCCGCGGGAGCCCTCGTTCTCCCGCTGTCGATCGGCTGCAACATTGGCCCGCAATTCGTTGCAGCGCGCGAGAAGATCATGTGCACGCCGGGGCACTGGCGATTCGCATTCTTCGATAGAGAACCCCATGCGCTCTTCGGCGAGGACGTGAAGACGCGCAATGCCATTGTCCTATGGGCGGCATCGCCCGGCGACAAGGAAGCAATCATCGCGACGGGCCCGCTGAGGAGATGGCGTGGCGACAGCCGGTCGGCGATGTTCGAAAGTCTCCGCTTCACCGACATCGACCGCGACATCCGAGCCGGCATCCCCAAGTTGGAAGGCAAACTCCAAGCCGAAGCGCTCAACGCCCTCCAACGCCGGGGTGGCTTGCTTGAACATGCTCTTCGCAGTGTTGGCCGTTGCCCGCTGGCAGAAGTGGCCAACGCCGATGAACCGACTGTATTTGTCGGCCCCACCGCATACAATTTCCTCAACGTGTTCCCGAAGCCGCCACGCAGTCACTTGACTACCGGGCAACCCTTGTCTCAGCATCCCTTGTATGCAATTCGGTGTCCTTCGCACCGTGACGCCTTGATCGTCTTCGCCATTCTTTCGAGCCATCTTGCCTATTGGTGGTGGCACACCCATGGCGACGGATTCCATGTATCGCGGCGCTTCATCGACCAAATGCCGTTCGGCCTTGAAGCATTCACCGGGTCTGGAGCGGAGCAACTCGCCGCTTGCGGTGAGGACCTTTGGTCCGCAGTCCGATCGCATCCCATCATCAGCCTGAACCGCGGGCGCTCGTCTGTCGCCTACACCCCCAACGGTCATGACGAGCTTCGGCGGAAGGCCGACACGATTCTGGCCGATCTCGCGGACCTGGACCCCGCCTTTGTCGAAGAACTCCAACAGTTCACGGCGCATACAGTGGCCGCCGCGCTACGCGGTGCTTCCACCCCGCCAACAATGGAGAAGATAAGAACATGACCAGAGCCGTTGACCCGAGAACCAAGGAGAAAAGCAAACTAACGAAGGACGAGTGGCGGGAGTACACCAAGACAGTGTGGACGATAGCGAACACCAGCCGCCCCGATCATCCGGCCGTCTTTCCTTCTGAGATCCCGCATCGCCTCGCCAAGCTGTTCAGCTTCTATGGCGAGACGGTCCTTGATCCGTTTGCGGGCACGGGAACAACGGCCCGGGCCGTCATCCCTTTAGGACGCCGCGCGATTTGCATTGACCAAAGGAAGGGCTACGTTCGTACGATCGAGAAGGAATGTCGCGAACTTCACAATGGCCATGAGCCCGGTTTCGAGCCGCTTGTTGCCGTCTGCGGCGACAGCCGGGACATGAGCTTTGTCGACGATGAGAGTGTCGGTCTTGTCGTTACAAGCCCGCCTTACTGGAATAAGGCCGATTACGGCAAATCCAAGGACAACCTTGGAAACGTAGAGAACTACGCTTCTTTCCTGAAAGCCACGCGGCCTGTTTTCGAGGAGTGCTACCGCGTTCTTATGCCCGGCAGGAAACTCTGCGTCGTCACCGCCAACGTCAATCAGCATACGGAGCATGGACTCCTGACGTTCCCGCTGGCTACCGACTTTGCGGTCGTATTGCGCGACATCGGTTTCGTCATGGTAAACGAGATCATCTGGTCAAAGGACGGCTCCGGCGGGAAATGGGGTTCCTATGGTGCGCAGCGTCCTATTTTCGGTAGCTATCCCTATCCCCCCAATTTCCTTTTCAAAAACGTCCACGAGTACATCCTCATTTTTGCAAAGCCGGGCCTGCCCAAGAAAAAGGGCGCCACGGTGAAGCCCTATGGCGATCTCGTGGCGGGTCTGGAGCGCCTTACGACCGGAAACCACTTGCGGCTCGCCGACGAGTCCCCCTCGGCTGTGGTCAAATCGTGACAACGGCTGAAGGAGTCTCCTATGGAAGTCCGATTCTGCATCCAAGACCCGACGCACCCAGGCACGACGTATCTCTATGAAGCCATTATTGCCGCCGTGGTCGGTGCTGACGCCTGGCGCGGAGTTTATGCGTTTGCGTCTCGTGACGGCGTCGATCATTTGGTCGAGGATCAGGTTGTTCACGATCTGATGAGGAGAGGCGGTGCCGTCGATCTTCTCGTTGGCATAGATGCAGTAACGAATCGCCCAACCTTGGAACGCCTTCGGGAACTCGGACATAGACACGCCCAATTCCGCCCCAAGGTCTTTTGGAATGGTGCCACCGGCCTGTTTCACCCGAAGATCTCGGACTTCACTTACGAATGCGGGCGCCGGACTCTGATCGTGGGGTCGGGCAATCTGACGCCCGGCGGCCTGATGACCAACTTCGAAGGCTACACTATTATCTCGGTCGATGACGCCGACGAGCTTGATGTTTCTGCATTCGATGAGTTTCTCGAACGCCACGCCGAGCAGATTCGCGAGATTGACGATGAGGCATTGGAGCGCGCTGCGCGCAATCTCGTCCGCGCGACTACAGGGGCTCGTCGAGGCACTGTCGTCATCCCCCGGCGACCGGCGCGACCCGTTGCGCCCCGCGGACGCCCCGAACCCCACGTAGAGTTCGATCGGGTCCTGATAGCGCTGATGCCTGAGGCCGGTGGACGGTGGGCTCAGGGCCACTTCAACGCTGATGTTGTCCGAGACTATTTTCGTATCACGGATCGCCAGAACCAGCGGGCCTACCTCACTCATGTGATACCGGACGGCACGCGCGCCCAAGTGGAAGTGCGACGCTGCGTATACAGCGAACGGAACAAGAATCACAAGATCGAGATCGGAGCCGCGCGTGGTCGGGCGTATCCTGCGCAGGCTCCGCCGCTCCTGGTCTTTCGCGAACGCCAACTACGGATCTTTGACTACATGCTACTGATGCCCGGAGAGAACGGTTACGGTCCTCTCGACCATCTGGTGCAAACGCGTCCCACCGTCGGCAGGGGCTTTCGCCGCGTGTACGCACGCATGGACGACCTCGCCGCCGCTTGGCCTGATTGTCCTCTCCTGAACTCCGAACAAGTCGAAGAGCAAGAAATCTGAGCTTGGCGTAGGGCCAAACGAGGTCAATTGGGGTCGCGCGTTTGATTCAATCCGCTTGCGGACCGAAGACAGATGCCTCGCCTGATCCAGCCCACGAAGCGGAGAATCAAGTAATTCCGCCCGGTTGCGCGTGCCCTCGCCGCATCGGACCCTGAATCTGACGAAATAAGGGCAAGTCGTTACTTTCAGGACGAGAGAGCGACGTGAGATCGGAGAGGGGCAGCGTGCTACGTTGCATTTCTCCTCGGGCGTGCGCGACTGGCGGTTCGGTGAGCCTGGGACAGCGCGAAGCCCTACGCCTTCCGCCTGAACGCCCGGACCGGCGGCAATTCCGCGGCCGCGAGGGTTGCTATGAAGCCAGCGCTGTAGCAGAAGCGCCCGTTCTCGACCGGCCGAGGCCGGTATCGCGATTGATGGTCCGGCGGGGCGTTGGCATGGTTGTCGGCAGTTCGACATGGGGCTAGCACACAACCGGCCTGTCGCGAGAGAGCGGCCGTGACGAGCGGTCACTGCGGTTCACGACTATCCAGGATATTGGCAGAGGCTGCCCAGCATAGGTTACAAACTGGACATTCTGTGCAATCGTGGAGCCAGGCATGAAGCGGAAGTGGGGATGAAATGGCCAGGTCGAGCGAAGTGTCGGGCGGGATGATGGGAATTCTGGTGGAAGGATTGCCGGTGTTGTCGAGCAATGCCAGGAAATTCGTTCGCAGTCATCCTCGGGAGGCACGTGCGGCGGTCGCGGCCGCGTTGGAAGCGGTGGCCGCTCAACGACATTTTGAAGATGTCGAGGACGTGCCGGAGCGGCTGCGGCGGTTCGTTGTGCGCCGGAGCGCAGACGAGGAAATTCTCGGTGTATCCGAGGCCGCGGAGCGGCTCGAAGTGTCCCGCACGACGATCTATGAGTGGGCGAGGGCAAGCAGGCTGATCGCGTGGAGGATGACGAAGCGCGGTTTGCGCATTCCGGCGGGGCAGATTCTCGGTGCGGGCCGGGTCGTTCCGGGTCTGAAGGATGTCGTGGACGCGATCGGAGACGGCGAGCTGGCCTGGGCTTTCCTGACGCAGGAATGGGCATTCGAGGAAACGGTAGCGCCGCCGCTCGAACTGCTCAAGGACGGCCGTATCGACGAAGTGCTGGACGCGGCGCCCGGATTCGGCACCACGTTCACATGAGCGGAGGCCACTGGCACAGAGGCCGGATCGCCCCCGTTCTGGTGACGGCGCCCATGCCTCGCAGCTACCGGATCATGGCGGGCCGCCATCGGTCGGACCCGCTGGGGACAAGTCCGGCCGATTCACGTTTCTGTACGCGAAACGGTGGTTTCACCGTGCTCTACGCGGCGCCCGAATTCGCCACAGCCTTCGTCGAGACGGTCGTGCGGGACAGGTTCACGAGACGGCAAAGCTGTGAGGTTGCGGTGAAGGAAATCACGGCTCGGGTCTGGGCACGAATAGGGATGCAACCGGAAACGGCGTTGACATTGGTCGATTTGCGCGGGGACGGTTGTACCCGGATTGGCGCGCCGACCGATACGGTGAATGCGAGGAACCACTCGGCAGGCCGTGCATTTGCGAGGGACATCCATGCGGGCCGAGCCGATGTCGATGGCATCGTCTACGCGTCTCGTCTGACCGGGAAGGATGTCTATGCCGTATTCGGCCGCTCAACCGGAAAGCTTGTTTCGGCCGGAACCGGTTTGCTGGCCGATCATCCGGAACTGCCGGCCATCTTGAACCGGTACAGGATCGGCCTCGTCTCATAGGAGTGGCAGGCGCTTTGCGTAACCTGCAGTTATTGGCGACCAAGGAAGTGGGACAGATCGAAGTGAAGATTCCCGCGCCGGTGCGGACGCTCCGTCCCGCTATGGCCAGCAATTGCCCTGCGGACGGTACCGAGGAAATAGGGAGTGATGGAATGAGCGGTTCCGAAACGAGCAGAACGTCGCCGGAGGCCGCCGCCCTGGCCGGCAGGCGGGCCGGCAAGTCGCTGCGCGAAATCGCAATCGATCTCTACGGCCGCGAGCAGGTGGACGCCGACTGGCACGCCGACAGCCCGTTGCGCTCGAAGCTGCGGCGGTTGCTGTGCTGGACCGAGGCGCGATCCGGCGCCGGGCCGCACGACGCCGGTCCGGGCAGCGCATGAGCGCCGAAAACGATACCGGAGGCGCGGCTGCGCGACGCCGATTAGGGAAACCGCACGCGATGGAGAGCGGGGACGGCGTGCTTGCCTGGATGGTTCTCAGGCATGTCGGGCAATACGGGGAGGCCTGGCGCCGGCACGCCGCGGGGGCCGGTGTGTCGGCCGCTCTGGAGCCCGGTCCTTTCCGGATTCGCATCCAGACGGAAGCCGACCTGGAAGCGGACCGCTTCGAGATGCTCGCCTGGGAGAATCCCTTGAAGGGGGGCGGCCCCGCCTCGCCCTTCTGGCGTCAGCACGGGATGCCGGAGGGCCTGCTGGAGCCGGGCGCGCGGCCGTTGGTCGCGCTGGTCGGGGACGACGGCTCGGTCGAGGGACTCCGCCTGCTCGGTGGCGACATGGTGCTCAAGATCGAGTATGGCGGCGCGGCCGTGCAGATTTTGCTGAGCGGCGTCGGGCGGTTTCCGCAAGACGGCGGGATCGCCATCAAACACACGTTTGGGCTCAGGGTGCCGCTGTCGGTGCAGCGCCTTCTCGACTTCTGGAGCGTGGCGGGTCGTCCGGCCCCTCGGAACGGGAAGGGTCGGGGGGCGGGGTTCGAGAGATCGACAGGCTGGTGACGGTGCTGGAAGGCCTCTGGGCGGGCAAGAAGCCGCGCGGGATCGCGGAGGACATCTGGGGCAAGGAGGACGTCGCCAAGGTGTGGGCCTCCGACAGCTGGATGCGTTCCCAGGTGCGGCGCTGGATCCCGAAGGCGCAGGCGTTGGCCGATGGCGGCTGGCGCGATCTCGTGCCGCGCGTCCTGGCCGAGGAGTGATCGGAACGTGCGAGGGAGCCTGCGGAGGAAGACCGGTACGCGGCGGGAGCCGCGGCGACGGCTACCGGCCCATCGCCTGCTTGAGGGAGGTGGCGATGCGCTCGGACGCGCCCTACAGGGGATCGTCGGCGAGAAGGGCGTATGGGGCGGTCGTCTGGGTCTGGGTATGGCCCTGGATTTTGCCTACCATGGGCAGGCTCTCGCCGCCCATCACCGCCTCCGAGGCAAACGTATGTCGCAAGGCGCGGATGCGCACGTCGTCGCACGCTTGCGCCGTCACCCTGAGTGCGGGAATGCCGTATCCGTTCCGTTAGGCCGTGGAGCCGAGCGGCGTGGCGTCCATTCTGTGCGTCGAGGCGACCGATCTCTGCGAGTTTCCTCACGATCAGTCCTCCGAGGCATCGCGCCCGCGCGGTTTGTCGGAACGGTTACGGAATGCCGATACGGCTGCGCTCACCTGCCGATGGCGTGGTCGACCGCCGATAGAATACGCTTCCCAAGTGGACAATCGGGAGCGCGGGGTGGAAAACATCTGATCCCTTCATGAAGACATATGAAGAGTTGAAACGGCAACCGATTGTAATAAAAGGCTTAAATGTTAACAGTAAGCAAACATGACATTTCATGACATTCCGACACCCCTTTTCCGTCATTTCGACCGACCAAGGGGAGCAGCCTGCCCTGAGCGAAGTCGAAGGGGAGAAATCTTTGGGGATTATATCTGTGACTATGCGTTTGCGGCCCGCTGCCGCTCGGATAGCCGATGCCGTAAATTGCCCTCAGCGCCACCCCGGATGGAGCGACCTGCCCCGGACCGCGATCCGGGGA
>LXNJ01002186.1_pt1 | contig 10878 bp, 6 predicted proteins | sample 809081 | NCBI WGS metagenome assembly LXNJ01 (sample SAMN04870510, study PRJNA318959) | sponge metagenome | biome: sponge; feature: marine sponge reef; material: water | host: Petrosia ficiformis | place: Greece: Milos, Mediterranean Sea | collected 2013-05-29 | depth 5-7 m
CCCGCCGCCGCCCGCCTGCCGGTGGTAGATCCGGTCGCCCGCCGACATGGACGTTGATATCATGGTCGGCAACTCCTCACGGCTGCCTCCGCTATAGAGTACATTGGTTGATCCCGTCGCCGGTTTTCCGCCGTAAAGGCCGTACGGCAGGTGGTCTCTTCGATCGGACCGGATCGCCAGATGCGCCTCGCCCGAGAGCAGGGTCCACTCCCGTTCGATCGCCATTCCGCCTCGAAACCGTCCGGGGCCGCCGCTGTCGCAAACCAGTCCGTACCGGTCGATTCTTACCGGATATTCACACTCCGCCTGTTCAACGGGAATATTGCTGGCCACGTTCGCCGGATTGCACAACCCGTCGTTTCCGTCCCGGTCCGGCCGCGCCCCCCAGGTCCCGGAAAGCAACTCATAGTAGACATAGTGCGACCGGTCCCGCCGCTGGCCGCCGATGATGACCAGGGAATTGCCCCCCTCGCCCGCCGCCAGCACGCGGTCGGGCAGCAGCCCGGACAGCGCACCGAACACCACGTCCGTCATCCGGAACCCCGTCACGCCCCGCATCGACGACGCGCCCGGCATCCGCACGTTTACGAGCGTGCCTTCCGGCGCGATGATCTCCAGCGGCCTGAACATCCCTTCCGTATTCGGAATGTCCTCCCGCATCACGGCGCGCACGCAAAGGGCAACCACCGCCGCCGTGAATGAGAGCGTACTGTTGACCGCCCCGCGCACCTGAGGGTCCGTCCCCGTGAAATCGGCCGTCAGCGAATCTCCCCGCACGGTTATCGTCACCCGGATTCGCACCCGTGGGCCGCCGACGCCGTCGCTGTCCAGATAATCCGTGAAGGAATGGGATCCGTCCGGCCAGGACGCGATCTCCGAACGTACCAGCCGCTCCGTGTAGTCGATCAGGTCCCGTGAGCCCGCATGGAACGTGTCGTACCCGTACCGTTCAATCAGCGAATGCACCGCCCGTTCGCCGATGTGACAGGCCGCCAGTTGCGCCCTGATATCTCCGATCGTCATCTGCGGCACCCGCACATTTGTCCGGATCAGGGAGAATATGGACTCGTCCGGCTCGCCCCGGCGGTAAAGCTTCAACCACGGAATCCGGATGCCTTCCTGAAAGATCTCCGTATTATCGCAGGCGGAACTCCCGGGCAGACGTCCGCCCAGGTCCAGGTGGTGCGCCGTACTCACCGCAAAGGCCACTCGCCGATCATGCCAGAAGATCGGCTGCACGATGAAAATGTCCGGAATGTGCATCCCGCCGTCGAAGGGATCGTTCAGAATAAACACGTCGCCGGGGTCGATCTCATCGCCGAAGCGCTCAAACAGCGCGGCCATTGCATACGGGACCGATCCCAGATGCAGCGGTATCGTCACGCCCTGCGCAATCATCCGACCCTCCGCGTTGCACAACGACGTGGAATAGTCCAGGCAGTCGCGTACGATGGTGGAATAGGCCGTGCGATACAACGCGGCGCTCATTTCATCCGCGGCGGCGGAAAGCGCATTCTGCATGATCTCGCGCGTTATGGGGTCAATCTGCGTCATCGTTCCCCGTATCTCCCCGGTCCTGCCGCAGGGCATTTCTACGCTTCTGTCGCTTCCAGAACCACAAAGTCCTGACGGTCCCGATACACGCGGGTCCCGGGCGGCACCACGGTCGTGGAATCGTATTCGTCGATCAGCAGGGGACCGTCCTGAGGCCCGGTCAGCTCCGTGCGGCCGACAACGGGCGTCTCCACGGTTCCCCACGCCTTTCCGAAATACGCCGAACGCGAAGGCATCTTTCTCACGTGCCGCCGCGAAGCGCGTGTTCGGCCCCCCGTTCCGCGGTGACCGGTTCGGCCGATGAGACGGACGGCGACCACCTCGACCGGGATATCGGGGTCCGACGAATGCCCGTACAGCTGCCTGTGTTCAAGTTCGAACCCACCGCACAACTCCCGAACCGTCGCATCGGTCGCCCGGGATTCCGGCAGCGGAATCCGGATCTCCGACGCCTGGCCCCTGAAGCGTACGTCGACACTGTGGTCAAGCGCCACCTGTTCAGCGGAATAACCCTCCGCCCGGAACCGGGCGAGCATCTTGCGTTTCAGGTCCGACTGGATGCGGCCCAGCGCCTCCGCGCTCAGTCCGTCGCCCGAAAGCAGACAACTGGACACTTCATGGTGTTCCACGCCGGAGAACAGAAGCCCCAGCGCGCTGAACAACCCGGGCAACGGAGGGACAATGACTTTGGGGCTTTGGAGTTCGCGGGCCAGCCCCGCGGCATGAACCGGGCCGGAACCACCGAAGGCGATCAGGGAGAACGACCTCGGATCCCGACCCCGCTCCGTGGACACGGACCGGAGCGCTCGCATACACCGGGCATTGGCAATCCTGTGTATGCCCTCGGCCGCCTCGAGCAGGTCCAGGCCCAGAGGAGCCGCGATCCGATCGTGGACGATCCTTCTTGCGGCCTCGGGGTCTATCGAGACCTCTCCGTCTGCCAGTTCTCCCGGCCGGATATACCCCAGCACGACATTGGCGTCGGTAACGGTGGGCTCGTTTCCTCCCCGGCCGTAACAGGCGGGGCCCGGTACGGCGCCCGCGCTGCCGGGTCCGACCCGCAATCCGCCCGCCCCATCCAGAAGGGCCACGCTGCCTCCCCCGGATCCGACCTCCGCGATATCGATGCTGGGCGCGCGAATCAACTCGCCGCCCCCGCCCACCAGCCTGTTTCCCGCCGACACGGATGCACCGACCTCGTATTCCGGGCTGTAGGAAATCTCGCCGTTTTCGACAATGGACGCCTTGGCCGTGGTGCCTCCCATATCGAACGTGATGAGATCGTGGATACCCAGTTGTTCTCCCGCGGAACGGGCCGCGAAAACGCCGGCCGCGGGTCCCGACTCCAGAACGTAGACAGGTCGCCGCGCCGCGTCGGCTTCCGGGGTCAAGCCCCCCGCGGACTGCATGATCAGTACGGGGGCCGGAATCCCCTGTTCCGTCAGGCCATCCCGCATCGCGTTGAGATAACGCTGCATAACGGGACGGACGTACGCATTCAGCACGGTCGTTGCCGTTCGCTCGTACTCCCGGCGTTCAGGCAGAATCTCCGTGGAAAGAGATACGGGCAAGTCGGGAAACGCGTCCTGGAGGAACTCGCCGATCGCGTGTTCGTGCCGTGGATACGCGTAGGAGTGAAGCGTGCACACCGCGATCGACTCCACCTTTTCCTGTTCCAATGCGGCCCTGACCGCCCTGAGGTCCGCCACGTCCAGAGGCGCCAGAACTTCACCGTCGGCGGCAATGCGCTCCGTCACCTCCAGCCTCAGAGACCGCTCCACGATGGGTTCGGGCTTGTCGAAGAAAAGATCGTACATCTGCGGCGCCCTGACGCGCCGCAATTCCAGCACGTCGCGAAATCCGCGCGTGGTAATCAGCGCGGTCCTGGCGCCCCGGCGTTCGAGGACGGCGTTGGTCGCCACGGTGGTCCCGTGAGAGACATCTCCTATCGATTCGCCCGGTGTGCCGGTCTCTTTCAGCAGACGCGCGATGGCTTCAAGAACCGCCCGCTCGAAATCCGGCGGGGTAGAGGGGATTTTGTGCGTCCATAAATTCCCCCCGGCGTCCATGAGAATCACATCCGTAAACGTCCCGCCGACGTCCGCGCCGATTCGATAGGCTGTCTCATTCATTCGGGAATCACCGGCAAGAGCAGGCACGACGCATATCGGCTGCTGTGATGGACCGTCTGACGTGCCACCTTCATCTCGTCGTCCAGACCCGGGGTATTGCCTGTATTCAGATTCCGGTCGAAACGCGGGAAATTGCTGCTGGAGACCTCCAGTCTGATCCGATGACCGGCTTTGAACACATTGCTGGTCTCCCAGAGTACGATCCGGTACGCCACCACCGAGCCCGGTTGAATCAGACCCGGTCTGCGAAAGGACTCCCGGAATCTCGCTCGCACGATGCCCTCCGTAATGTGGATCGCCCTGCCATCGGGATGTACGTCCACGAGGGTGGCCGTAAAGTCGGTATCCCGTGCGTCGGATGCTGCGAACAATGCAAGTTCCACCGGTCCGGTCGCCTCCACGTCCGACGCCAGTGTTTCCGTGGTATACACGAGCACGTCTTCCCGTCGTTCCACCGGTCGCCGGTCCCTCGGACCCGTGTTGTCGGGAAACATACTCTGTCCGCCCACCGTCGGCGCCGGATCATCCGGATCGTAGTCAAACCGGTCCGCGGGTTCGTCGCCCGGCGCCTCGAGGCTGAGTTTTCCGTCGCCGGACAGCGAATTGGCGCGGCCGCGGCTGTGGAGATAGTACGCCGTGTACTCCGTTCGGGCCAGCGGCCACTCGTTCTCCCAACGCCAGACGTCCTGTCCCATCACGAATATACGGACGGGCGGCTCCTCGTCGATTCCCGTATCGATCCCGCGCAGCCGCTGATCGTACCATCGCAGATGTTCGCCAGGAATATCCACCGCGGCGCCGGACCCGAAATCGACGTCGCCGAACACTTCGGCGCTCCCGATCCCCGAGTGCGTCCAGGGTCCGACCATCAGGCGGGTCAGTTGCCGGGTACGGGCGTCTCCCGCTTGCTTGCGCCAGCCTCGAAAGCACTTGAAGCCCTCATGGACGAGATTGTCGTACCAACCCGTTACGAAATAGGCCGGCGTATTTACTTCCCCGTACCGGCCTTTCATGCTGTATGACGACCAGAACGGGTCGAATTCGTTGTGCCGGACCACCTCCCTGAAAAACGGCCGGTCCGCGATGCCGTCCATCGCCGAGATCAGCGGCAGCCGGCGGTAGATCCGATCCCAGTCCAGCAGGTCCCGCGGGGCGTGCTGGTTGGTCCGCTCACCGAGCCAGATCCAGTTCATCGCGTTCTGCAGCTGGAGGACGCCGTTGTATCTCAGATGCCCGTAGTTGTCCTCCTGGTTCGCAATGGGCATCAACCCTTTCACGAAGGGACTCCGGAACGGGGCCGGCAGAATCTGCGTGAAACCCGGATAGGAAATCCCGAACATCCCGATGCCGCCGTCGCACCACGCCTGCGCTCCAATCCATTGCTGCGTTTCGTAGCCGTCGCGCGCCTCGTCCACGTACGCCCGCCACTGGCCCTCCGATTCGTAACGCCCGCGGCTGTCCACCATGACGACCGCGTATCCCGACGTCGCAAAGCGTACCGCCCAATCCACGTACCTGGGGTGCTGTGTGCTGTATGGCGACCGGATCAGCAAAACTGGAAACTGCTCTCCCCGCGGCGGGAGATATGCCGCGCCATAGAGGTTCACCCCGTCTCTCATGGGGATCCTCAGGTCCAGTTGAATTCGAATACCTGCATCCGGCATTGGAAGCGTCCGTGTTGAGAATTGCGGCAGCGATGCGTCGGGAATTCCTGTCGACCCGAGTTACGTCGCCAGTCTGTCCAGTACGTTGCGCGTGATCCTGGCCACCACGCTTTCATCGCGGTATAACCCATGGGACCATTCAATTGTGGCGGCGTTGAATACCGTACCCTCGAACTCCGTCTCGTTGATGGCCACGGTTCCGTAGCACCCGGCAATGCCCTCCGTCCCGCCTTCCTTGACCAGCCGGTGTCCGTCGGGCGTGATACAATCCGCGATGGCCACGATCTTATATTCCGGCGACACGCCGTCCGTGCCGGTGTACCGCGGCCGTCCGTTTTCAAATGTCAGGTCCGCCGCATCGGCCTCCACGCCGACAATGGAATCCTCACGACCGAATTCGTCCCCCTCGGCCAGTCCCGTGCCCTCAAATACCCAGTGGTCCGGATCGCACACGCGGTAGTACCCCCAGTCCTCTGTAGTGGGGGCGAGGAACACGTTCGGATCCGGTGTCTTGGTGTGGATAAACGAGGTATAGAACACGCCGATCGTACGCTGGCGCAAATCATCCAGAAAACACAGAAACGACGTGTCGGGCCGTTCCGGTGTGGGATGATCATGGTAGTAGGGTTTTGAACAATAGATCTGCCTTCCCTGATTTCTCAATTCGATTTCGTTGCAGAAACAATTCCCCCCGAACAGAATCAGATTGCCCCCATCCTGAACGAAACGCTGCGACTGTTCGCACTCGTTCCGGCTGTTGTATTCATCGTGACCAAAACGCACGTTCGCCCGGTAGTCTTTCAGGATGTCGGGTTCCGCGTCGTGGTCGCCGTTTACGCAATAATCGGCGCGGTACCCCTCCGCGTCCAGCCAGGACGTGAAGAACTGGTCCCAGATGTAGAAGTTGCCAAGGCATTCCATCTGAAGTGGGCGTTCGAAACTCAGCAGCTTGGCGTGCTGCCGATCGGTGGAGACGTAGTCGTAGAAGCACTTGCCGCCGACGTTGTTGTAGGCCTGGTAGGTATTCGTTGCAACTGTCAGCAGCATCGGCGCTTCCGGAGATCCGGGTCGCACCACGAAAAAAATCTCTCGCAGACCCTGTCCGGTGGGAAAGGTTGCAATATAGATTCCGCTCTTCCACGTATCCGGTACGACGAAGGACACCGCCGGCGCCCACCCGTACCCATCCTGATAGCCCAGTTCCGGGACCTCCTGAAGCGTACCGCGCAGGCCCTCGATTGTCTTTACCAGTTCCCTTCTGGCGCCTTCCCGGAAGATGAACAATTCGTAATAGGACCGGGAGTTTGAAATGTGAAACGTGATCTCCTCACCCGGCTTCACGCTTTGCAGATCGGCGTAGCCGCCCTCCATCAACTTCCAGTTGATGGTCGCGTCCCATTCGTGATGCGCCCAGATATGTTCTCTTTTCATTCTGCAGGCCGCCTTTCCATTCGTGGTTGAGGTACCGAAAACTCGCCGTGGCAGGACACGCCGAGACCGGCGCGGCAACGCGATTGTCGAAACGCCTCCGGCCGCGGGTTATCCTTGACACCGGTGTTCATTCCTTGCCATATTGCGTCCGGACAAGGGGTCAGAAACCAACGCAACGAAAGGTCAGGTATGAAAACCATCCAGTTGGGGGTCCGTTACTATCACCTCACCCGGAAAGCGGGCGTAACTGAAGGTGAATTCCATCTCCGGACCCTGCGGCGCGACTTTCCGACGGAACGGATCGCACTGGTGCTCGTGGACGTGTGGAGCGATCACTACGTCAGCACGCATCTGCAACGCGGGAGAGAGATCACCCTTGAACGCATCATCCCCGTTGCCGAGGCCTTCCGGTCGGTGGGCGCCGCCGTGATCCACGCGCCCAGCCCCGACTGCGCCAGACGTTATGAAGCGTGGACCCGTTTCGCGGGCGACGAGGAAGTCTTCGGACGTTCGGCACCGCCGCGCGACAACTGGCCGCCCGCGGAATTCCGGTCGAAAACGGGCGATTATGAAGCGTGGGCGCAACCGAAGGACCCTCACGATCAGGTCTTCGAGGACATCATCAGAAACCGCCGCATCATTCCCGAAGCCGAACCACGCGACGGCGACGACGTTGTCGTTACCGGCGCCCAGTTGCACCGCCTCCTGAAACACCGGGGCATCCTGCACCTGTTCTACGCCGGCTTCGCCGCCAATATGTGCGTACCCTTCAGAGACTACGGGATGAGGGCGATGAAGGACCGCGGCTACGACGTCATCCTCGTCAGGGACTGCACGACGGCCATTGAAATCGCGGACACGTCCGAGAACATGGACCTGTCCCGTGCGGCAGTCATCGACACGGAAGTCAATATCGGATACACCGCGTCACACGTCGACCTGATTGCCGCCTGCAGAGCGACTTGATCAACGGTCTGCTGGAACGAAGCTCGCGGCCTGTCGAATCACTTCCACCCCGGATCCGGGCCTGTGCGCGTTCTCGCTCAGATGCCGGCGCCAGGCGCGAGCCCCCGGCAACCCCTGGAATAGTCCCTGTATGTGCCGCGTCATGCCGACAAGCGGCATCCCCTGTTGCAGCTGATCCTCGACGTAATCGCAGAAACGGTCCAGAATCTCCCCCCGCCCGGCCACGGCGCGGGTATCGCCGTAGAACATCTGGTCCATCGACGCCAGGAAGTAGGGATTCTGATAGGCCTCGCGTCCGATCATGACCCCGTCCACGGCTTCCAGGTGCCGGCGCACCTGTTCGCGGGTTGTGATTCCTCCGTTGAGGATGACCGTCAGATCCGGGAAATCCTGTTTCAACCGGTATACCACGTTGTAACGCAGGGGCGGAATTTCCCGGTTCTGCTTCGGACTCAACCCCTGAAGCCAGGCCTTTCTTGCGTGAATGACGAACACCTGACATCCGCCGCCGGAAACGGTTTGTACAAAGTTGACCAGGTCCGCGTATGAATCCCGGCCATCAATTCCAATCCTCGTTTTCACGGTGACCGGTATTTCAACCGCCTCGCGCATCGCCTCCACGCAACGGCCGACCCGTTCCGGCTCCGCCATCAGGCACGCGCCGAACCGGCCGGCCCGCACCCGGTCGCTCGGGCACCCCACGTTCAGGTTGATTTCGTCGTACCCGTATTCCGCTCCAATTCGCGCACAGCGCGCCAGCGCTTCCGGATCGCTGCCACCCAGCTGAAGCGCCACCGGATGCTCCCGGCGATGGTATTTCAGAAGTTGCTCGCGCCGGCCACGAAGGACGGCGTCCGCGGTGATCATCTCGGTATATAGCAGGATATGCCGTGAGAACAACCTCAGGAAATACCGTTCGTGCCTGTCCGTCCAGTCCATCATCGGCGCAACAGACAGGCTTCTGTTGAGCGTCTTTTCCACCAGCATCCGACTCCGGAAAGACCGTGCGGCCCGGAACACCGCAGCCGACGTCGATTCGCCACCCGCTTAACGGAGACACAGACAATGCGCATTGAACGCCTTCCGAACAACCCCATTATCCGCCCGCACATGGACGCCAGGATGGGCGCCAACGTCAACGGACCCTCGCTCGTCCGGACGCCCGACTGGCTCCCCAACCCCCTCGGAAAGTACTACCTTTACTTCGGTCACCATCAGGGCGATTACATTCGCCTTGCCTGGTCGGACCATCTCACCGGTCCCTGGACCACCTACGAACCCGGGGTGCTGCACCTGAACGACGCCTATACGACCGGCCATCTTGCGTCGCCGGACGTCCACGTGGACAACGGGAATCGTGAAATCAGAATGTATTACCACGGTCCTGTGCCCGGACGGGGTCAACAGTCAAAAGTCGCGCTGTCCGCAGACGGGATTCACTTTACGGCACGGCCCGAAAACCTCGGCAACTCCTACTTCAGGGTCTTCAAGTGGCAAGGCGCGACGTTCGCTCTGGGGATGCCCGGGATCTTCTATCGTTCGCAGGACGGCCTCACGGGTTTCCGGCAGGGGCCTGTGCTGTTCTCCGAAGACCAGCGCCATACGGCGCTGAAGCTGGACGGCAACACGCTCTCGGTCTTCTATTCCAACGCCCACGACTGCCCCGAACGCATTCTGCTGGCACGCGTCGAATTGACGCCGGACTGGATGAGCTGGCGGGCGTCGAAGGCCGTGGTTATACTCGAGCCTGAAACCGGCTACGAAGGCGCGGACCTTCCTCTGCAACCCTCCCGTCGCGGATGGTCACCGGAGCGGGCCCGGCAGCTTCGTGATCCGGGAATCTACCGGGAAGGCGCCGATACCTATCTACTCTATTCCGTCGCAGGTGAGTCCGGAATCGCCATTGCAAAGATAACGGACTGACCGGCGGCGTGCCACGATAAACTAAAGCGGCGGGATTTCACGCCTTGTTCGCGCGAAACCCCGCCGCGGTTGAATGGATATTCGGCATCAGAACCGGTTCGATTACCCGGCCACCGGCAATCCCAGTTCTTCTGCATTCACGATACTCGGACACGCGCTGGGGGCATCGTCGCCCAGGAACGGCAGGATGTCGTCCTGATCCGCCCAGGCGGGAAGTCCTCTCAGAACGCCTGCCACGTTGCCGGCGGCGAGCGTTGCCATACCTTCACGCGTCCAACTTGTAGCCGACGCAATGTGTGGAACAATAACCACGTTGTTCAGTTCACTCAATCCAGGCTTCATTTCGGGCTCGTCTTCGAAGACGTCGAGCCCGACGCGGAAGTCCGGATTCTTTCTGCAGTGCGCTACGAGCGCGTTTTCGTCGATAACCGGGCCGCGGCTGGCATTCACGAGAATCGCGTCAGGTTTCATCAGGTTCAGGCGTTCCTCGTTCATCAGGTGGTGGGTTGTCGGATCCAGCAGCGGATGCAGGCTGACCACGTCGGCCTCGCGCAAGACGGCTTCCACGGAGTCCGCTCTCGTAACGCTCACAGGCGCTTCGCCGTGTCCCTCCAGGAACGCGGCGTAATCCCGAATGTAATCCTCCAGCCTCTCGTTGGGGTAGGGATCGTAGTATACGAAGTTCATTTTGAACCCTTCGACCATCATCCGCGCGTACGTCGCGCCGATTCGCCCGGCGCCAACCACGCCGACGGTCTTCCGGTTCAGCAACTGCCCGAGGAACAGGGTAGGCAGCCATCCTTCGTACCTCCCGCCCCGCATGTATTCGTCGGCCTCCACCACGCGGCGCGCGGCGGAAAACGTCAGCGCAATCGCCATCTCCGAGGTGGTCTCCGTCAACACACCCGGCGTGTTTCCCACGGGGATACCATTCCGGGTGGCCGCATCCACATCCACATTATTGAAACCGACCGCATAGTTGCTATACGCTTTACCGCCCGCGGCTTTCAGCGCCGAAAAGAGCGGTTGGCCCCAATCTTCCGTGAGCTGGCCGATCACGCCGTCGCACCGATCGCCGATCGCCGCCTTGATTTCATCCACCTGCAGGATCCGGGTGGTGGTGCTGTATTCAACGCGGCAGCCCGCCTGTTCCAGAATATTCAGCCAGCGGTCGCCAGGAAGCTCCTTCGTAACCACCACGCGCAGAT
>LXNJ01002188.1_pt1 | contig 10876 bp, 14 predicted proteins | sample 809081 | NCBI WGS metagenome assembly LXNJ01 (sample SAMN04870510, study PRJNA318959) | sponge metagenome | biome: sponge; feature: marine sponge reef; material: water | host: Petrosia ficiformis | place: Greece: Milos, Mediterranean Sea | collected 2013-05-29 | depth 5-7 m
TTCTTGTCGATGTCGAAGGTCACGTCCAGGAAATCCAGGCTGTCGATGCCGAGGTCGTTCACGGCATGGGAGGCCGGGCCGATGTCCGCCCGGTCGATCGAGCAGATGTCGGCGATGATATCGGCGACCGAATCGAAGGTTTCCTGGTTGAATGCGGTCATAGAGGTCTCCGCTCGCAATGCGGTATTCCGGCTGGCGCCCGAAGGTCAGTAGACGATCGATCGGTCGGAAAAGAAAATGAAGTCAACCGGTTAGCGCGCGGGAAAGTCAGGGGTTCGCAGACGGCCAGAACATAGTCGCGCCGCCGGCCCCGCGGCATCGTGTGTTTTGTCGCGCCGATGCCCGGCCTGCCGGTTCATGATCCCCAGCGCCGGTGGAGCCAGAGCCATTGCTCCGGCGACTCGCGCACCCATCCGGCGATCCGGTCGTTGACCCGCTGCATGAAGCGCGCCTCGTCGGCCCGGTCGTCGCCGGTCCGCTCGATCGTCATCGGATCGGCGATTTCGATGGCGAACCGCCGGCCGTCCAGCCGCCGGCAGCACGCGCCGAACACGGGCGCGTCGAAGCGGAGCGCAAGGCGCGCCAGGGTCAGCCCGGTCATCGCCGGCCGGCCCATGAAATCCAGCGCGACGCCGCGATTGTTCTTCTGGTCGACGAGCAGCGCGAGACGGCCGCCCTCGGCCATGACCCGGCCCGCCGCAACGCCGCCCTGGTAACCCTTGGGCAACAGGTCGAACAGGCCGGCCCGGCTACGGTCCAGGAGCCAGCCGACATAGGGATTGTTCGGGCGGCGGAAGACGACGGAGGTAAAGGCGCCGAAGTTCGCCGCCCCGAGCGCCAGGATTTCCCAGTTGCCCATATGGGGCACGAAGACCAGCGCCGGCCCCCGGTGGGTCAGCAGTCGAAGGAAGTTTTCCGCGCCCCGGATCTCGAGCCGCCCGCCGCGCAAGGTGACCTGTTCGCCGGCCCGCGCCGCCGCCATCAGGCGCGCGATGCCGGTCTCGGACAAGGCTTCCTGCAAGGCAGGATCCCACAGCGCCCCGATGCGCGCCGATTCTGCGGCCACCCGGCCGAGATTGTCCCACATCCGGCGCACGACCTGCCGCCGCTGGGGCGCCGGCATATCCGGAAAAATCCGCTTGAGATTCACCTTCGCGCGCCGCGAAAAGGGCAGCAGCGGGCCGAGCGTACGCCCGGCAAAGCCGCCGATCGCCGAGGCGGCCGGCGACGGCACGAGCCGCATCAGGCCCCAGAACAGGAAGACCGGCAGAGCCTCGAGCGCCCGGATCAGCGGCAGGAACCGGGCCGCCCGCGTGGCAGCCGCCCGTCGGCGCCCCATGCTTCAGGGCCTCCCCGAACAGTCCATGCGATGGCAATGACGGGCCGGATTGGTGCCCAGGGGCGGAATCGAACCACCGACACCGTGATTTTCAGTCACGTGCTCTACCAACTGAGCTACCTGGGCCCCGATGCGCTGCGGCGGCGGCCTTGAACCGGATCGGCGACCCCGCGCGAAGAAGGCGACTTATAGGTTTAACGTCCGGGCAAGTCCACCCGCTGCGCCGCAATGCACCAGCCCGCCGCGCGGGTTTTCGGCGGCGGCGGCGCCGCTGCGGTCGACATCTTCGTCCGCTTCGGTGTCCGTATCGTCGTCCGGCCCTTCGTCCGCTTCCTGGGCCGGAATGCGGTAGTCTTCGTTGAACCACCGCCCGAGGTCGACATCGGCACAGCGGCGCGAACAGAAAGGCAGGTAGGCCGTTTCGGCCGGCTTGCCGCAAACCGGGCAGCTCACGGCAGGGCCCGCCGCATGAATCCGGGCCGCGCCGGCCCGCCGGGCGTTGCCGCACGTCCGGTCATCCGGCGCCTTCGAGCAAGGCCCAGGTTTCGAACAGCGGCAGGCCGACGACGTTCGAATAGGAGCCGGACAGGCGGCGCACGAAAATCGCCGCCCGGCCCTGGATGGCGTAGCCGCCGGCCTTGTCGCGCCATTCGCCGCTCTCGACATAGCGGTCGATCTCGCCGGAATGCAGCCGCTTGAAAGTTACGGTGGACTGTACGACCCGGACTGCGATGCGCGCCGGTTCCGCGATCGGGCCGGAAACCGCCGGATCGGGTATCGCCAGCGCGACCGCGCCGACCACGCGATGCCGCCGGCCGGACAGCAGGTTCAGGCACCGCCGCGCCGCCGCCGCATCGGCCGGCTTGCCCAGGATGCGCCGCCCGGCGGCGACAACCGTATCGGCGGCAAGCACACGCTGCGCACCGCACTGTCGGCTGACCTGCGCACATTTTTCCCGCGCCATCCTCGCGGCATAGGCCGCCGGCAATTCGGCCCGGCGCGGCGCTTCGTCAATCTCGGCGGGAAGCACCCGGTCCGGGACGAGGCCGACCTGGGCGAGAAGGTCGAGGCGGCGCGGCGAAGCGGAGGCGAGGACGAACGTCACGATCGGCAATCACCCGACAGACCGGTCCGGCTGCAGACGCCTGAACGAAACGACGCCGCTTGAAGCGGCCCTGTTTGAATCGGCCCTGTTTGAAGCGGCCCTACTTGAAGCGGAACGTGATCCGCCCCTTGGTCAGGTCGTAGGGAGTCATCTCCACGCTGACCTTGTCGCCCGTCAGAACCCGGATCCGGTTTTTGCGCATCTTGCCCGACGTGTGCGCCAGGATTTCATGGTCGTTTTCCAGCTTCACGCGGAACATCGCGTCCGGCAGGATTTCCGTGACCGTCCCTGAAAATTCCAGCAGATCCTCTTTCGCCATGCGGCCGATTTCCTTGGAACCGTGAATTCGTCGCGGCCGAACATGGCCGGGCCCGCAGGTCAGGTCAAGCGGCTTGCCGGGATCGCGCCGGCCCGGGCGCCCGGAAAATGGCGGAAATGTCGCGGTCCGGGACGGCCGGAATTACAGCCCCGGCAGTATCCGGCGCTATCGGATACGCGGCTGAATGCTGGAGAACAGGGTGCGGTCGGCCGGAACGCAGGGCGCATCCCGGTCCACGACGATGGCGAGATTGAACGCCATGCCGCCGTGTTCAGCGAGCCATTCTTCGCCATTGCGGTCGCGCGGATCGATGGCGTAATCCATGTGCGACGTGGCCGCGAAGACGGCGGCGACGGCCAGGGCCGGGCACAACCAGACGAGAGGGCGGCGGATTGCTTTGAATTTCATGGCCCGTGCCGGAATTTGAAGCGCGGAACCGGATATCGGCCCGGTCGGATAGCAGATTGTGTAATCAACTAGCCATATTGAATATACATGTCGAGCATATTTTCGCAATTTAGTAATTTTTTTGGCTATCCCCTATAATCATTGAAAATTTTGAATGAAAGGCGAGCAAATTCAAACAAAGATGCACGAGTTTCGGCGGCCCGGTCAGGGTTTCATCTGCGGCGCGAACCGGTTGCGGATCCGCTCGAAAATCCGGTCGCGCACCTGGCGGTAGGCGTCGAGCCGCTGTTCGCGGCTTCCCTCCACAAGACTGGGGTCGAAGGTGTTCCAGAATTCGACCTCGACCGGGCTGGTCCGGGTCAATTCCAGGGCGCGATGGTGCGCTTCCGGCGACAGGGTGACGACGATATCGAACAGGTCGTCCTGCAGGTCGTCGAACGTCTTGGCGGCGTGCCGCGAAATGTCGATGCCCATTTCTTCCATGACGGCGATGGCGAAACCGTCCACCTCCCGCTTCCGCGTGCCGACCGAATCGACGTAGATCCGGGTGCCGTGCAGGAATTTCAGGAAACCCTCCGCCATCGGCGAACGAATGGCGTTCATGGAGCAGGCGAACAGGACGCTGCCCGGCAGGTCGCTCATTCCGCTGACCGCCCGATGCCGGCAATTTCCGGGCCCGCCGGTCCGGCCGCTATGCTTTGAGATGCAGCACGCACAACAGGGTGAACAGCCGCCGGGCGGTATCGAAATCCATCTCGATCCGGCCCTTGAGTTGGCTCATCAGCAGTTCCGAGCCTTCGTTGTGCAGGGCGCGCCGGCCCATGTCGATGGCCTCGATCTTGCTCGGGCTGGCGGTCTTGATTGCCGCGAAGTAGCTCTCGCAGACGGTGAAATAGTCCTTGACCGTCCGCTTGAACGGCTGAAGCGCCAGGGAAACGACCGTCAGCGCGGCATCGTCGCTGTCGCGGATATCGAACAGCAGCCGGTTTTCGCTGACCGAAAGGACGAGGTTGTAGGGCCCGTCGGCCTCGACGGCCGGCACAAAACTGTTTTCCTCCAGCAGGTCGTAAATCGCGACGGCGCGTTCATGCTCGATATCCGCATTGCGCCGGACGACCGTTCGCTCATCCAGACGGATATCGGCAAGGCGGGCATTTTCGGCCATCGCCCTCAGCCGTCGTTGGGCGGTCCGCCCGCATCGAGCCGGATGCCGACCGACAGGGCGTGCGCTTCCAGTCCCTCGGCCGTCGCGAGCGTCACCGCGTCGGGCCCGACCGCGCGCAGCGCGTCGGCGTCTCCCTTGATGGTCGAGGTCCGCTTCATGAAGTCCGGCACGCCGAGGCCGGAGGCGAAGCGCGCCGCCCGGGATGTCGGCAGCACATGGTTCGGGCCGCCGATATAGTCGCCGATCGCTTCGGGAACGTGGCGGCCGATGAAGATTGCGCCGGCGTGGCGGACCGTCGCGGCCAGCGCGTCGGCCCCGTCCATCGCCAGTTCGAGATGCTCCGGCGCGATGCGGTCGATCAGCGGCACGGCGGCCGGCAGGGAATCGACCACGATGATCGCGCCCAGCCTTTCCCAGCTCTCCCGCGCGATCGCCGCCCTTGGCAAATCCTCCAGACGCCGCTCGACGGCAGCCGAGACCCGGTCGGCGAAAGCCGGACTGTCGGTCATCAGGATAGCCTGTGCCGAGGTATCGTGTTCGGCCTGGGACAGCAGGTCCGCGGCGATCCATTCCGGGTCGCTGCGCCGGTCCGAGACCACCAGGATTTCGGACGGCCCGGCAATCATGTCGATCCCGACGACCCCGAACACCTGCTTCTTGGCCGAGGCGACCCAGGCGTTGCCCGGCCCGACGATCTTGTCGACCGGCCGGAGGGTCTGCGTTCCGTAGGCCAGCGCCGCGATCGCCTGGGCGCCGCCGATCCGGTAGATTTCATCGACGCCGGCAACGTCCGCTGCAGCGAGCACGAGGTCTTCGATTTCGCCGTCCGGCGTCGGCACGGCCATAACCAGCCGCTCGACGCCGGCGACCTTTGCGGGAATCGCGTTCATGAGCACGGTGCTGGGATAGGCCGCCGTTCCGCCCGGCACATAGAGGCCGGCCGACTCCACCGCGGTCCAGCGCGCGCCCAGTTCGTAGCCGGCCGCATCTATAAACACCCAGTCCTCGGGCAGCTGCCGCTCGTGATAGGCGCGGATGCGCCGGGCGGCGTGTTCGAGGGCCGAGCGCTGCTGCGACGGAACCGCGCCGCGCGCCTGCGCGATCCGCGCCGCGGGAATCCTCAAGCCAGCGGCATCCGTCTCGAACCGGTCGAATTGCAACGTGTAGCGCAGGAGCGCCGCATCGCCGCCCTCGCGCACCGCGGCGAGAATTTCCGCAACCGCCCCGTCGACATCGGCTTCGGCAGCGCGCTTTGCGCCGATCAGCGCGGCAAAATCCGCCTCGAAGCCGGGGGCGGACCGGTCAAGCCGCCGGGCCGGCATCGCGCCTCTCCACCGCGTCGGAAAACGCATCGACCCAATGGCGGATTTCCGCCGGCCTGGTTTTCATTGCCGGCCGGTTGACGATCAGGCGCGAGGTCACGTCGGCGATCTTCTCGACCTCGACCAGCCCGTTCGCCTTCAGGGTGGCGCCGGTCGAGACCAGGTCGACGATCCGGCGGCACAGGCCGAGCGCCGGCGCCAGTTCCATCGCGCCGTTCAGCTTGATGCATTCGGCCTGCACGCCCTGGGCGGCGAAGTGCCGGCGCGTCGTCAGCGGATATTTCGTCGCCACGCGGACATGGCTCCAGCGCGAAGGATCCTCGGCATCGACCAGGTCGCGGGTCGCCGCGACCGACAGCCGGCACCGGCCGATCTTCAGGTCGAGCGGCGCGTACAGTTCGGCATAGCCGAACTCCCCGACCACGTCGTTGCCGGCAATGCCGAGATGGGCCGCGCCGAAGGCGACGAAGGTCGCGACGTCGAAGCTCCTGACCCGGATGACCTCAAGGTTCGGGAAATTCGTGGCAAAGCGCAGGCTGCGCGACGACGGGTCGGAAAACCCGGGCGCGGGCCGGATTCCGGCAGCCGATATCAGCGGCAACGCCTCCTCGAGGATGCGCCCTTTCGGCACGGCCAGCACCAACGGCTCGTTGGCGGCATAAGGCGGATTTGCGGCGTCCATGCCAGGAAGGGTCCTTCGCGAATCCGGTCAGTCCGCTTCGGCATCCCCGTGAGACGGCCGCCACGCGGTCGGCCAGGGCTCGCCGATATCGTCCAGCCGGCAGTCGATTGCCGTAACCCGGAGGCGGACGGAAGCGGCACCGGCACAAACTAGTGTGATTTCCGTTGCATCAAGCCCGGCTTCGGCCCGGATCGCCAACAGCGACAAAATGCGTGCGGCATCCTCGCGATCGAAGCCGCGGATCTGGACACCCTGCACCCCGCCGAACAGCAAGCCGGCATTCACCCGATGGTACGCTGCCTCGCTTTGCCGGCCGCCGGCCTGCACGGGCGGCGCATTGCCACTCTCCTCCGCTTCCCAGCAGAAGCGGTTCGCCACCAGCGCAAACCGGCTCTCATCCGGCAGAAATGCCATATCCGCAACCGGGATCAGCGCGTCCTGCAACACGGCGCCGATGACATCGAGATCGTCCGGGCTTTCCGCCCGCAGCCGTAATTTCCGGAAGCTCATGGCCGGACGCCGCTTCGCTGTCAGGGGCCGGCGATGCGCTCGACCCGGGCGCCGCAGGCGGTCAGCTTCTCGACCAGCCGCTCGTAACCCCGATCGAGATGGTACACCCGGTTGATCGTCGTTTCGCCTTCCGCGGCAAGCGCTGCAATGACCAGACTGGACGAGGCCCGCAGGTCGGTCGCCATGACCTCGGCGCCGTGCAGCTTCTCGACCCCGCGCACCATGGCCGACGCCCCGTGAAGGTTCACGTTGGCCCCCATGCGCTTCAGTTCCGGCACATGCATGTAGCGGTTCTCGAAAATGGTCTCGGTAATCATGGACGCGCCGCTGGCCTTCGACATCAGCGCCATGAACTGGGCCTGCAGGTCGGTCGGAAAACCGGGAAACGGGTCGGTAATGACATCGACGCCGACCAGGTCGCCGTTGGCGCACGAAACCCGGATGCCCGCGCCGTTCCGTTCCAAAGCGACGCCGGCCTCGCGCAGCGCGGCGGCGGCGGCGCCGAACAGGTGCTCGCCAACATTCTGCAGGGTCACCGAACCGCCGGTGATGGCTGTGGCCATGGCGTAGGTGCCGGCCTCGATCCGGTCGGCCACGACCTCGTGCCGGGCGCCGTGCAGTTCGTCGACGCCCTCGATCACCAGCCGCTCGCTGCCGATGCCCTCGATCTGCGCGCCCATGGCGTTCAGGCATTGGACGAGGTCGGCCACTTCCGGCTCCAGGGCGGCGTTCTCGATCACCGTCGTGCCGCGCGCCAGCGTTGCCGCCATGATCGCGTTCTCGCTGGCGCCGACCGAGACTTTCGGAAAGATGATCCTGCCGCCGACCAGCCCGCCGGCCGGCGAACGGGCGTGAATGTAGCCCCGCCCGAGGCTGATTTCCGCGCCCATCTGCTCGAGCGCCATGAGGTGCAGATCGATCGGCCGGGAACCGATGGCGCAGCCGCCGGGCAGGGAAACCGCCGCGTTGCCGAAGCGCGCCACCAGCGGCCCGAGCACCAGGACAGACGCCCGCATCTGGCGCACCAGATCGTAGGGCGCCATGGTGTTCGGTATGTCTGCGGCGGTCAGCCGGAGGGTCCCCGGCCCGGTTTCGGTCTCGACGCCGTGCTGCTCCAGCACCTTGATGAGCGTGCCGATATCGCGCAGCCGCGGCACATTGGCGAGTTCCAGGGTATCGGCCGTCAGCAGCGACGCCGCCATCAGCGGCAGCGCGGCGTTCTTGGCCCCGCCGATCGGGATTTCGCCGCTCAGGGCGGCACCGCCGCTAACCCGGAGTCTGTCCATCGGGGTTGACCGTTCCCGTTTTCGTCGGCGCTGCGGCGCCGGCGAGATTGCATTTGGGTATTTCCGCGCTCTTCGCCAACGGTTCTAGCGAACCTGTCTCAGCGCCTCAACCGGACGGACGAGCCGGCGGAGCGCCGTTCAGCCCGGCTTGCCGGCAGGCTTGCGCCTTTTGCGGCGGCGCAGATTCTCGCGCAGCGCCGCCGCCAGCCGGGCCTTCCGGTCTTGCCCGGCGCCGGATTTCCCCTTCGGCTGTGCCGGGCCTTGTTTGCGCGGTGTCTGTCCGTCTTTCCGGTCGGTCATCCTGTTATCGATTCGTTTGGCCCGCTGTTGCCGGGATATTCGCATCATTCGATCAACTTCGGCAGCCAGATTGCGACTCCCGGCACCAGAACGATCAATGCCAGAACGGCGAGCTCCAGCAAGACGAACGGAACGGCTGCGGCATAGACCTGGGTGAGGGTGACCCGCATGGGGGCAACGCCCTTCATCACGAACAGCAAGAGGCCGAAGGGCGGAGTCAGGAGCGAAATCTCCATGACCAGCAGAATCAGCACCATGAACCAGAGCATCTCGACGCCCTGCTGCATCGCCAGCGGAATGAAGAACGGCAGGGTCAGGAGCAGCATACTCACCTGGTCCATGAAGGCGCCGAGGAACAACAGAATCAGGAGCATCACGATCACAATCGTCAGCACCCCCAGGTCGAGGCCCTGCATCGTCGCGATCAGCCCCGTCGTCGCGCCTGAAACGGCGAGGACCTGCGAGAAGGTGAGCGATCCGGCGATGATGAACAGGATCATGGTGGTGATCTTGGCGGTCTCGAGGGCCGCCTTGATCAGTTTTTTCCAGGACAGCGAACGATAAGCGGCGCAGGCGATCGTCGACGCCACGCATCCGAGGGCGGCAGATTCCGTCGGAGACGCGATGCCGGCGAAGATGCTTCCGACAACCACCACGAAGATCGACAGCAGCGGGACCACCTGCACCAGAAAGGGCCGCCACCGGGATCCCGAAATCTGCTCCGAAGGATCGTAGGACGGCGCCAGATGCGGGCTGATCGTGCTGCGTACGACGACATAGCCGACAAACAGCATCGCCATCAGAATGCCGGGGACGATTCCGGCGATCAGCAGCGCTGCAATCGGTTGCTCGGCCAGGCTCGCCAGCAGAACGGCCAGCGCCGAGGGCGGGATCAGCATGGCGATGCCGCCGGTCGCCATGATCGGCCCCATCGCGAACTTCGGCGCGTAGCCCCGCTCCACCATCTGGGGAAGCAGCACGTTGCCGAGCAGGGCCGTATTGGCGATCGTCGATCCGGACAGTGTGGAAAACAGGGTGCCGCCGAAAATCGTAACGATCGACAGCCGTCCGGGCACCCGTGCGATCAGCCGGTCGACCGCGGCAATCGCGTTCAGCGCGACGCCGCTCTGAAACAGGATCTCGCCCATCAGGATGAACAGGGGAATGGGCGTCAGGGAGAACCGTCCGATCGCCTGCAGGCATTCGGCGGCGAATGTCGAGAGGCTGAGCGCGCCGCCGAGAAAGGCGAAGGCGCCGACGATATTCGCGAACAGGAAGGCAAAGGCGACGGGCAGCCCGAGGGCCATGGCGCCGCAGACAATGCCCAACATCAATGCCAACGCCGCGGGCCATTCCATGGCTCACATCCCGCTTGTCAGATCGTAGTCTTCGCCGCGAGCCGCGCCTCGCTCGGAAGCGCGGGCAAATCTGAGCGCGAACTCGATCGTCAGGAGCAGCATCGCAAACGCGAAGACGCTCAGGAGCGGCCAGTTGGGCAGGGTGATCGTCTTGAATTGCATGTGGCCGAATTCGTAGGCTTCAAGCGTGCCGACGCATCCGAAATAGAACAGGACCGCCGAGACGCCGCCGCCCAGAAGGTCGATGAATTGTTCGAGACGTTGCGATGCCCGGGCAGGCAGGCTATCGACAACGATGTCGATACGGACATGCGCGCCCAGGCGGAGCGCCCAGGGTGCGGCGAGAAACGTGCCGACATAGAGCGCGTATTCGGCGACCTCGTTGAGCCAGGGCAGGTTGCCGATGCGAAATGCCCGAAGGCCGACATCGATGGTGATCAGGACCGCCATGGCGCAGATCGATGCCGCAACCAGATAGCCGATGCCGGCGAGCAAACGGCCGTAACCCTCGCCGACAATCGCCTTCGCCCGCCGAATTTGTACAGTCATGGTGGGTGGACGCTAGCCTAAGGCTGCGGAGTGGCGCAAGAAAACCGGCCGGGCAAGCGGACGGGGGCGGAGGCCCTCTCCGATGGAGCATCGTGCGGCAGTCTGGCCGGGCACGGGATTGGCGCAGCGCCGTTCATTGCCGGTCCGGCTCCCGACCGGCCAGGACGCCGCTTTCGCCCAAACGCGCGATTTCCGTTTCCGAATATCCGATTTCCCCGAGGATCGCGGCGTTGTCGCCGCCGAGATAGGGCGCAAGCGCGCGTATCTCCGCGGGCGTGCGGTCGAAACGCGCCGCCGGCCGGGGCTGCCGCACCTCCCCCAGCGTTCCGTCCCGGTGGATCTCGATGATTTCGTTCGCGCTGACCTGTTCGTCCTCCAGCAGCTGCCACCGGGTCAGGACCGGCGCGCAGGGAACTTCCTCGCGGTCGAGCCGCTCGAGGATTTCCCGCGTCGACCATTTCCCGATTTCGGCGCTTACGATCTGCCGCCGCTCGGCCCCGTGAACGGCGCGCGACTTGGCGGTCCTGAAACGC
>LXNJ01002189.1_pt1 | contig 10876 bp, 10 predicted proteins | sample 809081 | NCBI WGS metagenome assembly LXNJ01 (sample SAMN04870510, study PRJNA318959) | sponge metagenome | biome: sponge; feature: marine sponge reef; material: water | host: Petrosia ficiformis | place: Greece: Milos, Mediterranean Sea | collected 2013-05-29 | depth 5-7 m
CCCCGTCGAGTTCGTCGAGGAGCCGCGCTTCGTAGCATCCCTGCTTCTCTTCCCACGCCAACTCGCTGCACGCCTCGAACGCGGCCACTGCTCCGGCCGACATCCCGGGCGGCAGCGACGATCCCCCGCAGGTGGTCGACGCGATCCCGATCGCCATGACGAGCCCGAGCCCCCGAACGTGACTTCTCATTCCCTCTTCCTCACATGCACCGATTTGCGGCGGATGACGGCGAACCTACGGCGGATCGTGAACCAGTGTGAACCCGTGTGAACCCGTGTGAACCCGTGTGAACCAGTAGCACAACCTGTCGGAGCGTGACCCTCCCAACAAGCGAAGCGGGGGGTGCGACGGGAGTTTGGCGGTCCGCTCACAGGAGTGCCTCGGGATCGCGGTCGATCTCGAGCCGGAGGCCCGAACCGGGCTGGCCCCGCTGCTCTCCGAGGAAGCGGAGAACGCCTCCGAGCGTCGCGGCGCGGTCCGCCTTGATCAGGAAGTGCCACCGCCACCGCTCCCGGAGTCGATCGATGGCGCAGGGGGCCGGCCCGATGACCTCGATCCCGGTGAGGCGGCGACCTCGAATCAGCCGACGCGTCCACTCGGACAGTTCCTCGGCGATGTCGATCACCCGGGACTCGGTCTTTCCGGAGATGACCAGGTTCGCGAGCCGGCGGTGCGGCGGATATCCGGGTTCCTCGCGGTCTCCGAGTTCGCGGTCCGCGAAACCGACGTAGTCGTGCTCGGCCGCCGCGGCGAGCGCGTAGTGCCGCGGACGAGAGGTCTGGACCAGCACCTCCCCCGCTTCGTCGCCCCGCCCGGCCCGTCCGGCGACCTGCTCCAGCAGTTGGAAAGTGCGTTCGCTGGCGCGGAAGTCCGGCAGGTGGAGGCCGACGTCCGCGTTGATCACTCCTACGAGCGTGACCTGCGGAAAGTCGAGGCCCTTGGCGATCATCTGCGTGCCGAGCAGGATGTCGACCTCCCGCCTCCGGAACGCCTCCAGAATCTCGACGTGCGCCCACTTGGAGCCCGTGGTGTCGAGGTCCATGCGGGCGATGCCGGCCTCGGGGAAGAGTTCGCCCACCCGGCGCTCGACCTGTTCGGTGCCGACCCCGGCGTAGCGCGGCGCGGGGCCGTCGCACTCGGCACACTCGGCGGGGAGGGGACTCGTCGAGCCGCAGTGATGACACACGAGTTGCCGGCGGCGGCGATGATACGTGAGGGTCACCGAACACGCGTCGCAACTCCACACGTGACCGCAGGCCGCGCACTCGGCGAAGGAGGCGTATCCGCGGCGGTTGAGAAAGAGGATCGTCTGTTCGCCCCGTTCCAGGCGCGCGGCGATCGCCTCCCGCAGCCGTTCGGAGAAGACGCGCGGTCCGCCACCCGGAGCGGGGTCGTCCGCGTCCCGTCCCGGGCCCTCGCCGGCGTCGGCGCGCAGGTCGACGAGTTCCACCGAAGGGAGCCCGTGGCCCGTCACCCGTTCGTCGAGTTCGAGCAGGTGATAGCGCCCGGTCCGCGCGTTCTCCCAGCTCTCGAGAGCTGGCGTCGCGGATCCGAGCACGCACAGGCCCCCCTCCAGCCGCGCGCGCATGATCGCGACGGAACGGGCGTGGTAGCGCGGCACATCGGACTGCTTGTAGCTGCTCTCGTGCTCCTCGTCGACGATGATCGCGCCCAGATTCCGGACCGGCGCGAACACCGCGGAGCGCGGGCCGATCGCGATCCGCTTCCTCCCCTCGCGCAGACTGCGCCAGGCGTCGAAACGCTCCCCGTCCGAGAGCCCGGAATGCAGCACGGTGACCTCGTCGCCGAAGCGGGCGCGGAAGCGCTGCACGGTCTGGGGCGTGAGAGCGATCTCCGGCACGAGGCAGATCCCGGAGCGGCCCAGCGCGAGTTGACGCTTCAGCACCTCCAGGTAGACGGCGGTCTTGCCGGAGCCCGTCACGCCGCGCAGAAGCGCGACGCACCCCGGCGCGTCGAGACGCTCGAGATCGCTCACGACCCGGGTCTGGTCCGGCGTCAGCGTGAACCGGGGCTCCGCCTCGACCGGGCCGGCGAACGGGTCTCGCTCCACTTCGCGCTCGACGAACTCCGCCAGGCGCCGCTCCACGAGCCCGTTGAGCACGCTCCGGCCGAAGCCGAGTTGCTTCATCAGGTGCCCGACGCTTGCCTGTCCGCCGACCGACTCGAGCGTCTCGTACAACTCGCGCTGCCGCTTTGCCCGCCCGAAGGCGCGGTCCCGTTCGCTCAGCGTTCGCAGTTCGCGCACGAGCCGGAGCACGCGCTCGGTGCGCGGCCGGCCGGGGCTCCCTCCCGCGCCGGCCCGGGACCCGAGCGCCCCCGGGGGGAGGGCCGCTCTCAGCACCACGCCGAGAGGCGCCACGTAGTAGTCCGAGATCCAGCGGCAGAGATCGAGGAGCAGCGCGTCGATCACCGGCGCTTCGTCGAGCACGCCCCGCAACTCCCGCAGTCGGGGTTTCCGTCCCCGGTCCGTCCTCAGCCCGAGACGGTCCACGACGCCGACCGCCGTGCCCCCGCCGAGCGGCACGCGAACCCGCATACCCGGCTCCACGGCGCCGACGAGCGAAGCGGGGATCGAGTAGGCGAGCGTGCCGAGGAACGTCCGCGCGACCGCCACTTCGCACACGCCGGCGGATCCTACGTCCCGCACCGCCTCCTCATCAGGGGTTTCGCTCGACACGTTCTTTCGCTTGACACGTTGCAGCCGGATTGCTTGTTTTCCGCACCGAATCCAATTGGGGGGTCGCTCATGGGCTGTCTGGCCCTGAACGCTTCATACGAGCCGTTGACGATCATTCCGGTCCGGCGCGCCGTTCGCCTGGTCATCGACCGGAAGGCCGACGCGCTCGAGGTGGATTCGGAACGTCCCATCCGATCCGAGCGTGTACGGATGGATACGCCCGTCGTCATCCGCCTCGCGCGGTTCATCCAGATCCCCCGCCGTTTCCGCCGTCAGGTGACGAACACCTTCCTGTTCGCGCGCGACGCCTATCGCTGTCAGTACTGCGGCCGTCACCGGCGCGACCTGGGGTATCGCGAGTCGCTGACGCGCGACCACGTGACTCCGATCTCGCGTGGCGGAGACAACGGGTGGTCGAACGTGGTCACGGCCTGCAGCAGGTGCAACCTGAAGAAGGCGGACCGTCTGTTGGGGGAATGCGGGTTCTCGCTCCCGGCGGAGCCTCGCGAACCCAACCACGTCGAGCTGATCTGGGCCGTCCGCAGGGTCACGCCGGTGCAGGCCAGGTACATCGGCATGTTCTACGGCGAGGACGTGCTGCGGGCGCTGACGCCCTGAGTTCGGCCCGCCCGCCCGGCTGATCGCAATGTCATGAATATGACCGGGTTCGGAATCAGCGAGATCCTCCTCATTGCGATGCTCGTGCTCATCGTGTTCGGGCCCCGCCGCCTCCCGGAGATCACCCGCACCATCGGCAAGGGGATCCGCGAGTTTCGGAAGGGGATGAACGAGATCCAGCGCGAACTCGAGGCCGCCGGGCGGGAGACGCAGTGGAAGTCGCCGCCCGCGCCTCCGAAACCGTCGACCGCGAGCAACGCGACGATCGCCGGCACTGCTGCCGCCGGCACCGCTGCCGCCGGCACCGTCGCGGCGGCCAAGACGGCGGCCGCCTCCGCGGACGAGGCGGAGGGCGAAGAGGAGGCCTCCGAAGCGGCCGCGGGGCCGGTCGTCGAGGAACAGGAGCCGCCGACGCCGCGCGATGAGGTGGATCCGGCTCAGGAGTTCATCGATCCCTGGTCCACGGACTCCTCGCGTCCGACGTTCGGCGCGCAGGCGTCCGCGGAGCCGGTCATCGCCCCGCCTACGACCGAGCCCGCGCCGCCGGAGCCGCCTGAAGCGGAGGACCCGGCGACGGACCCCCGGGATCCCCAGGACCCCAAATGAGGGCACGGTAGCGGCGGTTATCCCCCTCCAGCGCCCTCAACAACTCGGTTGCGCCCCCCGCTCCGGTTTCGGGCAGGTCCGGGAGGCCGGGGCCCGCGATGCGCGCGCGCGGTCCCTCCACATCGGCCGCCTCGGCGCCGAGGGCCCCGCGGAACTCGATTTCCAGCCGTCGGCCGCGCTCGCACGGGCTGCACAGGAGGCCATCCTCCGCCGCGGATCCGTCGACCGTCCACGACCCCTCCGTGCCTCGGAGCGTGAAGCCGGCCAGGGCGTCCGGCACCCGCAATCTGCCGCGCCACACGCCGTCCGCCCCGACGGTGAGCGCCAGGTCCAGCGGGCCGTGCAGCGCTCTCAGCACAGGCGCCGCCGGCATGCGCCCCTCGCCGTCTCCGTCTCCCCCGTCCCAGCGGAACTCGCCCTTCATGCCGTCGTTCCGCAGCGCGGCCTCACGGAGCTTCCGGAACTCGAGCACGCCCTCGAAGGAGACGGGCACGCCCGGCTGGAGTTCGTTGGACGCGGCGACGAACGACTCGCCCGCGAGGCGCAACTCGGCGGACCCCGCGCTCGGCGCGGGGACACGGGCTTCCGGCCGGCCTAGCAACTGAGCGACCATCCGCGCGCGCAGCCCCTCCGGGTCGGTCGGCCCGGTCTCATCATCGTCTGCGCCCGCATCGCCCGCATCGCCCGCATCGCCCCGGGCGCCACCGCTCCGGCGGGGAAGATCGAGCGGGTTCCGGAATCGGCCTTCGGGGCGCTGGATCCCCGGGGCATCGCCGCCGGCCGTGCCGGCCCCGAATTCGCGACCCCAGCTTGCGAGGTCATAGCTGATGGCGGCCTGGAGATCGTCCGCGTCCGGGTGCCAGGCGAGTCCCGTGATGCGGGGGACCGAGACCGTCACGACCCCGTCGGGCCAGGTCGGCCGCACGCCGGGAGGGCGGGAGGCCTGCACGGTCAACCGATCGCCGGGGCGGTCGTCGCGTTCCGCCCGCACGTTCGGACCCGTGTCCGGGGAGAGCCGCGCGGAGAGCGAGCGCTCACAGCCGGGTTCGCCGTCGAGCACGACGAGCAGCGTGTTCCAGCCCGCCGCCAGCCGCACTTCGCGCGCGCTTCCGGCGTCCGCGATGTGCTGCGCGTTCACCCACGCCTCGAGCCGCGTGCACGGCTCGGCGCCCAGTTCGAGCCGGACGCTCGCGTCGGCGGCCGACTTCAGGTACACGTGGGCGAGCGTCGCCTGCCCGTTCTCCGAGAACTCCGAGAAATCCAGCGCCCCCTGTCCGTCGCGGCGAAAGAGCGACCACGTACCCGCAGCGGTTTCGACGTTCCGGTCCGGAAATCGGTCCGGCCCCGTCACGGGGAGCGGGGGTTCACCCGCCGCATGCTCCGCGCTCGTGACCAGCCAGCGGTCGAGCGGGACTTCCTGGGCCCACGCGGTGCCGGGGGCGAGCGCGCACACTCCCGCGGCGGAGGGCAGGAGTGAGCGCAGCAGCGAGAGCAGGGTTGGTCGAACCGGGCGATGCATCGTGTGATCCCTCATATGGCCGTCATCCACGGGCGGACGCACTCCAGACGACTGAAGATGGGGCTTTCGTCACAAGATGCGCACCCGGCGCGCACCCGGCCGCGCACCCGGCCGCGTCCGCGAGCGGATTCGGTTGCCGCGCGTGAGCCCCCCGGGCAACTTGGTCATCATGCATGAAGTGGTGGAACTGCGGGTGAACGGAGACCGGCGCCGGGTCGGAGTGCCGTCCCACTACACCCTCCTCGAGACCCTCCGCTACGGGCTCGGCCTCACGGGATCGAAGCAGGGGTGCGACAAGGGGGACTGCGGGGCGTGCACGGTGCTTCGCGATGGCGAGGCCGTCCTCTCCTGCATCATGCCGGTGCACGAGGCCACGGGTCACGAGATCACGACCGTCGAAGGTCTCGCGGACGCGTCCGGCCCGCACCCGCTCCAGGACGCCTTCGATCTCACGGGAGGGGCGCAATGCGGCTTCTGCACACCGGGCATTCTCTGCTCGGCCCACGGACTGCTGACCCGCGATCCGGACCCCGCTCGCGAGGACGTCGCGCGGGCGCTCTCCGGCAATCTCTGCCGCTGCACCGGCTATACGAAGATCTTCGAGGCCGTGGACATCGCGGCCGAAGCGATCCGCACGGGCGACACCCCCGACGAGATCGTCTCCCGGCGGCGCGATCCGGAGGGGGCCGCGTGACTTCGCCCTCCCCGCGATCCGCGCACGCGCCGCGCACCGTCGTCGGGGCACTCGCGGGACTCCTCGTCCTCCTGCCCCTGGCCGGCGGAGCCTCCGCCCAGACTCCGGAAGAGCGTCTCGCCGAACTCGGGATCGAACTCCCGACCCCGGACGCGCCGACGGCCAACTTCGTGAAGGCGGTGACGACGGGGAATCTCGTCTTCCTCGCGGGCCACGGCCCGTGCGGCGGGCTCGACGAGACGAACACGGGAAAGGTCGGTCTCGACCACACCGTCGAGGAAGGCTACGAGATCGCCCGCTGGGTCGGCGTCTGCCTCCTCGCGTCGCTCGCGCGTGAAATCGGCGACCTCTCCCGGGTGAAGCGGATCGTGCGCGTGCTCGGGATGGTGAACACGCCGCCCGATTTCACGCAGCACTCGCAGGTCATCAACGGCTACTCGGACCTCATGGAACAGGTGTTCGGCCCCGCCATCTCGAAGCACGCCCGCGCGGCCGTGGGCATGGCGTCGCTCCCGAGGGACCAGTCGGTCGAGATCGAGATGCTGGTCGAACTCCACGACCCCTGATCGCTCGCCCGCCCGCATGCGTCCGGTAGCCGTCGCCGCCCTCTTCCCATTCGCCGCCGTCGCCCTGCTCGCCGGGTGCGGAGGCGCCGGAGATCCGTCCCCCGCCCCCGATCTTTCGCGCGGGATCGACGCCGTGTTCGCCGACCTGGACCGCCCGGGCTCGCCGGGCGCCGCCGTGTCGGTGATCCGGGACGGCGAGATCATTCACTCGCGCGGCTACGGCTACGCCCAGATCGAGCACGGCGTCCCCGTCACCCCGCGCACGGTCTTCCACGTCGCCTCGGTGTCGAAGCAGTTCACCGCCATGGCCGTGACCATGCTCGCGGCCGAGGGGGCGCTCTCGCTGGACGACCCCGTGCAGGCGCACCTCGGGTTCGTCCCCGAGTTCGACCATCCGGTCACCGTGCGCCAGATGATCCACCACACGAGCGGGATCCGGGACCAGTGGCAGCTGCTCGGGATCTCCGGCTGGCGCCTCGACGATGTGATCACGACCGAACAGGTCCTCGGCCTCATGTCGCGCCAGCGGGAACTCAACTTCGTGCCCGGCTCGGAGTACCTCTACTCCAACATGGGCTACACCCTCCTCGCTCAGACGGTGGCGGCGGTCGGCGGCATGTCCTTCCCGGAGTTCACCGCCGAGAGGATCTTCCGGCCGCTCGGAATGGAGCGGACGCACTTCCACGATGACCACGAGCACGTGGTCCCGGACCGCGCCTATTCCTACCGGCCGGCCCCGCCGGATGATGGCGAAGGAGAGGCCGGAGGGGAGGCCGGAAGCGGGGTGGGGCCGGAGCCGGGGTACACAAAGGCGGTCCTCAGCTACGCGAACGCGGGGGCGACGAGCCTGTTCACGACAGCCGACGACCTCGCCCGCTGGCTCGACAACTTCCGGCACGAGACGGTCGGCGGCCCGCGCGTGATGGAGATGATGACGGCCCGCGGGGTCCTGAACGGCGGCGATACGATCCCCTACGCGCACGGTCTCGCCATCGGCGACCACCGGGGCCTGCGCACGGTGGGGCACGGAGGTGCGGACGCGGGATTCCGGACGCAGGCGATCTGGTATCCGGAGGCGGACGTCGGGGTCGTCGTCCTGACGAACGTCGCCAACGGGAATCCGGGAAGCCGGGCGCGGCAGGTAGCGGAGGTCGTCCTCGCCGGGGTCTTCCCGGAGGCAGCCCCGGGGGAGGAGGAAGAGGATGCGCCGTCACCTGCCGCCGATTCCGTCCCGCCCCCGACGGCCGACCGGGCGACGCTGGCAGGATACGCCGGCAGCTACTACAGCCCGGAAGTCGACGCGCTGTATCACGTCGAGGCGACGGACGACGGGCTCGTCGCGCGCCACATCCGCCACGGCGAGATCTCCCTCGAGCCGCGCGGCCGCGACGAATTCGCAACGGACCGCTGGTTCATGCGAGAGGTGCGCTTCGAACGCATGCCGGACGGCTCCGTCTCGGCGATGCGGGTGGGCGGCGGCCGGGTCCGGAATCTGCTCTTCATCAAGCTGACCCGTCCGCTTCCCGGGCTGTCCAGGTAGGATTCGGCGTCCAGCTCCCAAACGCGTTGCAGGGCTGGCCAAATCATTGCGCGTATTTGCCGATATCGGCACGTTTTCTGCATGAAATTTGCAGAATTGCTTGAAATCGTCGCGGATGAGCCGGTGTTCGAGACCGGCTTCCTTCGCAGCGGGCGGGCTCCGGAGCCGGGTCTCCAGGCGCAGCTCAGCCGTTGGTGCGCCGCCGGCAAACTGCTGCGGCTCCGGCGCGGGTTGTTCGCGTTGGCGCCACCGTACCGGAAGGCGCATCCGCATCCCTTCCTCGTTGCCAACCGCCTCTCGCCCGGCTCCTACGTGAGCGGGCTGTCGGCGCTCGCCTTCGCGAACGCGATCCCGGAATACGTGCCGGAGGTCACCAGTTGCGGCGCCGCGCGTCCTCACGTGAGGGAGACGCCGCTGGGGCGGTTCTCCTTCCGCTACGTCAAGCCGGCGCTGCGTACCGGCTATCGGCTCGTGGACCTAGTCGACGGGCAGAGCGCGTTCGTCGCCCATCCCGAGAAGGCCTTCCTCGACCTGGCCCACCTGCAGCCCGGGGGCGATGCCCCGGCCTGGATCGACGAGTTGCGTCTGGATGTCGACGAACTCTCGCCCGCGCGCCTGCGGGCGATGGCGACCGCCACGGGGAGTCCGAAGCTGGCCCGCGCCGCGGCCCACCTCATCCGGCGCGCGAGTGACCCGGCGCCGCCGTACGAACCCCTGCCGGTCGCGTGAAGGACCATCTCCGGGAGCTGGTCCGGGGTCTCGATCCGCAGGCAGGCCGCAACGTGATGCGAGAATACCTGCAGGCCCGAATCCTGGAGGGTCTGCAGCGGGTCGGAGCCATGTCGCCGCTGGCCTTTCAGGGCGGTACGGCTTTGCGCTTCCTGTTCAGGTTGCCGAGATACTCCGAGGACCTCGACTTCGCCCTGGAAGGACCCCGCGAGAGCTACGATCCGCGGCGCTGGCTGACGTCCATCACCGCGCAGTTCCGGCGGGAGGGCTACGACTCGATGGCTTCGCTCCGCGACGCGGGCGCCGTCCACGCCGGATGGTTCCGTTTCCGGGGACTCTCCCGGGAGTTCGGTCTGTCGAGCCATCGCGACGAGACGCTCCGGATCAAGCTCGAGGTGGACACCCGCCCGCCCGCAGGCGCGGTGACCGAGACGCGCCTCGTGCGGCGGCACGTGTCCCTGCGGATCCATCACCACGACCGCGCGTCGCTGCTGGCCGGCAAACTGCACGCGGTGCTCCACCGGCCCTGGCTGAAGGGGCGGGACATCTACGACCTCGCCTGGTATCTGAGCGATCCCGCGTGGCCGCCCCCGAATCTGGATCTCCTGAACGCGGCGCGCCGCCAGACGGAACCCGCGGCGTCGGCGCTGGCCAAGGACACATGGCGCGACGTGGTCGCGGCGAGAATCGCGGGTGTGGAGTGGAAGGCGGTCGAGGCCGATATCCGCCCGTTCCTGGAAAGCGGAGAAGAAGTCCCCGCACGGGCCGACCTACTGGATCTGCTGCGTCCCCACCGCTGACGGTCCCCCTACGGGCCGGGGTCGCTCGTGGCGAGGCGGTCGATGACGAGTTGGGTGATGTCGACGCGTTCGCTGAACAGGATGATGATGGGGCTCGTCGCGTTCAGGATCAGGTCGTACCCGAGTTCCGCCTGGATCGCTTCGATCACCGGCGCGAGTTCCCCCCGGATCCGCTCGCGTCCGTCGTCCTGAAGGGCCGTGGCCTCCTCCTGCTTGTCCTGCTGGTAGCGCTGGAAAGCGGTGAGGGCGTCCTGATACTCGCGTTCAAGCACCCGTCGCTCGTCGACCGTGAGGCTGTCCGCTTCGGCGACCCGTAGCTCGACCGCGCGCACGGCCTCCTGCCGCACCTGTAGCTCGGCGGCGAGTTCCTGCTGGAAGTCCGTCAGTTGCTGCGCGAGTTCCTGTCCGGCCGGCGACCCGAACGCGGCGGCGTCCAGATCGATGACGCCGATCCGGAGCGGCCCATCGGCGGCCTGGCTCTCGGCCTGGCCCGCCAGCGTCGCGGGCGCCAGCGCGAGGAGCAGGGTGGCGAACGAAAGCGGGAGACGTGCGTATCTTTTCATCGTTCTCTCTCTATTGGAACCTGCCGAGGCGGGTCTACTGTTCGGGGACCACGCCGGTACATCATCACGGAAACACGAAGGTAACGCGATATGTCTGATCGAACGAAACGCGCCCGCCCCCGCCGGCGCGCGCTCCGGCTCCTGACGGCGCTCATCCTGGGAAGTGCGGCCGGGCCCGGCGCCGCGGAGGGGATCGCCGCGCGGGCGGTCGCGGGCGTGGCGCAGGAACCGGCCACGGTCGTGTTCACGAACGCGACGCTCGTCGACGGAACGGGCACGCCCGGGTACGTCGGCGACCTGCTCATCGAAGGTGGCCGCATCGCGGCGCTCGGCGCGCCCGGCTCCATCGAGGCTCCGCCCGACGCGGAACGGCGCGACCTCACGGGTCTCGTCCTCGCCCCGGGCTTCATCGACATCCACAACCATTCCACGACCCGCCTCTTCGACTCACCACAGGCCACGACCCAGCTCGCGCAGGGGATCACGACGATCGTGGTCGGGGCCGACGGCTCCTCGCCGTGGCCGATCTCGGACTACCTCGG
>LXNJ01002190.1_pt1 | contig 10874 bp, 8 predicted proteins | sample 809081 | NCBI WGS metagenome assembly LXNJ01 (sample SAMN04870510, study PRJNA318959) | sponge metagenome | biome: sponge; feature: marine sponge reef; material: water | host: Petrosia ficiformis | place: Greece: Milos, Mediterranean Sea | collected 2013-05-29 | depth 5-7 m
TTCACCTTCATCCTGCCCGGCTGGCGGGGTCTGCCGGCCTACGAGAACGGCGAGTTCGACCGGATCGGCGTCATGGGACCCGACTTTCACCACGCGCGCATTGATCCCGTCCTGAGCCGCGAACTGATCACCTATCCCAATTTCGGGACCTACTACACGATCTTCAAGACCAGCGTACCCCCTTTCAACAACATCCGGCTACGCCAGGCCCTCGCTCATGCCGTCGACCGGGAGTCCATCTGCAACGTCGTCCTGGGGGGCGGCGCCACGCCCGCCTACGGCATGCTGCCGAAGGGCTTTCCCGGTTACCAGGCAGACCGGATCCGGGCCTACCAGGCCTTCGATCCGGAGCTGGCGAGGCAACGACTTGCAGAAGCCGGCTATCCCGGTGGCAAGGGGCTTGCCCCGCTCGAACTCTGGGTACGGGGCCAGCCGCCGACGCCCGACGAATGGAACGTGGTGGTCGCCATGCAGCAAATGTTCGAGGATCACCTGGGAATCGAGGTGGACCTGCGCCAGCAGTCCACCAACGCCTTCAATGCCTACATGCGCGACCACGAGATACCGTGGGGGTTTCTCTGGTTCAACATGGACTACCCGGACCCCAGCGACATGATCGCCGTGCCCTGGCGTTCGCAGCCTGCGGGATCGGGCCGCCAGGACTGGAAGCACGACGGTTTCGATCGGCTGGTTGACGCCGCAGCGCGGGAATTCGACAACGGGAAACGCGTCGCCATGTACCAGGATGCCGAGGTGATCCTTGCCGAGGAGGCCGCGGGCGTGTTCCTGCACAACATGGTCAACGCGACCCTGAGCAAGCCGTGGGTGGCGGGCATTGAGGAAAACCGGTACGGAGACCGCCGCTGGAGCGGTTTCGCGCCGTCCTTTTCCACGCTGTACATCGGTGAAATGGGAGAAGAATCGGGCCGGAGGCAGTGATCAGGAAAACGGGTCGCGGTCGAAGCCGGATTCCGGCAGGATCCTTTCCGCGCCTTCGGGCCAGTCCACGGGCCACGCCCATCCCGGTATTTCGAGGCTCTCGGCCCGCACCCGGTGCGCGGCGGCCCGGCGGTGCACGCCCGGCGGCGCGTTGCTGACCTCCGAGCTGTGAAGCATGGTGGGATAGTAGAAGGTGACGCTGCCCTCGCCCGCCGTGCAGTCGATGGCCTCGTGCTCGTGGGCGGCGACATAGTCCGCCAGCCCGCCCGGTCCGCCCGGTCCGCCCGGTCCGCCCGGTCCGCCCTCGCTGGCCGCAAGCTCTAGGGGGCCTTGGAGATAGGAGCCGGGGAGGACCTTCATGGCGCCGTTCTCGATGGTCTGCGGGTCCACGTTGATGCGGACGATCAGGGTCTTCCTGAAATAGTCCTCTTTCCAATCGATATCGGCCGGACGCACGTGCACGTGGCCGAACTGGGTCCAGTAGCCTTGCAGATCGACTGCCCGGTCCTTCGGCGGATCCACGATGAAGAAGGTATCCTGGTGCCAGCCGATCTCGGCGTCACCCCCGGCCACCTTGTCGAACATGGTGCCGATGCTCGCGTGCCTCACCGGTTCGCCCAGGGCCCGCTCCAGTACGCCCACGATAGCGGGATGCCGCGAGAACCGGAGTCCGCCTTCACACACGGCATAGAGTTCCCACAGCAGCCAGACCGTATCCTTTGACTTCCCGAGAAGCTTGTCGGCCGGACGCCCCTTGTATTCCTCGACACGGCTCGCTTCCTCGATGGTCCGGTCCAGCAGGGCCCGGAACTCCGTCATCTCTTCCGCCGAGAAAACGCCTTCGACGGTTACGATGCCCCGGGTCTTGAGTACGTCCACCGTGTCCTGCAATGAAGGGAAGGAGGTCGTACCGTGCATGGGACCGCTCCTGGTTCGCGTTGGCGAGCTAAGGGCCGAGTATTATCAGGATGTCTTCCGTCTCCCATCCCGACCTTACCTCGACGGTATCAGGGTGGACCACAGATCGTTCGGAGGGTTTGAACGGTACGGTGGTGCCGAAATCGTAGCGTCCGTTGTCGTTCGTGTCGCGATAGGCTTGCAGGATATAGCGGCCCGGGAGGACATTGTCAAATCGAAAATCACCGGGATCGGATAGTTCAAGCTCCAGCGCGGGGTCTGTTTCCCGCGCGAGAAACAGGGAAATGCCCACCGGCCCCGCCCCCTCCGTGTCTCCGTCTTCGAATCGGCCGGAAAGAGAACCGTAGTCCGCGGGATCGATGGTCGTGAAAGTGTACTCGAGCGTATCGGCCAGGTCGTCCGTGGTCTCCATGGACTGGCCGGAGCCGTTTTTCACCCCGGCCGGCAGGATCCGGATCCCATATTCGGCGCTCGGCCACAGCAGGCTATCGGGCCGCATGGCGACGACGGTGGGGGAGACCCATCGGATCTCGACATCCGTCTTCCCTCCGGTGGAGTCCAGCAGGGCGAGGGCGTTCTCCTCCAGGGTAACGGCCTCGCTGAAGGCGAACCGGATTTCGGTGGACGGCGCGATATCCTGCGACCGGTCGTCCGGGTCGACCTCCAGAATCTGCGGCGGAGACGAGTCCTCGAAGGACGAGCCGGTGAACTCGGCCGTGTTCCGCGTGGTATCCATCGGTTCCCCCCAGTTGTTCTCCAGCCCGGTCACGGCCAGGCGATATGCCCTGCCGCGGACCTGCGGCGCCGTGATGAGCACGAGGGCCGTCGAATCGGACAGATCCCGGTAGGCGGTGGTGACCTCCAGTGCTTCTCCGTCCTCCTCCGCGCTCCGGATCGCGTAAAAGCCGGTATCACGCGCATGGTCCTCTCGGGGGGCCTCGCTCAGGAGTACATGAAGCTCGCGTTTGTGGGACGGGCGGGCGGAAACCACGTGCATGGAAGCGGTATCGTTGACAGCCAGCCGGAACACCAGGGGGCCGTGCTCCAATTCCTCCTGCGACAGGACGACGTCCCGGTCGGGTACGCCGATGGGATCCGCGCCCGGATCGTAGAGGCGGTCCCTGCCCTGGTCCAGGAAGGCGAAGAACCGGTAATGGTCGGCCGAAAGATGGGTAAACGAGAAGGTGCCGTCCGTACCGGCCTGGGTCAGGTAGTCCGGCGGCGTTCCGGCCGGATCGGGATCGGGTTTGCCCGAAAGGCTGTAGGCCCAGATGTAGGCCCCCCTGGCGTTCCGGCCGTCATGGACCACCAGGCCGCTCACCACCCCCCGGCCGATATGCGAACCCGTGGAAAGGGCGTAAACAAAGGTGGAATCCATGCGGTTGCCGCGCTGGTCCCGGATTCCCGTACCCACCGTGATGATATAGGTCCTGTCGCCCTGTAAGGGTTCTTCGAACCGGATCCGGACCTGGTTGCCCCGCCAGTTCGTTTCGGCGTCGAATTCGACGATGGGCGCGATGAAGACGTTGCCCGCGATGGACCGGGGTTCGATTCGCTCGTTGAAGGTCAGCGTGGGGATCGCGTCCACGGGGACACCGGTGGAACCCGCGGGCGGGTCGCTTTCGATCACGTAGGGCGGTATGATATCCCTGGGACCGCCGGGCGGAATGCCTTCTCGGGCACAGGCCAGGACAGACAGGGCGACCAAGAGCATCAGTGCGAGAACGACCGGTGTCCCGTTCATGGTTCAGGCGCGGGGATGCGCGTCTTCATACATCTTCTTGAGACGGTCGAGGGCAACGTGGGTATAGATCTGCGTCGTGGAAAGCTGTTCGTGGCCGAGAAGTTCCTTGACGGCAAGCAGGTCCGCCCCGGCGTCCAGCAGGTGCGTGGCGGCCGTATGCCGGAGGACGTGGGGCGTAAGTCCCTGCTGGTTGATTTTCAGGCCGTAACGACCCAGGATGTACTGCACTCCCCGGCCTGAGAGCCTCCGCCCGTGTTGATTCAGCAGCAGGGCCGGTTCTTCCCCGACCGCCTTCAGTAGAAGGGGACGGGCATCGAGATAAGATTCGAGGACGGACAGGGCGTGCCGGCCCAGTGGAACGATCCGTTCCTTGTCCCCTTTCCCGATGAGCCGGATCCGCTCTTCCGACATGTCGATGGCGCCCGTGTCCAATCCAATGAGTTCGGAAAGCCGCATGCCGGCTCCGTAAAGCAGTTCCAGGATCACCGCGTCCCGCAAGCCGAGCACCTGGCCACGGTCCGGCTGTCCAAGGAGGGCTTCCACCTGGCCTCGGTCAAGAAACCGGGGAAGGTGGCGGTCCCATTTCGGCGTGGACAGGTATACGCAGGGATTGGCGGAAACGACACCTTCCCGGCAGAGGTAATGGAAAAAGGACCGTACTGCCGCGAAACGGCGCGCGATGGTGCGCCTGCTGAATCCCTCCTGGTGCAGGTGGTGCAGGAACGCCCGTACGGCCGACTTGTCGATCGAGTCGGGGTCTACCCTGTCATTGGCAGTGTGTTCGGAAAGAAAGGACAGGAACTGGTGCAGGTCTCCGGCATAGGCCGATCGGGTATGCCGGGAGTAATTCCTCTCGATCTCGAGATGCTCAAGGAACTCGCTGACCTGTTTTTCCATGGCCGGTCATGCCTCCTGTACCGCCGGGTCCGATCCGGCTGATACGGCTTCGGTCGACCGGACCCGGTTCTTGCACGAGGGACACTGTAGCCCCGACCGCCCGGACCTTTCCTGTTTCTCGACCATGATGGGGTAGTCGCAGGAGGGACAGCGGCGGCTAACGGGGGTGTCCCACACCACGAACCGGCATTTCGGGTAGTTGCTGCATCCGAAGAAGTTCCGGCCCTTCTGGGACCGACGCGCCGTGAGAAACCCCTCGCATGCGGGTTCCGGACAGTCCACGCCCAGGTTGACCGGCCGAGTCTGTCTGCACCGCGGGTATCCGCTGCAGGCCAGGAACGGTCCGTACCGTCCGGTTTTCACGACCATTTTCTCGCCACACTTGTCACAGACTTCATCGGAATTCACGGCGGGTGTTTCGCTATCGTTCATCGGCTTGGTATTCCTGCACTCAGGGAAGCCGCCGCAGGCAATGAACCGTCCGTTCCGGCCCCATCGTATGACCATGGGCTTGCCGCATTTTTCACAGGCCTCGTCCGTTTCTTCCGTCAGGGAGCTCTTCAGTTCCGACCGCTGGGCGTTGACGGATTGCAGCCGTTCGTTGAAGGGATGATAGAAATCCACCAGGGTGCCTGTCCATTCCAGCTCGCCGGTTTCAATCCGGTCCAGCGCATCTTCCATCTTCGCGGTAAAGGCCACGTCGAAGAGATCGGGGAAAGCGATGACCAGGATCCTGTTTACGGCTTTGCCCAGGTCCGAGGGCGTGAACCGACCCTGCTTCATCGCCGCGTACTTGCGCATGCGCAGCGTGCTGATGATCTGGGCGTATGTGCTGGGCCGTCCGATCTGCCTTACTTCGAGTTCCTTGACGAGACTCGCTTCCGTGTATCTGGGCGGAGGCTGGGTGAAGTGCTGCCGGGGTTCGAGTTTCTCGAGGGCGAGTTTCTCGTCCTCCCGCAGCGCAGGCAGCGATTTTTCCTCATCCTTCTGCTCGGCGTCCTCGTCGACCGGCTCCTCGTAGGCCTTCAGGAAACCCGCGAAGGTGGGCACCGAACCCGTGGCGCGAAACAGGTACCGGCCGGCCCTAACGTCCACGGTGGTCACATCGAATCTCGCCGGACGCATCTGGGAGGCGACAAAACGCAGCCAGATCAGTTCGTAGAGCCTGAATTGATCCGGGGTCAGGAAGGACTTCACCTTCCGCGGGGTTCGATCCGCCGCCGTGGGCCGGATCGCTTCGTGGGCGTCCTGCGCCCCGGCCTTGGTCTTGTACCTCCGGGGCTTGGCCGGTACGTATTCGTCGCCGTAAACCTCGGAGATCAGGCTCCGGACGGCCTGTACGGCGTCGTCCACGACCCGGGTGGAATCCGTTCGCATGTAGGTGATCAGCCCGATGGCTCCCTCGTCGCCCAGGTCGATGCCCTCGTAGAGCTGCTGGGCGATCATCATCGTCTTCTGGGTAGTAAACCGCAGCCGCCTGGCCGCGTCCTGCTGCAGGGTGCTCGTGATGAAGGGGGGATAGGGATTGCGCTGCGTGTGCTTCCTGGTTATTCCCTCGATCTCGAAGACCTTCGTGCCCATGTCCTCGATCAGCGCGGCGGCCGAGTCTTCATTCGGGATGTGGACCTTTTCCTTGCCGTCGCGTATCAACTTGACCGGCAACGGGGCGCCCTTTTCCGTCTGGAGATGGGCCGTGATGGACCAGTACTCTTCGACCTTGAATTTTTCGATTTCCTCATCCCGCTCGCAGATCAGCCTCAGGGCAACCGACTGCACGCGGCCCGCGCTCAGTCCCCCCGTGATCGTCTTCCACAGAAAAGGGCTGACCTGGTACCCGACGAGCCGGTCCATGACGCGGCGCGCCTGCTGGGCGTTTACTTTCTGCATGTCGATGGGGACGGGGCTGTCTATCGCCGTTCGGACCGCCTGGGGCGTGATCTCGTGGAAGAGGACCCGGCCCACCTCTTTCTTGCTGTTCCCCAGCTGGCTGGCCACGTGCCAGGCGATGGCCTCGCCTTCCCGGTCGGGGTCCGTCGCGAGGAAGATCTGGTCGGCCGATTTCGCCGCGCTGCGCAGGTCCTTCACGACCTTTTCCTTCCCCGGGATGGTGACATATTCGGGCTTGAAATCGTTGTTTACGTCGACACCCAGGCTCTTGGGAGGAAGATCGCGCACGTGGCCCACGGAGGCCATGATGTTGAAATCCTTGCCCAGGTACTTCTTTATCGTACGGGCCTTGGCCGGGGATTCCACGATGACAAGGGACTTGGACATGTCAGTTCGTTGACGGGTTGGAGTCTGGGATGAAGGGGACGGCCTCAGTTGCCGATAATGCCTTCTTCGAGGTCGTCGGGCAGCCAGATCATGACCTGGCCCGATTCCGATTCGAGCAGGATCGGGGCGGCTATGGTCTTGAGGTCGTCCCGGGTAACGGAACGGGCGCCGGTCAGCATGGCCCGTTCGATGATCAGTTCGGTCTGCGTGTCGTTGATCAGGCCCAGTTCCCTGAGTTCCAGGAGATAGCCGTACGCGTCCGGCTGGATCATCAGCTGTTCCACGGCGTGCAGTATGCGGTTGGGTTTGGGCTGTAGCGGCTTGGTCGGATCGACCACGACTTCCGCCTGTGCCTGGAGGCGTTCGAACAGCCAGGCAAAGGCCGTGTTGACCTCCTGCTGGGTATAGCCGTGACCGACCAGGGTCTGGGAGACATCGGCGATGTCGTTGAAGCGGCCTTTCTCATCCTGCATGTGCTTCATCAGGAAAACGATGATTTCCATCACTTTTTCCATGATAATCTCCTGAATGAATGCGAAGATGGTAATAGGACCGGGCCGAAGAACGACCCCTGGCTACACACGGTACTTCCGGTTTTCGATCTGCAAACTAATCTCCGGGCGGGCCATATGCAAGTGTTTTTCCCGTAGTCGAATGCTAGGGCGAAGCTTCGAATACCTTGCCGATTTCATCCCGTTCGAAGACCGGCAGATCGACGAGCGATCCCGCCCGGCGAATACGGATACCAAAATCCGGCGGCTGAACGGTTCCTATCGCCGCGGCGCCGATCCCCGCATTTGAAAGGCGGTCCATGACAGGCCCGGCGCAGTCCGGATCCACGATGATCAGCAGGGCGCCGGAAGCGATGGTGCCCAGTGGGTCCAGTCCGTAGAAGGAACAGAGTGCTTCCGCTTCGGGCAGAAGGGGCACCTGGTCGTCCTCGAGGAGCATGCCGACACCGGACGCGACGGCGATCTCCCGCAACCCCGACGCGAGTCCGCCCTCCGTTGGATCGTGCATGGCGTGGACGCCTCCCGTTTCCATGGCGATACGGGCTTCACGGACCACGCTGAGACCGGGTTCCCTCAGGTAACCGCGGCAGGTCTCGAGAAATTCGCCGGAGAAGCGGGTCCTGACCTCGTCTCCTTTCTCCATGGCGATCAGCGCCGTTGCCTCGATGGCGATGCCCTTCGTCAGCAGAATCCGGTCGCCGGGTCTCGCGCCGTCCCCGGAAACGTAGCCGTCGGGCGTGGTTTCGCCCAGCATCTGGCCGATCAGCAGCGGCCGGTCCAGGCCGTGGGTGATTTCGGTGTGTCCTCCACAGAGGGTGATGTCCAGCTCCCCGCAGGCGCCGTGGAGTCCGGAGAATATGCGGTCCACGAGATCGGGACTCGTTTTACCCTCCGGGAGCAGGATGGTCGTGAGGAACCAGCGGGGGACGGCGCCCATGGCGGCGACATCGTTGGCGTTTATGTGGACGGCATACCAGCCGATCTCTTCGGTGGCGAAGGTGATGGGATCCGTTTTCGTTACGAGTATGCTGGAGCCGAAGGAGATGACCGCGGCGTCACGCCCGATACCCGGACCCACGAGCAGCCTCGGGTCGTTACCGGGAGCGTATCTTTTCAGGATACGTTCCAGGTCTTCAGCGGGCAGTTTTCCGACCGGGTAATGGGAAGGCATGTTTGGCTGATCGGAGTGGAGACGACGAAATCTGCGCCGCAGGCGGTTCGGATGGTTCCCGGGCGGGTTACTCCCGCCGCCTTCGCTGGGCACGCAGTGCTTCCTTGAGAATCTTGCCGGGCTTGAACTTGGCCTTCCGTCGGGCCGGTACCTCGATGGTATACCCGGTCCGAGGATTACGGGCAGCCGGTTTGGGCCGGGTGTTTTTGATCTCAAGCGCACCAAATCCCCTGATCTCGATCCGGTTGCCCTCGATCAGGTTCTCCCGCATGATGTCGAAGAGCGCGTCGATCACGGGGTAGATCTGGGTCTTCTTCAGTCCCAGCGTATCGCTTATTTCGTTGACCAGTTCTCTTCGTGTCGTGGTCATGGATATTCCTCAGACCGGGATCATGCGGCTATGGCCGCCCGTACATCTGGATCAGTTTGTCCACGTTTTCTTCGTCGATGGTGTTGACCCGGCCGAGCATCCGGGCCACGAGGGCGATCCGCGCGCAGTGCTCCATGGTTTCCATCTTGTGATATGCCGCGACGATGTCCGGGCCCAGGGTAATTGCGCCATGGTTTTCCAGCAAGACGGCGTCATAGTCACGCACGTAGTCCCTGAGGGATTCGACCAGTTCCATCGTACCCGGCGTGCCGTACGCCGCAATGGGCACGTATCCCAGGGAGACGATCACTTCCGGCAAGAGGTTGTCGGGCAGATTCACACCGGCCACGGCAAACCCCGTCGCCGTCGGCGGGTGGGCGTGGGCCACGGCCTGCACGTCCGGACGTTCACGATACACCATCAGGTGCATTTTCATTTCGGACGATGGCGCATAGTCCCCGGAGATCACCTTCCCGTCATAGTCGACCTCGATCAACTGGTCGGGGGTCAGGAACCCCTTGCTGACGCCGGTCATCGTGATCAGCAGGCGGTCTTCGGACAGGCGAACACTTAAGTTTCCGTCGTTCGAGGCCACGTAGCCCCGGTCATACATCCGCTTGCCGACATGGATCACGTCGGATACGACTCGCTCACGATGCAAGATAACTCATTTCCATGTATGTAATTACGGGATGTGTTACTCGATTCCGAATATATCGGGCCTGCTGATCCTGTACAAGTATTTTTAATTTCCATGATTTATAGACGATTACCACCCGGCCGCCACGATCCTCGCCACTTCCTGAATCCGGTCTTTTGGTACGCCGCGCATATGGATCAGGATGCGACTCCGATTGTATTCGACGAGCAGGGCGGGGGTCTCTTTTGCCCAGCGGACTGCCTGGTGTTCCATGCATGGTCCGGCCCTGCGGATCGATACCGCGAAACCAGACATGCTTTCGCCCGGAAGGCGGTGCGGCGTCAGGTAAACCGGCTTTTCGACCACCGTGCAGTCCAGCCGGGTCAGTCTATTCTTCGATAACAGATTGACCAGCGTCCGCGCCCGTGCACCGACCTCTTCACGGGATGCGTTCAGCGCGTGGGCCGCCGGGTGCCTATCGAAATCACTCCGGCTCCCGGCCAGTTCCGACAGCCGGGCTTCGAGCCCCGCCCGCACATGCCGGGAAGCCTGCAGCGCGGGCCACGATGCGTGCTTGCGCAGACGTTCGATAACCTGCTGTTTTCCCACGACCAGGCCGCAGGGAGGACCGCCGATCACACCACCGCCGGCCGCGATGACGAGGGGCGTGCCGTATCCTATGGCTTGGGTGACGGAGCACGCATTGAGGGAGCGCGCGGGTTCGTCGGCGTCGGAGGCCGCCGGCCGCAGCGTCGTATCTCCAGCCAGGCGGAGGACCGCGACACCGGCTGATTCCCCGGTCCGGACGATTTCTTCCAGGCCGGTCTCTTCCGTGAAACCCCGGAGGGAATAGGTGGCAGGCCGAAGGGAGACGATCAAAGCGGTTCGGTCCCCCATGGCGGCCCGGTAGTCGGATATCCGCGTCTTGTTGGTGGCACCGGTTTCGTCTAGCCTGGCCCCGGCAAGCGCACAGATCGAAACCGGATCGACGAGCCTGTCATCGTAGGGCGCATCGATCAGCCCCAGCTGGCTCCGGGCAATGACGACCTCCCGGTCACGCGCGAGGGCCTGGACCGCGAGCAGGAACGCTCCGTAGACGGAACGGGCGACCAGGGCGTCTTCCGCGCCGGTCATCTCCCGCAGCGACCGGGCGATGCGACCGTTCTCCTCGTAGTCCGCGAGCGTGAGCGCCAGGTCCGTCGCCCTCCGAACCGCCGTTCCGGCATACAGTTCCCGCGAGCCAGGATGAAAAAGAACCCCGGAAGCATCGATCAACTCGCCCCGCGGTGTCAGGTCTCTGTGCTCCAGGGCTTCCGCGACCCGGTCAGCCAGGTCCCTCGGTTCCAGCGGAATCCCTTCCGCAGCGTACGGCCGTAACCGGATCCTGTCCCGCGCGTCGTGCAACACGC
>LXNJ01002191.1_pt1 | contig 10869 bp, 13 predicted proteins | sample 809081 | NCBI WGS metagenome assembly LXNJ01 (sample SAMN04870510, study PRJNA318959) | sponge metagenome | biome: sponge; feature: marine sponge reef; material: water | host: Petrosia ficiformis | place: Greece: Milos, Mediterranean Sea | collected 2013-05-29 | depth 5-7 m
TTGGATGCGGCCGCGCGCATGGGCCTCAACGAGGACGAGCGGGACCTGCTGTCCTTCCTGGTGCTCCATCACCTGCTGCTCACCGCCACGGCGTTCCGGCGCGACATCCAGGACCAGAAGACCGTGACGGACCTGGCCGATACCATGGGGACGGCCGAGAATCTCAAGGCTCTCTACGTCCTGACCTATTCGGATGTGAAGGCGGTGGGGCCGGACGTGTGGAACAACTGGAAGGCGTCGCTGCTGGACGAGCTGTTCAACCGCACGCTCGAGGTGTTGGAGGAGCGTGAGAAGGGCGAGTCGGCGAGATCGGACCAGGACCTGAAGGTGCAGCGTATCCAGGACCGGCTGATGACCCAGCTCGGAGCGGAGCACGCGGTGGACGAAGTCCGGCGGGACTTCGTCGAAGCCATGCCCAGGCGCTACTTCCTCACCACCCGCGAGGAAGACATGCCCTTCCACTACCGGTTGTTGCGGCGCCTCCGGGACGAGCCGTTCCTGGCCGCGGTGTTCCATCATCCCGAACACGGCCACAGCGAGGTCGCCATCTGCGCCCACGACCAGCCCGGGTTGTTCGCCTCCATCGCCGGCGTCTTCGCGGCCATGGAGCTCAACGTGCTCAGCGCCCGCATCAATACCCGCCGGGACGGACTCATTCTCGACGTCTTCCGCATCTCGCACCAGGGCAAGGCCGAGGTGGTGATGGATCCGGGGAAGTGGTCGCGCATGGAGTTGTCCCTGGAAAGGGTCCTGAAGGGCCAGGCCGACGTGGCCGAGCTGGTGGGCCGGTCGCGGCCCTCGTTGTCGCGCAGGCCCGCGGTCAGGGTCTCCACCCAGGTCCGCTGGGACAACGCCGCGTCCGACGACTTCACCGTGATCGAGGTCTACACTCGGGACCGGCCGGGAGTTCTCTTCACCATCACCTACCTGCTCTCCAAGCTGGACGTCTCCGTCCACTTGGCGAAGATCTCCACCGACGTGGACCGGGTGGCGGACGTGTTCTACGTGGCGGACGCGGAAGGCGGGAAGATCCGGGACCGGGGGCTGCTGGAGGCCTTGTGCGAGGCCCTTCAGCGCGAGTTGGAGCCGAAGGATGACGGACGACCTCACGCGGCAGGTTGACCGGTTCCTGGAGATGGCCGCGGTGGAACGGGGGCTGGCGGCCAATACCCTGGAGGCCTACAGCCGCGACCTGAACCGGCTGGCGGAGTTCCTGTTCCAGCGGGGTGTCACCGCCTGGGAGGGCGCCACCCGGCCGCACCTGCGGGCCTACATCGCCGACCTGCGGGCCCGCCGTCTGAGCGAGCGTTCCGTGGTGCGTCTGCTGGGCAGCATGCGGCGGTTCTTCCGCTTCCTTCTCAAGGAGGAGGTGCTGTCCACCGACCCGGTGCCGGATTTCTCGTCCCGCGGCGGCGCGGGACGGCTGCCCGAGACCCTTGGCGCCGCCGACATGCGTGCGCTGCTGGACCAGCCCGACGAGGCGAAGCCCCTGGGAGCGCGGGACCGCGCCATGCTGGAGCTGCTTTACGGCAGCGGACTACGGGTGTCGGAACTGGTCTCTCTCACCCTGCAACAGGTCAATCTGGAGGGCAACTACCTCACCGTCAGGGGCAAGGGCGCGAAGGTCCGCCTGGTGCCCTTCGGCCGCTGGGCCCGGGAACGGCTCGAGCGCTATCTGAGGGAGGTCCGGCCGCGCTTTCTGACCCGCGGATACAGCGACTACCTGTTCCTTACGCGTTCGGGCCGCCCGCTCACGCGCCAGGGGTTCTGGAAGCTGCTCCGCGGGTACGCCCTCCGGGCCGGGCTGCAGCACCGGGTCACCCCCCATACCCTCCGCCACTCCTTCGCCACGCACCTGCTGGAGGGAGGCGCGGACCTCCGCGCCGTGCAGTCCATGCTGGGGCACTCGGACATCACCACCACCCAGATCTACACCCACGTGAGCCGCAGCCGCGTCAAGCAGGTCCACCAGCGGTTTCATCCCCGGGAAGCCCCCCGCGGCAAGCGTTGAGAAGAGAGGCCCGCGCCCCGAACCCCGTGTTGTTTTTTGGCAGCGCGTCACTTAAGAATGTCCAATGTCCCAAGAGTTCCTGTGGCAGCTCTCCATCTGGGCATTCCCGGTGCTGGTGGCCATCGTTTTTCACGAGGTGGCGCATGGATGGGTGGCCTACCGCTTGGGAGATCCCACGGCTGCCAACATGGGCCGGCTGACCCTGAATCCTCTTCCCCACATCGACCCCATCGGAACGGTGCTGCTGCCGGCCCTGCTGATCTGGGCGGGAGGCCCCGTTTTCGGCTACGCCAAGCCCGTGCCGGTGGACTACAACAACCTGAAGGACCCCAGGCGGGACATGATCCGCGTGGCCCTGGCGGGGCCCGGAGCCAACCTTGCCCTGGCGCTGTTGAGCATGCTGCTGCTGAAGCTGCTGATCTTGAGCGGCAGCTTCACGGCCGGCTCGATGACATCCTACCTGTGGTACATGGGCCTCACCAGCGTGCGCATGAACGTGATGCTGGCGGTGTTCAACATCCTTCCGATACCGCCGCTGGACGGCGGACGGGTGCTGGTGGGTGTCCTGCCGGACGCGCAGGCCATGCAGGTGGCCCGTGTCGAGCCCTTCGGTTTCATCATCGTGGTGGCTCTGCTGATGACCGGAGTCCTGACCTACACGCTGGTGCCGATCATGGAGATGGTGATCTGGTTTCTGGCCGTCATCGTCGGAGTCGTGTAAGTTGACCCCATGGAAACCATCGTAAGCGGGGCGCGCCCCACCGGACTTCTTCATCTGGGTCATCTCCACGGAGCCCTGCGCAACTGGGTCGGGCTGCAGGAGGACTATCGCTGTTTCTTCTTCATCGCCGACTGGCACGCGCTGACCACGGACTATCAGTCTCCGGACGGCATCATGGAGAGCACCCGCGCCATGGTGGCGGAATGGCTCAGCGTCGGCCTCGACCCGGCCCGGTGCACGATCTTCCGGCAGTCCGACATCAAGGAGCATGCCGAGCTCCACCTGCTGTTGTCGATGTTGACGCCGGTGTCCTGGCTGGAACGGAACCCCACCTACAAGGAACAGTTGCGGGAGCTCAGCGAACGCGACCTGTCCACCTACGGTTTCCTCGGCTACCCGGTGCTGCAGGCCGCGGACATCATCATGTACAAGGCCCACCGGGTGCCCGTAGGGGTGGATCAGGCCCCCCACGTGGAGCTGACCCGCGAGATCGTGCGGCGCTTCAACAGCTTCTACGGCCCGGTCTTTCCCGAGCCCGAGGTGCTGCTCACCGAGACCCAGCGGCTGCCGGGCCTGGACGGGCGCAAGATGAGCAAGAGCTACGGCAATTCCGTTTTGCTCGCGGATCCTCCGGAGACCATCGACAAGAAGCTGAGCCGGATGGTGACCGACACCGCCCGCGCCCGGCGGACGGACCCCGGCGAGCCGGAGAAGTGTCCGGCCTTCAACCTGCACAAGATCTACTGTACCCCGGAGGAGATCCGGGAAGTGTCCGAGGGATGCCGCAGCGCCGGCATCGGCTGCCTGGACTGCAAGAAGGTGATGATCCGCCACGTCATCGACGACCTCGAACCGTTCCGGGAAAAGAAGGCCTACTACGAGAAGCGTCCCGACGACATCCGTGACGTCATCGCCGAGGGCAACCGCGTGGCCGGCGACGAAGCCGCGGCGACCATGAGCGAAGTCCGGTCGGTGCTGACGCTCTAACCTCCTGTACGATGACGCTGCACGTTCAACTGAAGATCTACGAGGGTCCGTTGGACCTGCTGCTCCATCTGATCAAGAAGAACGAGCTCGACATCGTCGACATTCCCATCGCATCCATCACGGAGCAGTATCTCGAGGCGCTGGAGCTGATGCAGGGCCTCAACCTCGACGTCTCCGGCGAATACCTCGTGATGGCGGCGACCCTGCTGCAGCTCAAGTCCAGGATGTTGCTGCCCCCCGAGCACGAAGACTGGGAGGAGGACGACGAGGCGGGCGAGACCCGGGAGGACCTGATCCGCCGCCTGCTGGAGTACGAGCGGTTCAAGAACGCCGCCAGGGAGCTCGAGGAGCGGGACCTTCTCAACCGGGACGTGTTCGCCCGGCAGGGGCAGCCCGAGCGCGTGGCCGCGGAGGTGAGTTTCGAGCAGCTCTCCGTGTTCGACCTGATGTCGGCCCTGCAACGCGTGCTCGAGCGGTTCCCGGATGCCTCGGTTCACACGGTGGTGCAGGAGACGGTGTCGGTACGGGAGCGCATGACCTACATTCTCGATACGTTGCACGGCGGCGTGCCGGTGCTGTTCCAGGACCTGTTCGACGCCGCCCGCTCCAGGATGGACGTGGTGGTGACCTTCCTGGCTCTGCTGGAGCTGGTCCGGATCCGGGCGGTCCAGGCGGTCCAGAGGGAACGCCTCGGCCCCATCGTCATGGAGCCGACGCTCTCGCTGTCCGAAGCCAGCGCGGCCATGGAGACGGACCCGCCGGGGGGTGAGTATGGAGAGTGAGCGTCTCAAGGCGGTCCTCGAAAGCCTGCTGCTGGCAGCGGACGGCCCGGTGTCCGCGGATCGGTTGGCGAACGCCGTGGGCGAGGATGTCCCGCGCAAGGACGTGGTCGCCGCCCTGGCGGAGCTGGGCGAAGAGTACGAGCGGACGGGCCGGGGGCTGCGGCTTGCCGAGGTGGCCAACGGTTACCAGTTGAGGACGGCCAAGGAACACTCGGAGTTCGTTCGCAGGCTTACGGCGGTCAAACCCGCGCGGGTGAGCCGGGCGAACCTGGAAACCCTGGCCATCATCGCATACCGCCAGCCCGTCACCCGCGCCGAGATCGAGGAAATCCGCGGCGTCAGCGTGGACGGCGTCGTCTCCACGCTTTTGGAGCGGCGTCTCATCAGGATCGTGGCCCGGAAGGACGTGCCCGGCAAGCCGTTCCTCTACGGCACCACGAGGGAGTTTCTGGAGGCGTTCAACCTGAAGGATCTGAAAAGCCTGCCCACCCTCCAGGAGATGGAGGACATGACCCAGGCGCTGCGGGATGCGCCCGCGGCCACGGACTCCGAAGGCGCGGGATCCCGGGAGGCGCCCCCCGAACCCTCGCCGGGTGACCGGGGCGAGCCGGACTGACCCGTGGAACGGCTTCAGAGGATCATCGCGCACGCGGGGCTGGCTTCGCGGCGCCAGGCGGAGCAGTGGATTCTCGAAGGCCGCATTACGGTCAACGGGCGCCGGGTCCGGGAGCTGGGGACCCGCGCCGATGCCGCCCGCGATCGCATCTGCGTGAACGGAAGGGCGGTGCGGCCGGCGGCGTCCAAGGTCCACCTCGCGTTCCACAAACCGTCCGGCGTCATCACCACCATGCGGGACACCGAGGGGCGGCCCTCGGTGGCGGACTATCTCAAGGCCGGCGGACACCCGCCCGGGGTGGTTCCGGCCGGGCGTCTGGACTATGCCACCTCGGGCCTCCTGCTGCTGACCAATGACGGCGGTCTGGCCTACCGCCTGACGCATCCCCGCTACGGCGTCCCCAAGACCTACGAGGTCAAGTTGAGCGGCACGCCCTCGGAGGCGCAACTGGAGCGTTTGCGGCGGGGGGTGGGGCTGGAGGACGGGGTCACGGCGCCGGCGGAGGTGAGCGTGTCGCGGCGCCTGAAGCAGAAGGTGTGGCTCAAGGTCGAGCTCCGGGAGGGCCGCTACCGGGAGATCCGCAGGATGGTGGAAGCCGTGGGACTCACGGTGGAGCGGCTGGTGAGAAGCCGCTTCGGCCCCATCTCCCTGGGACAACTGGCCCGGGGCGAGATGCGGCCGCTGAGCGAGGGAGAGGTGGCCCGGCTCAAGCGGGCCGTGAAGCTTTAGGGCCGGGGAGAGGGAGCAGGCCATGGCAACCCACGACCACCACCATGCGCACCACCATCACGGCGGCGGCCGCTACCGCTTCTGTCCCCGTTGCGGCGGGGCGCTGGCGCCGCGCATCGTCAAGAGCAACGAGCCCGAGCGCCTGGTGTGCGGGACGTGCTCCTTCATCTTCTACCAGGACCCCAAGGTCGTGGCCGGCACCGTCTGCACCCTCGACGGCGGCGTGGTGCTGCTCCGCCGCGGCATCGAGCCGGCCATGGGCAAATGGGTCTTTCCGGGCGGTTACGTGGACCGGGGCGAAAGCACCACCGAGGCGGCGGTTCGCGAGACCCTGGAGGAAAGCCGCCTGGAGGTGGCGACCCGGTCGCTGCTGGGCGTGTATTCCTACCCCAAGTCCCCGAACATCATCATCGTCTACGTGGCGGACGTCGTCGGGGGGACCCTGGCGGCCGGCGACGAGAGCACCGAGGCCGGGACCTTCCCGCTGTCGCGGATTCCCTGGGACGAGCTGGCCTTCCCCAGCACGGTCGAGGCCCTGGAGGACTTCGGCCGTCTTTATGGGGAAGGGGAAATGTGTTAGTGAAGGCCGGGTCCGTTGAACATTTCGGAAAGGAGATTCGTTAATGGCAATGCCAGACGTGGGGGACAAGGCCCCCGAGTTCAGCCTGCCGGTTACCCGGGACGAGAAGGTGTCCCTGAGCGACTACGCGGGCAAGAAGAACGTCGTGTTGGCGTTCTATCCGCTGGATTTCACCGGCGGTTGACAGAAGGAATTGAGCAACTTCGAGGCTGACAAGGCCAGTTTCGAAGCCAAGGACGCTCAGGTTCTGAGCGTGAGTGTCGATTCGGTGTTCGCCCACAAGGCGTTTGCGGAGCAGATGGGAGGGATCACCTTCCCGATGCTGTCGGATTTCTTCCCCCATGGGGAGGTCTGCGAGCAGTACGACTGCCTCCGTCCCCAGGGGTTTCCCAAGAGAGCCGTCTTCATTATCGACAAGCAGGGGACCGTGCGGTATGCCAAGCTCTACGAGGGCGGCATCCCGGAGAACCAGGACCTGCTGGCCGAGCTCGACAAGCTCTAGCCTCTCTCCGGAGAAACGAAACCTCCAACAGGGGGCGGCGCATGCGTCGTCCCCTGTTTCTTTGTGCGGCGGCCGCAAGTCAGAAAGGCAGGGCGTGGACCACGGCGGGGAGCCCGGTGTCCCCATGCCCGATGGTGACGGTGCTGCCGGGCTCGACGAAGTCCCGGTGAACGTAGCCGAGGGCGATGGGGCATCGACACCGGGGTGAGGCCACGGCGCTGGTGATCCGGCCGATGCTCCGGTCGTCGTCGAGCAGCGGGTCGTCCCGATCGGGCACGGTGTCGCCCTGGACCTTGAGACCCACCAGCTTCCGGTTCACGTGGCCCCGGGAGTGGATGCGCTCCACCGTTTCCTGTCCGAGATAGCAGCCCTTGGTGAAGCTGACGGTGCCGTCCAGGCCGGTTTCCAGCAGGAGCGTCTCGGCGTCCATGTCGACGCCGTACCTGGGGATGCCCGCCTCGATCCTCAGGGTCTCAAGGGCGTCCAGCCCGATCCACGGAATGGCCCGGGCCGAAGGCAGCGCCGCCACGCGGTCCCGGGACACCACCAGGTCGAAGCCGGGTTCTCCGGTGTGCGTGGCCCGGACGACCCGGACCCGGCCGCCGGCGCTGTCGAACTCCCCGTGGCACAGGTCGTCGGCGGGCAACGAAGCAATCTCCAGAAGGTCGGAAAGGGCCGTCTCCGCCCGCCGCCCCTGGATGGATATCATCGTAAGCTCCGCGGACAGGTCGGTGAGCTCCACCTCGTCCGCGATCAGGTAGCGGTTCAGGTGTTCCAGCACGCCCGGCACCAGGGGCCCGCTCAAGTCCAGGAGAAACGCGTCCGCCGTGCGGAGGACCCTCACGTCCGCCAGGATCTTGCCCTGGATGTTCAGGACCGCGGCCGGTATGCCCTGGCCGTCGCCCAGGGCCTTGACGTCGTTGGAAACCATGCCCTGGAGCCACTCGGCGCTGTCCGGTCCGGCCACCGAGAGAAGGGTCCGGTCCGCCAGGTCGAGCCAGCCCGCTCCCGAACGCACGGCTTCGTACTCGGCGCCGGGGTCGCCGAAGCGGGCCGGCAGCCTCCAACCCTCGTGCTCGAGAAAGACCGCGCGGTTCTCTTTGTGGAAGTCGTCCAGGGGCGATATCTTCATGGCGGAACTACAGTAACCGGGTTGGTGGCGCATGGCAATGGGCTCCGCCCGGGCCCCCTACAAGCGGGAGACCAAACCATGAGCAAGGCTTCAAGGGACCTGGATCTTCGCAAGCTCGAGATCTTCTACTGGGTCGCGGAGCTCCGCAGCTTCTCGCTGGCGGCGGAGCACTTCTCCCTCAGGCAACCCACGGTGACCGCCCATGTCCAGTCCCTGGAGCAGCAACTGGGCTGCAAGCTCTTCAGGCGCTCCGGCGGCCGGTTCGACCTGACGTCCACCGGATGGATGCTGTACGAACAGGCCGGCGCGGTGCTGAAGCTGAAGAACCAGGCGCTGGCGGCGCTGGACCGCATCCAGGGGAAGGTGGAAGGGGAGTTGCGGATAGGAGGCAGCAACGTTCCCGGCGAGTACATTCTGCCGGGCGTGCTGGGAAGCTTCGTGGCGCGGTTCCCGGACGTGCGGCCGGTGCTCCGCATCGGCGACTCCGCGGCCATCGTGGCCGCCATCCTTGACGGGAACCTGGAGCTGGGGTTCACGGGGTTTCGGACCCGCGACGAGCGGCTGAGATATCGCAAGACGTGGCAGGACGAGATGATCGTGGCGGTGCCCGCGAACCATCGTTGGGCGGGTTTGAAGCAGGTGCCGCTCCAGGACCTTGGCAAGGAGCCGTTCATATCCCGGGAGGGCGGCTCCGGCACCTTGCGTTCGTTCCTGCAGTTCGTGGCCAAGCGGGGGGAGGACCCCGAGCGGTTCCTCAAGGTGGGGATGGAGCTCGGCAGCACGGCCGCGGTCAAGGAGGCGCTCATGGAGGGGTTCGGGTTCTCCGTCCTTTCCCGCGCCGCCATCAGGCGGGAGGTCCAGCAGGGGCTCATCAAGGAGCTGCGCATCAAGGACCTGGACCTGGTGCGGCCCTTCTACCAGGTGACCCACCGCGGGCGCCCGCTGGCGCTGGTGTCGCGCGCATTCGTGCAGTTCCTGGCCCGGGCGCCGCGCACACGTCTATGGGAGCCCGTCCCTCATAGCTGAGGTCTATTTGACATATAGTTCTCCTTGATATCCAATCAATCGAAACTGCTTTCGGGAGGTACGGATGAGAGGAAAACTGGCTTGGCTGTCTGGTCTGTTGGCGTTGGTTGTCTGGATGGTCTGGGGGGTCGCGGCCGCGGACACGTTGAGAGTGTCCGCGATCCCGGACGAGGATCCCCAGGAATTGTTGCGCAAGTACAAGCCCTTCACCGACTACATCGAGAAGGAGGTGGGGCTGAAGGTCAAGTTCGTTCCGGTGGTGGACTACGCGGCCACCGTGGAGGGGCTGGCGGCAAACCGGCTGGATATCGTGTGGTACGGGGGCTTCACCTCGGTCCAGGCCGTCCAGCGGGCAAAGGGGGCCACGCGGCTGGCCATGCGCGAGGAGGACGCGAGCTTCAAGAGCGTCTTCGTGGCCCGCACCGATTCCGGCATCACGACCTTGGCGGACCTCAAGGGCAAGACCTTCGCCTTCGGCAGCGTAAGCTCCACCTCCGGCCACCTCATGCCGCGTCACTTCCTCAGGGCGGCGGGGGTCGACCCGGAGCGTGACTTCGAGAAGTTCGGCTTCAGCGGCGCCCATGACGCCACCGCGGCCTGGGTGGCAGCCGGGCGGGTGGACGCCGGCGCGCTGAACTTCCTGGTGTGGAAGAAGCTGGTGGACAAGGCAAAGGTCGACACGAAGAAGACGAACGTGTTCTGGACCACGCCGCCCTACGTGGACTACGTGTGGGTGGCCCGGGGCGGAGTGCCGGAGGAAGTCCGGGAGAAGTTCAAGCAGGCGCTGCTGAAGCTCGACTACGCGAACCCCGTGCACAAGAAGATCATGGATCTTCAGCGCACCCGGAAGTTCATTCCGGCCAAGGATTCGGATTGGGACGGCATCCGGAAGGCGGCCATCGCCGCCGGCATGCTCAAGGTCAATTGACGGGCTCGCCGCAATATCACCTGGAGCGCGTCCGCAAGGTGTTCGGGCGTGGGCAGGTGGCGCTGGAAGGGTTCGACCTGCAAGTGGCTGAGGGCGAGCGGGTGGCCCTCATCGGCCCCAGCGGCGCCGGCAAGACCACGCTCTTCCGCATGCTCAACTGCACCATCCGCCCCACCGCCGGACGCCTGAGCATCGGCGGGCAGGAGGTGGCGGAGCTGTACGGCCGGCGGCTGCGGGAGATGCGCCGCCGCATCGGCACCATCTACCAGCAGCACAACCTGGTGCCGCGCCTCCGGGTGGTCCACAACGTGCTCTCCGGCCGGTTGGGAAGCTGGTCCCTGTTGGGCTCCCTGGCCTCGCTGGCGCGGCCCGCGGGGCTGGAGACCGCCCACCGGGCCCTGACCGATGTCGGCATCGGGGAGAAGCTCTTCAGCCGGACCGATGAGCTCTCCGGGGGCCAGCAGCAACGGGTGGCCATCGCCCGGGTGCTGATGCAGGATCCCGACGTGATCCTGGCCGACGAGCCGGTATCGTCGGTAGACCCCTCCCTGGCCGAGACCATCATCAAGCTTCTCATGGCCATCAGCGACCATACCGGCAAGACGCTGTTGGTGAACCTTCACAGCACCGACCTGGCGCTGTCGTATTTTCCCAGGGTCATCGGCATGAAAGCGGGGGTCAAGCTGTTCGATACCGCCGCGGCCCAGGTGACCCCGGAGCTCCTGCAGGAGCTCTACTCCGGCCACGTTCCGGAAAACGGCGCCGGCGAGCCCTCCCGGGAACCGGAGCCGCGCCGCATCGCGGTCTAGCCCGGCGTCCATGAGCCTCCCTCCGAGGACGCTGGGCTCGCGGTCG
>LXNJ01002192.1_pt1 | contig 10866 bp, 8 predicted proteins | sample 809081 | NCBI WGS metagenome assembly LXNJ01 (sample SAMN04870510, study PRJNA318959) | sponge metagenome | biome: sponge; feature: marine sponge reef; material: water | host: Petrosia ficiformis | place: Greece: Milos, Mediterranean Sea | collected 2013-05-29 | depth 5-7 m
CTGCACGGCTGCCACAGAGCTCACGAAACCAGATTCCTCCCGGAGTTCCTGCAATGAGCTGGGTAAAGCAGGTCGGCGGCAATGCTTCGTTGGGGACTCGATCCACTTGCGGCCTGGTCCAAGCATGGTCCGCGACTAGCTCATATACGCGATCACGGCTGAATTCAGCAACATACAAGTGATGTTACCGACACTCGTTGCGTATCCTGTCTCGCACTCGGTAATCGGGCGTCATGCATCGCTAACACCAAGATTGGGCGACAACTACTATGGTTGGCACTCGCATCAGGGACGCCGTCTTGGACGTGCTCGTTGTGACGGGTCAGTACCCGCAACAAGGTGTACCGTTGAGAAAGAGGCCACGAGCAAGAACGAGACGCTCTAGTTCCTATTGTTGAAGAGAGAGATGAAGACTGAGTGAAGGAGAGGAGACATCCGTGCAACTGAAAGCCTTTCGTCTTGCTAAGAGCGCGTCCATCTAGACCCATACGAACTCGATTCTCAGCGTCCAAGCCGAGATTCCAAATGAACTGGCAGACCTATGAGATGCTCAACTACAGGTACCTCAAGGCTTGTCTCGTCAGAGTTTCTAGAGCCAGTTCGTTTGGTCGGTGGGACAGAGTGGCTGAGCCAATGGATCAGTCGGTCCGCAAGCTCTGGCTGTGGAACCGCTTGGAGTACGTCTGAGATGAAAGATGAGTGCTTCGCCCTTGGCTTGCTTTGTGGCTATCTCAGGCAGCGCTTTGATAAAGCCGCTTGTTGCGAGTTGAATGCTAACGATCCCCCAGACCTGATTGCAACTCTTCCAGATGAGTCGCAGTGGGGCGTGGAGGTTACGTTGCTCTGACGTAACCTCAAGGATGCCGAACATCAGATGGCATTGCATATTGCTCGCGCCGCACGCCCTCACCTGTTTGCCGCCGAATTAGGCCTTGAGCCATCCGTCCACGCGCATCGTTCTATCTACTCAGCCGAAGAGGGCGCTCGCTTGCGACTGGTCTTCTTTGTGGGCGATTTCTTGGGAAACTCCGCTTCCTCGTCGCCATCCGTTAGTTTCAGGAGAGGCGTCGTCCGCTCGAACCGTATCTGGCAGAGGGCTGAAATTGCCGCGCCCTTCTTTTCGTCATCCTTGGTCGGCTCAACTGGCAGCTCCGTCCGAACCTCGACGCTATATCCTCGCTCAAGGCGCGCAGCTAGGCCCTTGAGGCGGAGCCTGATTCCTGTTCTGAGCTCGTTAATCCGCCCTTCGTCGTCGATCTTTTGGTCCTGAAAGATCTTTGCATCGATCTCGTCGATTTCTGCTTCTATGGCTGCGTCGCCTTTATCGTCCAGTGCGTCTAGGAGGTCCTTCTCGAAACCGAGCTCCTGCATCTGATCCTTGATTGCGCGGATCTCCTTTAGCTTCTTCAGTCCGCGCACGAGATATTCCACTGCAGTGGCTAGACTTGCGGCAACCGAGATGGTTGTCGCCAAATCGATGGCAAAATCGCTCGACTGCAGGCTGCGGACCTTGACCGGATCCCCTGGTGAACCTTCAACGACTTCAGCGACCGTTGAGACTAGGCTGCCGAAGAAACGGATCTCCTCCTGAAGGCGGTCAAGTTTTTCGCTGACGGCCTCTCTTGGGATCGTGAGACCGACCACGGACTCGCCTGATGCGAGTTGTTCCGTGCGGAGTGCAAGCCTCTCGGCTCCACCGTTAAGTTGCTCAAGTGCGGTGTTGAGCTCTTGTAAGTCGTTCGTGAGCTGATCGATCTGATCGAGCGAGCCAACCGAGACATAACCACCGGTATCGAACGCCTTGTCGAGACGACCTAGCAACCCAACTCCGATGAGTTCCGACACCGGCGTTTGTTCGTTTATCTTCAGCGCATCAAGATCTACGCGCATTCCGGGACTCATCGAATTGCTGTTGGCCCTTTGAAGCTCCGTCGTCAGGGCTTCTCTTGTGGACTGGACGGAACGTTGTGCGCTCTCTGAAGGGCTGTTCATCGCATCCCGAAGCTGACTCGATAAGGTGCTCATCAAGCTCAAGATGTCCACCGTTTGCAGCTCGGCGGCCAGCGAATTCGATATTGTGAGGAGGCGTTGAATGTTCATGGCTCGGAATCCTACACTTTGGGGAGCAGATTGGGGGAAATTATATTTTGGGATCCCGAATGCTAGTGTCCGGTTCGCAAACACCTCGTCCTCGGTCCCCGGACAAGACAGACAAGGAAGCACAGCTGATTCTGGCTAGAAGTGGCCAATACAGCGATCTGGGGCTACGTGCTGTACGCCCTGGACCTCGCTGAAGCAATTCTCGACCCCATCCTCGAGCCGTGGCCGTACTGTCACACGGGAAGAACCGTCGATGAGTACCCGCCATCTCGAACGCGTTCGAGCATTCTCAGAGCGCGTGGTGGCCGGAGTACCTGCTGGTGTCGGAGTGCGTTGCGAGGGATCTCGAGCAGTTGTTGGAGCTTTCTGACAACCCGGTCTGGCATTGTCAGAATCTGCAGACGACGAATCCGATCAAGGGCACCGTTACGACGACGATGGACGGCTGCGGACCGTGAAGCGAGGGCCTGCCTCAGTCGGAAGAGCGTGTTCGAGCCATAGAATACAGGCTGGTGCTATCGTTGCAGTGGAATGGCACACTCTGAGGTCGAGGACGAGGCACGGCTGATCCCTACCGACACAGCAGATGAAGACCACGCTCCGGTGCAGGGGCTAGGGACGGCGATCCATGATCTGTTTAAGCCCTTCAGCGACATTGAACTGGAGTTGCCGCCACGCGAACTAATGCGCGACCCGCCGCGCTTCGAATGAGCCTGTAGCGATAGTGGTGATCGCTACCAATATCGTTTCAGAGTTGATGTGCCCTGAGCGAAGGGCAGCAGTTCTTGCTTGGATGGACGAAAGGCCGTCACAAGAGCTGTTCGAGACAGCAGTAATGGAGGCCGAGGTTCAAACCAGCATCGCGTTGCTGACCGAGGACAGACACCCTCAAGGCTGCCGAGGCTTGGGAGTGTGCTTTCCAAGGATTGTTGGCCGGACAAGTGAGGATGACCGTCTCCTTGACTTTCTTCCGCCCTTTGCGGCACTATAATGCTGCGCTTTCTAGGGCGACTGTGCCCGCCGCAACTCCAACTGTCCTCAGTCTTTAGCCACCTCAGAGGTCCTACCTGACGTGCAAGGTCCAAGCACCGTAGCGGAGTCGCCCGGATGCCCGAAATGTGGCGCTCCGATGAAGCTTCGCACCGCACGGAAGGGATCCAATGCTGGCGGGCAATTCTGGGGCTGCACAGAATTCCCTCGGTGTCGCGGAACTCGTGATTCTGGCGGCAAGCCGGAAATATCACCAGAGCCGCAGCAACATTCCATTAGACCTGCCACCCTGCCCGTCGAGTGGACCGAATGCACACCGCGAACCGACTTCGTTCCCGAGTACCTGTCTGTAGGTGCGATGCCCGGAGTCCTCCGCGATCGACTACGCCGCCACGCACGGTTGGGGCAGGTCCTCAGCCAATGCGTACTCCTGTCTCGGCGCAATCGCGCGCGCCACACTACTGCCGATTCCGGCCTCGCGAGTGCGCTGCTCCTCAAGGTCCTCCGTCGCGGCCGAACCCCCTTTTCGACGCTCAACGTCGAACGCGAAGCGTTGCGCGCTCATGGCCTGCTACGTCAAGTGAGCGAACTCGCCCCAGATAGTCCAGAGTTCGGTTGGGATCATCGGGCGGGCGCTCTGTCGCGGATGGAACCGGCGGCGGTCCTGTCACTCGCCATCGAGCGGTCGCCTTTCCTTCTTGATCCTTCCTTCGGCCTTGATTCTGGATCAGACGACTCGCTACTGCAAACCGACGAGGAGGCGTGGTTCCTGAAGCAGTGGGTGCCCCAGGCGCTCGGCGAGACCGCCGGCCACTGGTTCACACCGCAGGCACCACTCGACAAGTTGCTCGAGTCCGGTGGAATGGCGGACGGCGGCGGGGCGCGCCGCGTTGATTTCCTCTTCAGCCACCCAGGGGGCCCGCCGCTCGCTATTGAGATCGATGGTCCGGAACACGATGCCGCTGTGGCAGTCGACGAGGCGCGCGACGATTCGTTGCGCTCCATCGGCATCGACGTTGTTCGCGTTACCAACGACGAAGTACTGCGTGGACAAGGCACCATGCTCGAATGTATTCGCAGCAGATGCTTGGAGGCGCTCACGGCCTTCCCGCCAACCACCGGTGCGGACCGGACCTTCGCCGCCTTTGTTCTCGATTGCGCCACTGCCGCAAAGGTGCAATTGGCCATTGCCAGGGCTGTTGAGTACGGCTGGTTGACGGCGGACACGGATTGGGGGATCGACATCATCGGTGCCGGCACAACGGCCGCCGCCGCAGTGCTAGATGCGCTTAAGCTACTCACCGGGATTGACCTGCTCTATGGCGGGCGCACGGTTCCCTTGAGCTGCTCGGTTCGCATGGATGGTGGCTTGGTCGTCGTGTGGAAGCCAAGGGCCCCCGGTGAGTGGGTAAAGACAACTGATTCCACAGTACCGAGGGAACGGGTGCGTATCGTGGTGGAGTCCCGGACGAGTGCGTTCCATGCATCACGGTCCGAAAGGCTCGTGGATTTCGTCATTCGTCCGGCGTTCGTCCCCGCGATGATCGCGACCGAGCAGTCGTTTGACCTCGACCGCCGGGCCATCACGACGGAGACCTACCGCGAAGCAAAGGCACCACTCACGATGTTCCTCCGCAATGTGTTTCGCAAACGCGAGTTCCGTCCGATGCAAGGTGAGGCGATCTTCAACGCCCTCCGGCAGAGGGACTGTGTTGTCCTACTTCCAACGGGGGCGGGAAAGAGCATCATCTACCAACTCGCAGGTCTTCTGATGCCCGGCCTGACTCTGGTCGTGGATCCGATCGTCGCGCTCATTGAGGATCAAGTCGAAGGGCTACGTTCGTACGGAATTGATCGCGCGGTTGCAATCACAGGAGCCATTGACCGCGTTGAACGCGAGCGCCACTTGCGGCGGGTCGAACGTGGCGAGTACCAGTTCGTGCTTCATGCGCCCGAGCGTCTACAGTCTCGAGAATTCCGTTCGGCGCTCCGTGCGCTCGTGGAGTCTTCGGTCGTGAACCTCGCTGTCATCGATGAGGCACACTGCGTCTCGGAGTGGGGACATGATTTTCGCCCTGCATACCTGAACCTCGGGGACAACCTGCGTCGGCTCGGTAGTGACCGGGACGGCAGACCACCGCCGCTACTTGCACTCACGGGAACCGCGTCGCGCGCGGTCCTTCGAGACATGCTCACGGATCTCGATATCGACAAGGGACGCTCGGACGCATTGGTTCGCCCGGAGTCGTTCGACCGACCCGAAATCCGTTTCGATATCGTGCGAACTTCGCCGACCGGGGACCCTCAGGCCGCACTACGCGGTGTCTTGAACGCCTTGCCACGGAAGTTCGGCATGCCTCGAACGGAATTCTACCGCCAGTCCGGGTCGGACACAGCCTCCGGCATTGTGTTCGTGCCGACGGTGAAGGCCCGGATGTACGGCCTGCGGGATGCTCGCGATCTCGCCCGACAGACGACAGGTGCGGAAGTCACGGTCTACAGCGGCAGGTCCCCTTGGCATGGCGAATCCCACGACGACCAGCGCAAATGGGGTCAAGAAAAGCGGGCCAACGCAACCGCCTTCAAGGCGAACCTGGTGCCGCTTCTCGTTGCAACTAAGGCGTTTGGCATGGGCATAGACAAGCCCAACATTCGGTATACAGTGCACTTCGGCATGCCGATGTCCCTTGAGAGCTTTTACCAAGAAGCGGGCCGGGCCGGCAGGGATCGAAAACCCGCGCTGTCGTCCGTGGTCTTCTGCGAGTACGACGCGACACGCTCCGACAAGTTGCTCGATCTCGACCTCGAACTCGACGCGCTCCAAGAGAGGTTCAAGGAAGTGGCTCGGGACCGCAATACCGGTGACGACGTGACACGGGCGCTCTGGTTCCACCTACAGGCGTTCGCCGGAGCCGGGCAAGAAGTTGACGATGCTGGGAGGCTGATCGACGCGTTTGGTGATTTGTCGTCCAGTCAACGCTTGGACCGTCCGTTTGAGGACGATGGTGATCGCAAGCGTCAGGAGAAGGCCATCTATCGTCTCCTTAAGCTTGGCGTGATTCGCGACTACGAGATCGATTTCGGCGGAAAGAAGTTTGTCATTCACGTCAAACCGTTCGACTTGGACAAGTGCAGGCAGCGACTGATCGATTATGTGCGGGCGGCGAAGCCGGGAAAGAGCCAACCGTTCATCCGGCGGGCAAATGAGATCAACGATATCCGACCGCGCGATGGAGCACTCGCGCTGACGAGGATGCTGATCGAGTTCACGTACGATGAAATAGAACGTTCACGTCGGCGATCGATCCTAGAGGCTGCGTTGCTCGCCCGCCAAGCCTCTAACGACTCCGAGATTCGCAAGCGCCTGCTGGAATACCTCCAAGAGGGCTTTGGCGCTCAGCGGATCGAGCAACTCCTAGATAGTGAAGAGGTTGAGTTGTCGGAATGGTGGGAGCTTATCGGGAAGGTACAGACGGAAATGGACGCCGGTGAACTTCGCGGCTTGTGCATCCGTGCGCTTGAGTCCGACCCGGACCACCCTGGACTTCTACTGACCCGCGCGCTTTCCGAGACGATGTGCTCGGATCATGACGCTACGGTTAGCTCGAAAGGAATCGCGGCGGCAATCCGGGCTGCCGTCCAAACGTACGAGATCCCGAGGACTGACGTTGAATCCAGCATCGATGAGATGTTCGACCTCACGGCGACAAAGGCACGCGATCTTGGCCCGCCTCTAACGGTCGCATTGTTTGACTTGGCGGACGCACAGCCAGAATGTGCGTTCGTTGAGCCGAAGACATCGCGTCGTTCGGCCCAGCTTGACGACCCGCGCGTGCGTGCCGTGGTTGCGACACGACGAATAGGCAACCTCGTCGATCAGTTGGGAGTTGCGGCAGCCGACGTTATGCGTCGGTACCAGGCATCGGGGATAGAGGAGGTATTGGGAGCGGGAAATGGACGTAATGGATGATATTCACGAGCGGCTTCGAGAAACCGAGCACCGGGCCGGTGAGGTGGTCCAGCACCTAGAAGAGCTAGGCTCGCTGCAGGGTACTCTCGACACCGCAGGTCAGGGCCTACAGACCGCGAATGCTAACATCGCGAGTCTCGCTGCGGCGACCACGACTGCAGTTGAGTCGCTGAACAAAACTCTGGTCGCCTTCGGCGACGCTGTTGAGGTAATCCGGCAGTCCGATCCGGCGGCCGTAAGAGAGGCGCTCGCGCGCATCGAGGCAGAACTCGGCAGGATCAACGGGAAGCTTCACGCACTCGACGAGCTTGGCTCGGAGCTACAGAGCACGCGGAGGGCTCTCACGGAGATGGTGCAGAAAAGCGATAGAGAAACCAAGAGGCTAGTCGAGGATGCCATCGAGCGTCTTTCACGGCAGACGTTCTTCGATCGCATTTTCGGGCGGTACCGGTCCCACTAGTATCAGTGGACGCCCACACGGTAACGCTTTCGGGGTGAGGGTTCCTGTCAGCCGACGCACAGTCAACGCAGACGCCCTAATCGCGAGGGCCACTCGATGGCATCAGTCGCTGTTCATGCGGGTGGGGGCAGGTGCTACAACTGGGGACGAGTGTTGCGGTCGGATAGCGTTGCGGCCCACGCCCATACGGAGATCGTTGCGGTGCGTTGTGCAACTGGGCATCCGGTTTCCTTAGCCGATCGCCAGATTGCTGCGATTGCTCGCTCGAGGCATTTGCCGGAGTCAAGATCGACGCCCTGCTGGGGCATGGCGAGTAGAAACTTGCTGGGGCGTACGGTCGACCCTTCCAGGGCGACGATGCGACCGCCCTCGGTGAAGCGGCTGATGATGCCTTCGGCGAGACCGTAGTCGTATACGACGGCGTTCTAGTCCTTGAACGGCTTATCCATAGTGAACAGCGGCAGGCGCTGGCGACGCGGTGGTCGCCATTAGCCGCTCAAACCACTGGTAGTTCATCGTCCGTCCGCCGCCGCCCCTGCAACCGATCTGGGTTGCCCTCACCTACGACCAAGCCGAGGGCTTGCAAAGTAGCCGCCCACAACGCTGATACTCTGGATTCAGATTCTCATGACAAACCCGTTGGTCGACATCCAGTTCGACGTTCCGTTCGAGGCGATCCGCGCTGAGCATGTTGAGCCGGCCATCGACCAGTTGTTGGCCGAAGCCAAGACTGCGCTGACTGCTCTAGTAGAAGATTCCCGGCCAGCCACTTACGACAGCACACTCGGAGCGTTGGAATCTCTCGGCGAAAAGCTTGGCTACGCCATGGGTGTGGTCGGACACTTGGAATCGGTAGCCACCTATCCTGAACTGCGCTCTGCCTTCAACGCCGTGCAGCCGAAGGTCAGCGCGTTCTTTTCGAGTATCCCGCTCAACGAAGGTGTCTGGAAGCGCCTCAAGGCGTTCGCTGCATCACTTGAAGCTCAGTCTCTCTCCCCTACCAAGAAGCGGTTTCTGGGGAAAACCATGGATAGCTTCCGCCGCAGCGGAGCTGACCTCGATCCAGAAGGCAAGGCGAGGCTTTTGGAGATCAACGTCGAACTCGCCAAGGTGACCACGAAATTCTCCGAGAACGTCCTGGACGCGACCAACGCTTTCGAACTGGTCATCGACAACGAGGCTGGGCTGGCGGGCCTGCCTCCCACAGCCGTTGAAGCGGCACGCGAGAGCGCCCAGAGCAAGGGAATGTCGGGCTGGCGCTTCACCCTGCAGGCTCCGAGTTACATGGCTGTGATGACCTATCTCGACGACGCAGCCGTGCGGGAAACGCTGTACCGAGAGTTCTCGCGAAGAGCTGCTTTCGGCGAATTCGACAACCGAAAGAACATTGGTCGGATCTTGGCACTCCGCAAAGAGAAGGCGGAACTGCTCGGCTATTCGCACTTCGCGGACTTAGTGCTGGAAGATCGCATGGCAAAGGCCGGCTCGCAGGCCCTGACTTTTGTCAACGAACTCAGGCGGCGCACACAAGCGGCGTTCGAGCGGGAGAACAAGGAACTGAGCGAGTTCAGCGGCGGCGACCTAGCACCTTGGGACGTGGCCTACCAAGCGGAACGGCTGCGCAAGGAGCGCTACGACTTCGACGAGGAGGACCTGCGCCCGTATTTCCCCTACGAGGGTGTCTTAGCCGGACTCTTCGATGTGGCTCAGCGACTCTTCGGCGTCACAATCGAGCGGCGCGAGGGCGTGCCCGTCTGGGACGAGAGGGTCGACTCCTATGCCCTCCTCGACACCGATGGCAGCCATCTTGGCTCTTTCTATGCCGACTATTTCCCCCGCGAGAACAAGCGCGGAGGGGCATGGATGGATTCGTTGATCACCGGAGAGCCGACCGGCGACGGCTTTTCACCCCATCTCGGACTCAACTGTGGCAACCTCACCCCGCCAACTGGCGGTAAGCCCGCCCTGCTGACCCATCGCGAGGTCGAGACGATCTTTCACGAGTTCGGACACCTGCTGCACCATCTGCTCAGCAAGGTGGAGGTCAAGAGCCTCGCCGGCACGAATGTCGCCTGGGACTGGGTGGAGCTGCCCTCACAAATCATGGAGAACTGGTGCTGGGAACGCGCGGCTCTCGACATGTTCGCCAAGCACCACGAGACAGGGGAACCAATTCCCGAAGAGTTGTTCGTGAAGATGAGGAAGGCCAAGAACTTCCGTAGTGCGAATGCGCAAATGCGACAAGTGGGCTTTGCCACCCTAGACCTCTCGCTGCACATGGAGTTCGATCCAGAGGGGGACGGCGACGTTGTGGAGTACTCGCGCAACATCCTGCAGACTCACGCTCCCACGGCGCTGCCCGCAGACTACGCGATGGTTGCAGGCTTCACGCACCTGTTCTCCAGTCCGGTCGGCTATGGCGCCGGCTACTACTCGTACAAGTGGTCAGAGATGCTGGATGCCGATGCCTTCACGCGCTTCGCCCACGAAGGCATCTTCAACTCTGAGACCGGCGAGGCATTCCGCCGCAGCATCTTGGAAAAGGGCGACAGCGCCGAACCAGAAGAGCTCTTCCGAGCGTTCATGGACCGCGACCCAGACCCCGAAGCCTTGTTGCGACGACTAGGCCTAGCAGCCTAGGCACGCCCAAGAGCCATGCCCGAGAGCCGTCCCGCGGAGTTGCTGGCAGCATCACGGGTACCCGATAGATCGTTCTACGCCCGCCCTACCGCGAAGGTGGCGCAAAGTCTGCTGGGAACCATCTTGCTGCATAGCACCGCCGATGGTCTATTGGCAGGGGTGATCGTCGAGGTAGAAGCCTATCTCGGCCAGAACGATCCGGCCGCGCACAGCAGCGCGGGCCGGACACCGCGCACGCGAGTGATTTTCGGCGACCCCGGCCATGCTTACGTCTACAGGATCTATGGTTTGCACCACTGCTTGAATGTAGTGGCTGAGCCCGATGGCGCGCCCGGTTGTGTGCTGATCCGCGCATTGGAACCAATCTGCGGAGTCGAAGTGATGCGCTCGCGGCGCACGGCTGCCCGCCGCGTGGAGCAGATTGCCAGCGGACCAGCGAAGCTGACCCAGGCACTGGGGATTGGAATGGAGGCCTACGGCTCGGACCTACTCGGCGAAACGCTCAGCATCCGGGTGCCGCACAAAGAGCCCAAGGTCAACATTGCAACGACGAAGAGAATTGGCATCCGCAAGGCACAAGAGCTTGATCTTCGCTTTTTTATCGCAGACAATAAGCACGTCAGCCGACGATGAGCAATGATGCCAGCGGGAGAGTGATCTTCCACGTCGACATGGACGCCTTCTTTGTGTCCGTGGAAGAACTCTC
>LXNJ01002193.1_pt1 | contig 10865 bp, 10 predicted proteins | sample 809081 | NCBI WGS metagenome assembly LXNJ01 (sample SAMN04870510, study PRJNA318959) | sponge metagenome | biome: sponge; feature: marine sponge reef; material: water | host: Petrosia ficiformis | place: Greece: Milos, Mediterranean Sea | collected 2013-05-29 | depth 5-7 m
CCGGGCTGGCGGTCGTACTATTTCGACGCCGGGACATCGTGACCTAGGAGTTCGGCATGCCACGCGCCAAGGGCTCGACAACGCTCGCCGTCGGCGATCCGGCGCCGGAATTCGATGCCCACGTCGCTGGAACCGGCATGCGCACCGAGTTGCAGGACTTTGCCGGCCGCTGGCTCTACCTGGTCTTTGTGCGGCATATCTGGTGACTGAGCTGCCATGGCTACATGGCGCGGCTCGAGGTCGAGCTGGACGAGTGGACCAAGCGGGGGGCGGCGGTCGCGTGCGTCTTCGCGCAGGGCCTCAAGGCCGTGGACGCCTTCGCCACGCGTGAAGGCCTCCCCTTCCCGGTGCTGGCCGACCCCGAGCGGCGGATGGTCCGCGACTACGGCGTCTACGTCCGCATCAACTTCGAGTCGTGGAACATGGCGCGGCCCTCCGTGGTCCTCATCGATCCCACGGGCATCGTGCGCGAGGTGTTCGTGGGGCGACACTCGCTCGAATGGCCGGACAGCAAGGACCTCTGGGCGTTGATGGAGCGTCACGAGGCCGACAGCGAGATCGAAGTCCGCGAGGTCTGAACCGCGCGGAAGAGGCCCCGCGGACGCGGCGGATGCAGCGATGCCGGCGGTTCGCGTCGCTCGCGCAGGCGGCGATGGCAGGGGATTACGCCCAGCCTGCCGGAGCGACGACGCAGCCACCGCGCGCGGGACCTCCTCACACGGCCCGCGATAATACCATACAAATACCGAACAGACGAGCACGTCGGTTGGACGGCAGGCGACGCGCGGGGCCGGCGGAGGGCAGCGCACTGTCGTCACCCCGGCGAAGGCCGGGGTCCAGGGATTCGGCCCGCAGCCGGGATCAACCGGCCTGGATTCCGGCCCCGTATCGCGTACGGGGCAGGATCTCCGCCGGAATGACGGAGTGGTCGGACGCCTTCTACTACCCCTGCCAGGGCTCCTTCAGAAAGTCCCGATCGACCACCCCGAAGTCCTCGGTGAAGTCGGACTCGGCGTAGAACGCGCCCGTGAACTCCCGCGGCTGAAGCCCCATCACGTCGAACACCGGCGACGGGCGGAACTCGATGACTCCGTCGCCCGCGCGGCTCACGTGGACCACCGAGTCCGCTCCCTGGCGACCACCGGACACCAGTTGCAGCACGTCCAGCCCGTTGCCGTCGGCGCGGGGAATCACCTTGAGGCGCCACATCGGCGTCAGGTCGGGCAGATCGGCGGGTTCGCACCGCAGGTAAGCCGTCGAGCGCACGGCGGCGATATCCACGCCGCCCACCGAGGCGGTGGTGGCCATCACCCGTTCCACCTGCTCCACGCGCATGTCGGCCCAGACCTTGGGCGTGCCCCAGATCTCGCGGCCTGCCGGAATGCTCCCGCGAGAGTTCACGTACTGCACCACGACGTAATAGCCCGCGCGCCCTTCGAACTCGCAGCCTGCCGCGACGACGATGGCCTGGAACGCGCCATAGTGGCTCGACCACGGCGCGTCCACGCCGATGGCGGCGCAGGCCCCGTCGGGCGCCGGCGTCAGGCATTCGGGCAGCAGATCGGCCACGCGGTTCGGATCGGCGCGGAACAGTACGGTCTGCGCGCGCATCCCGCGATAGCGCGCCGGCGGACGCGGAAAGTAGGGCGAGGACACAGGCATCCCGTCGATCTGACTCAGGGGAATCGGCATGTACGGGCTCCCGTCGAACGCGCCGCCCCGCATTGTGGCCAGCGCCTCATCCAGCGGCAACCACCGCTGAGCAGCGCGAATCTGTACCATCGGTGAGCCGGGCGGCAGCTTCGTCCGGCTTTGGCGCAGGGCCCCGACGGCCAATCAGGCGCCCGCCACCGAACTCAGGAGGCCGCTTCGTGTCGGATGCAGGTGACGACCCTCGATCGAGCTCGCTGGCCGCGCACGGGATCAAGAACCACGGGCGGGTCTTCTGGGACCTCCCCACGAGCCAGCTTTATGAGCACGCCGTGCGCGCGGGCGAAGGTGAAATCGCGCATCTGGGCCCCATCGTGGTGCGGACGGTTCCGCACACGGGGCGGTCGCCGAACGACAAGTTCGTGGTGCGCGACGCCGAGCGCGCCGACGCCGTGTGGTGGGGCGACCACAACCAACCGCTCGAACCCGAGCGGTTCGACAGGCTGTTCGCGCGCCTCCGCGCCTACATGCAGGGGCGCAACCTCTATGTCCAGAACTGCTTCGCCGGCGCCGATCCCCGCTACCGGCTCTCGGTGCGGGTGATCAACGAGCTCGCCTGGCACAACCTCTTCGCCCGCAACCTCTTCATCGTGCCCAGCGCCGACGAGCTCGCCGGCCACGAGCCCGAGTTCACGGTCATCGACATGCCGGGCTTTCAGGCGGACCCGGAGGAGGACGGCACCAGGTCCGGCACCTTCATCGTCGTCAACTTCGCCGCGCGGCTCATCATCATCGGCGGCACCGCCTACGGCGGGGAGATGAAGAAATCCATCTTCACCATCCTCAACTACCTGCTGCCGCAGCGCGGCGTGCTGTCGATGCACTGCTCGGCCAACGTTGGCGCCGAAGGCGACGTGGCGCTGTTCTTCGGCCTCTCCGGCACGGGCAAGACCACGCTTTCGACCGACCCCGAGCGGCCGCTGATCGGCGACGACGAGCATGGCTGGAGCGACACCGGAATCTTCAACTTCGAAGGCGGCTGCTACGCCAAGACCATCCGCCTGTCCGCCGAGAACGAGCCGGAGATCTACCAGACCACGCGGCGCTTCGGCACGGTGCTGGAGAACCTTCCCTTCGACCCTGATTCGCGCCGGCTCGATCTCGACTCTGACGAGATCACCGAGAACACCCGCGGGGCATATCCAATCTCGCACCTGCAGAACGTGGTTCCCGGCGGCATGGCCGGACATCCCCGCAACATCGTGCTGCTGGCAGCCGACGCCTTCGGCGTCCTGCCGCCGATTTCGCGGCTGACCACCGAGCAGGCGATGTATCACTTTCTGCTGGGCTACACCGCGCGCGTGGCCGGCACCGAGCGCGGCGTCACCGACCCGCAGGCGACCTTCAGCGCCTGCTTCGGCGCGCCGTTCTTGCCGCTGCCGCCTCCGACCTACGCGGCGATGCTCGGCGAGCGACTCCAGCAGCACCAGCCGCACGTGTGGCTGGTCAACACCGGCTGGCTGGGCGGCCCCGCGGGCGAGAGCGATCGGGTGCAGCTGCCGCACACGCGGGCCATGATCCGCGCCGCGCTCAGCGGCGCGCTTGACGGCGTGCCGGACACGGTCGAGCCGGTATTCGGGCTGCGCGTGCCCACCATGTGTCCCGATGTCCCCGGCGACCTGCTGGATTCCCGCGGCCAGTGGACCGAACCCGCCCGCTACGACGCACAGGCCGTGCAGTTGGCGCAGCGCATGCGCGAGGCCTTTCAGCCATTCGCGTCGACCGTCTCGGCGGACGTGCTGGCGGCGGAACCTCCGGCCGGCGCCTAAGGGACGGCGCCGACGAACGCCGCGCCAATCAAGCCCGTGAGCACGGCGCCTCCGATCACGATGATGATCATGAGGTAGGCGACTACGCCGCCGACCATCGTCGCGATGGCCTGACCGTCGGTGAGGCGCATCGACTCACGGATCGCGAAAAATCCGGACACCAGCAGCCACAGCAGCACCGCGAGCTGCACGAAGAACCCCAGCACCGGAATGAACCCCGCCACGCCCACGACCCCGGGCGCTTGCGCAAAGCCGGTGGCTCGCGCCACCTCCAGAAACTCCACCTGCTGCATCCCGGGGGCGGCCAAGCGCGTGCCGATGAACCAGGCGACGCCCGACCAGGCCAGCCACCCGACGATGCTCAAGATGGGCGTGAGCACGAATCCCAACACAAATCCCGTCCCGAGCATCGAATCCTGAATGGCTTGTGCGGCGCTTTCGTCGAGGCCAAGCCATTCGGGCTCGGGCGGACTGACCTGATACCCGACGAACGTCGCGAAGGCGGACGCCAGGGCCGCAATTACGACAACCTGCAGCGCCGGTCGCGTCGCCGTGATGTCCGCCGCGACCTCCGCGTAGAGCGGCCGCTCCAGACGCGACGCGCGGATCATTCGATTGACGAGCTGACGCTCCGGTGCGTCCTCCATCAATCTACGCCGCGGTGCGGCCGCCGACGTCCGACGTCAGCCGCAGTCGCTGTAGCCGCATGAGATGCACTTGAGGCAGCCCTCCGCCGAGACCAGGTGGCTGCTGCCGCACGAGGGGCAGGCGCCGGCGAATGACGTGCCCGCCGCCGCCGACATCGTCGGCTGCGCCTCGGCGTGTCCCATTGCAGCCGCGGCCGCTTGCGGGGCCGGCGCGACGGTGGCGGCCGGTACGTGCTCCGACCGGTCGCCTTCCAGCGTCACGCTCGGCGGGGCGTAGGTGCCTTCGCCTTGCAGATCGACCATCGGCACGTAGCCCTCGGGCTGCGAAGTCATGCGCAGCGCCACGACCTGGGCAATCGCGTCGCCGCACGAGAGAACCCGGGTGGGCCCGAATCCGGTCGGCCGGTGGCACGTGATGCCGCGCAAGTGGCTGTGGACGACGTCCACGGGCGCGCCGGAACGCAGCGCCAGCGAGACGAGCCGCCCAATGGCCTCGGTTTGCGCCGCCGCGCACCCGCCCGCCTTGCCCAGCGTGGCAAACAGCTCGAACGGGGACCCCCGCTCGTCGTCGTTCACCGTGACGAACAGCGGCCCGCAGCCGGTGCGGATGCGCGTGGTGGTGCCGCGGATCTGGTCCGGGCGCTCCCGTTCCTGCGCCGCAACCATCGGCAACGGCTCGGGCGCAGCGGCCGGCGCCGCCGGCGCTGGTGCTGGCGTGGGATGCCCATTGGACTTCTCTGTCGGCGCGGCGGCATGGCCGTTCGTGGCGGCATGGCCATTCGTCGTGGCATCGACGGCCGCCGGAGCCTCTTCGGCCGGTGCGTCGTCCCGCCGCGTCTTGTCGCCGGAGTCGCTCGTAGTCAGCACCTGCAAGTCACGGCTGCCGTCGCGATAGACCGTCACGCCCTTGCACCCCAGCGTGTAGGCGAGGCGATAGCCGCGGTCCACGTCCTCCCGCGTCGCTTCGTACGGGAAGTTGATGGTCTTGGAGACCGCGTTTTCGGTGTGGCGTTGAAATGCCGCCTGCACGCGGATATGCCAATCCGGCCTTACGTCGTGCGCCGTCACGAAGATTTGGCGGGCCTCGTCCGGGACCGTCTCCAGCGCCTGCCGCGCCGAGTCCGGTGTGTGATCGGTGATGCGCAAGCTGCCGTGGTTGTCGGTGATAGCGTCCAGCAGCGCGTCGCTGTAGAACCCGTGCGCGCGGGCGAACTGCTCGAACTGCGGGTTGACGTAGCGCAGCGAGGTGGCCGCGTTGTCGTCGCCGTCGCGCATCACGTTCTTCCAGAAGATCAGCGCGAAGAGCGGCTCGATGCCGCTGGAGCAGTCCGCGATCATGCTGATGGTGCCCGTCGGCGCGATGGTTGTGACGGTGGCGTTGCGCCGCGGGGCGTGGCCCTGCGAGTCCCAGAGCGAGCCCTTGAAGTTCGGGAATGCCCCGCGCGCCTCGGCCAGGGCCTCGGATGCGCGCCGGCCTTCATCGTTGACGCACTGCATCACCCGCTCGCCCAGCTCCTCCGCCTCGGGGCTGTCGTAGGCGATGCCCAGGGTGAACAGAATGTCGGCCCAGCCCATGATTCCCAGGCCCACGCGGCGGTTGCCGTGCTTGACGATGGCGTCGATGTCCTCAATCGGGAAGTTCGAGGCCTCCACCATGTCGTCCAGGAAGCGGACGGACAGCTGAACGTCGCGGCGCAGCGCGCTCCAGTCGATCGCGGCGCCGTTGGCGGTCAGGTGCTTGGTGAGATTCAGGCTCCCGAGCACGCACGCCTCGTAGGGCAGCAGCGGCTGCTCGCCGCAGGGATTCGTGGTGTCCTGCCGCGCGACCGACGGCGTCGGATTGGTGCGCTCCAGCCGGTCCAGGAAGATCATGCCGGGTTCGCCATTCAGCCAGGCGCCGTCCACCAGCTTGTGCCAGATGTCCGGCGCGCTGGCGCGGGCGGGCGTCTCCGTGACCGGGTCCACGTGCGTCGTGCCCGTGCGCGGATTCACCAGGTCGTAGTCCCCGCCGTCTTCCACCGCCGCCATGAAGGCGTCGGTCACGCCAACCGAAATGTTGAAGTTCGAAATCCGCCCGTCGCTGGTCTTGCAGCGAATAAAGTCTTCGATGTCGGGATGATCGACGTTGAGGATGCCCATGTTGGCGCCCCGGCGCGTGCCCCCCTGCTTAATCTCGCCGCAGGAGTAGTCGATCATGGACATGAAGCTCACCGGTCCGCTGGCCACGCCGCCCGAGCTGCGGACGAAGTCGCCGCGCGGCCGGATGCGCGAGAAGTTGAAGCCGGTGCCGCCGCCGGTCTGGTGAATGATGGCGGCGTTCATGTCCGTGGTCTTGATGCTGCGCAGGTCGTCGTCGATCGGCAGCACGAAGCACGCCGCGAGCTGGGCGTAGCCGCCGGGCTTGCCGGCATTCATCAGGCATGGGCTGTTGGGCACGAAGCGCAGCCCGCGCAGCAGGCCATACATGTCGTCGAAGAGCTCGCGATGGCCGGCGTCGTCCACCCAGTCCCGCTCGCGCTCGATGTCGATCACGCCGCGCGTCACGCGCTCGAAAAACTGGTCGACATCTTCAATGGGGTGGTCGACGCGGTCCTTGAGGAAATAGCGCTTCTTCAGCACGGCAAGAGCGTTTTCCGACAAGGCCGGCCATGCCGCGACGCTCTGCGGCGTGGTCGGAGCGATGGCCCTTGTCTCTAGCATCCTGTCTCTCTCCCCCGTTCGACCGGAGACCCTGCTCCGGCGGAAGCGACGGTCGCTTCCCAGTATTTCGTTGTGGACAACAAAGGCGCTGCGGAGGCAGCGCCTTTACCGAATGGCGAACTACGCCCGGTGCGGGCGTCGCGGCATGGATATCCGGTACGTCGTTCCGCTGGCCGCCGAGGGCGCCTCGATTAGCGAGCCGTCCTCTTCGACCCCGTGATCCAGTTGGGCGCGGACGTGAGCCAGCCCCTCGCGCACGAGAAAGTCGCGCGCGCCCCACGCGCTCATCGATTCCTCGGGGAACGCGACCGTCATCGAGAAATCCTGCTCATCCCGCCGCAGCCCGAAGAGCACGAGGTCGTAGGCCCCGGCTTCCGGAATGAATTCGGCGTAGTCGATGAAGAAGGATCGCCCGTCGCGAGTCTTGTGCATCTCCCCGATGATCTGAATCATGGTTGCCCCGACGTCCCGGCTGCATGCCCGAGACGAGTACCTACGCCTTTCTCTACGCCTACGGCGCGACTGCCCCCCGCGCCGGCCGCAAGATGCGACTCGGTAGGGCGCATGCTACCGCCTGCGGGCCGCCATGTACAACATCTAGGCCACCAGGCTGCACCTAGCCCAATATATCGTGGCTGCTTGGCCTGTCATGCACGCTGTGGAAAGGGACGAATCACCAGTAGCGCGGGACGCGCACGCTGCGTGCAGACTGAGGCGCTCGCCCCCGACTTGAAGCCGCGCCGGCCGGCGCGGCTAGGTGCGCCATAGCCCGTCCAGGGCTCTCCACGGGCTATCCACAGGCCGGAGGGTTTATTCGTCGCCGGCGCTGGCGTCCACGATCTGCGCGAGCTGGTCGTCGCGACCCACCACGACGAGCACGTCGTCGTCCTGCACCCGGTCGGTCAGCTCCGGCATCACCACCAGCTCGTTGCCGCGCTTGATCGCCAGCACGGCGGCGTTGTGCCGCCCCCGCAGGTCCATGCTGGCCAGGGTGCGGCCGGCGAAGGCCGCGGCGGGGATCTGGGCGATGCCCAGGTGCGGCAGCAATTCGAAATAGTCCATCGCGCGCGGGGCCTCGACGGATTGGGCCAGGCGCACGGCCATCTCTTGCTCGGGGAAGATCACGCGGTCCGCGCCAACCCGCTCCAGGATCGTGCGGTGCACGTCGCTCGACGCCTTGGCGTAGACCAGAGGCACCTTCAGGTTCTTGAGACTCGTCGTGATGAGGACGCTTGCCTCCACCTCCGCCATGGCCACGATCGCCAGCTGCACGTCGGGCGCCCCGATCTCGCGGAGCACGTCCTCGTCGGTGGCGTCCCCGGTGACCGCGGCCTCAATATCCGGGGCAATGTCTTGGATGGCTCCCTGGGACTGGTCGATCGCGATCACATCATGACCCAGGTGCGTCAGGGTGATGGCCAGGTTGCGGCCGAATCGCCCCAGGCCGGCTACGAGAATGTGCATGCGGATATCGCTCGTGAGTGGCTAGCCAACTTTGATCGTTTCCTCTGGAAACCGGATCAGCTCGGGCCGCTCGCGCGTCACCAGCGCCTGCGCCAGGGTCAGCGCGCCCAGCCGGCCGACGAACATCGCGATCACGAGCACCGTCTTCGAGACGACCGAGAGGTCGGGCGTGATTCCGGTGGAGTATCCCACTACCGCAAAGGCCGAGATCGACTCGAAGAGGAGGTTGCCCAGCGGGTGGCCCGACTCGCGCTCGGCCACGCTCATCACCAGCGTGGCGAGGAACACGGCCAACGCCGACAGCAGCACCACGGTGAGCGCCCGGGTCACCGTGACGGTGGCTATGGTGCGACCGAAGGCCGTGGGTGAGCGGTGTCCCCGAATGTGGGAGGCGGCGGCCACGGTCAGCACGCCTACCGTGTTGAGCGTGACGCCGCCGGCCACCGACGCCGAGGCCCCGCCGATGAACATCAGCAGCATGATCGCGGTCCACGCGTCCAGTCCCAGCGCGCCCAGATCGACCGTCGTGAGGCCCGCGGTGCGGTTGATGGTGTGAAAGGCGGCCGTGACCGTCCGCCCGCCCAGGTCGTCGTCCGCGATCGCGCCGCCGAAGGTCGGCGTGAGAATCCACAAGACCACGAACCCGACCAGCGACACGACGAGCATGGTGGTCAGCACGAGCTTGCTCTCCAGCGAGAGACGGCGCCACGAGCGCCGGCGCAGCCCGTCGAATATCACCGTGAATCCCACGCCGCCGAGCACGCTGAGGGCGCCAAACGCGGCCAGCACGTTCGTGGCGTCCACCAGGCGGCCCATGCTGGCGGTGCCGGGCTCCACGTTGAACCCGGCATTGGTGAAGGCCGAGATCGAGTGGAAGGCCGACCACCACAGCGGATTCTCGATGGCCGCGTCGCCGGACGCGTACCACAGCACGAATCCGAACCCGACGGCCTGGGCGAACAGCGTCAAGGCGGCCACGCGCCAGATCAGCCCCAGCAGCCCGCCGGGCTGGTCGAGGCCCAGCGGCTGCCCGAAGAGGAGGTGCTCACGTGACGAGGTGCGCCGCCCGCCCAGCGTCAGGATCACCACCGCGCCGGTCACGAATCCGAGCGCGCCCACCTGAATCAGCGCCAGGATCACGCCCTCGCCGAACGCGGTCCAGTGGTCCGCGGTTGACACGACGGTCAGGCCGGTCACGCAGACGGCCGACGTGGCCGTGAAGAGCGCCGTGATGAGGTCGGTGCCGCCGCCCTCGCTGGCGAAGGGCAGCATCAGCAATCCGGTGCCGACGGTGATCAAGGCCGCAAAGCCCGCGGCGAGGGTCACGCCCGGCCGCGAAGTGCCGGGCGCGCGGGTGCGCCTGCCGGCGCGCAGCCGTTGCGTCGCCCGGCGACGCAGCGTGACCACGCGGTCGGACAGCCCAAGGGGCTCGGGGATCCCCGGCCCGCCGCGACGGCTCATGCTCATCCCACCCCCAGAATCCGACGCAGCGTAGCGGCCGTCACGGTCCGCATGATGACTCGCGCCGGACCATGATGCGCCCTTTGGCGCTTGGCGTCCTTCAGGGCCCCGGTGGTGAGGGAGTGAGCGTTGGCCGGCTCGGGATCGCCCGCGCGGGGCTAGCGAACCTCGTGCCGCCTATTCGAAGGCGAAGTTGGCCCGCACCACGGCCCGGATGATCACTTGCCCCGGAGACGCCGCCAGAGCGACCTGCTTGGCCAGCGCCGGATCTACCTTCTTGGTAGTCGCCGGGATCACGTCGACCTTTTCTTCAATGTTGATCAGGCCGGCGAGACTACCCTGCAGGGTTTCGGCCATGGCCCGAGCCTTGTCCGAGGCGCTGACCGTCGCCAGGCGCAAGGCGTCCTCGATGTGTGCCGCCTCGTCGGCCAGGGTGTAGGTCAACGAGTGCAAGGCGTCGGCGCCCGCCGCGAAGCCCGCGTCGACGACCTCCGCCGCGCGATCGACCTTCGCGACGCGGAAGTTGATCGTCGCCCCAGCGGTGTAGCCGGCCGGTGGGCCCGCCCGCTCCCCAGGCGCGTAGTTGGGCGTGAGGGCAACGCCGCCGACCCGAACGTCATGGTCATTGAGGCCAAGGTCGTCGAGGTCTCTGACGGCCTTCACCACCGCGTCTGCGGCCTCCTGCGCGGCCGCGCCGGCCGCCGCCGCCGAGGGCGCCTCGGCCGTGACGCCGAAGACCACAATGGCGAGATCCGGCGTGCGCATCAGCTCGCCCACACCGATCACGTGCAGGCCCTGCGGCTGCTCCGGCGGCAGAAACTGCGGCAGGCCGCCAACGTTGACGGTGGCCGAGACTTCTTCTTCCTCAGGCGCCGCGCCCGCCTGGAATTGCTGCAACGCCAGGAATCCCAGGACCACGAGCGCCGCCACCAGCACGACGATGAGGCCGATCTGGTAGATCCACGGAAGCCGCCGGAACAGCGCAAACACGGGCTAGGCCTGTCGATTCGGGGGCAGAGGCGGCCGGCGCCGCGCGGCGAGCATAGAAAGGCGCGGCGCGCGGGGGCAACTCATGATGTGGCCCCCGCGCCGCCGAACGTCCGCCTCAGCCGCC
>LXNJ01002194.1_pt1 | contig 10854 bp, 10 predicted proteins | sample 809081 | NCBI WGS metagenome assembly LXNJ01 (sample SAMN04870510, study PRJNA318959) | sponge metagenome | biome: sponge; feature: marine sponge reef; material: water | host: Petrosia ficiformis | place: Greece: Milos, Mediterranean Sea | collected 2013-05-29 | depth 5-7 m
ACAACCTGAAGCTTGAATGCTTCACTATACCTTAAAATACTTCTTCTTTCTATCATGCGTTAACACTTTTTAAGTGTCAACTTTTTTCAGGACGGTACATAGGCTGATGACCAAGAACACATTGGTAATAACCAATACGGTTTGAGCAAAGGTGGAAAAAGCGGTGGTTCCTATACCCAATGATTTTTGAGTCATTGGTTTCACATATGCAATATCGTTCGGTTGAAGATAATGGTAGGGTGAGCTTATCACTTCAATGTCTGTGAGATCCAGCTCATGAACGCGTACTCCATCGGAATAGGTTCTAATCAATTGAACCTCCTTACGCTTTCCAACAAAACCAACATCACCTGCCATGGCAATGGCTTCAAAAACATTAAGGCTATTTTGGTAGGCGATATATTTTCCGGGCTGCGTCACTTCTCCAAGCACGCTAAAACGCATACCGCTCAATTGTACACTGACAAAAACCTCAGTGAAATAATCTATAAGTGCTGTTTTTATTTCTGCCTCAGCCTCATCAACCGTCTTATCCTTCACGCGCACCTTTCCGATGACTGGAATTTCGATCATGCCCTCATCATCTACGGAATAGCCATTGATAAAAAGTGCCATTTCCGAATTCAAACTTTGGGAGCCTCCCGTTTGGGCATTAAACATATTGTTCGCCTCATCATCCATTGAACGTATATTCACAGCAAGAATATCATGTTCCTGAATGAGGTAATCTTCGGAAGCTGTTCGAATAGGAAGTATTGAATCACCGGTGTACAAATTTGCCTGATCCTGAATGTAGGTCAGCTTTTTATTGGACACGCAGGAAGACATCAACACTGCGAATAGTATTGCTAGGTAATAGGTGTATCTCCGCATAGTAGGAGTTTGTACTAAAACAAATATAACGGAAATCGCTCGCTCTACAACTTTGCGAAGGATCAGGAATGAATCATACAGGCCGCAACGGTCTCATTGGTGCCTTCAGCAACCAATACCAAAGAACCGGTGTTTCTATTCCTACGATAACCATCAAAAAGAAGTGGCCTTGTTGTACGCAACTTAACACGAGCTAAGTCATTCATCCCAATGGAAGTATCCTCGGTATCGCGATGCAAGGAATTGATATCCACCTTATAGATCACTTCTTTGATCATTGCACGGGCCTCATTGCAGCTATGCATAAGATTGTACTTGGCTCCAGGCACGGGTGGCTTAGGATTCAACCAGCACATCATGACATCTACATCTTGAGAAACTTCGGGCTGATTGTTCACACGAACGATCATATCTCCTCTAGCGACATCAATGTCATCTTCAAGAGTCATGGTCACCGACATCGGCGCAAAAGCTTCGGAAAGCTCTTTACCGAAATCGTGGATGGCTTTAATCTTGCTTGAAAATCCAGAAGGAAGAACGGTTACCTCGTCTCCAGGCTTAAATACTCCTCCAGCCACACGACCAGCATATCCTCTAAAATCATGGAATTCATTAGAATGAGGGCGGATCACTGTCTGAACTGGAAAACGGCAATCGATATGGTTTTGATCTGAACCAATATGAATGGTCTCAAGGGTATTCAATAAGGTCGCCCCTTGGTACCAATCCATGTTTTCTGAGCGATTCACTACATTATCGCCATGCAGAGCAGAAATTGGAATAAAACGAATGTCGTTTACCTCAAGTTTAGCGGCGAATTCAGAATAGGACTCACAAATTTCATCAAAGGTCTCTTGGTTGTAATCCACCAAGTCCATCTTATTTATGCACACAATTAGGTGTGGAATCTTTAGTAATGAGGCTATGAAAGAATGCCTACATGTTTGTTCGATCACTCCTTTTCTCGCATCAACTAGGATCAGCGCCAAATTCGCAGTAGACGCACCGGTTACCATGTTTCGGGTATACTGAACATGACCTGGTGTATCGGCAATAATAAATTTTCGTTTTGGTGTTGCGAAATAGCGGTAAGCAACATCAATCGTAATACCCTGCTCTCGTTCATCACGAAGTCCGTCGGTAAGTAAACTAAGGTCCATATGCTCAAGACCTTTATTTCTACTTGACTGCTCTACTTGTTCAATTTGATCGGCAAAGATGGATTTGCTATCGAATAGCAATCTTCCAATTAGTGTGCTTTTCCCATCGTCTACGCTACCTGCAGTGGTAAAGCGTAGCAATTCCATATCTAAATATCCTCCACTCATAATGCTCTAATTAGAAGTATCCTTGCTTTTTTCTGTCCTCCATAGCCGTTTCAGATCGTTTATCGTCTGCTCGGTTACCACGTTCGGTCATGCGTGTAGCGGCTACTTCTTCAATGATTTTTTCCAGATCGTTCGCCGATGATTCAATGGCACCGGTGATGGTCATATCACCAATGGTTCTGAATCGTACTTGGATGTTCTCTACAACATCTGTTGGTTTCATGGTGATATAATCTGATTTGGCAAGGAAGGTTCCATGTCGGCGTACCACCTCTCTAGTGTGGGCGAAATACAAGCTTGGGAGCGGAATATTCTCTAGTAGAATATACTGCCATACATCCATTTCTGTCCAATTTGAAATTGGGAAAACTCTGAAATGCTCTCCAAAATTCTTTTTGCCGTTGAAGATATTCCAAAGCTCGGGTCTTTGATTTTTGGGATCCCACTGTCCAAACTCATCCCTATGCGAAAAGAAACGCTCCTTTGCTCGTGCTTTTTCTTCATCACGACGGGCACCTCCCATGGCACAATCATATTTCCCTTCTTCCAGTGTATCGAGAAGAGTAACTGTTTGGGCCGTATTTCGACTTGCGTTGAGCCCTTTCTCTTCGATCACTTTCCCTTGATCAATCGAGTCTTGAACCAAACCAACTTTGAGCGTGGCTCCAATCTCTTTGACCAGATTATCTCGATACTCCAAGGTTTCAGGAAAGTTATGCCCTGTATCAATGTGCACCAATGGAAAAGGAATGCGGGCAGGATAAAACGCCTTGCGAGCCAGATGGGTAAGTACGATAGAGTCTTTACCCCCTGAGAATAAAATACAGGGATTATCAAATTGGGCGAAGACCTCTCTAATCACATAGATCGACTCCGATTCCAACTCTCTGAGATGCTTCAGATTATAACTAGCCATTCCGCGAAATTTTCGGCAAAATTAAGGTTAATAATTCATTTACCGCCGATGATATGGACTTATCATGTGTAGTAATTCTGATCTCAGGATTCAGCGGTCTTTCAAAAGGTGAATCTATACCGGTAAAATTCTTTATTTCGCCTGCTCTGGCCTTTTTATAGAGTCCCTTTACATCGCGCTGTTCACAAATCTCCAGTGGAGTATCTACAAAGACCTCAACAAACTCTCCTTCCTCCAAGAGTGATCTCACGGAATCTCGGTCCGATTGAAAAGGAGATATGAAGGCGGTAAGTACTAAAATCCCAGCATCGGCAAATAGCTTACATAACTCCCCTAGCCTTCTAATGTTTTCTATTCGACCATTTTCCGAAAAATCCAAATCGCTATTAAGCCCAGTTCGAACGTTATCTCCATCGAGCAAATAGGTGGCAAATCCTTTGTTGTAAAGTTCAGCTTCAAGCGCACCTGCTAATGTCGATTTTCCAGAACCCGAAAGTCCAGTTAACCACAAAACAATGGGTTTTTGACCCAATCTTTTTTCTCTGTCCTCTTTCACAATTTTGTGATTGTGAGGTATTACATTAATATCCATTAAATAGGAATTTCAAATTTCCAGAAGATCCATCCTAGGCTGATCAACATATAAATTAATGACAAAGGTAATCCTACCTTGACAAAGTCCATAAATCGGTATTGTCCCGGTCCATATACCATTAAATTGGTTTGATATCCGATAGGTGTGGCAAAGGCACAAGAGGCAGCGAAGGCAATGGATAAGTAGATCGCTTCAGCTGGAACACCTAAGTTTGGAATCAAGGCGTAGGCCAATGGAAAGGCAATTGAAATGGCTGCCACATTCGTCACTACAGAGGTAAGTAAAAAGGTGAGAATAAAAAGTCCAATGATTATCCAACCGCTCTCGGAGCCATGTGTCAGTGCAATCAGCCATTCGCCAAGCTGATTTCCACCACCTGTATTAATAAGTGCTTTTCCCAAAGTCAGGGCTCCAACTAGAATCATTAATAATCCGAAATCAAAGTCACGTCGGATTTGGTGCATATCTAAGAAACGCAATACCACCATACTTCCAAGGATTACCATCGCCCCCATAAAGAGATTGATAAATCCTGTTGATGTGGTTAGAATACTCAATATAGAAACGATCACGAGTAGGAGCTTTCTCCATCCTTGAATACGTCTTCTTCGCTTACGTTTTTGCAGCAGTAGCAAATCCTTTTCTTGAGATCCCCAAAATGATGGAGCAGCCGTCATTAAAAGCAGGTCACCGCTTTGTAATCGAACATCACCTATCCGACCATGAAGTCGTTCACCATTTCTAAAGATTGAAAGAATACCAGCCTGATACTTCTCCCTGAAATTAGATTCTCGAACGAGCTTTCCGGATAAAAGTGAATTTGATGGAATTACGGCTTCAACGAAGTCTCCACTAAAACTAGTATGCTTTGAAAAACTTATGCCCTTATCACTTTGAACCAGTCCACTTATCGATTCAATATCACCGGCGAATATCAGGGTATCGCCCTCTCCCAGCTCATCTTCAGGCCCAACAGGACTTACGGTATGATCACCTCTGACGATTTCCAATAAAAAGATTCCGCTCAAGTTTCTTAGACCAGCTTCCTGAATGGTTTTTCCAATAGACACAGATCCAGCTTTCACATCAGCAGAGACCAAATACTCTCTCGTATTCTCTTTAAATTGATCTAGAAAATCATCTTCATTTGGCAGGAGGTTATAACCCACCAAAACGAGGAAGGTCAATCCTCCGGCAGTAACCAAGAGGCCAGGAATTAAGAAATCCCAAAACCCTAATGTTGGCAAGTCATTTTGAATAAGAAGTCCATTGAGCACAAGGTTGGTGCTCGTACCTATCAGAGTAATCATTCCTCCCATGATGGCTACAAACGAAAGAGGCATTAAAAGCTTCGATGGGTTGATCCCCGCCTTCCTTCCCCAGCTATTCACATAAGGAATAAGAAGCGCAACTACAGGTGTATTGTTTAAAACAGAAGACACGAGTGAGACTACTACTCCCAATCGAATAAGAAAAGATTTTCCTGACTTGGCCTTGTAAAAGAACTTATCTAACAGATCGAGCACATTAAAATGATCACGTATCACAGCCGTGATGAGAATCAATGCAAAAATGGTGGCAATGCTCGAATTAGAGAAGCCATTTAAAAACCCCTGTAGATCAATCGCCCCTATAATTACCAAATAGATACTTACCAGAAAGAATGCAACCGGTGGTCGAACTCTATCCGAGACTAAAACATATAACAAAGGCGGTATGATCAATAAGACCAACCATTTCTCCCATATGTCAGGTATCCATTCAGCGAACAAGGAACCACGGGTTTAATAAGACTTCCTTATTGTACAATAATGGTTTATTGTCGTCGTAGCGCGTAACACTAAATCCTGCGGCCTCACAAATAGCTTGACCTGCACCCGTATCCCACTCCATGGTCGGAGCATAGCGAGGATAAGCATCTGCCAAACCTTCGGCTACTAAGCAAAACTTCAGAGACGATCCTGCGCTAACAATTTCAACCTCTCCTTTTTCTTTCTTCAAACTTTCCATGAAAGCCATGGTCTCGTCCGACATATGTGAACGACTCCCAACAATGGAGTAAGGTCGATTGGCTTTCTCTAAAGGAAGCTTTAATCCTTCGTTAGAAGCCGTCCAATCTTCGTCAATTGGGTGATCGTATTTAAATGATCCTTCTCCTTGAATTCCAACAAAAAGTTCTTCTTTCACTGGGATATAGATGACTCCAGCGATTGGTTTCCCATTTTCAATCAAAGCGATATTTACTGTGAACTCTCCATTTCGCCTGATGAACTCTTTAGTTCCGTCCAGTGGATCTACCAACCAGAATCGGTTCCAATCCTTCCGATCATCAAATCCTATATCACGGCCTTCTTCGCTTAGAACGGGATACTCGGTCTTCTCTAAATGCTTCATTATGGCAATATGAGACCGTCGATCTGCCTCTGTCAGAGGACTCTTATCATCTTTATGCTCAACTTCAATATTCCCCTCATAAACTTCCATAATTTCACGACCCGCCTCAATGGAAGCCTGAATAATTCTATCTCTTAACTCTTTATTCATTTGATATATATACGTTGTCTAAGCTAAATTTGGATGCCAAGTCGTCCTGGTCTCTGTGAAATTTCGAATATTGTTCAGTTGGCTCTCGATACAACTGCTGTTGGATTGATGGACGATGCGCTTTAAGTTCGAGACGGACAAGAACTCAGCAGATTTTTGCCTTTCTTTTGAGACTCCAAACAAACCAACCGCATTCACATCCATGTGTGAAAACGCATGCTCATCAGTCTCCTTTTCTTCGGTAGTTAGAATATTAATCACTCCGGCAGGAACATCAGAAACGGCCAATACTTCCGCAAGTTCAATAGATGTATGCCTGAGCTCGCCTTCCGAAATGAGGACGATAGCATTCCCAGAAACCAGCGAAGGCAGAATTGTATGTGAAAAATCCAATATTCCTCCGGTGGCGTTTGAAATGTGCACAATCACTCCCATAGGTTCTGATTGGGAGAAATTAAAAAATGGACCTTGCACTGGATTAACGGAGCTATGCAATTGCTGATACTTATCCGCCCATCCTGCATACTGTACCCATAGATTAATGGTTGAATCAACTTGTTTCTCAGCTTGAACCGCCTCCCAATTGCATTTCACAAGATCATCGATCAAGCTTGCCTTTCGGCTTTCAAGCATTTCTGCTACTCGATATAATATTTGCCCTCTGTTATATGCCGTTCTCTTCGACCATGGCACGAATGCGGAACGGGCAGCAACGACAGCCTCTCGAAAGTCTTTTCTCGAAGCTTTGCAAATATTAGCAATGTGATCTCCTGATGAATTCAACAAGTTCGAGTATTGGCCAGACTCCGTTCTCGGAAACTTTCCACCAATGAACAATTTATAGGTCTTTAATACGTCCATTCTCTTTTCTCTTAGTCCTGTGATTTTAAATACGGATAAAGGCCATGCATGCCTCCTTCTCTTCCAAATCCACTTTCCTTATATCCCCCAAATGGAGAAGCCGCGTCAAATTTATTGAAGGTATTTGCCCAAACAACTCCGGCTCGCAATCGTTGACTTACTTCAAAAATCTTGGCTCCTTTTTGGGTCCATATTCCTGCAGATAAACCATAGGGTGTATTGTTGGCTTTTTCAATAGCCTCATCAATGGTTCTAAAGGTTTGAATGGTCAAAACTGGACCAAATATTTCCTCCTTCACGATCTGATGGCTTTGTGATACTTCTGTAAAAAGTATAGGCGAAAGCCAATTACCTTTTTCTGGAAGATTACAATTTGGCATCCAAATATCTGCGCCTTCCTCTTGTCCTTTTTGAATGTAGTATTGTATTCTTTTTAATTGCTCCGCACTATTAATTGCCCCTATGTCGGTATTCTTATCGAGAGGATCTCCAACTATTAGAGTTTGTATGCGATCTTTTAACTTTTGTAAAACCCGATCATAAACCGATTCTTGAACAAATAGTCTAGAACCTGCACAACACACATGTCCTTGATTAAAGAAAATCCCGTTTACAATACCTTCTACAGCTTGATCCAGAGCGGCATCTTCAAATATAATATTGGCTCCTTTGCCACCGAGCTCCAGCGTTAGTTTCTTCTGAGTTCCAGCAATCGCTTTCCGAATGGCCTTTCCTACCTGGGTTGAACCGGTAAAAGCAATTTTATTGATGTCCGGATGATTCACAAGAGCTTCTCCAGTTCGGCCATCTCCAGTAACAATATTCACTACTCCAGGGGGGAAACCACAATCTTTAATGAGCTCTGCCAACTTCAGTGCTGTCAAGGGCGTTGTTTCTGCCGGTTTTAAAACAACCGTATTCCCACAGGCTAAGGCAGGAGCAAGTTTCCAAGCCGCCATTAACAAAGGAAAATTCCACGGAATAATTTGTCCAACAACTCCGAGTGGTTCAGGTTCCCTGACAGCAAGTTCGAGCTTATCTGTCCAACCAGCATAATAAAAGAAATGTTGGGCGGCTAGAGGCACATCAATATCTCGACTTTCACGAATAGGCTTTCCTCCGTCCAAGCTCTCAATAACGGCAAATTCTCTAGCTCTTTCTTGTATTTGACGAGCCAATCGGTAAAGGTACTTAGAACGATCAATTGGGTCCAGCTGAGACCAACCCCCGAATGCATTCCGTGCCGCTTTCGCTGCAGAATCTATATCATTCTCAGACCCATGGGCCACTTGACTGATTTCATCTCCATTTGAAGGATTGGTCGTGATGAAATATTCGCCTTTCTGCGGAGCCGTAAACTTGCCATTGATAAAGTGCTCATACTGAGTCTTTATTTTGGCTTGAGCAGAATTTTCAGGGGCAGGATCGTAGCTCCACTCGGTATCAAAATTCAGTTTAGGTCCTTCGCTCATTTCTTAATCTTTTGAGAAATAATCCATTGATTGGTAGGTGCCCGTTTCCAGCTTTACCAATTGCATGAGAACATCATTGGCCAAACTGCTGGCGCCAAATCTGAAATAATCATTGGTCAGCCAGGCTTCACCTAGGACTTCCTTTACCATTGCCAAATAGTGCAAGGCCAATTTGGATTTTGAAATTCCACCTGCTGGTTTCATTCCAATCATTTTTCCGGTGGCATAAAAATGATCACGTATGGCTTCGAGCATAACTAAAGTCACCGATAATGTGGCCGCCTTAGGCACTTTACCCGTAGATGTTTTTATGAAATCCGCTCCAGCTTGCATCGCTAAATCACTAGCGAATCGAACTTGATCATAGGTGTCCAGTTCACCCGTTTCCAGAATAACTTTCAGGTGAGCTTCACCACAGGCTTCTTTAATTTCGGCAATCTCATTGAAAACAAAAGAGTAATCACCACTTAGAAATTTACCTCGGCTAATGACCATGTCCACTTCATTGGCACCTTCCGACACCGCAAATTTTGTGTCCATGATTTTCACTTCTTTAGGTGCTTGCCCGGAAGGGAAAGCCGTTGAAACAGAAGCTACATGAATGGAACTATTTCCTAATGCCTTACGGGCCGTAGCCACCATAGAAGGATATACGCACACAGCAGCTACGGTTGGTAAGCCTTCAAATTCATCGTGAAGATGAAGGGCCTTGTAGCACAATTGACGAACCTTTCCAGGACTGTCTTTGCCTTCAAGGGTGGTTAAATCAATCATGTTTAACACCCTCATCAAGCCTTCTTTCTTGGAGCTTTTTTTTATGGATCTTTTGGTGATCCGGGCGGCGCGTTCTTCCACGCCAACGCGATCTACACCAGATGATGAAAAAGAATTGGGCAAAACCTCAAGTTTTGCCCAAAAATAGGAATTTAACAAGCCATTTGGCCTATTGAACTCTGAAATTGATCGGTACGGTCATCATTATTGGAACAGATAATCCACGGTGCTTTCCAGCTTCCATTGGACGGATCGTTTTTATCACACGAACCGCCTCTGCATCAAGGAGTGGATCTACACTTCGAACGACTTCGACATCGCTTACAAAACCGTCCACATCGATCACGAACTTTACGTGCACTTTTCCTTGTATTCCCATAGAACGTGCGAGCGTCGGATAGTTTACGTTATCCATCACCCATTTGCGAATCTGATAATTGAAGCATTCTTTTAATTCTTCATTCGTCATATTCGCGTCACAACCATAAAAGACCGGATACTTTTCTGCAAGAACTAGAGGAATTGGCTCGGCTTTTTCAATTGGCTCACCCAATTCCGTACCGTTTGGATCATCGATGAAATTTCCAGTAGGGATGATTATTTTCTTCCGTTTACACGGTTTTGGGTCCGAATCTGGAATCGGATTCGGGTTTGGTGTGGGTATAGACTTCACAACTAATTGTTTCTCTTGTCTCGGTTTTCGGAAAGTAGCGCTTATATCGAATAATTCGCTTTCATGGTCAACGAGCTCAGAAGGAATGTCAAGATTAGCTTCCGATTCTGTAGTGAAACTAATCACTCCAATGATAAAGGCTAGAGTGCACACAAGGCCAACTTGGAAGAATAAGAAACGATACTGTTCCAAATTCAACTTTGGATTCTTTTTTGACTGCATAAGACAAGGATTTAATTCACCCTTTTAAATCCAAAATCCAAGCCAAAAAAAGCCCTTGAAGATTTTCTTCAAGGGCTTTGCAAACTGTGATTAACGTTTATTGTAATTTAAAATTGATCGGCACTGTAAAAGTTACCGGGACACTCTTTCCTCTCTGCTTGGCAGGAGTCATCTGTGGAAACTTCCCAACAATTCGAATGGCTTCCTCATCAAGATGTTTATCTACCGAACGTCCTACTTGCGCATTTACCACTTTACCCGCCTTATCAATTACAAAGGTTACATATACCGTTCCTTGAATTCCAAGCTCTTTGGCAATCTGTGGATATTCGAAAGTAGAGCGAATGTGCTCGGCTATCTTCTGCTGGAAACACAAATACTGTTCTTGACTGTTTTTGATGTTCTCGCAGCCAGGAAATACGGGCTTATTCTCCACAACCATGAAGTTCATAGGAGCAACTTCTTCCTCCTCTTCTTCCATGATTTCTATCACTTCCTCTTCATCGAAGTCTTGTTCTTCAATCTCGATTTCTTCTTCGATAATTATTTCATCTTCCACGACCTCAATAACCTCGGGGGGGGGGGGGGGGGGGGGG
>LXNJ01002195.1_pt1 | contig 10853 bp, 5 predicted proteins | sample 809081 | NCBI WGS metagenome assembly LXNJ01 (sample SAMN04870510, study PRJNA318959) | sponge metagenome | biome: sponge; feature: marine sponge reef; material: water | host: Petrosia ficiformis | place: Greece: Milos, Mediterranean Sea | collected 2013-05-29 | depth 5-7 m
CTGGACCGGCTGGAGCGACAGGTGGAGCGGGCCGTCCAGGACATCCGGGAGCAGCTTCAGGCGGCGGACCTTCTGCCGCTCACCCGGAAGCGTTGCGAGATCACGATCGAGGGGATCGAGGGGCAGCTGGCCGATGTCCGCTCCATCCTGGAGCCACGGCTTCCGGCGAGGGTCGGCTCGGAAATGCGGGCGCGCTCGGACCAGGCGCCGGCCACGCTGCATCACCTGCCGTACCTCTACCGGGACTGGGGCTGGCGTCCGGAGGCAGGGGACGAGAACGAGCAGACCCTGTGCATGGTGGAGGAGATGCTGGGGGACACCGAACCCGGGCGCACCCTCGTCATGGGTGCCGGTGCGTGCCGGCTCGCCTACGACTTGCATCACCGCCACCCGGACGCGGAGATCATGGTGCTGGATCTGGATCCGGTCCTCTTTGCCGCGGCCCACGTCGTGACCCACGGGGGCTCGCTCACCATCCGCGAGGCCAACGTGGAGATCGGCGACCTGGGCCAGTCGGTCCGGGAGTGGCCGCTGGCGGCGCCCCAGGGCCCGGTTGACGATCGCCGATTCCACTTCCTGATGGCCGATGCCGTCGACCCGCCGCTCGATCCCGGGGTCTTCGACACGGTGCTGACTCCCTGGTTCATCGATCAGGGACCCGAGGACGTTCGTGATCTCGTCGGCACCCTCCGCCGGATGCTGAAGCCGGGCGGGCGCTGGGTGAATCTGGGTCCGCTCAAGTACGATCTGGACGTTCCCGTGTCGCGTCGCTTTGCCAGGGAGGAACTGTTCGACCTGGCCGAGCGGGCCGGCTTCCGTGTGGGACCCTGGAAGAGCGCGGCCCTGCCCTATCTGGTCTCCAGACTGAACGGACGAGGAAAGGTGGAGTGGGTGTTGGCGTTCTCGGCCACCAGACTCGAAGCGCCCCGGGCAGGTTCACGCCCTGACGGCGGTCCGCCGCCCTGGCTGGTCTTCCGCCATCTGCCCATACCGGAGTTCGAAGGCCAGGAGTTGTTCTGGTCCGAGGCCTCCATGATCCGGCTGGTGGTCTCGTCCATCGACGGGCGCCGGACGCTGGACGACATCGCCCGCGTGGTGGCCCGGCGGGCGGACCAGCCGGATATCACCATGAGTCAGGTTCGGACCGCGGTGCGGCAGTGCCTTCAGGGTGTCCACCCCGCGTGCTTTCGGAACACTAAACAATAATGTTAAGTATTCCGGCCGCCTGCCATCACCACTCCCGTTCCGCCGCCTCCCGCATCAGCGCCGCGGCATCCCGCTCCAGCAGATACCCGCCGGCCACCAGCTCACGGCACACGCGCTCGACCTCGGCCACGTACGCGTCGTCGGTGGGGTATCGGTCCTGCACCGACCTGCGCGGGTCCCCCAGGCTCGACCGCTCCACCCCGGTTTGAGGGAACGCCAGGTACGACCCCATCCACCGGGTGAGCATTCCGCCCGCTCCCCAGGAGGGATCCCGCAGGTTCCACCCGGTGTAGGTCGCAAGCGGCACCGCCACGTGCGGCAACCGGATCCCCGCCAACTCATTGCCATCCGCGTCGACCACGGGCACCAGCGTCCGGAACGCCGGCCCGACTCTCGGCGGCACGTGGTCGGCAATCCCCTCGCCAGCCCAGCGGGGGCCGGGATCGAGCCTCAACGGCCGATACAGGTCCTCGGGCGCCAAAGCTCCGGGGATCGCGGGCCAGGCGGCACGAAACGCCACCAGATCAACCAGCGTGCCGTCGTCGATCCGGGGATAGCGGCTCTCCGGGGGCTCGATCCCCTCGGCGACCCACCGGTCCAGCGCCACGAGCAGCGCCCTCATCACAGGCCGCGTCGCAGCCCGGTTCACCGGACTCTGATAGACGCCCCCGGTCATCGAGTTATGCGCCGTGCCCGCAATCAGGTAGATGCGCACCGACGGATCGAGCTCGGCGTCGACCGCGCCCTCGACATCGGTGTGCAGCAACGAAGCCGCCCGCGACCAGTACTCGGTGGACGTCTGCGTGAAGAAGACCCTGGGCACATGGCCGCTCGCGCGCGCCCGGTCGAGCATCGAGCCGCTGGCTCCAGTGACCGGATCCACTTGCCGGACGGAGTTGAAGGGGAAGAAGTCCGACGGATACAGCCCTTCCTCGTGGTGGCTTCCGTGGCGTGTGGTCTGGCCGAACCGATGGTTGAAGATCCCCTTCCCCGCGCCCGCGACATGGGGCAGGATGGCGTCGAAGACGAACCGTCCCTCCAGGTCCGCGTTGAACCCCTCGTAGACGAAGTGGTGCAGGAAGCGGCCGGACTGCGACCCCCCGTAGCCGTACGCGAACTCCACCGCCCCGGCGAGCGGGTTGGCCCGCGGCCCGTCCTCGTCCGACCCGTAGCGGAAGAACGAGATCACGTCCCGCGTGGCCGCGAGTCCCAGCCCGGTGACCCTGGGGTCCTTCCCCTCGTAGACGAGGTCGTAGAGCCACCCCGGCTCGAACCCCTCCTCCACGTATACCCAGGTCGGATCGGGCACGACCGCGCCATTCTCCAGACGCCCGAAGCTCCACTCATCCCGCGGAATCTCCACCCCCTTCGCGTCGCGGCGTGGCCGCTTCACCAGGGTCGCGCTGCCGTTGTCCGTCGTAGCCGACGGATAGGGCCGCGAACTTCCCCAGTCGAAGGGCAGGCTGTAGTACCTGCGCATCGCGGCATCGCTCCCGGGCTCCAGCACATTCGCGATGTACAGGCCGTAGACGGTCGACTCCAGCTCTGCGTAGATGCGCCCGACGATCGAGCTTCCGTCCGGGTTCCGCGCCACCGGCACCCCGATCTGCACCCGGTCGTTGCCGGCCTCCACGTCCCCGCTCCACCCGCTCCACAGGACCGAGTAACCCTCTTCCATGAGGAACCCGTCGCCGGCGTCCGCCAGCGCGGTCGGGTCGTTCCCGCCCCCGCCGTTAAAGGTTCCCAGCGCGACCTTGTTGCCTCGGTTGGCCACGTCATAGAGCAGGCGCCCGTTACCGCGCGCAAGGTCCACGGGCTTGAGCAGGAAGAAGTCGGTCCAGACCTCCACGCGTCCGTGTTCGTTCGTCGGGGCCAGCGCGAGGTCGCTCACCCGGGCGTTGGCCGGGTCGTCCGGGTCGACCTCGATATACAGCCGCCCGACGATTCTCTCGTACGGACCCGTGTCGGCGAACGGGTATCCGCCCGCGAACGGGGTCCGCGCGTCGACCTCCGCGCGGACGACCTGCGCGTCCAGGGGTGGGGGAGCGGCAGCGACGTGCGCAAGGGCGACGGCGACATGGGTGGTGACTGCCAAACGGACTGATTGCATGGTGCCTCCGGTTACCGGCGGTGAATCCGGTGCACGTGCACCGACTCGACCCCAAGCTCGTCGCGACGGATCCCGACGACGCTCGTGCGGCTGATCTGCGTCAATTCGAGACCTTCCGGCACCTCGATCGATCCAGCGGGACGCCCGTCGAGAGTAACGATCGACCAGGCGCCACCGTTTCCGACGCCTCCGACGTATCCCGCTCCCAGCGCGAACGCGTGGGCCAGGGGTTCATAGGGCTGGATCCAGAGGAACCCGTCCGGATCGACCAGGAAATCCCAGAAGACGGAGAGCTCGTCCGGAACGGGGGCCGCCTCGTATCTGGCGCGCGTGGCCGACGCCTGATCCGCCGGCGCCCTGGATGCCGCGAGATCGATCACCTGGTCGAGGGCATCGCGCACCGACGGTGACTCCGGCGGCTCCCATGCGATCTCGCCGGCCGCCATTCCGGGCCCGGAAGTGCGGCGAATCACGGGTTCAAGCGTGTCGCCGAAGTAGAGATGACTCCCGTCCGACACGGCCACCGACCGGGGGGACATTGGCTCGGGGCCGCCGCCCAGATTCCCGGCAGAATACCTCACGATGCCACCGACCGAAGTCAGTTCGCCGAGGTGACCGCCGTCCCGGTCGAAGTGGTGCACCGCGATACGGTCACGTTGTCCGTGGCCGGCGGTCGCGACACCACCCAGCACCCAACCTCGCCCCAGCGGACCTGCACCCAGCCCGAGACTGGCGTATTCCCCGCTGGAAATCGGGACGACTTCCGTTGAGCCGTTCGGCAGGAATCTGGTCACCCGCCGCAATTCGCTGTCGAACGCCTCGATCGTGTCCCCCCTCGGCCAGGCTGTCGAAAGTCTCATGAACTCACCGGGACCCTCACCTCGGCCACCCAGGCCCTCCAGGAATTCCCCTTGCGAAGCGAACAAGCGGATGTCGTAGGTCCCGGAACTCGGAGCCACCAGCCGCCCGTCGGGCAGGACGAACGGCCTGACCAACCCGTCGAACTCCTGGTGCGGATCGCCCCCGAGGACGCCCACGCTCAACTCGGGCACCGCCTCGATCTCCAGCGGCGCCCCCGGCACCGACCCGCCAGCCGGCCCTGCGTCCCGCTCGGCCGCACACCCTCCCAGCGCGATCGTGCCCCCGAGGGCGATCAGGGACCGGAGCGCGCAACCCCGGCGAGCCCTGCAATGCAACATTCCGTACACGGACAGCCCTCCTCCCGCTGCGTGGACGCGACCGGCTACAAATCCCCCGGAACGTACGCGCCGTCAACCTGGGCGGCGAGCCTGGATCTCCACCGACACCGCCTCTCCGACCGGCTCCAGATTGCCGCTGTCGTCCACCGCGCGGACCATGATCGAGGCCTCGTTCGTTCCCGGATCAGGCTGCCACGAGTAGTACCACTTCTCCCGACCGCGTGCCGGATGCCAACTCGCCCCTCCGTCCACCGACACCTCGACGGCCGCAACCACACCGCCGCCATTGTCCGAAGCCGACCCGGTCACGAAGGTGGTCACGGTGCCCTCACCCCTCACCACCGACACCGTGTCAACCGACGATGTCGGCGCCAGTCCATCGGTGGAAGCCTCGGCCGCCACCAGCCCCTCCTCCAGCGTCGCGGGCTGCACGCCCATGTCCGCGAACAGGTTCACCGTCGCCTGCTGCAGCACCCGGTCGGGACCGTGCGGATCCACCCCCACCCGCGTGTCGGCGGTGTTCTGGCGCTCGGGCGGCACCCCGGTCTCGCTGTCGTGATGCGCATCGAGCCCCCACGACCACTGCAACGTCCCCGCGCCGAACACCAGCGCCCCGCTCTCGTGCCGGTAAAGCACCGCGTGATGCGTGGCCGAGCCCGCCTCGCAGCCCCGCCCCGGATGCACGTAGTACAGCACGTTGTCGAAGGTGCTCGCCGCCACCCGGAAAAGTCCCGGCGGCCGGAATCCGTTGTCGATGTCCGAGTCCCATTCGTGGCCCAGGATGCCCTTGATCGAAACGTAGCGCTCGCCTGGCCGCAGCCGCGCCACCCGCGTGTTCCGCCAGAAGCGCAGCCCCGCGAACTCCGCGTCCACCACGATCGGATCGTTCCGCCACGCGTTCACCGTGAAGAGCGTCCCGGTGAGCGCGTTCTCCGGCCACGGGCCCTCGGCGTTGATCGAGCGATGGTCGCGGAACTCCCCGGTCCACTCCACCGGGTCGAGCCGCCGGTGATCCTGCGAGTCCTTGTAGGTCACGAGCGTCCGGTAGGGCTGGCCCGAGCCGTCGATGCTCGCCTCCCAGCGCACCTTCCAGTAGACCTCGTTCGAGCTGAAGAAGGCCAGGTGCACGCCGGCCGCGCGCGCGGCCTCCACGTTCCGACGCTGTCGGCCCGTCCAGTACTCGTCGTGCCCGACCGACAGGAAGACCTTGTGCTCCAGCAGTTCCTCGCCGCGCCTGTCGGTGTCGATCCCCGACGAATAGCTGACGTCGTAGCCGTTCCGCTCCAGCCAGCGCACCATCGGATACTCCGAATTGAAGGGCATGTTCACCGCTCTGTAGTGTCGCGTCTCGAAGGGCCTGTTGTAGCTGACCTTGGGCGCGCGCGGCTCGCCACCATGCAGCCGCAGCCCCTCGGGGTGGAGCCGCCCGTACACGCTGTGGCCTCCGTATCGATTGTACGCCTGCCACGTCAGGTCGGACGTCTGGAAAAGGAGGTCCGACTCGCCGTCGTCGTCCCGCACGACGAAGTAGACGTGGCTCGCCCGAGGCTCACGCAGCGTATTCCGCATGACCGCGCGGAAGCCATCCGCCTCCCACAGCGAATCGCGCCCGGTCGGCGGCAGCGGCGTGGGCTCGAACTGGTCGTTCTTCATCCACCCGTCGACCGGATCCTCGCGCACCAGCCGCGCAAAGTAGATCCCCGAAGTCGCATCCTCCGGCGCCCGCCACGAAGCCGAAACCGCCCAGTTGCCGCAGTCCACCAGCGGCGCCGGCCACGTGTCGAGCCCGCCCCCTTCGGCCAGCACCGGGATCGCCCCCCGCAGACACTCCGGCTGAGTCTGTGGAAGCGCGGCCGAAGGCTCGATCGAGTCCACGCGCCGCGCCCCCATCCCGCCATAGTAGCCCATGCGGTAGATGTCGATCCGGTAGTCGTCCGAGTCCGTGTCGACCTTGAAGTCGATCGACTCCCCCCTGGCGATCGCGATCTCGGTACCGAAGCCCTGGATGCCCGGATCGCCGTACCCGTTGATGTCCCACTCTGTCGCCGGATGCCCGGCGAGACAGTTCTCCGCCACAATCTCGTTGGCCGGTCCGGCGCAGGGATCCGCCGCCACCAGGTCCGGCAGTCCGCAGCCGGCGGCAAGCGGCAGCGCCAGAGCGCTGGCAGCAGGCAACAAACGGGTGCGCGCGCGTTGCCGGATCAACACAGATCCTCCTGGGGGGTTGAGGGAGACAGCAGCCAACCTTGCGGCTATCGCGCCCCCCGGCAAACGGGCGCTTTCCTCTGTGGGCGGCTAGCAGCTCACGCAGCGGTGGTTGTTCTTCGCCCCCAGGCGCTCCAGCAGCGCCACCGTCTCCACGAACGGCTGGATCCGCTGCACGGGACCGTTGGCCATGTCCACCGTGGTCCGTCCGTTGCGCGCCACGGCGGTGACGTCGGCGCCTCTGTCCACGAGATACAGGATCATCTCGTTGTCGCCGCGGGCGGCGGCGTGGTGCAGCGGCGTGTACCCATTGAGGTCGCGCGCGTTCACGTCGGCGCCGAGTTCCTCGACCAGAAACCGCATCGTGGGCATCCAGCCGTCCGGGGCGTGGCGGTGGGAGTTGCCGGCGAAGCCCTGACCGTAGCCGACCCCCGCCGCCGCGTGGACGGGGTAGACCGCGGGGCCGCCGATGGGAACGGGCGGCAGTCCGGAGTGATCGGTGTCGTCCCGCGGCCCGAATCTGCGTTGCGGAACCCTGATCGTGGGCAGGTCGGGGTCCGCGCCGTATTCCAGGAGGAGCTTCATTGCGGGTACGTCGGTCGCGTGGACCGCCCGCCAGAACGCCGTCGCTCCAGTACGGTCCACGCCGAGCAGGTCCCGGTTGTAGGTGGTGAACCAGAGCGTGCGCTCGAGGCGGGCGTTCACGTCCGCACCCGCTTCGAGCAGGGCGCGCATCAGTTCCAGGTAGCCGATCTTCTGCTGCTCGTGCTCCAGCGGTTGAGGGTGCCGGGCCTTGGGCGCCCAGTGCATGTTGAGGACGGCGTAGAGAGGCGTCGCCCCCGCGTCGCTGGCCAGATTGGGGTCGGCACCCAGCGCCAGGAGTTCGGCCACCAGATCGAAGTAGCCGTTGATCGCCGCCATGAGCATCGGCGTGGTGCCGTCGGCCGCGCTGGGAAGGTCGATGTCGACGCCCCCGTCCAGCAGCGCCATGACCGTCGCCCCGTGGCCTTCCCGCGCCGCGAGGTGGATGGCGGACAGGCCGCCGTGCTTGCCGACCAGATCCGCGTAGTTCAGCGGAATGGGCTCGCCGGTCTGGCGGCGTGCCTCGAGCGCCTCCTGGGCGGCTTCCCTGGCCTGCTCCTCCCGCGAGGTGACCGGGGCCGCCGAGGTCTGCGACGAGCGCCCGGCGACACCCGATTCGACCGGATAGCTCTGGGCGTCCGTGCCCCCGCGCATCGCGGCGATCACGGTCCGCCGCCGCCGCTCGGAGGCGCGGTCCAGGATATCGCGCTCGACCAGGTCCATGACGCGCGCGGTGATCGTCGGGTCGGCCCCGGCTTCGAGCAGCGCCGTCACCGCCTTCGCGCGCCCCATGGCTGAGGCGAACATCAGGGGGGTCTGTCCCCACTCGGGCTCCATGGGATCGACCGCGGCGCCGTGGTCGAGCAGCGCCGTCAAGGCGCGCATGTCCCCCGCAGCCGCGGCGAAGTGGAGCGGCGTGGCCCCGGTTTCGGTCACGGCCGCCACGTCGGCGCCCGCAGCGGCCAGGATCGCGACGATCTCGCCGTGCCCCTCCTTGGCGGCGACGTGCAGCGGCGTATGAGCGCCAAGCCGGGTAGCCGCTCCGGGATCCGCTCCCGCTCCGATGAGCAGCCCGGCGATCTCGGCGTTGCCGTGCAGCGCCGCCCAGTGCAGGCCGGTCATGCCGTCACCCCGGGGGATGTTCACGTCGGCACCGCTCGCCAGCAGGGCCCGCACGGCTTCCGCGTCGTTCCGCATGGCCGCGTCGGCCACGGGAGAGTCGGGCGTGGCGCGCGGGGCGGACTCGGCGGGCATCTGGGCCGAAGCGGCGGACGGGAGGACCCCGCCGGGCAGAGCGGGATGCCAGGCGATCAGGGCTCCCACAAGGAGAGGCGCGAGCCTTTTCGCAGGCGCCGCCGGGGCCGGTTGCCCGCAGGCGGGCGCGGCGGACGCCGCCGGGCGGGCTGCGCCGGGCTTCGTCCAACCAGGAAACCGCGCCGCACCGATGCTCATGCCGTCCTCCTCACACCGACAGCGGGAAGGCGCCCGTGCTATTGCCGAAGCTCGCCGCGTCGTCCATGCCCAGCTTGTGCATGAGACTGAGCATCACGTTGGCCATCGGGGTTCCCGGAGCCGCGCGCAGGTGCAGGTTGCCGTCGAGACGGCCGTTCGCGCCGCCGACCACGAAGAGGGGGCAGCGCTTGTGGTTGTGCACGTTGGAATCGCCCATCGGCGAGCCGTAGACGACCATGGTCTTGTCGAGGAGGCTGCCATCGCCCTCCTGGATGCTCGCGAGGCGGTCCAGGAAGTAGGGGACGAGCCCAACGTGGTACCGGTTGATCTCCGCGAACTCGAGCACGTTGTCGGGCCTGCCGCCGTGATGTGACGACGGGTGGAAGCCCTTGTCCACACCGCTCTCCGGGTAGACCCGGCTGGACGCGTCGCGGCCCATCTTGAAGGAGAAGACGCCGGTGACATCCGCCTGGAAGGCGAGCGCCTGCAGGTCGAACATCAGCTTCACGTGCTCGTCGAAGGAGTCGGGCACCCCCGCGGGCGCACCGGGCAGTTCGCGCTCCTCGCCGCTTTCGTTGCGGGCCACGACCCGGGCGATCCGCCGCTCGATCTCGCGGATGTCGCTGAGGTAGCGGTCCACCCGGCGGCCGTCGACCGGATCCAGTTCGCGTTTCAGCGCGTTCACCTCGCCGACGATGAAGTCGAGGATGCTGGCACTGGCCCTGCGCCTCGCCGCGCGCGCCTCGGGAGTCCCGCCGGCGCCGAAGAGCTGGTCGAAGGCGACCCGTGGATCACGGACCATCGGAAGCGGCTGGTCGGGCGCCGCCCAGGAGATGGTGTCGGTGTAGACGCACGCGTATCCGTACGCGCACCCGCCCGCCTGGTCCACATTCTCGATGCACAGCTGCATGGAGGGGATGGGGGTGTCCTGGCCGAAGCGCTGGGCGTACAGCTGGTCAACCGACGTGCCCACCCAGACGTCCGAGCTCTCGGTCTGCTTGGGGTGGGACTGGGTGAGGAAAGTCGCGCTGGAGCGGAAGTGGTCGCCACCGATCTCCTTGGGCTTGGTGGCCTCGGCGCCCTCCACGTCGGTGTCGCTGATGATCGTGAGGTAGTCCCGGTAGGGCTCCAGCGCACTCAGCACGCTGGGCCCGAAATCGAAGCCGCGGCCGGTTTCCGGCGGCGACCAGAGGTGCTGTGTCGCCCCCCACGCGTTGCTTCCGGCCGCGCCGTGCACCATCTCGATCGCGACGAGGCGGGTGCGGTCCAGCGCGGTGCGCGCCTGCGTGACCGCCCACCGCTCCCGCGCCGGGACCATCGCGTCCAGGAACGGCAGCGCGACACTTGCGCCCAGGCCGCGCAGGAAGGTGCGGCGCGGGAGGTGACGTCCGGTGATCAGATGCATCCTGGTCAGCCTCCGTTTCCGTTCGGCGCTTCGTCGTCGACGACCGTGGGCGCGGCCTTCAGGAGGAAGGCGTCGCTGGTCGCCACCCCGATGATGAACGCGGATACACGGTAGTCCTCTTCGGCCGCCGCCCGGGTGATCCGGCGCACGGCCGGCATGTCATAATACTCCAGGCGGCGTCCGAGCGCATATGCCATGAGGTTCTCGGTGAACGTGCGCACCAGCGGTTCGGGCCGCTTCAGCAGCGCCGCGCGCAGCTCCGAGGGCGTCGAGATGGGCGTGCCGTCGTAGAAGTCGCTCGCCGCGTCGATCTCAACGCCCTGATCCCTGATGCGCCACGCGCCGGAAACGTCGAAGTTCTCGAGCGCCAGGCCGATGGGATCGATCATGCGGTGGCAGGAGTTGCAGGTCGGGTTGGCCCGGTGCATCTCGAGCCGCTCCCGCACCGTCAGGAAGCGGCCGTCCTCCACCGCTTCCTCCTCCAGCTCGGGCACGTCGGGGGGTGGAGGTGGTGGCGGCGTCCCCAGGAACACTTCCATCACCCACTTGCCCCTGAGCACGGGCGATGTTCGGCCGGCGTGCGAGGTCAGCGTGAGGACGCTTCCGTGGCCCAGCAGGCCCCGCCGCTCGTCGTTCAGGTAGCGGACGCGCCGGAAGCGGTCGCCGGCCACATCGGGAATGCCGTAGTGGCGGG
>LXNJ01002196.1_pt1 | contig 10852 bp, 11 predicted proteins | sample 809081 | NCBI WGS metagenome assembly LXNJ01 (sample SAMN04870510, study PRJNA318959) | sponge metagenome | biome: sponge; feature: marine sponge reef; material: water | host: Petrosia ficiformis | place: Greece: Milos, Mediterranean Sea | collected 2013-05-29 | depth 5-7 m
AGGATAGTGAAGATAGAATCGGTGGAAATCTGAAAATTGGCGGGGTCACCGCCCGGTCCGTCGCCAGCCGCACAGCAGATTCTGTCAACTTTAGCTGCCTGCCCGTCTCCTCGGCCGTGGCCTCCCCAGGGCGATGAGAAACATCACGCTCTTGCCAGCGGCGTGGGGTGAGAAAAAGTCGGTCACGTCATCGTCAAAGAAGGTCAGGCCCGAAGCCCCCAGGCGCAGGGCATAGGCTGCCAGGTACATCTTCCCCGCCCGTATCGCCGCCTCCGTCTGGGCCATGCGGTAGCCTCGGTTGCCATACCTTTCCAGAACTGCATTCAGGTCAGTTAGAAAGTAGACGTTGGCGCTGGCGTCGGCCGGCAGTTCTTGCTGCAACCCAAGATAGCCTGCCTCCTGCCTGAACTCCCCCTCCTTAAGCTGCTCCATTGCTTTCAAATGAGGATGATAGACGTAGGAACCCGCCGAAAGTCCGTTAACGTTATTGGCGATAATGTATGCCTGGGTAATGCCCGACCCTGGGTCATCGAGAAAATCGACGGGAATGTCCTGGCTCCCACTCTCCAGAATGGTGGACAGCTGGACAAAGGTAATCGGCTCCCTCCGAAACCGCCGGCTGGAGCCCCTGCGCACTATTACTGGCTCAATCAATTCGTCCGGTTCCTCTTCCTCCGGCAGTGGTCCCAGCGGTATCAACTGGCCCGTGGGCCTGTCACCGTCAACTACGGGTAGGGCGCCCCGCAGCTCCGCCGCCTCGTCTGCCGTCGACAGGGTGCCCGACTCGTGAGCTTCCACTATCTGCGGGTACTCCACTTCTCTGGCCGAATAGGACGCAACCTCCAGGCCCAGCGCCGCCATCTCCGGAATCGCATCGGACGCCGCTATACTGCCTCTGCCCACCGGAACCAGGTGCAGCGCAGCCTCCCTTGCAGTGTCCAGCCCCAGCAGGTCGTTGACGTCGTCATCAACGAAGTTGGTTATTACTTGCAGAGGCACACCGTAGGCCTTCCCCATCGCCAGCAGGTTGGACAGCATGGTGCCGCTGTCCCAGTAAGAGTGCCGATATGCGCGACTCTGGTATTTCCAGGCATTGCGCCAGTAAACGGAACTGGTAACCAGGATAGCCGGCGCCTCTGCGACCGCAGGTTCGTTGCCCGATGCGTCGACCAGCGCCTTCCGGTAATCACCCCGGCGCATTTGCCGCAGGGAAAAATCGTGGGGCCCAAAGTGATACACCCCTGCCTCCAGCCCTTCCATATCGCCGCACACCAGGTATAGTTCAATGTGGTAAAGGGCTCCGGTGCAAGCGGCTGCCCGAAAGAAAATCTGACCTCCAGGCACGATTCCCCTCTTGGTGATCCCGGCGGAGTAGTAGAGCAGACCGGCTAGGCGTCGCAGGTCCAGGTCAGTGCCTTCCGTCCCATCCGGCGACCTCAGGGCGGACAACGCCGCCACCTCGCTGGAAGCCAATTCCGTGGGAAGTCGCCGGCCTTCCAGGGCAGGGTAAATCTTGAACGAGGAAGGCTGGTTATTCCAGTCCAGGTAGTGGTTGGAGTTATGGACACTTTGCCAGGAATGCTTGGTGGAGTCGTGGTAATTCCAGGCCGCTTGGGTGTCTCTGTTTTTCGATGCCCTCGCCATACTCTGCCCCTGTCTTGTCGGCACTCTCGCCGGATGAATTGCCTCGCTAAAATATTCAGGCCGGGCAGTGATGCCCGGCCCTGAGATTCCTGAACACCTGAACCAACTGTGGATCAGCCGCCGCCGATTGCCGGCAGAAAATGGACCTCGCTGGTCTCCTGCACACGCTCCAAAAGCCCTATCTGGCTGGCTTCACCATCCACTATCACCGCAATCCCAACCTGCAGGTCATCTTCCTCCTCGTCGTAGAGGACGGCCTTCACTCCAGGGAACTGTTCGTCCAGGTTATTGATGACCTGGCGAACCGTGCGCCCCTCGACCTGGACCCGGTTTTGACCACCGGTCAGGCTCTGCATCGTTGTGGGTATCCATACTTCAGGCATCCCTTAGTCACCCGCAGGAGCGGTCTAGCTACCGCCGTTTTCCTTGCCCCACAGGGCCTCAAGTACGCTGCCCGGGTTCATCGGCAAGCTGTTCATGCGGACACCGATAGCCTGGTAGAGGGCATTGGATATGGCCGCCATCGGAGGCACAATGCAGACCTCGCCGACACCACGCACCCCGTAGGGATGATTGGGATTGGCGACCTCGACAATGACCGTGTCGATCATGGGCAGGTCCAGGGACGTGGGCATCCGGTAATCCAGGTAGCTGGAGTTGACCATGTGACCCTGGTCGTTGATGAAGTACTCTTCGTTCAACGCCCAGCCAATGCCCTGGGCCACGCCACCCTGGATCTGTCCCTCTACGTAGCTGGGATGGATTGCCTTCCCGGCGTCTTGCAGGGCAGTGTACCGGAGAATGGTAACCTTGCCCGTGTCCGGGTCCACCTCCAGGTCCACGATGTGAGTGCCGATGGTCGGACCGGCGCCGCCGGGGTTTACGCCGGCGCTGCCCACAATCGGGCCGCCTGTGCCGTTCTGCCGGGCCGCCATCTGCTGGAAGGTCAGCCGCAACTCGGGGTCGGACTTGTGCTGGAGAACGCCGTCAACGTACTCCACATCATCGACTGTAACTTCCCACAGCTTGGCGGCGCGTTCCATCATCTGCCGCTTGATGTCCTGCGCGGCGGTATAGCAGGCAAAGCCCGTCTTGAAAGTAACGCCGCTGCCGCCGGTATTGGAAGTAAAGCCTATGGAGTCGGTGTCTCCAATGTAGGAATTGATGTCTTCCACGGGAATTCCCAGCACCTCTGCCATCTGCTGGGACACGGAGGCACGGGTACCTCCGATATCGGGAGATCCCTCGGTTAGACTGATCTTGCCATCGGGTTGCACCAGGGCCACTGCGCTGGAGGGACCCGTGTTGTTGCCCCAGAACCCGCTGGCCACTCCCCTGCCCCGGTAGGGCCCTTCCAGTTTCTCCGAATAGTGGGGATGGGCCTTGGCCGCTTCCAGGGTCTCGATGAAGCCCACCTTGGGCATCAGGGGGCCGGTAACCCGTCGGACGCCTTCCTTGGAGCTGTTCAGCAGGCGGAAGTCAATGGGATCCATCCCGATCTTCTCGCAAAGCTCGTCAATGGCCGTTTCCATGGCGAAAGCGGCAGCAGGAGATCCAGGCGCGCGATAGGCGGACGTCTTGGGACGGTTCACCACAATGTCGTACCCTTCAACAAAGGCGTTGGGGATATCATAGGCTGACAACATGCACTGGGCGCCACCGGCAACCGGTGATCCCGGGAAAGCGCCAGCCTCGAAAATGAGGGTTGCGGTCGCGGCGGTCAGCTTGCCCTCACTGGTGGCGCCGAGCTTGACGGAAATGTAGGTGCCCGAGGTGGGGCCGCTGCCCTCGAAGACCTCGGTGCGGGTCATGGACATCTTCACCGGCGCTGCGGCCTTGCGGGCCAGCAGAGCAGCCACGGGCTCCATATACATGGTCAGCTTGGCGCCGAACCCGCCGCCAATTTCCATGGGTATGGCCCTGACCTTGGATACAGGCACGCCGCACAGCCGGGCGGTGTACTCCCGCACGGTGAACTGCCCCTGGCTGCTGGACCAAACGGTGAGGCTGCCGTCTTCGTGCCACTGGGCGGTGCCGCTGTGGGGCTCGATGTAGCCCTGGTGGACGGCCACGGTGGCAACTTCCTTCTCTACGATAACATCCGCCTGGTTGAACCCTTCGTCCGGGTCCCCCAGCTTGAATTCAAAGTGATTGGCGATGTTGGTGCCCTTCGTAGCGTCGTCGTCGTCCAGGACACCGCCGGCCCGAATGCTGGAAGTTGTCAACCCGGCCAGACGCTCGTGTACCAGTGGAGCGCCTTCCTTCATAGCTTCCTTAGCGTCCATCACCGGCGTCAAGACCTCAAAATCCACCTCAATCAACTTGAGGGCCTCTTCCGCCACGTGCGGATTGGCAGCGGCTACGGCGGCGATTGCATGCCCCTTGTAAAGAGCTTTTCCATCGGCCAGAACGTTGTTGCTCAGGAATTTGTAGTTGACCATGGCCCCTTCGGCAAGCTCCGAGGCCCGGCCGGAGGGCTTTTCGATGTCGGCGGAAGTTACCACCGCCCGAACGCCGGGGAGTGCTTCAGCCTTGCTGGTATCAATGGACTTGATGATGGCGTGCGCATGGGGACTCCGCAAAACCTTCCCGTAAAGCATTCCGGGCAGGTTAATATCCGCGCTGTAGTTCGCCTTTCCCGTAACCTTATCGGCGCCGTCGGGCCGCACCGGCCTGGTGCCGATTACCTTGTATTCCTGTTCATCATTGGAAAGGACAATGTTTGGCTTGTAGTCGAGCATCTGTTCCTCCACCTTTCTGTGTCTGGAGTTTAGACAAGTATCCGAAATATGGCGGTAAATATCAAAGGCCGCCATTACACAGGCGCAATTCTAACACAGATTTAACCTGGCCCAGTTCTTATCCTCCATCAGTCCAGCGGACGGCCCCGCCAATACCTCATGGAGTTGGAGGGAGGAGTTGGAGGTCCCCTGGTTGGCAATACCGGTTGTCCCGTCACCAATTTGTAGATAGCGATAATGCCTGCTCCTGCCACGAAACCACCCACGTGGGCCCAGAAGGCGACGCTGACCTGGGCCGAAACACCAAAGGCCAGCAGCGCCTGCACCAGTTGCCAGGCAAACCAGAACCCCAGCAGCCAAAATGCGGAAATCCGGATGACGGTTATGAAATAGAAAATCACCAACGAGTTTATTCGATTCCTGGGGTACAGCATCAGGTAGGCGCCCATGACTCCCGCGATGGCGCCGCTGGCTCCCACCAGGGGAATGGGTGAAGCGGGTTCCACCAGCCAGTGACACAACGCCGCCACAACCCCCGTTACGAAATAGAAAACTAAGTACCAGGCGTGTCCCAGGCGGGCCTCCAGGTTGCCGCCGAAGACCCACAGAAACATCATATTGCCTGCCAGGTGAAGCAGCCCACCATGGATGAACATGGACGAAACCAGGGTGCCCCACGTTGGAATAGGGGTGTCAATGTCTCCGGCTGCGATGAATGACTCGTAGGCGATGCCCTCAGTCAGTTCCCTGGGGATGAAGCCCCAGGTCAGAAAGAAAATTGTCAACCGGAGCCCATCGGCGCCAAACAGAAATCCCAGGCCGCCCAGCGCCAGTTCATACAGGAAGACCAGCAAGTTCAACCCAATGATCGCCTTGTTGACCGGCGCAGCCGGCTTTACCAGCGCGTCAGCATCTGAAAGAGGAATCATTCAGTCACAGACCTTGATAGGAGTTTTGAAGGCGGTCCTTGGAAAACATACAACAGATACCGGTTGCGGCAACTCTTGAAGGACTGCGCTCAATCTGGGCGTAAAAGGACCTGAATGGATGCCCCTAATCCGGGCGCCATCAGGCGATTAGGAAGCCGGTGCGCCGGCAGGCTAGGCCGGCACACCCTCAGCGGAATGCCTCAAGTCTTCAGCGGCGTGCACCACCATTTCGGCAGCGATTTCGGGCCGTATAAGGGCGCCGTTGAGAATGATGTGGAACAGTTCCGGGTCGTTGGCGTTGACCTTGAAGAACTTGCGGAAAAAAGCCAGCCGGGCTTCTTCCAGCTCAAGCACATATTTGGTCGCCTCTTCCCGACTGTAATGTTCGCGGGCCATAATATTTTCTATCCTGGAATCCAGGGGCGCCAGCATGCCCACGTGAAGCGCATCGGGAAAATCGGACAGGATCATATTCCCACCCCGGCCGATTATCACCACATTGCCCGCCGTGGCCAATTCACTGATCACGGAGCTGGTGGCCTCGATGAACGCTTGGTCGTTTACTGTCTGGGATGCCGATGGCGAATCAACCAGCAGTTCCGTATAAGTCTCTGCCGGCAGCATCTCGGTGCCGTGGCCAAAGTAAGGCTCGCCGCCCACGCCGGAAATGGCGGAGCGTTCCAGCATGGTCTGGAGGAAACGGCCCAACCGTTCACGGAAGCGGATAACCCGTTGCTCCTTCTCCATCAGGTTCCCCACGGGGGACCCGATGCGACGGGCCGCTTCGGCGATGACCATGCGGTCCACGTAGTCGATCCCCAATCGCTCGGCCACCATCTGGCCGACTTCAAAGCTGCCGCTTCCAATGGGACCGTTAATCGTTATCACTGCCATGACAATCACCTTGGTTAGGATTTTATGGAACGGCCAGGAGGAAACTCCCGGGCCGTAATTGGCCCGGACTCTGTTGCCGCTATGCCTCGCCCGCTTCCATCAGTCTGGCACGACGCCTCTCGTATTCGTCTGACAGCAAGCCCATGGCGAAGGAGTCATACCAGGAATCTCCCTTGCGGTGAGTCTTGCGAAAGTGACCTTCTAGAACGAAACCCACGTGACGGCACAGCCGCAGCGCGTGCTCATTGTATTCCGGCACGTCTACCCAGACCCTGTGCAGATCGTAAGAATTGTAGGCTTCATCCAGCAGTGCTACCAGGGCCGAAGTGCCGTAGTGGTGGTGCCACAGGTCCTTTCGCCCTATGATCAGCACAAGCTGCGCCTCCAGCAGTGCCCACTCGAACTCCAGCTGGCCCTCGCCGATATGTTCCCCTTCGGTTGTGTAGACGGAAAATACCTTACGGTATTCTTCGTCTGGAATGGATTCGTTCCATCTGTCCTCCGGCGCGCTGAGGACTTCTCCTGGCGTGTAGCCAATGTGCAGGGGGTCCCCGTTCTCATCCTCCCCGAACCACAGGGAATTGACATCAGGGTCGTGCAGCCAATCGTCAACACGTTGAACGTCTTCGCGGGTCAGTGAGACCAGATTGATCTGTGGAAACATCGCTACACCCCGCAGCAAGTTACGTCTCTTGGTCCCTCTTTGTGTTTACGCAATTCTAGCTGGAACCTCATCCTAAGGCTAGTATCTATCATTTATCCAACAAAATCAATCAGCATGATAGGTAAAATCATAAATCGCCAGCATTGGCTACCGAAAAAAGCCAAAAGAAAGGACAGGCTCTTTGACAGAGCCTGCCCTTCCGTTTGTATCCATCTTGCCGCTTTATGGCGCGGACTCAATCCACTCTTCGACTGTGGTTAGGCGGGAACCGGGGCGCCGGACACCGCTTCTTTCACCGCCCGCACCTGGTCCATCAGGCTGGCGAAGTTTTCGAAGGTAAGAGACTGGGGCCCGTCGCACTTGGCCAAGTCGGGGTTGGGGTGCACCTCGATCAACAGACCGTGAGCGCCCGCGGCAATAGCCGAAAGCGCCACGGGAGTAACCAGGTACCAGTGGCCGGTGCTGTGGCTAGGGTCGCCAACGATGGGCAGGTGGCTCAACCTCTTGATAACCGGTATGGCCGCCACGTCCAGCGTGAAGCGGGTCGTGCTCTCGAAAGTGCGTATACCCCGTTCACACAGCATTACCGACTCATTGCCGCCGGCCAGAACGTACTCCGCCGCCAGCAGCCACTCTTCGTAGGAGGCCGCCAGGCCCCGCTTGACCATTACGGGCATACGGGTCTCGCCTACGGCATCCAGCAGGTTATAGTTCTGCATGTTTCGGGCGCCGACCTGCAAAACGTCCGAATACTGGGCAACGGTGTCCACGTCGCCGGGCGTCATAACTTCCGTGATTATGGGCAGTCCCGTTTCCTGCTTGGCGATGTTGAGCAGTTTCAAGCCGTCGAGGCCCATGCCCCGGAAGCTGTAAGGGGAAGTACGGGGCTTGAAGGCTCCGCCTCGCAGTATGCGAGCCCCGGATGCTTTTACCGACTTGGCGGTACTCACCATCTGCTCTTCGTCTTCCACCGAGCATGGCCCAGCCATTACTACGGGTTCCGGACCACCTACCGCAACATCTCCCACCATAACGATGGAATTTTCGGGACGGAATTCCCTGCTTGCCATCTTGTATGGCTTGGTTATGGGAATCACTTCCGAGACGCCGGCCACCAGGGCCATTTCATCCCGCATATCCGGTGTAACCGCGCCGATTACCCCGACAACTACGCGCTCCGCCCCTTCAGAAACCTGCGGTTCAAGGCCCGGGCGCCTGGATATACGGGCCTTTACCTCCTCCAGTTGCTCCGGGGTACTGTCCTTGGCCATTACCACAATCATTTTGCTGCACCTTCTGGTTTTGAGAGTGCCCCCATTTATCCACACATGGGGGTGAAAGTTCTAGGTTTTCTGCAAACCCATCCGGGTTGAAATATTCTTGCTATGAAAAAAGACAAACGGCCCGAAGGCCGTAAGAGTAGCGGCAAACCAGGCCGGAGTTTTCGATTTTCATTGATTCAAATACCAGGACTGACATTACGTGGTTTGCAATCCATGAAGGCGGAGTGCTTCCGTTCCCTTCAGGTAGATGTTATGTAATTCGTCGGGTTCTTTTTCAGTATTGATAAGTATAAGCACACGAATGCAACTAGGCAAGGAGTTGGGCACGGGAATTTCCGTCGCACACATCAAAGCGGTGCTGTTCCAGCCCAGTTGACGGGCGGCGGCGGCCGGAAAGGCGGCGTTCAGGTCCGGCGTCACGGTGAAGTAAGCCATCGCAACGTCCCGCTCATCTATATCATTGGCTTCAATCAGGTGTTGCAGCATCTCCCTGGTCGCACCATAGATGTCCTCGGCCGTGTTGGTTTCAGCCATGGTCGCGCCCCTTAGCCCCCGGCATACTGTCATCAACTCTTCCCTCCGGACTGAGGTCAACTTCTGCCCGCCAGTTCCGAAACCAGTTGGGTGGCACGCGCCACCAACTGCTCTCGCGGCGATTCTAGCATTGTGCGAATTAGGGCGCTACCCACCGCGGCGGCCTCAGCTTCCTGGCACACCATTTCCACGTGTTCGCGCCTCGAAATGCCAAACCCCAGGGCCAGCGGCAGGGAAGTATGCTGCCTTACCCGCCTGATAAGCTCAATACCCGGCTGTGACACCTGGTCCCGCGCTCCCGTGATTCCCGTAAGGCTGACGCAGTAAATGAAGCCTGAACTTATCCCAACGGCCGTTTCGATACTCTCATCGGTGCTGGTTGGCGCCAGAAGGGGAACGATGTGAACGTTTCTCGGGCGGCACTCTTCATATAGCGGCCCAGTTTCCTCTGCCGGCACGTCCACCGGAATAATTGCGTCAATGCCGCATTCTGCAGCCCGCTGGGCAAAGCGTCCCAGCCCGTAGGTGTAGACTGGGTTATAATAGGTCATCAAGATCAGCGGTGTGTCCGGAACCTTGTCCCTCACCTGGGCCACCATATCCAGACAGTCGTCTGGCGTCACTCCCCCCTGCAAGGCAAGAAAGCTGGACTCCTGGATAACAGGCCCGTCGGCCAGCGGGTCGCTGAAGGGAATGGAAAACTCGATCCCGTCGGCGCCCGCCTCCGCCAGCGCCGGAATCAATTCAAGGGTCGCTTCCAGGTCGGGAAACCCTGTGGTCACGTAAACGATCAGGCCCGCCCGATTCTCTGCCCGGATGGCTTCGAATTTATCCTTGATGCGGTCCCTGGTCATTCCTGCCGGCCTGTAGCTCGATTTCCGTGGTTTGGCGGACTGCTTGCGGGAGTCAAAGTCCGCGACTGCCGCCGCAGGAACTCTAGCCCAAGCGTTACAAGTTGTCTAGCCCCTTTAGACCCCATACATGATAGCGACCAGCGCCACCGTGTTCTGGCCGGCGTGAGCAATTACCGGTGGCCACAGGGAACCGGTGAAGTGGAACAGGGCCGCCAGTAGCAGGCCGGTAAAGAAGATCGGTACAAGTACGCCGGGGTGCAGGTGAAACAACGAAAATATCAGGGCGCTGGCTACGGCAGCGCCCATAACCCCCCACCGAGCGACCAACCCCGGCATAACGAAGCCCCGAAAGAAGATCTCCTCCGTCAGTGGCGTCCATCCCGCCAGGGCTTCAAAGGTCCAGATGACGGCATAACCGCCAAATATCACATCCTTTGGCACATCAGGCGGCAGCAGCAGGTCTATTCCCAGTGGTTTCATGGCCAGCGCGTACAACGCCGTAAAGCCTATGCTGACTGCCAGCGCTCCTCCCGACAAAAACAAGGTAATGGGCCAGGACGTTCTCGGTCGACGCAACCCCAGCGACGCCAGTGACATTCGACCCTTGTCCTGGCCCAGCAGCCATACCGCCCCCAGTATTACCAGTCCGATGGCGTGGCTGCCCAGCCAGGCGCCCCATGCCAGGCCGGCGCCCAGACGTTCCAGGATAACGGTACCGCCACTTATGACCAGAAAAGCTATGCCCACCAGCGCCAGGCCCATGACCACCTGCTTGCCCCGCCAAGGTATCGCCAGGTAATTGCCAAATTCCGGATAACCCGCTCCCACTCGCTCCTTGAGGGACTGCAAATCTCTCCCACATATGGGGCAAAAGGCCCCGATATCGTCGAGACGGGTGGCGCAGCCTGGGCAGAACAAATTGAGGCCTCCTGGAAACGATTGGTCCGACCGATTCCAATTGCGGGAAGGTTTACTCCCACTGACAGCAAGACCGGCCGGCTTTGCTGATCAATCACACTATCACAACGGGCCGACAGGAACAAAACTGGGATGAGGCAAGCGGCGTTCCGGGTTAAGCGGTTTGCAGCGCTAAGAGGATGCCCCGAAACCCGCCCTGGTTGCCGTCGCAGTGCTTTCCCAATCCAATGCACCATGAATCGAAATGCACCCACAGGAGATCAGCCCCGTGCTTCCACCCCGTGTACCGACCGCTAGTACCCGGTCAAGTTAGGAATTGATGGGATAGAGTCGATGGAGCTTGGTGCGGGCATCAAGAATGTTGAAGCGCCAGTTGATGCAGGCTTTAGCT
>LXNJ01002197.1_pt1 | contig 10844 bp, 9 predicted proteins | sample 809081 | NCBI WGS metagenome assembly LXNJ01 (sample SAMN04870510, study PRJNA318959) | sponge metagenome | biome: sponge; feature: marine sponge reef; material: water | host: Petrosia ficiformis | place: Greece: Milos, Mediterranean Sea | collected 2013-05-29 | depth 5-7 m
ATTTAACTGCTGATTACCAGGATACACCAGGTCACTGGACGTGAACTGAAAGCATGTCCTTTTTGATGACCGTTACGCCCCGTTTCAGGGGTTTTCGTCACATCGCCGAATTGCTTTTTTTACCTATTGGGGCTAAACCTTTGTGACGGAAAACTGGATTTCGGTGACTAAGTCCTCCGGGTTTCCATCGGGCGTGAATTTCAGATAGACTTCCCGGCCGGGTCCGGTAATCCGGTAGCCGTTTTCCCGGATCCATTGTCGTACGGCCTCGTACGCGCCACGGAACCCGTCGAACGGGCCGTGGTGTACCAGACACGCCATATCACCGGCCGGCAATTCCCCTACCCGGACGCGGTCGCCATCCGGCAGCGGTTTATCAATCGGCAGTGCCGCCTCCGCATCCAGTGACCCGTGCCAGATTGTAATTCCCGGCCCCACGATGTTCCCGTGTCGTTCTCCGATATACGAGACAACCTCATTGTACATGCGGTTCATGGCCGAACCGATGGCACCGTAGTCCGGAATGGTCTCACGTCTGGAGGCAATCAGGAATGCCTTGACGGACTTGATCTCGACTGAATAACCGGCCATATCACCCTCCAATTCGATCGGGGGTTTTCCGGCGCCGTGGGGATCGATGCTCATCAGAACAGATACAGTTGCGTGCAGGGACTCGCACCGTCACAACGGGACTCTCCGCGGCACGATCCGAATCAGGCGGACGCCGTGAACTGAAACGCGTACAGTTTACAGTCGCGCATAACGAAACGTATCCTGATCGGCTCTCCGGACAGTTCACCAACGTCGGTACGGCCGCCCCATCGAACCGGCATCCGGACAGAGTTGCCGCAGAGATAGGACGCGTCCGTTTCCGTGAAATTCCGGATCGGCCGGCCGATGTGATCCTGCAACTCCACCCTTACGGAACCTCCGCCCCCGGTATCCAGATTCAGCTCCAGTTGCGTCCCCTCAAATCGAATCGCCGGGGTGACAAGCTCACCGCCACCGTAGCCGGCATCCGCCGATACGAAGCCATCCAGGCGCATCACGGCGCGGCCGATTCCGCTTAGATGCCCCTCTGCCGCCGGGTCGACCACGCCGTCGTGATCCCGGTTTGTACCGCTGTAATAAATCCACAACTCGTCCCCCATCGGTACGGGATGCGGCATCGCCCAAACCATTCGGGAAGAGAAACTCCCTTCCCTGCCGGGCCTGAGGAACGCCATGCGCCCGCCGCAACGCTGAAAGTCGATACCGTCCCGGCTGACGGACAACCGGGCGTCGAAACGACTGGGACCGTAAATCCTCCGGGTTTCTTCCCGCGCGACGCCCATATCGTCCCGCACGACGGTGACAATCGGCTCGCGATCGTACCAGTACCAGTTTGCATCGGCCAGCATGATATACACGCCGTCAGGGTCCGGATATTTGAATACCAAAGCGCCGTAGTAGTCCACCGGTACCCGTCCGTAAGGTTTTTCCGGACCGTCGGGGCGAAGGGGAGAAGGCGTCTCATAAGAATCCATATCCGCGTCGTCTGGCCGCATGACGATTCGCTGGTTTCCCCACTCCTGCAGATCCTCGGATTCCAGCCGGCGCACCGTTCTGTAGTTGAGATTGCCCCCGGCGGTGCCGTGCCGCTGTGCAAACCAGTGCCGGGTATACATCGCGTAGCGCCCGACCGGCGGATCCCAGAACACGACGGTTTGCGTATCCCACCCGCCGCGGCTGAGCCGTATGTCGCGCGCGAGTTTCCAATGAATCCCGTCAGGCGATCCGTGCATATGCAGATGACCCCATACCTCGGGCGGCGAATACACTTTCGCCTGGTTCCTGTAGCGGGAATCAGGGTCCGCGTGAGGATCGATCCAGACGGAACTTCCCCCGATATCGCCCGGGATGACGATGTTATTCGCCGTTGTCCCGCCGGACTCGAACAGATTCAGGACCGGCTTGGTGAAATGGATGCCGTCGGCAGACTCGGCGTAGGCGACGTGGGCTTCGTCCCGACCGGACCGGTAGTCGCCGATGCGAACGTGGTACCAGGCGCGAATCCTGCCGTCAACGTCCTTGAGAATGCTGCTGTAGATCCCGTAACTCGCTCCGGGCCGCTGTTCCCACGCCTGGTCGGGCATCAGTACCGGTTCGTGAGCCTGATAGGGCGGATTCATGACAAATGTGACACCCGCGCTGGACTCGACAAACTTCGAATCCACGAACAACTGCTTTCCGGATCCCACGTCGATTGCTTGATTCGACATCACTCGTATTCCCCTGTTTTCCAGCCGACGACCAGGGCGCCGGCCATAAGTGGTTATGGACCCGGTGGAAGACCGGCTCTGCGGTTCCATTCACGGACCGCTCGCCACAAGCTCCCGGCTTCTACTCTAAAGCCATTTTCCGTGAGACGAATGTAGGTACACCCCTCATAAAAATTGTAGACGTCGAATCCGTCCGCGGCGATACGCCGGATATCTCGGAGTTCCATGTCCACGAATTCCTCCTCGCGCATCCCCTCGAATCTCGGATTGGGCGTGTAGGCCATTCGCAGTCCAAGTTCATTGCAGAAATTCAACGCCTTCAGATAAAAACGGTCGATTGCCTCCTGCTGTCCGGCTGAGAGGTTTCTCGCCTGAAACCGTTTGAAATTCACGACGTCCACCCAGCCTTCCGCCAGCCATTTACGCCAGTTCCAGTACATCTGATGCAGGCTTTGCTGCCGGGGCTCCCGCTCCATGCTTGGATAGGCCGTCAGGTGTATCCACGTTTCCTTTCCGTGAGACCGGATCAGTTCAGATGCGTCTTTCAGAAACAGATCGAAATATTCTCCGCGCAGTTCCCGCCAGGCGCCCCGATCGAACGATTCACGCGTGATGTCCACGCCATATCGATCGCGAAACGCTTCGACAACCGGTTTTCCGAATCCGTAATTCTCAAAATCCATATTCTGCGTATGACTCTCCACCCGGATGTCCACCCCGTCGCAACCCGCGTCGAGTTCATACTGAACGACGTCGAGCAGCCAGCGTCTGACATCCGGGTACCCGAGTTCGACCACGGACGTCAGAAACCGGTTTCTTCCGCGGGCGATTCCTATGAACGGCACCCTGTCCACGTTCAGCCGGTACCGTCCCGCGGAGTGTTGCCAGTCGTGTCCCCCGGGATGGTTTTCGAACGGAATGAGCCAGTTGGCGTCATATCCGATACCGGCCTCCTCGAATGTACCGAGAGATCTGGAATAATCGGACCTGGGGAAGAATCCCCACGTGAAGACGACCGGCGCTCCCGTAACGTCCTCGACTTCAAGGAGCGCGGTCAATGTGTTCGTCAGGCCGATTGCACCGGAGAAGCGGATACAGAAAAACGGCTGGGATAACTCGAGGCCGGAAACCTCGATGCAGACGAATTCTCCTTCGTTGGCGAAACGCTTCTCGGGCGCCGGCGCAAATAACGGCGGTTTTCGCCTCCGCACGGAAACGTCGACCCGGCTGCTGCCTCGATAGGGCGTATATCGTGCATTGGTTTCACTGACAAACAGCTCAATGTCCGGAACGCCTTCAAGACGATCGGTTTCGTGCCAGAGGCGAACGGTCCGCACGGGTTTCCGGACACCTGTGCCTTCCATTAGAGACGGGTGAATTTCCACGCGCCGGTCCGGATGCTCGCGAAGCCACCGGAACGCCATCTGGCCCGATCCGCCGATCTGGGGAATCCCCGGCAATACGTCCGGCGCCGTTCCCGGAGGATAAAACCGACCGGGGCCAAAGCTGGCCATATCGTTGATCTTGTGTACTGCGTACACTTTCAATCCGACGCGATGGGCCTCTTCGCACAGAAACGCCAGGGGATTCGGAACGGCTTCCACGAACTCGCGGGCCCCACCCATGAGATCGGTGGAGGAACCCCGATCCCACTTGCCCATCTCCTTGTCCCCCATTTCAATCCAGTGAATACCCTTCATACCCAGATCGGCCACCAGACGGATATATTCACGGAACCGTTCGGCGGTCCAGGGGACCGACGTCGCGGTGAAGTCGTCCCTGAAGTCAAGGGTCATATGGAAATCCATTGTTCGGCCTTTCGAGGTTTCGCACAACGCGGCAGTACGATCGACAGTGCCTGGCGCGTGGACCTCCCGCCTTGACATTGGCGTTGAGAGATCCTATCTTCTAGTGTCCGTTGATAATGTCGCTTGGCAGGCAAGACCGGCCAAAGCCCGGACGGGCGTTTACAACGGGCTGCCAGTGTTCTGCCTGCCGGGTTCCTTTTTCAGACCTATGTACGAGAAAACGTCCCCATGCCGCTGACCATCAACAAAACCATCAGGCCAAATGCGATCTGGCAGGAGATGTATCTGCGGGTACGAGAGGGCCAGCGTCTCGTGATGTCCGCCGAAGGCATCTGGTCGCCCGAGATGCGTCCTGCAACCATCACCTGGTGCGGCGCGAACGGAATCGAAGGCCTCCTGGCCGGAGACGACTACCTTCTGCCAGGCGCCAACGTGGGCGCCCTGATTTGCAGAGTCGGATCGGAAAATCCGCCCATGGCGGCGGGGGTCTATTTCGACCTTTTCTCACCTTACGAAGGACCACTGTTTATGGCGATGAACGAAAACCCCGATTACCAGAACCAGGCCGGCTCGATTCAGGCCCAGATCATTCTGTTCGAACGGTGATTCCGGTCTACGTCGTTCGGGTCCTCATCCGTGAGTACGGCCTCTCCCTCGTTTTCGTTCTCATCACCCTCGGGATCTGGGAACTGCTGGTCTATGCGTGGGACATCGCAGACTATATCCTGCCCGCGCCGTCGCGAATCCTGGTCAAACTGGTTTCGGCGCGCTACACGCTCTTGTCCCATGCCTGGGTGACCCTGCAGGAAGCGCTCTGGGGTTTTCTTCTCGGCGCCGGTACGGGCGTGGCAGGCGCCATTGTCATGGCGCGCTCTCCGATCATCGAGCGCATGCTGTACCCTATCGTCATTTCATCCCAGACCTTTCCCAAAGAAGCACTCGCCCCGCTGTTTATCGTCTGGTTCGGCCTCGGGCTGTTCCCCAAGGTGATCATCGCGGCGCTCATTTCATTTTTCCCGGTCATTATCAACACCACACGCGGCCTCCTGGCGGTGGACCCGCTTATTCTGGATCTGATGCGGGCGCTTTCCGCCGGTCGCCGCCAGATACTGATCAAAGTCCGCCTGCCCCACGCCATTCCCTATCTCTTCGCCGCCCTTAAAATCTGCATCACCCTGAGTGTAATTGGCGCGGTTGTTGGAGAATTCGTGGGCGCAAGCGCCGGGCTGGGGCATCTTACGCGGCTGGCCAACGCCGAACTGGCTACCGATCTCATGTTCGCCGCGTTGATTGTACTCGGCGCGATGGGCACGCTCCTTTTCCTGATTGTGGAAGGCCTGGAAAAAATCCTGCTCAAACGCTGGGGCGATTACCACGAACCACTCAGGCGATAGACATCATTCCGGAACCGTTCACTGGAGGAATCCGATGAAACGTATGGTCTGGCTCTTTCTTGTAATTCTGACCGCCTGCGGCAAACCACCCGAAACGCCACAGCGGATCCAGTTGCTTCTGGACTGGAAGGCGCAGATGGAGCACGCGGGTTTCTTCGCGGCGAAGGCGAAGGGATATTACGATGCCGTGGGTATTTCGGTCGAGATTCTCGAAGGTACCGGCGCGCCCACGACGGCGCGTCTTGTGGGCAGCGGCAAGTATCAACTCGGGATTTCCAGTGGATCAGCCACCCTGATCGCGCGCACGAGGGACATCCCCGTGGTCTCCCTCGCGGTGATCAACCAGCACTCTCCGGTTGTGGTGTATGCGTTGGAAGAGAATAACATCCGGAAACCGGAGGATCTGTTTGGCAAACGGGTCGGTGTCAATATCGGGGGCACCAAGCACCGGGAATTTCAGGCATTTCTCAAGAAGGCGGGTATCGACGAGGAACGCGTGCGGGTGATGGGAATGACGGAATCCAGTCCGGCGCCCCTCCTTGCCGGCAAGGTGGACGCCATGCTGGGCTATACCGAAGACCAGCCGGTAACGGTCGAACTCCGCGGTCGAGCGGTAACCCGTATTTCATTTGCCCAATACGGCATCGACCTCTACAGCACCAACATCATTGTCAACGCCGACTATTTGAAAAAGAACCCGGACATCGTGCGAAAATTCGTCCACGCCAGTATGAAGGGCTGGCGCTACGCCGTCGACAACCCGGAAGATGCGGTGGCGGCATATATGGCCGAACGCCCGGAGAGCGACGCCAGATTCAACCGGGCGAATTTCGAAAAGCTCATCCCCATCCTGATGAGCCCGGACGTGGAACGCCTGGGGCTTGGCGCACAGACCGCGGAACGGTGGTCGCACACCCAGGATGTTCTCTTCGATCTGGGGCTGATCGACCGCAAGATCGACGTTTCCCGGCTTTTCGTTTCCGATCTGCTTCCCCCGGCTCCCTGATCGCGCCGATGCGGTCTCCATGCGGAACCCCGGCTCCTTTCATGCCAGGCCGCCTGAGATGACGCATCAGCCCGCCATCAGGGTTCTCAGATGCGCGACCATCTCGACGAAACGCGACTGTGAAAGCAATTCGACGTTTCTCGGTCTTGGAAAATCCACCACCACGTCTCCCACGAGCCCGCCGGGGCGGGGCGACATCACCACCACCCGATCCGAAAGCAGAACGGCCTCCGGAATGCTGTGGGTAATAAACAGCACGGCCGGCCTTGAGACCTGCCAGATTCGCAGCAACTCCAACTGCATGCGCTCTCGCGTCATTTCGTCCAGCGCGCCGAACGGTTCATCCATCAGCAAGACGGCGGGACGGTACGTCAGCGCCCTGGCGATGGACACTCGTGACTGCATACCACCCGAAAGCTGTCTCGGATAGGACTGCTCGAACCCCTCCAGTCCTACCGTCCTGACCATTTCACGTGCCCTGGCCGCCACGTCGGAATCGTTGAATACCTCTCCGGGCAGCCTGACGTTCTCTTCCACCGTCCGCCAGCCGAGAAGCGCCGGACTCTGAAATACCACGCCGATTTCCCGCGCCTTCCTGGCTTCCCCGGGCAACTTTCCGTTCACCCGAACGGTCCCCGACGTGGGCACCTCCAGGTCCCCCACGATACGCATCAGGCTGGTCTTTCCGCAACCGGACGGCCCGACGACGCACACGAAAACGCCCTGAGGAACCTGAAGATTCACATCTCTCAACGCCTCCACCCGCCCGGTGTCGCTCTCGAACACCTTGCTCACGCCGCAGACATCAATGGCCGGACGCTTCATCGCGCACCCTGTCATGGCTGTCAGTACCCATGTATATAGTGGCCGCCCTCGGGAAACCAGATCAGATCCACCAGAAACGAACATCCAACAGCGAACACGTACCCCACAATCAATCCGTAGCAGACCGGTTTTACGCGCCGGTACAGTGAGATACCGCCAAAACGGAGGACCGTCAACTTGGCCAGCCAAACCAGGAATATATCCAGCACATAAAGCCGGACGTACCCGCTCGACATCAGCATAACCCCAAGGGGATGAAGCGGCCACCAGGAGAATCGGCTTTGCATCAACTGTATGGCGCCTGCGGCCAGGCCGCCAAGGAGCCATACGCCGATCTTTCCCGGATCGGTAACCTCGGGGTCCGTGTCCGCAACCGCTTTTGCGATACCCTCGTACATCCCTCTCGGCGCGCCCACCAGCGACCACGTGCGAAACGTGCTGCCGCCCTCCTCGTAACAGATGGAAACCGTGTAGACGACTGCCGCCAGCATGCCCGCGACGAGGCTGACAGCCACGACCCATCCCGTACGGCCAGGCCGCCCGGCCAGACGTTCCACGTGAGGAAGCGCCGCCGGCAGCCGCCAGCCGGCCAGCAGCCGCCAGTTCACCAGGCGCAACCCCACGAGCGTGGATTCGTTCATCCGGTTCGCGCCTACGGTCATATTCAGGATCGAGGTTGGAAAACTCGGAAACAGATAGGCAAACCCGCTCGCGGCCAGAAACTTCATCACCACCAGGATACTCGCCCAGAACAGCAACAGCCAGGAAAGGCCCACCGTGACGCTGTAACCCGTCCTGTTCAACCAGAAAACCATATAGACGACGCCGGCCAGAATGGCAAGCAAGGCGAGTCGGGGAGGGAGAATCGCGGTTTCCGGCTCTTCGCCGTCTCTCGGCCTTGCCACCTGCCGAAAGACCTTCTTCAGGTGGCCCCGTGCGGCCCAGAGCGTCCATATCACCAGGCCCATACTTACGCCGTGCGTAAACAGACCCAGAATGGTCGACGGTTTGGCCTCCTGCCCCACGAGGCCTATCGTAAATCCGACCCGGGACATCGCATACAATCCCAACTGTCCGGAAAGCCACAACGACCATATGCTGAACAGGATATTCAGGTCGCACAGAAACGTAAAGCCAAGGACGGTGGGTAACATCCGGTAGGAGAACGGCTGCAGATAACGCGACAATTCCGCTCCCCGGGGCCCTGTCGGACCATAATACGCGTCGAAGATGGCAAGGCGGGGAAACCCGGGACTCCAATATTCAATCAGATTCCACAGCAGGGGAATCGCTGATATCGCGAAGCCTGTCCAGAACAGCCACTGAAGCGCAAACGGAGGCCAACCTCGCTTGCGGTCGAAGCCTTCCGTCAGATCCAACGGCACCTGGGCCAGCGGATAGGTCAGCCGTTCGTGCCGCACCCACTGTTTCTGAAACACCGCCGTCAACCCCACCCCGATCGCGGTCATCGCGGCCCCGGCGGACATCGCCCAGAAAACAGGTCCCAACCATGCCCCCCAGGGCACCCCCGCGCCCTTCTCAACACCAAGGAAGAACCCTTCTGTAACTCCGGGAAAATCCGATGGAAACATCCACCATGGCAGATAGTCGAAAATCAACTCCCGCCACCTGTTCTCGGGGGAGGCGTAATACCTGGGGGCCGCCATAGCGCCTACCCATTGCGTGATCCAGTTGTATCCGGCAAACGAACCGCCCACCCAGAGCATGCTCAAAGCCATCCTCAGCTCCGCCGAAGTCATGGACAGCCACGGAACAAACCGCTTCAACAGGGCGTTAACCAGGAGCCATGCGACAAAGGGCAGCAACACGGCCAGAGGCAGATTCGCCATGGCCATATGCGCGGAGCGAGACCTGAACTCCAGAAACGTTGCGGCGACACACGCGAAAATCAGCATCGCGACCGAGAGCGCGATTGCGGTTCCACGCAATCCTTCCGCGGCGGAGACCGGGGCATCCTCGGACAGCGGGACGTGACTGCGGGATTCGGGCTGACTCATAGCATTCTGAAATGGATGCGATACGGACCGGGAATGCATCGGCGCTGCTGGAACGTCGTCCAAAATCCGGACAAAAAACAGAGGCCGCCCCTGCGGGATTCAGCCTCGGCTTTGCTGTATCCGCCAATATCCGTTCTACTCGGGATTGTACACCAGCGCGCGCTCTAGATACAGGAACTCCTCGTCCACACCCCCGGCCACGAGCACCCGCCCGTCGTTCAACAGGGTGGCGGTAGCGCCGCTTCTGATCCTGCCAGCGTCTCCGCCTACAAACTGAAACACCCGCGTATGAGGATCGTAGATCTCCGCATCGGCCGCCGCGCCGCCCACAATGAGTACCTTTCCGTCGCGCAGCCTGGTGGCCGAGTGTCCGAACCTTGGCGTTTGCATACTTCCCGTGTCTCGGAACGACGGGAGGTTGGGATCGAATATCTCCGTACTGCTCACGGGGCTGAACACGCCTGCCGCGAACTCGGCGCTGCCGCCGGCCAGGAACACACGTCCGTCGTCCAGCAACGTCGCCGTATGCCCGAATCTGACGACCTGCAGGCTGGCGCCGCCAGGCGCTGAGAACAGGTCGTTTTGTGGATCGAAGCGTTCGGCAAGTCCCCTGGCGCCGCCCGCGATGAACACATCTCCGCTGTTCAACAGCGTTGCGGTCTGTTGAATGCGCCTTGTACCCACGAAGAGGGTCTTTACGATTTCGTCTTCTTCAGGGTCGTAGACTTCCGCCATAAGGGTCAGGTCGCCCAGCAGCAGTACCCTGCCATCCCGCAATGCCGTGGCCGAACTCGGACGCTGGATTCTGCTGGCGGCGTTACTGCCAACAAAGGAACCGGAATCCGGATCGTACAGAACCAGCGTTTGCCTGCCTCCTCCGGCGATCAGCACCCTGCCGTTATTCAACAAGGCGGCCACGTGTCCGCTGCGCCCTTCGGGCAAACTGCCCGTTTGCCGAAACCGCCCCGAAACCGGATCGAATACCTCTGCACTCGTCAGCGGTTCTTCGACGCCGGCCGAGACCACGTGTATCCCTCCGGCGAGCATTACGGTGCCGTCGGACAATCGCGTGGCCGTGTGATCCCTCCGGGGTTCAACCATCGGGCCGACCGCGCCAAAAGACCTGGGCGTCACACTTCCCAGCGGTGACCCTGCTTCGTCCACCCCGCACGCGCACAGTGCCACTCCCGCGATGGCGGACCATAGGACGGGAAGCACCCGCCGTCCGCAGACCGCTGGTTGTGCAAAAATCTCGCGTGCACTGCTGTTGGTTTTCATATGTGCTGATCGCTTTCTATTCCACCGACCCGTAATGCGGCCCCCAGTCTGCCGCCACCTTCCGCCCGACGCGCTCCGCAGCGAGGCAGTCCACCCCATCCAGCGGCCTGATCCGCCGCGCCCATTCCACGTTCTGCACCAGTTCGGACTCGGAAAACACCCCCACAACCGCCGTACCGACCCCGGGAAGCCCCAGCGCGTAACGCAGCGCCGCTTCATGATCGTGGGGCCCGTGCGCGGCCAGGGCCGAAAGC
>LXNJ01002198.1_pt1 | contig 10840 bp, 10 predicted proteins | sample 809081 | NCBI WGS metagenome assembly LXNJ01 (sample SAMN04870510, study PRJNA318959) | sponge metagenome | biome: sponge; feature: marine sponge reef; material: water | host: Petrosia ficiformis | place: Greece: Milos, Mediterranean Sea | collected 2013-05-29 | depth 5-7 m
CGTCGAGGCCCGCTTGGTTTTCTGGGTCTTCGCGGTCTGGGGGAGTTGCAGCTTGTCGAAGAGGATCTCGCCGAGTTGCTTGGGGCTCTGGATGTCGAACGGGGTGCCCGCCAACTCGTGGATCCGTGCGGTCAACTCCTCCAGCCGGGCCAGGAGATCCTTGCTGAGCGTGCGCAAGGTCTCGCTGTCGAGGCAGATGCCGCGCGTCTCGATCCGGGCGAGCACCGGCAGGAGCGGCATCTCGATCTTCCGGAAGACGCCCGACAGCTTCTCGGCCTCAAGGAGGACGTCCAGCTTTTGGGTGAGGCGGTGCTGCCAGGCCGCCGCGATCGCGAGTCGTTCGTCGGGCGCGGCGCTGCCGAACAGCGTCGCCTGCGACGCTGCCGGCTCCGGTAGCGAAAGGCCGACGTAGTCGCGGAGCACGTCGCCGAAACCCTGGGCCCGCCGGGTCGTATTGAGGAGCCAGGCCGCGACCTGCGAGTCGTGCGCCACTTCGGGCAGGCCCCCTCCCTGCTCGAGCCACCAGCGCACGAAGGGCTGTACACCGTGACCGACGAGCGCCAAACCACCGGACAGCGCTGGCCCGAACGCCTCCACCAGGTCCGCTTCGCCGATACGGGAATCGACCGCCACCAGCAGCCCCTCCCCGGCCGAGGAAGCGAGCCCCAGGGCGGCAAGCGGCGCCGGATCCCGGCCGCGCGCCGGGCCGAAGGTCGCATGTACCGAGAGCCGTCCCGAGTCACGGGCGCCTTTCAGAAGGCCGACCACATCCCGCGGTCCGGCGGCCGTTCTTACCCGGGGGAGCCGCGCAGGCGCCGCCGGCGCCAGATCCCGCGCGTGCGTCCGGAGTTCGAGGTCCTCGAGCAGCTTCCGGGCGTCTTCCATTCGGGGACCCCGGTACCGGAGTCCGTCGAGGTCCTCTCCCGCCTCGGGAACGGGCACGTCCAGGCGAAGAACGGCGAGTTCCCGGGAAATCCGGGCCGAGGGCGCGTGTTCGTCAAGCAGCGCCGCCGTCCGTTTGCGGGCGATCTCCCCGGTGTGGGCGAGGATCTCCTCGACTCCGCCGAAGGAAGCGATGAGAGTCGCGGCGGTCTTGGGACCGATCCCGGGAACGCCAGGGATGTTGTCAACCGAGTCCCCGACGAGGCCGAGGTAGTCCGGCACGAACTCCGGCGGCACCTTCAGCTTCGCTTCCACGCCGGCGCGATCGATTCGCTTGGCGGTGTCCGCGGGCGGAACGACGCTGACCCGGTCGTCCACGAGCTGGAGCAGATCCTTGTCGCCGGAAACGACCAGCACCCGGTACCCTCTGCCGCTCCCGGCCCGCGCCAGGGTTCCGATCACATCGTCCGCCTCCACCCCGGCGATCTCGACCACTGTCACTCCCAGCACCCGCGAAAGATCCCGTGTGAACGGAACCTGCTGCGCCAGTTCGGGAGGCATCTCCGGCCGGTTCGCCTTGTATTCGGGATAGGCCTCGTGACGGAAGGTGGGGCCGGGCGCGTCGAAGGCCACCGCTGCCAGCTCGGGAGCCTCCTCGCGCAGGATCTTCCTCAGCGTCGCCACGTAGCCGTGGAGCGCACCGTTCGGCAGGCCGTCCGACCGGGTCAGCCGGGGCATCGCGAAGAACGAACGGAACAGCAGGTTGTTGCCGTCCACCAGCAGCAGCGTCGTTTCGGCCATCGACAAAGAAGGCCCGGATTCTACGGGCGGGCCGGATCCGCGCTGATCCTGGCGGCCGGCGTTGGGTGCGCCCCGTCCGCATGGGAAGAGCACCACCGACTCGCTCTCGACGGGTCGGGGACTTCCATCATTCGCCTCTCGGCCGACCTCCTTCCGGGCGCAGGGGAACGCGAAGCCACTCTCGTCCTCCGCGAGGAACTTTCCGCGACGGGGGTGACCATTGGCCGGACGCGCCTCAGGCGGCGCGGCCAGGTCGAAGCCGAGGTGACGTTCGCCTCCGTGACCGCGCTCTGCAAGGCGCCGCTCCTTCACCGCGATTGCAGCTACCGGCGGACCGAAGACGGCGGGTTCGACCTCTCGATGAACATCGAGCCGCTGCCGGCCCCTCGCCCGGGGCCCGGTGAAGACGTCGAGATTCGCGTGCGGACCGAAGGGAGGATCACGGCACACAACAGCGACGGCCCGTTGCAGCGGGGCAACGTGCTGTCCTGGGGGCGTCCGCTGGATCAATTCCTCGGCGAGGGAATGCTCTTGCAGGTGCGGACCGACGGGACGAGCGTCTTCGCGGCCACCACGCGCATCGTGCTCCGCAGCGCGCTCATCGCGCTCGGGATCGTGGGAATCGGCCTGACGCTGCTGCTTCTCGAAGGACGCCGGCGCCTGAAGCGGAAGCGAGGGTCCCCCGCGCCGTCCTGAGTTTCCACGGCGGGCCTGCGCAGGCCGGGCCTCCTCAAAGGACGGCGAAGCCCTCACGCCGCGCGGCCTCCGCGAGGCGCGTGTCGCCGCAAACGAAGTCCAGGAGCCCCGGATCCTCCTCGGCGGCCATGAGTGCGGCGGCCAACTGCAAAGCGTCGGAGGCGCGGAGCGCGTGAACGCCGAGCAGACGGACCGCCCGGCGGCGAAGATGCCCGGAGGGTTCGACCTCGCGCCAGCCTCCGACGAGGTTTTCGAGTTGCCCGAAAGACCGCAAGAACTGCACGGCATTCAGCTGGTGCTCCCGTTCGAGGCGTCGCAGCGCCGAGGCGCATTCGACGGAACTGCCCCACCAGGTAGCGATCTCCGGGTCGGCGTCCAGCAGAGCGCGACGCTCCGGGGTTGCCGCCTCCGCGACCAACAGCGAGACCAGGGCGGAGCTGTCCCAGTACCTCACGAGCCCTCTTCCCGGTCCGTGGTCACCGCGTCACTCGCCCGCACACCTTCGGGCAACCGCGGTAGTCGAGCCTTCAGAAGCGCTTCGAGATCCAGCTTCTCCCGCGGAGGGCTCAGAACTCCCTCGGCCTCGAGCCGTGCGATCCGGGGGTCCTCCGACGCGAGGCAGGGCTCGAGGCGGGCTACGGGCCGGCCGCGATCCGTGATGAGGACGGTCTCGCCCTGCCGGACGTGTCTCAGGAGGCTACTGAAGCCGTTTCTGGCTTCGGTAATACTGGCGTGCTGCATCACGCCATTCTAGCGTGATCGCGCCCGCGGTTCGACCCGCTCAGCCAGTCAAGGTCGCGAAGAACTCGGCCGCCACGTCCGCCGGCTGTTCACCGTCCACGTCCACGCGGCGGTTGAGCGCGCGCATGGTCTCGGTGCTGATCGCGCCGCCGAGGCGCTCGGCCAGGTCCGCCACTGCGGGGTGGGCGTCCGGCCGGTAGAGGAGCGCTGACTCGTACGGGGGAAACCAGCCAAGGTCATCCTCAAGGACGAGCAAATCCAGCTTGGCGAGCCGGCCGTCGGTGGAGTTCCCGACCGCCACGTCCGCCTGGCCGGCCTCCATCACCTGGAAGACCATGTCCACCTCCACCTCGATCGATTCCGGCATGGCGGCGAAGCCGTAGTGCTCCATCATCCCGCGCAACCCGTCGGCCCGCTCGAAGAACGGGTACCCGGCGACAAAGAGGTAGTCCGAAATGCGGGCCAGATCGGAGATCGTGCGCACGCCCCTCTCTCTCGCGAAGTCCCGCGGGACGGCGAGGACATAGTCGTTCGCAAAGCCGATGGGAGGGCCGAGCCGGAGGTCGAAGCGCTCCCGGTAGAGCTCCTTGACCCGCCCGTAGATCTCCTCCGCGGTCTGTCCCGCCACGAACGTCTCGTGCATGATCGCGGAGTAGGAGGTTCCGGAGTACTCGATGTAGCAGTCGAGATCGCCGTTCACGATCGCGGTGTGCAGGACGAACGTCTGCATCTGGAACCGCTCGGTGACCTCCAGCCCCGACGCCCTGAGGAGTCGCGCCAGGAGTTCCCCGAGGATGATCTGTTCCGAATACGTCTTGGCCCCGAGCACCGCCGACGGCCCTCCGGGGCCGCACCCGGTCCCGACCACCCCGGGAGCGAGCAGACCGGCACTCGCCCCGAAGGTCCGCTGAAGGAAACGGCGACGCCGCATGGTCTGTTGCAGGGTGGGTCCGAGGGTTACGAAGACGGGGCACCACGCGAGGCCACGAGGCGCGATTCGAGCATCGCCAGCCCGCCATCCGCGATCAGCGCGAGGATCGCCGAGGGTATCGCGCCTGCAAAGAGAAGCCGGGAATCGAGCATCGCCAGCCCGCGGAAAATCAACGATCCCAGTCCGCCGGCGCCCACCGCCGCCGCGATCGTGACGAGCCCTACTCCGACGACCGTCGCGATCCGGATCCCCGAGAAGATGGACGGAAGCGCCAGGGGCACCTCAACGAGCGTGAGCCGCTGCCAGTCGGTCATCCCCATGCCGCTTGCGGCGTCCAGGATCGCCGGGTCCACCTGACGCACCCCGGTCACCGTGTTCCGGAGGATGGGCAGCAGCGCATAGAGAACGAGGGCGATGATGGCGGTCCGGCTGCCGATGCCGCCGATGAAGGGCAGCGGAATGAGGAGCCCGAAGAGCGCGAGTGACGGCACCGTCTGGATGACCCCCGCGAAGCCGAGCACCGGGCGGCCAAGAGCGGGAATCCGGGTGATCGCGAGCCCGAGGGGCACCGCGATCAATACCCCGGCCCCCGTGGAGATCACGACCAGGACTACGTGTTCAAGAGTGAGACTGAGGATTTCGGTCCACCGGCCGGCGAGGAACTCGAGAAAACTCATGCGCCGTTACCGAGCACAGCCCCCTCGATGAAGCTGCGCACCAGATCGTCGGCGGGCGCGCGGCGGATGTCTGCCGGCGTACCCACCTGGCGAATCCCGCCGTCGGCCACCACCGCGATCCGATCGGCCAGCCGAAACGCCTCCGTGACGTCGTGGGTAACGAACAGCACCGTCTTTCCGAGTTCCCGGGAGAGAGATCGAAACTCCTCCTGAAGGCTCCGCCTGCCGATGGGGTCCACCGCGCCGAAGGGTTCGTCCATCAGCAGCGCCTGTGGATCGGCCGCCAGTGCCCGAGCGACCCCGACGCGCTGGCGCTGTCCCCCCGAGAGCTGGTCCGGACGGCGGCCGCCGTGCTCCCGGGGATCGAGCCCGACGAGCCGCAGCATCTCCGCGGCCCGATCGCGGCGGCGCTCCGGGTCCCAGCCGAGCAGCCGGGGCACGAGGGAGACGTTTTCGCCCACGCTGAGGTGGGGCAGCAGCCCCACTCCCTGGATCGCGTAACCGATTCCCCGCCGAAGTTCGACCGGATCCCAGTCTGTTACCGCGCGGCCGCCGACGTACACCTCGCCAGCATCGGCGTCCACCAACCGGTTTACGAGACGCAGGAGGGTCGTCTTCCCGCAACCGCTCCGGCCGAGCAGAACCAGCACCTCGCCGGGCGATACGTCGAGCGACACCCGGTCCAGCACCAGCTTGTCGCCGAAGCTCTTGACGACCCCGCGAAACGAGATCGCGACACCCTTCACGGGGCGGACCGAATCGCAGATCCGGGGTTGCCGACGCCCTGACCCTCGACGAGCACGGCGTCGGCCATCCCGGCGAAAAGACCGGAATCGAGCACTCCCGGAATCTTCCGGATCTCTCCGTGCAGCGCCGCTGGATCGGCGATTTCACCGAAGGAGGCGTTGACGAGCCAGTTCCCGTTGTCGGTCACGAAAGGCTCGCTACCGGGTTCCCTCCGGATCCGGGCCTCGGCCCCCAATTGTTGCAGAACTCGCTGCACCTGCGGCGCCGCAAACGGGATCGCTTCCACCGGGACGGAGCGCCGGGCGCCCAACCGGTCGGAGAGCTTCTCGGGGCCCACCAGTACGACGAATCGCGAGGCCGCCGCGGCAACCACCCGCTCCCGAACCAGCGCCCCGCCGTGCCCCTTGATGAGGTTGTGGTCCGGGTCCACTTCGTCGGCGCCGTCCACTGCGAGATCCACGGAGCCGACCTCGTCAAATCCCACCAGCGGTATTCCGAACGAGCGCGCCAACCGGTCGGTAGCGAGCGAGGTGGGAACTCCCCGGATCCTGAGTCCGGCCCGCACCCGGTCTCCCAGTTCCCGGACGAATCCGGCCGCCGCCCGGCCGGTCCCGAGCCCGATCACCATCCCGGTTTCCGCCCACGAAGCGGCCCGGACGGCGATCTCCCAGTTACTCAAGGCAGCTTGCGGGAGGTTACCAACGCCGGGAGCGTGTCCCGGTAATCTCCAACGACCCGTGGAGAAAGACCGGAACGATCCTGTCGCCCGGCTGTTGCCCTCGCCCCGCCGGCTGGAACGTCTCCCGGGAACCTTTCGCCTCGACGCCGACTGCCGCATCGTCCTCGATACGCGGTCGCCGACGGAGGAAAGGGCGGCGATGTTCCTGGCCGATCGACTCGACGAGCGCACCGCGGTGGGCGCCGCCATCGCCACTGCTCCGCCCGCCTCCTCCGGAAACCTGATCCTGTCCGAAACCGGTTCGGACCCGGAAGGCTTCGAACTTCGGGTGGACGCGGACAACGTGCTGCTGCGGGGAGACCCGGCCGGACTCCGCTACGGAGCGGAAGCGCTGGCGCAACTCACCAGCCCGGACGGAGCGATCCCGGGCATACGGTTTCGGGACGTCCCCGCCCTCCGGCGCCGCGGTTTCCTGCTCGACATCTCCCGGGGGAAGGTGCCGAAGGTGGACACCTTGCGCCGGATCATCGAGTTGCTCGCGCGGCTCCGCTACAACGAGTTCCTGCTCTACACCGAGCACACCTTCCACTTCGACCGGCATCCAGAGATCGGCGCGGAATCCGGAGGCTATTCGGCTCGGGAGATTCGGGAAATCGATGCCCACGCGCGGCGGCACGGGGTGGAACTCGTCCCCTGCCTGCAGACGTTCGGTCATTTCCGGAGAATCCTGGAAAAGGCTCCCTACCGGGATCTCGCGGAGTCGGACCGGCTCTGGTCGATCTCCCCCGAAGCTTCGGGAACCTACCCGCTGCTCCGGGACATGCTGGAGGAGTACCTCCCCAACTTCGCCTCGGGGTGGGCCCACCTCAACTGCGACGAACCGGTGGACCTCGGGAAAGGGCTTTCCCGGGAGCGCGCTGCCCGCGAGGGTCCCGCGGCTGTCTTCGCGGGACACGTGAACCGGGTCGCCGGCATGGTGCGGGCACTCGGCAAACGCCCGATGATCTGGGCGGACGTCCTCGCCGACCATCCCGAGGCCCTGGACCTCCTCGATCCGGACATCACCCTGGCCGACTGGTGGTACGAACCGGATCACGACTTCGACCGGGTGCGGCGCTTTGCCGAGGCAGGAAGAGATTTCCTGACCGTGGCCGGCACCTCGTCGTGGAGCAGCCTGTTCCCGCGGCTCGACACCGCGCTGGCCAACATCCGGGGGCACGCCCGGGCCGCGAAACGTTTCGGAGCTTCGGGGCTCATCGTGACCGACTGGGGAGACGGCGGGCACTTCAACCTCTTCGGCGGCTCGCTCTACCCGATCGCGGCGGGCGCGCAGGCCGCCTGGGGCGACGAGGATCGGCCCGAGGCGGAACTGGCGGCCGCGTTCTCCGAACATGTCGCCCGGGACGCATCCGGTTTTTCGGGAGATTTCTGCGCCCGCCTCGGACGGCTGCACGACACCGGGTTCGGACACTTCAACCATTCACCGCTGAAAACGGTCTTCTTCGAAACGCGGCTCAGGAGCAGCGCCCGGACCCCTGCCCGGAAGGCCCTGGAAGCCACCCTGGAGGAACTGCGCCGCCTGGCCGCGGAGACCGAAGCTCACGGCCTCCCTCCCGGCCCGACGGGCGGGGAGTGGCGCTTCGCGCTGGACGCCTCGCTGCTTGCGGCGGAGCGCGGCCTCGGCATCCTGCGCTGGCGTGAGGCCGGGGGGAGGAAAACGTCCGAGGACCGCCGGCTGGCGGAAGACCTCACGGTGCTCGCGGACCGGCAACTCGAACTCGCCCGGCGGTTCCGGAAGCTCTGGCTGCGAACGAACCGGCCGGAGGGGATCGGGACGGCGCGGAAGCTCTTCCAGGGCGCGGTAACGGCGCTACGGAGAGCAGTCCGCTCCCTCGGTTCCTGGTAGCCGGTGGGGAAACCCGCGTCAGCGCCGAGAGCGGTGGGGCCAGTCCTCCCGGTGGGGCCCGTCCTCCCGGTGGGGCCCGCCTGTAAACGGCCACTCAAAATGTCGGAAAGCGCCACCCAAATGTCCGTGAAGCGCGCTTTGATATGACATAAACACCGCATAATCCGGTGAGACGCTTCGCACCGCGGCGGCGCGGAGCCCGCCGCGCCTGGAGATGGACCGCAGGAACGGCGGTCCGGGAGGCGCCGTCGCCGCGCGCGCTGGAGGCGCGGAGGCGAGGACCGGCGCCGGGAGGCGGGGGATCAGGCCTCGGGCAGCGGGAGTTCGGCGGTGATCTCGGTGCGGAATCCGCTGCTCCCGAGAGAGTGGACCGCACGGGTCACCGTCCAGGAAGCGTTGGCCCCGTCGCGCCAGCCGGCCATGCGGAGCGGCGTTTCAGCGACGATCGAGGGGTCGCCGAGGACGGTGAGGGAGAGTTCGCCGGAACCTCGCTGGAGTCGGGCGAATGTGGCGGCGGCGGCGGCTTCGGCGGCGGCGCGGTCCGGGCAGGCTCGCGCGACCTCGAAGACGGGCTCGCCGTCGCCGGCAGCGACGGCGACCGTTTCCCCGGCATCGAGGTCGTGGTACTTGGCGACGGCGGACCGGTACTTGCTGCGCTCGCGGAAGGTGGCGCGGCCGCTGATGACGGCGTCGGGTCGGACGACGACGGCTGGGAGGGGAGTTCCGGCTCCCGCCGAGCGGGCAGCGCCGGCCACGGCGAACAGGAGATAGCCGCCGACGGCCTTCGCCACCGCGTCGTACTCCTCTCCGAGGCGGGTGAGCAGGGCGAGGTCGGATTCGCCTGCCTGGTCCAGGTGCCGGATGCGGACGGCGGAGAGTTCGGGAGCGACCTTCGGTTCGTAGCCGTGGGCGCCGGCAATCTCCGCCACGATCGCGCCGAGGGCGACATCGTCGGGCCAGGCGCGGGTGGTCGGCGCCTTGAAGCGGCTGTCGGCGGTGAAGTCGGCCGCCTGAGCGCGGAGAGCCAGGCGAGCGGGGGCCAACTCGAGGTCGAGTTCGGAATGGAGGTATTTCCCGAGGTAGCTGAGTCCGTCGTCCGCGGCGGCCGTGGGATCCCGGAGCGGGTCGTGGTAACCGAGCCAGAGTTCGAGTTCGCGCCCCGGGGGCGGGATCGCGAGGCGGGGGTCGCGATCGTCAAGGGTGAGTTCGAGGGAATCGGAAGCGCGGTCGGCGGAGACGGTGACGCGGAGCTCCAGCAGCCGGTCGGCGAGCGCGACTTCCTGGCCGCCCGTGCGGAGCCGGAACCGTGGGATGGCCACGGTCAGTCCCAGAGCTGGACGCCGCGAGTCTCCGCGGGCCGGAGGTCGGCGGGACGGGGTAACAGAACCAGGGTTCCGGCGGGAAGCAGGGGGCCGAGGGCGGCGAGTCCGGGATTCGCTTCGAGGATGGCCAGGGTGAACGATTCGGAGCCGTAGTAGCGCCAGGCGACGAGGTCCACGGTGTCTCCGGCAACGGTCCGGTACACGATCACGGTTGATCCTCGCCGTAGTGGGTCATCTTGATGGAGAACGAGCGCTTTCGTGGGGTTCCGTCGGAATGGAGCAGCTCCTGGGTTTCCGAGATGGAGGTGACGGCCCAGCGGCCATAGACGCGGCCGGCGCCGTCCACGAGGGCCTGGGGTTCGCCGCTCGCGGCGAGGTCGCGGAGGATCCGGATGGAGGAGTGGTCCCCCAGTTCGGGGAGGAGCGCCCCGTCAAGCGTGATGGAATCGGCGCCGGGGCCGAGGTACTGCTGCGAGGGGCGGCGCCCGAAGCGGTCTGCGGCGGTCCAGCGGAAATCAGTCTGGCGCTGCAGGCGCTGGTAGGCGGCGCTCGAGACGCCGAAGGAGAAGCGTCCCAGGGCGAGCACTTCGGCGGCGGGAGCGGGAGCGGGGACGGAGTCGCGGGGCGGCAGCCGGGTGAGCGTTTCGGACACGGGATCAGGCGGCGAGGTCGGTCTGGACGGCGGCCGCTTCGTTGGCGGCGCGGCGCATGATGGTGGCCAGTTGACGCTCGATCTCGTCCGCGATTCGGTGCGGATCGGCGCCCGATCCGTGGACATGGACAGCGATTGCGCCGGGGCTCACCACGATCTGCGGTGCACTCCGTCCGCCCTGCGCGAGCGGCGCCGCTGGCGAGGGAACGCGCGAAGGACTACCGGCGGCCACCGGCAGGTTCCGTCCGGCTGCCGCGCCGGCGAACGCCGTCTGCAGGGGCCGGCGAAGCGGGGTCGGCCCGGCGCGCCGCACGCCCTCGCCGAGCGTGTCCACGATGGCGGCGCCCGAACCGGTGAGGTTCGAAAGCGGCCCTCCGCGGGCGTCGGATTCGGGCAAGAGAGGCGCCAGCCAGGAGAACACCGATCCGACTCTCTCCACGAGGGCAGCTCCGGCGGCGCGGATCCCCTCTCCCAGGGAGCCGATCAGCGCCTTGCCGATCTCGACCAGCGAAAAACTCTGAAGCCATTCGACGGCGGCCCCGAGGCTCGCCTTCACGGCGTCCCAGGCGCCCGTGAAACCCGCTTTCAACCCCTGCCACAGACCACCGAAGATCCGGCCGAAGAACGCGGCTGCCGCGGCGACCTTCGCGGAGAGCCAATCGAACGCCGCGCGGGCTCCGGTCGCCAGACCGTCCCAGCCCTTTCGAAGCAGGCCGAACACCGCGCCGAAGATCCGGCCGTAGAACCGGGCCACGGTTGCGACCTTCGCGGAGACCCAATCGAACGCCGCGCGGGCTCCGGTCACC
>LXNJ01002199.1_pt1 | contig 10839 bp, 12 predicted proteins | sample 809081 | NCBI WGS metagenome assembly LXNJ01 (sample SAMN04870510, study PRJNA318959) | sponge metagenome | biome: sponge; feature: marine sponge reef; material: water | host: Petrosia ficiformis | place: Greece: Milos, Mediterranean Sea | collected 2013-05-29 | depth 5-7 m
CCGGCCGGTGTACGAAGACGTCGTCGCCGGCGGCCGGCTCCGGGGCGCGCGCCCGCTCGTACACAGCCGCATCGACCGGGCGGTCCTGCAGCCACTCGGTACTTAGCCGGCTGTTGACCAGAAACCGGGTACCCTCGTCGAGCAGGGGGAAGCCGGGATTGGTGTGGTACACCAGCATCAACGGCGAGCGCAACCCGCCGAGGTTCTCCACGCAGTCGTGGATGCTGATGCGGCGCTCGCCCAGTGTCGTGGTGATTTCGCGGCGCAGTTCGAGCGTTGTGCCAAGTGCCACCGCTTCGCGCATGGTGCCGGCGATGCGCAGGCGGTATTCGTCTCCCAGCCAGTCTCCTCCGGCGCTAACCTCGCGCGCTGGGATGGCGGACAGCCGCCCGTGCAGGCCCAACTCCTCGCCTTCCTCCTCAGGGTCGGTTTCGGGATGGCCGACGAAGGTCATGCCGCAACTGATCAGCAGGCCGCCGAAGAAACTGCGCATCCAGCCGTAACCGACGGACTCGAAAAATGCCGGGCCAACGTCCCCCGTGGCGCTGCGGAAACACAGCGACCGCCCCCGATAGGTTGCGGCAGCGATGTCGAGCGCCCGTCCGGGCAGCACAGAAAAGCTCAGTCCGGAGGCGTTGCTCACCTCGATCAATCCGGCGCCGCGCTCATTGCCCTCGGTCAACTCCGCACGGCGAACAGCCGCAAGCTGGCTCATGTCGCCGACCAACCGCAGTAGCTCCGCCTTCGTGTAGTCGCGTCCAAACAGATGCGCCATGCTCTCTCCTCTCGTGGAAGGGGTGGCGCCCGGTGCACGAGTTCGTTCACGTTTCAATTCCGGTTCTTTTGGAAAATGTACAGCGATTGTCGTGCGTACCCGGTGCACCTCGACCATTCGGTTTCTTGGTGATGTTTAAGCAACCTCGAACAGACAGCGCAGCCACTCGCTTGTGGTATCGCGGATGCCATCCACGTCAACTACGAACTCCTGCCCCCTGACGCCCGTGCGTACAGCTTTTCCATCGTTGCTGCGATATCCGGGGCGTCACCGAGATAATGCCGTTCGGCCAACTCCCTCACATCTTCGGGAATCCCGTGGCGTGCTTCCGCGATCGGGCCCGCGATGGCGGCCAACGTGTCCGAATCTCCACCCAGTGAGACCGCATTGCGAATTGCGTCTTCGAATGAGGTCGATTCCAGCGCACAGGTGATCGCCTCGGGAACTGTTCCCTGGCAGGTCACATCGAAGGAGTAGCCAGGCCGAATCTGGTCCACGGTGCGTGACAGGTCGTACCCGTATTCGGCGGAGACGGCGGCCTGGATCGCCGAGGGTCGCGTTTCCCGGAGGGCGAGCCAAATCGCGTGGACCGTTGCCCGCGCGCCCTTTATCCCTTCGGGGTGATCGTGAGTGACGGCAGTAATCTGGTCGGTGGCGGCCAGGGCCAACGTAAGATCATCTCGATGGATCAGAGCAGCCGGCGAGACCCGCATCGCCGCACCGTTGCCAAAGCTATCGTAGGGCTCGGGTGAGTCGGACCGAATCCAATTGCGAAACCAAAGCCCGTAGCCTGCCCTCGGGTATTGGCGGCACCAGGCCTGTAGCGTCGTCGCCGCTGATCGGCCGTTCATCAGGATATCGGCAACGGCGGCCGTGCATACGCTATCGTCCGTGAAGCGGCCGTGTTGATTGAAGAATTCGAAGTCCTTCGTCTTGATCTGTCTCCCGCGGCCCTCGTAGACCGAACCCGCGATGTCCCCGATGATCGCTCCCCACATGTGGGCTTCCTCCAGTCGTAGCGGTGCCGTTTCTTAAGTGAACCGTGGAGATGTGGGTGTTCCGAAAGCCACGGATACTTGCACAGGGTGCGGTCATCGTCCTCATCGATCCGAAGCGATAAAACCTCGTGAACCTGAAGCCAGCCGAAGAGCATATGAACATTCGGTGCGGATCTGACGTAACGCCATCTGTCGCTACCATCTACCTCGACTCGGCAAAACGTACCGAAGAAAAGGAAAAGGTCGCCCTGACCGGCACGATGATCGGCCAGCCGTTGGTTGCGCGTGTTGCCCCCGTTCCCGAGATCCAGACGGGTCGGCTCCCCCATTACGTCTATCGAGGCCTGCTCAACGTTCACTCACGTTACGGCCTGCACACTCGCGGAGTCGCCTCGTGAACCCCTACACCGGAGGTTTCGGCGATTTCATTGCCAACATTCCTGCTCCGATTTCTACCGACTCCAACGACGTCTGTCGGGTTGGAATGTCGCCGACTGGAGTTCCACACCGGTTCAAGACGCACTGATATCCTGAAGCTGTTTTTCAAGGACGGAAAGGTGGTTGTTGAGTGATCGACCAACTGCGACCCCGATACACATTCTACATTAGGTGTGTCATTGCTCCACATTTCCAGCCCCTGCCGAATCCATACCACAACGCAACGCAAGTATCCGCGCATCTTCACCCCGGTTTGGCGGCGCGAAACCAACCGAAGTAGAGAAAGAGATCGCCTGGCCCAACACCCTGGTTTTCCAGATGGCTCTGAGCTTTTTCCACCTGCCCGAACGCCGGCCGCCAACCGGGCAAGCGCTCAAGGGCATCGGCGTTCAGATCAGGATCCAGATGGCACCGGTCCCCTCCCTTTATTCGACGGTTGGACAGACTCTCCACGATTGGACCGAGAGACTCGCCACGCCATTGTACGTCCCTGAAGCGCGCCGGGCTTCTCTTGTACGGAATGGGTAGAGACAATGCGGTACCGTCCGGAAAAATGGGACTGGGTACCCGACCGTTCGCCGAGTCAAATCGCTTTCGACTGAATATGACCTTCATAGCTTCCCCCCCCTTACGACAGCGTGCGGCTTCCCGAAATTGCTGCAAAGTGAAGAGTCGGCAAAGTCAACAGTTCCATTCCTGTCGCGGTCCCCAACAAGGCTTGGAGCGCAATCCGGGGAACAGATCACACTTCGACAAGTGTTTCATCAATGTGAATGCTCACGAAGGGATTCAATCCGCTCCCCCCACCGGAGTGAGGGGAGATCCCGGTGCGAGGATTTGTGATCAAATCAAACTTCCGTGTTTCAATCCGCTCCCCCCACCGGAGTGAGGGGAGATTCGTGGGTCCAGGCGCCCTCGAGCTCGCATAGCAAGTTTCAATCCGCTCCCCCCACCGGAGTGAGGGGAGATTGCCTATCCCACGGTGCGGGAGCCGCCGCGGCCCAGGTTTCAATCCGCTCCCCCCACCGGAGTGAGGGGAGATCGAAGAAGACACCGGAGGGTCCGAAGCAGGCGATTGGGTTTCAATCCGCTCCCCCCACCGGAGTGAGGGGAGATTCCAAATCAGCACGCTATATGTGCATCAATGAACACGTTTCAATCCGCTCCCCCCACCGGAGTGAGGGGAGATTCAGGAGATTGATAATGACGACTCTCCTTGGAGAAGTTTCAATCCGCTCCCCCCACCGGAGTGAGGGGAGATTGATGAAGGTGCGGTCGACGGCGGCGTGGACTTTCTGGTTTCAATCCGCTCCCCCCACCGGAGTGAGGGGAGATGGACTTTACCTCGCAAAATACCTCACGGAGGACAAGTTTCAATCCGCTCCCCCCACCGGAGTGAGGGGAGATTCGCGAGCGTAATTTGAGTCAAGTATTTCGTCTATGTTTCAATCCGCTCCCCCCACCGGAGTGAGGGGAGATTTAGCTTCCCACGGTGGAATCGACCACATTGTTTTACCGTTTCAATCCGCTCCCCCCACCGGAGTGAGGGGAGATTCGTCGGCCACGACCTCACACAGACCCAACGCGATGTTTCAATCCGCTCCCCCCACCGGAGTGAGGGGAGATCGATTGCGGCGAGTTCGAGATTGAGGTGTATGTAGTTTCAATCCGCTCCCCCCACCGGAGTGAGGGGAGATCAGCCATCGACCACGAAGTCAAAGACACCAACGACGGACGCGTTTCAATCCGCTCCCCCCACCGGAGTGAGGGGAGATATGAAATGCAACGCGACCTCGATACTCTCTACCCGGGGTTTCAATCCGCTCCCCCCACCGGAGTGAGGGGAGATCCATGAACTGCACATGAACTGCACCTTATAACATGTGGTTTCAATCCGCTCCCCCCACCGGAGTGAGGGGAGATGAGCTGCATTGCGTCGCAGCAGCCGGCTGTGAGAATATGTTTCAATCCGCTCCCCCCACCGGAGTGAGGGGAGATTGCCAGGCGCACACACGCCCACCTGCATATCGAGCAGGTTTCAATCCGCTCCCCCCACCGGAGTGAGGGGAGATCATTTTTGGGATAAGTCATTATAATTAGTGGACTTGTTTCAATCCGCTCCCCCCACCGGAGTGAGGGGAGATGTCTCAACGACAGGGGGGATGCTCTCTTTATGCGCGTTTCAATCCGCTCCCCCCACCGGAGTGAGGGGAGATCTATGTTGCTGAGAGTCACTCCCATTCCGGTTGTGTTTCAATCCGCTCCCCCCACCGGAGTGAGGGGAGATGCTGGAAAAACCGCAACTTCGACAGCGACACCGAGTTTCAATCCGCTCCCCCCACCGGAGTGAGGGGAGATCCGCGAACGAAGAAACTTCACGGCCACAAACCGTAGGTTTCAATCCGCTCCCCCCACCGGAGTGAGGGGAGATCTTGACTTCCACCGTCAAGGGTGCGCTCAATGTTTCAATCCGCTCCCCCCACCGGAGTGAGGGGAGATACCGCATGCGCTCCCAGTGGGGCACCAGCGTATCGCGAGTTTCAATCCGCTCCCCCCACCGGAGTGAGGGGAGATCCGTCGACCAATCCGTCTTCGCCGGCACATAGGAGAGTTTCAATCCGCTCCCCCCACCGGAGTGAGGGGAGATCCAACAATTATACCATCCAAAGCACCAGTACCGACGTTTCAATCCGCTCCAGGCTGAAGTTTGCCTTTGTTCTGCCCGTCTTGTTTCTCATCCAAAGCACCAGTACCGACGTTTCAATCCGCTCCCCCCACCGGAGTGAGGGGAGATATCGTCGATCCTCCTATGCACAATAGTTTATATTGTTTTAGTTTCAATCCGCTCCCCCCACCGGAGTGAGGGGAGATCCGCCGCCGGGGCTATTATAACCGGCCTACTCAGCAAAGTTTCAATCCGCTCCCCCCACCGGAGTGAGGGGAGATCGCTACGCGATCCTCGTCGGGTCTCATTCTTCAAAGTTTCAATCCGCTCCCCCCACCGGAGTGAGGGGAGATTCAAGCCTACGACAGGGTGATACCGGCCAAATGTCTGTTTCAATCCGCTCCCCCCACCGGAGTGAGGGGAGATCCGCGACCTGGCACACTACCAGATCGACGCAAACGGTTTCAATCCGCTCCCCCCACCGGAGTGAGGGGAGATCCACAAACCGTCGAAGAACGCCTCGATCAACTCAAGTTTCAATCCGCTCCCCCCACCGGAGTGAGGGGAGATAATCGGCCTCTACCTCGCAAAATACCTTACCGAGGATAAGTTTCAATCCGCTCCCCCCACCGGAGTGAGGGGAGATGTCGACTTCATCCTCGATGGCGTCGACGAGACCAAGTTTCAATCCGCTCCCCCCACCGGAGTGAGGGGAGATCCTCCCTCGGGTCCTCCCGAGGTAAAAGTGTGGGAAAGTTTCAATCCGCTCCCCCCACCGGAGTGAGGGGAGATCCCTCGGGTCATCCCGAGGTAAAAGCGTCGGCAAGTTTCAATCCGCTCCCCCCACCGGAGTGAGGGGAGATTTCGACCACTTCGACCACGAAGTCGGTTCCAGCAGTGTTTCAATCCGCTCCCCCCACCGGAGTGAGGGGAGATGCAAAGAAGTGGAAAGTCGCAGGCCGGTACAATTGTTTCAATCCGCTCCCCCCACCGGAGTGAGGGGAGATGGAATGCCTTTGGCCTTCTGGCCCTTGGAAGCCATAGGTTTCAATCCGCTCCCCCCACCGGAGTGAGGGGAGATGTGCGTTAACGAGCACGGATCCCGCACTGGACGAAGTTTCAATCCGCTCCCCCCACCGGAGTGAGGGGAGATAACGATGAAGTGCGAATGATCTACTTCCCTATGGGGGTTTCAATCCGCTCCCCCCACCGGAGTGAGGGGAGATATGGAGTTGATGATCCAGCTTGCGGATTCGAGTCCTGTTTCAATCCGCTCCCCCCACCGGAGTGAGGGGAGATTTGGCACATTCCCCCACGGTGCTGACACCCAGGGGAGTTTCAATCCGCTCCCCCCACCGGAGTGAGGGGAGATTGCGCGACGTCGTCTGTCTTGCGCTTCCAGCGATCAGTTTCAATCCGCTCCCCCCACCGGAGTGAGGGGAGATTGTGCGTCTCGGAATCCGTATAGCTCATATTTATTGTAGTTTCAATCCGCTCCCCCCACCGGAGTGAGGGGAGATATTGTGACAAAATGTCTCCCCCGCGCCCAGGACACACCAAGTTTCAATCCGCTCCCCCCACCGGAGTGAGGGGAGATCGAAGATAGAGCCGATAGCTGCGATGTATTCGATCGGTTTCAATCCGCTCCCCCCACCGGAGTGAGGGGAGATCAGGCAGGCGCACAGGCACAGCACGCGCCGACACAAGTTTCAATCCGCTCCCCCCACCGGAGTGAGGGGAGATCCCCGCGACACTCGCAACCCTGAAAGCTTCATGGCCGGTTTCAATCCGCTCCCCCCACCGGAGTGAGGGGAGATGCACAGATGCACCTTATCGCCGCCGGAATGACACGGGTTTCAATCCGCTCCCCCCACCGGAGTGAGGGGAGATTTCCGAAATTACGTCTACCACCTCAATGGTATTCCAGTTTCAATCCGCTCCCCCCACCGGAGTGAGGGGAGATAACACCAGAATGACCCTCAAGCTCGAAGCCGCAACAGTTTCAATCCGCTCCCCCCACCGGAGTGAGGGGAGATGCCTTCGTTACACCTTCGTTACACCCTCGTTACAGTTTCAATCCGCTCCCCCCACCGGAGTGAGGGGAGATGAAAACATGGAGAAAGCGGCGGCCGGATCGAGCAAGGTTTCAATCCGCTCCCCCCACCGGAGTGAGGGGAGATCAGATAGGGGCCTATGTGCCATCGGACGCGCGATGTAGTTTCAATCCGCTCCCCCCACCGGAGTGAGGGGAGATACATATTGGATACGGCACAAACCTCGCATACGGACTGTTTCAATCCGCTCCCCCCACCGGAGTGAGGGGAGATATGGCGTCGATGAGACTAAAACCTTCACCTCCGCGTTTCAATCCGCTCCCCCCACCGGAGTGAGGGGAGATCAAACATTTCTACGGAAATGATGCAACCCTCGTCACCGTTTCAATCCGCTCCCCCCACCGGAGTGAGGGGAGATCTGGTGGGTATACGAGTCCGACAAGGTCATCAAAGTTTCAATCCGCTCCCCCCACCGGAGTGAGGGGAGATAGGTTAGTGCTGCCGAAGGGCTGCTTTGGTGGTCCGGTGTTTCAATCCGCTCCCCCCACCGGAGTGAGGGGAGATCTGGCACTACGAAAATAGCAGCAAATGAATCTCACCAGGTTTCAATCCGCTCCCCCCACCGGAGTGAGGGGAGATTTTGCGTCGGGGTCGGTCGCCCTCGGGATTTACGTTGTTTCAATCCGCTCCCCCCACCGGAGTGAGGGGAGATGGTTTCGTCGGCGTCGAGGGAGTCAGCCATCCAGGGGTTTCAATCCGCTCCCCCCACCGGAGTGAGGGGAGATCTGCAGTCTCTGGTGATGGGTCGTTTGAGCTTCGATGTTTCAATCCGCTCCCCCCACCGGAGTGAGGGGAGATGTCGGACGTGACATTTTTCCAGATCGGTGTGTTGATGTTTCAATCCGCTCCCCCCACCGGAGTGAGGGGAGATGCTGGTTGCTACAACCAGCAGAATGACAACAGTTTGCATATATCGATGCGCGATTCTACTGATTGTACAACAAAAAAGCTGGTTTCATTCGCGGATGACCTCCATAACCCGTTGTTATGGATAGAGTTTTCCGCTCCGCGAAACCAGCGCCAGAACCCCGTTACTTTAGGTTCGCGCAACCTATAAAACCAGCGGACTCGATAGGTCCACGGGTTTACTGATACCGTGATGTTCTGTCTCCTTTCCGATATCTTCATCCAGGTGGTAGATTCGAAGAGAGTCATGCTCACAGTCAATTTCCTTCAAGAGACGATTGCGCAGTACCGCCCATTCCGTTTTTCCAACCTTACATTCAAACAACGACTTTTGGACCCGAACACCATAATCCTCACAGGCCCTCGCCACGCGGCGCAATCGTTTTTGCCCGGCCCGGTCAATCGTCGAGACGTCGTATGCGATCAATTTCAATCCGCGCTCCTACAATAGAACAGGTGAGATACTACTTCACTTTGGTATGTACGGGATATAGTCCGGAATATCGCCGCGGAGCTTTCGTGCCAGCAGCCTGGCTTGTATACTGAACACCTGCCCTAACCGGACATTTTCCTTGAACAGGCCGTGCTTTACTTCCGCCTGCTTGCGCCGTTGCCAGGCCTGAATCACTTCCCTCCTGCCACGGTCGGTAAATTCTACCGAACCGCCTTCCCGTTCGCGAAAATGCCCGGGCTCAATCTGTCGCCGATTGATCATAGTCAACGCCAGGCGCTCCGCCAGACACGGCCGGAATTCTTCCATCAGATCCAATGCGCACGCCGGTCTTCCAGCCCGCGTGGCGTGAAGCCACCCGACGAATGGGTCCAATCCGGCGGTCGTTAACGCAGCCAGACAATCGTGGCGCACCAGTGCATAAATGAAGGACAAAAGACAGTTAACCCGATCCCGGGGAGGACGCCGGGATCGGGTTACAAACCTGAAATCGTCCCGCTGTTGTTTGAGCATATACTGGAAGGCTGAGAAATATACCCTGGCGCCGAGACCCTCCATTCCCCTGATGGGGTCAATCGCTTCCCGAAGCCCACAATCATGGGGTACAGGTTCGGCATTTCCCAATTGCTGGATCAGCCGCGCCAACTCGCCGGCCGCTCCGGCCAATTCCTTGCGATCCGAATCGGTATCGGCCTCCCGGCCGGACCGCTGCAAGTTAGTACGTGAGTTCTGCAGTTTTCCAGCAACGAACTGCCGGGCAATCCGGGATGCTTCCTCAGGATTGTCCGCTGCCGCGTACTGTGCTCGACGCAATAGATAGCGGGTGTCTCCGCTGCCCAAAACCTGCGCCAACAGGAACCCGTTTTCCGTATGGAAGTGAACCGCTACCTGATGGCGCCAACATAAGGCCATTGCGGGAGGCGTGACCACAACCCTCCCGAAGGCACAGATGCTCTCCAGGTGGTGAATCGGCACGGTCAATCGGGTCTGTTTTTCGATCTCGACCCGAAGCGTCAGATGATCCCTGTGTACTACGGTGCCGGATGTAGTCAGATAGAGGGTGTTTTGGATGATGGACATGATGTGTGCCTAAACATCGCTCTTAGCGACGAGGTGAATTCAGCCGGTAGTGTCGAACACCTCCCGCGCAGCTCGTGCAAGCGTGGGCGGGGCACTGGTAATCTCCGGCAGACAATAGTCAAACAGCGAACACTCGGAACATTGAGGCTTATGGACGGCCCGCGGGACACTGTTCTCTCCGATCAGCCGGTGCACGGCCTCGACGGCGTCCTCGGTGAGTCGACGCAGGTCGCCGGTAAATTCAACCTCCCGTCTGCGCTTGCTCCTGGCATGGAATATGGCCCCACGGGAGACCTCCAACCCGAACATCTCCTCCAGGCACATGGCTTGCGCGCACAACTGAGCGTCGTCGTTGTCGAATTTGCGACGTTTGCCCTTTTTGTATTCAACTGGATAAACGCTTTCGACATTATCGGGCAAATATCGGGATTTTTTTTGCTTAGAAGGACTTTTGAGTTTGACTACAACAATGTCGCATTTTCCAGAAAGGCCCAGCCTTTGGGACCACACCGGTAAGGCCCGAAGTGCCTCTGTATCTGCCGTCTTCTCATACCCTGGCACATCGGCCTGTTCGTGAAATTGACTGCCGATCAGCGTGTGCTCGTTATCGGCAAAAGTGCCCTCGACATGGATCAATGCCGCTCGCCGGGGGCAATAGAGGTACTGGTTGATAGCGGAGAGCGCGATGATCCGCTCTCCGCTATCGAATGGATGGACCGGCTGGGTAGTCGGTTCACTCATGTTTCAATTCGCTTCCCCGCCGAAGAAAGAGGAGGCGTATACGTAAAACTCACTCATGACGCCTGTGTAGGCGAACGCCTCCTGGCAGATCAGCATTGTCCCACCCGCAGCTAACCTCATAATCGACAAAGGATTGAGGAAATTCCAAGCCGTCCTTCAGTTTTACTTCTATTCCCTCGAAGAGCTTGTGGGCATGGGCGCAACCGAGACGGGCTTCGCGTTTGTTTTGTTCGGCGTTGTTCTCATGTTGGGTGCCGACATGCTCAAAGTCGTAAATACCTCGCACTACCATTTCGCCGCGGGCAGCAGATCGATCATGCTCGAACATGTGATTGAGCGCATCGAACAGGACTTCGAGATCAGCGTTAGTAAACCCAGTGCGCTCGGCGAAAGCAGGCGAGATGTAAACCTTGGCAGCGTAGAGAGCGTAGGGCACAATGTGTTTGTTACCCATGGTGCGTTCCTTATCGGCGTCTTCTTCTTTGGTGACGGCACCACGAGTAATGGAGATTTCTAGTGGCGTGATAGGATGGTACGACTGGCCGAAGGTGAACTGTACCGGGCCGCGCACTTGGCCCCAAGCGGAGCCTTTCATGATGTCGTCGCCCACGGAAAGCACACCACCAAAGACGCGAATATCAAAGAACTCGCGACACAGCCATTTCATGGCC
>LXNJ01002200.1_pt1 | contig 10839 bp, 12 predicted proteins | sample 809081 | NCBI WGS metagenome assembly LXNJ01 (sample SAMN04870510, study PRJNA318959) | sponge metagenome | biome: sponge; feature: marine sponge reef; material: water | host: Petrosia ficiformis | place: Greece: Milos, Mediterranean Sea | collected 2013-05-29 | depth 5-7 m
CCGCAACCAAACAGGTGGCAATTATCGGTCGAGCCCGTTTGAGAGTTCAATCACTCCCCCCTTGAGGGGGAGTCGCAGAAGCCGAGCCGATCCCTGAGCCGCTGTCCTGAGCTTGTCGAAGGGTTGTCGAAGGGCCGGCGACGGCTGATGCGGTGGGGGGATTTCAACGCCTTAACGTATGCAAGCAGCATGACTAAACTTCAACGCATTTTGCGTTGAAGTCTTACTGTAAGAATCTAAATCTGCCACCCCGAGCTCACTGCAGATCTTACGTGCCGGAAGTTTTGGGATCTCGACATGCAGCGGCACCGTCTCAACCGCTCCCGAGGCAGGATTTATCCAAAGAGAGTGAGAGCGTCCTTCGCGCTTGAGACGACAACCGTGAAGACGTAAGTGCTCTGGTGTCCTGTCCCCGAAATATCTAACCATTCTCCCGCCGATTCATCCCGTCTCGCGGCGTTGCCTTCGCTCGCCGAACTTACGCAGGTCGCCTGCGCTCTGGCGCATTGCGAGCCGGGCGACTCGACGGCCGAATTCAGGCAACCTATTTCTGGGACAGAACACGGCAACGCGTGGCGTTTCATTCAACCACGACAATCTCACGTTCCGCCTCTGCAGGTACAGCGCGAAGTCCATCCTCTCGACGATCCTCCAGGATGAGCGATATCGCATCCCGCAGGCTTGCAAGGGCTTCATCCCTGGTCTTGCCCTGTCCATTGGCGCCCGGTATCTCAGGGCAATAGGCAATTATCCATTCGTCGTCGTGTTCGATCACTGCCGTGAATTCATTTCTCATTTTCAACTCTCCAGAACCCGTTGTCCGAGCGCCACCCCTCTATTTGCTCCAGAATTGGTTCGACGATGGTCTTGGTGGGCCATCTGGTACTCGCCCTTACAGTCCAGAGACACCTACCTTTTTATTGAATTATTCTGGATTCACGTGTCCGGTCTGTCGAGCAGTTTACCGAGTCGCTTTGCCAGCGCAGGGAACTCGCTGCCGAACAGGATGCAGCCTTTCCGAGTTACTGACTGCCCCGGTGCAATATCACCAAAAAGTGGCCTGCTATGCAGACAATGATGCCCGTCAGCGTTCTGCAAAGCCGAAGTCGCGCATTCATATCCCAACGCTACTGCCTTGGACCTGTCATGAGAAACGGCGCCCAGGATGGCCGGTCGATCTATGGCCGTGTTGCTTCTTCCCCAGAACCATGCTGACCTGTTGACCCATTCCTTTTCGTAGTCCATAAGGTCTGCATGATACGCGGTCCGAATTTCCATGGTTCTGTGAAGATCACCCATGCTTTCCGGCTTACCGTTCACCAGGATGCAGGATCGTTTGACTTCATCTTGATCCAGGAAATCAGATGACTTTGCCTGGAGACATCCGCCATCAGAAACGACGTCATAAAATCTCGCGGATGACTGATTCGTGAGGGTCAGCGTCAATTCTACACTATCCTCGAGTCCGGACAACGCTGCTCTGAGAACAAGACCCGTTATGAAGTTGTGTCGAATGACCCTCCCCGAGGGATCCTTTTGGCGGTATGCCAACTGCTCTTTGATGTACTCAGGCGTTGTTTGCCATTCGTATGCCCATGCATTGTCTCCCGTCCTGGTCCATTGAGGGCAGATCTTCTGCCACATCATCGTCACGCCATTCATCGACGTGATGACTTCCGGAAACTGGATGGACCACTTCAGATCCCAGTCCAGGTGATGAATATCAACGAATCGCGTTTGGGCAGGCTGCACCAGTATCACTTTTCTTTTCCCCTCTGCATGAACAGCAACACAGAAATGTGAGTCAGGTGTAGTTATCGCTTATTCAGGCTTGCACTATTTGAACAGACTTGTACGTCAGTTCCCAGTGTTTCTCGCCCGGCCATTCCCGGTATTGGACGTCCGTTCCGAAGCCACTTAACGTGGCAGCGAGTTCCTGTTCGGTCGGGAAATTTTTTACGATGTCGTACTCCTGTCCATCCGAGAGAACCCGCCGCTCGATGGTATCGCCTTTGGAATCCTCGTGTCGTTGTGTGGCCATACCGTCAACTCTGGGAATATCATATTCGAGCTGGTCCGAATACAGCACCAGCGCTCCGGGAATCAGCCTTCGGTGAAGCGATTGCAGGAACTGCCGCACGCGGGTTCTTGGAACGTGCGACCACCACCAGACAGCGAACGCCGCGGTGAATGTACCGACCTTGGGGTCCAGGGAATACGCGTCAGCCAGACGGAATTTCACATGCGGTAGATGTTCACATCTCGAGCGCGCACGCGAGATCATCTCCGGGTTGACGTCAACGCCAACAACCGACGTCGCGGTTTCCGCCAGGGCTTCCGTCCAGTATCCCGTCCCGCACGCAATCTCAAGGACATCATGGCCCTTGAACAGTTGCTGGTATCTCTTCTTTTTCGCAACACGGAATGGGTGCGCGTCGGGCGTCAGATATCCCGCGCTACGATCGTATTCCGGAGCGCGCGCAGCATAGTATCTGGCCGTTTCTTCGGATACCGCATCGCTGGAATGAGGCGTCATTTCGATAGTCCCTTCAAAATTTTCCGATGCTGCGGCAATTTCACGAGGGGTTTCTTCGAGCCTTCCCAAGGAACTCAGACCATGCCTACTCTCTTGAACAGGAACAGCGCCTCGACCGTAAAGGCCGCCCGGTGTTCCTCTCCATGATTGGTGATCCAACCCCCGTCATCGTGCTGATAGCCCTTTACCTTTTCCAGCGATAAATCGAAAAGGTCTGCCGCGATTTCACCGGCAAGGTGGCTGGCATAGGCGATCGAGATCGTGTCTCCCGGGTCCGCCTTGTCCGCCGCTACCGCTTCGTAGAGAATCTTCCTGCAGCCTCTGATAATTGCTCCATCGGCTTCGTCGCCGGTTCCAATCAGACTCAACAGCGGCATTGCCATCCAATGTGTGTGCTGGTAGACCGGAAATTTCTCGCCATCCCATGCCTGCCGGATAAACGCCACTGCTTTCGAAAAATCCACATGTCGTTCCAGGCCCGACTCTTTCAGTTTGCAGCACAGTGCCGAAGTGAGCCACACCTGATTCTCGTGCCGCCCGGGCAACATCCAGAAAGGCGGGTTGAAGTTGACGATCTCATCCGGTTCGTCCCAACTCCCGTCTTCGCGCTGGGATCTTCGGAGGAACTCCAGGGTGTTCCGCAGAACCGGACTGTTCCGATCTCCTATCCAATTCAACCATTGCACCGCCACCCACGTTGCGCTGATGATTGACACGTCACCCAGGAAGTCCTTGTCGGTTCGCGTCCAGCCGCCATCGTCTCTCTGGCAGGTCTGCAGGGAGTCGATCACGTCTTCCCGGCCGCAACTGCCGCTTGCAAAAAGGGCGAGGCTCGAAAGAACGGGATCATTCGTGGCAAGAACGAAAGCGGTTGCCTTGTCCGGATTTACGGCGCCCATGTCTTCTCTTCAACCTCATCGTAAGTACTTCCTGGCTTCGCTATGCTCAACCGCAACCAAACAGGTGGCAATTATAGGGCGAACCGTTTGAAGGTTCAATCACTCCCCCCTTGAGGGGGAGTCGCAGAAGCCGAGTCCGTCCCCTGAGCCGCTGTCCTGAGCTTGTCGAAGGGCCGGCGACGGTGGTGGGGGGACTTCAGCGCCTTACCGTATGCAAGCAGCATGATTAAATACGCACACATCTTGCGTAGAAGTCTTACTGTAAGAAACTAAAGGAATCCCGCCCAATAATATACTATATTAAGTATATCATATATTATAATTAACATATCAAATACACGAATCAATAAACTGATCTACTCATGAATTGCCACGGTTCGCCGTCTTATTCGCAGTTCTGTCTCTCAAAATTTCGAACTACCATACCCACGCACTCCGAAAAACCCTGCTTGACGTAGAAATCGGCCACGTCCCGGTCGCACACAAGGTCGATCATGTAGAGATGCCCAACCTGTTCGAGCATTCGCCTGACAAGCTCGGCGGCGATGCCCATCCCCTGGTAGTCGGGAAGTACGCTGAGGTGGGGAATATATGCGCAGGACACGCCGTCCGAGACGGCGGAAATCCAGCCGACGACCGCACCTTGCGTGGAAACAGCCAGAACGATGTAGTCGCTGCCCTGAAGAATCCTGAGATGCGCATCCGGAGAGGGTGGATTGGGCCAACCCATGAAGTGACCCTTGAGATTGTCGGGCCGGATTCCCTCAAGGGTACTCTGATAATTGATTGACATCGCGTCACGTGCGTGAGTGTGGATTTTTCGCTCGGAATATGGTTTGACGCCTTCACCGGGCCGGAGTATTTGCTTCCTGTCGTATGATCAGGCAACAGTGGGGGCGGGTTTCCCGGCGACGGCTACAAGCCGATCGGACTCCCTGCCGTATTCCTCCCCCACGAAACTTCCGCAGAGTTTCACGTCCCGAAAGCCGGCGGCAAGTAATCTGTCCTTCAACTCCTGGCCGGAATAGACGGTGTGGTGAAACTTGAAGGTGCGGACCTCCGCCCCCTTGATGATGATCCATTCATTCCTGATGCGGGACCATTCGTCGAAAATTTCGTGGCGCTGAATTAGCAGCGTACCGTCTTCGAGCTTCTCGGAGACCGTCGGCTGGAAGATCCGCGCCAGCTTCTCCTTGCCCATGAGCTCCATCACGAGACGTCCGCCGGGCTTCAGGCTGGCAATGACCTTTCGCAGCACCCCGACGTCCTCGTCTTTGGCATCGAAGTACCCAAAGGAAGTGTTGAGGTTGAGGACAAGGTCGAAGGCCTCCGGCCGCTCAAATTCACGCATGTCACTCTCTACCCATTCGACGTCCAGATTCCTTTGCGCCGCCCTCTGCCGACCGTCGCCCAGCAGAAACGGGCTCCTGTCCACCGCCGTGACGCGAAACCCGCGCTGCGCCAGGGGAATCGCAAAACGGCCCGGGCCGCAACACAGGTCGAGGACCGACCCTGAATCCATCCCGACCAGAACGAGGATGTTTTCAAGGTGCTCCCCGGCGGCCTCAAACCTTGCCTCCGAGAAAAGAAACGGATAGATCGCGGTCCAGAAGGACTCGTCTTCAAACCACTCCAATTGACTCACCTCGTGTTCTCCTCTCCGCCCTATATACGACATTAATCTCGGAGGGGGAGTTGTCTCACTCTATATTGGCACGTCGTGTGCCCTGGCGTGCCACGCGCAAACCACCTTTCTCCAATGCGCGCACGGCATCCAGATGGTTAATACCCGGTAGTTTCGGCATCCTATACCGTCAACTCAATCTCTCGTACTTCTACGTTATCCAATAGATCGTCAACGACTTCAAGATACTCGCGAATTGCCGTCTCGATGTTTGCAATTGCTTCATCTTCGGTGGCTCCTTGCGACCAACAACCTGGCAAGCCAGGTACCGAGGCACTATAGCCTTCTTCGGATCTCTGAAGTGCAATCTTATACCTCATGAATCCTCCTTGCGGTTTACCCCAATTCGAAAAAACACCAACTCGGCGACGCGACGAAAACCCTTGAAACGGGGCGTAACGGTCGTCAAAAAGGACATTTTTTCAGTTCACGTCCAGTGACCTGGTGTATCCTGGTAATCAGAAGTTAAATCACCTTTATCTACTTGCATATATGCGGTTTTACTTTCACGAAGAATTACGAATCAAGGTTAACAATTCGCCTGTTTGATTGCAAACCGGGCGCTATAGAGAAACGCAATTTTCTCAAGACATCAGAACTCTTTAAACAACCTCCTACGGGTTCTCCATCGGCCACCGGTTCATTGCGGGCGCCTACGCGCCGAGCCGTTCCTGACCTTGCGACCTCGCGCCTGCCTGCCGAAGCATCTCCGCGATTTCCCTATGCCCGCGTTTTTCAGCCCAACTCAGTGGCGCAGCCCAGGCCGGTGTGTCGGGAATATTCGCGGAAGCCCCATGTTCAAGCAAGAAAGCCACCACGTCTTTGTGGCCCGCGCGGACGTGCCAGCCCAGTGGCGTCGAACACAGTTCGTTATCCTGAACATTCAAGTCAGCCTTATAATCGAGCAATACTTCCGCCATCTCAATCATCACGGCTTCACTATTGTTCCATACGTCCTCACGTTCACGATAGCTTCCGCCGATCCAATGCAGTAAGGTTGAGTTTTCCGGCCCCCGGACGTTAACGTCAACCCCATAATCCAGAATCATCCGCACGGTTTCTCCGGCGCCGCTTTGCAGCCCCCAGCGCAGACTCTCAAACCAATAATCCGCATCAAAATCGGGTTCACAACGCAAGCACATCTTTACGACGTTGGCGTCTCCAAAGCTCAATCCCCAACGCATGGTTTGTCGAACCACGCCTTCACTGCGATCCTGAGGCAGATAGCCCGCTCCTCGAACAGCCGTGGCACGATCCAGCAACTCACCAATCACGCAATACTGTCTTGCCTTCACGTAGGTCCACATCATCGGGCGCCCGCCATTTACATAGACGCGATCCGCCAGGACCTGGTTGCCCGACAACAACGCCTCGTCTGCTACGCCCAGTTCCGAGTCATTCGGAGGTGCGTCCGTGCGGGCGCCGCGATCCATTAACCGTTCGGCCACGTCAAAGTGCTTGCGTTCCAGCGCATAAATCAACGCGCCGGCAATATGTGCCACCGTACCATTGCGTTCACATTTCGTATCCACGTCAGCGCCAGAATCCAGGAGCAGGTCCACGACGTCCAGGTGCCCCGCGCGCGCGGCCATCGCCAGGGGATAGGTCGATGCATTTTTGTTATTCACGCGCCCGCACCGATAATTCGCCAGGCCCGGGTCCGCTTCCAGCATCTTCCTCACACCATCCCGATCACCAAGAGCACTGGCTACCCAGATGTCGTAATCTGCCCCATGTTCGACCAACAATTCAGCGATCTCTCGATACGCCGGTTTATCACGGCCGGGGTCATTACCTCTGAATAGAACGCGGTGGATGGGCAGTTCATTTTCGGCATTCCTGATAGTTACGTCGGCGCCGGCGGTGAGCAGATCGGTCACAAGATCAATCTGCATATGCGACACGGCATAGTGAAGCGCCGTATTACCGGATGTATCGCTTTCGTTAATAATCGCCGGTTCCCTGTCCAACATGAAGCGCACTTTCTCGAACTCCCGCATCCTCGCCGCATCACAGAATTCCACCCCGCGAGACGTTGTCCCATGTTCTGTGTTCAACCACGCTTCCATTAACGCGACGACCTCGGTATGCCCCCGCTCCCGCGCCAATGTCAATGGCTGCGACGCCTCCCGGTTGGGCCAGATCCCAACGGCCGGGCTGGCGCCCGCCTCTAGCAGTATCTTCACGACTTCGGCATGGCCTTCGCGAGCGGCATAATGAATGGGGCGTCGTCCGTGTTGCGGATGGTTTTTGGCAGTTGCCAAATCCGGATTTTTCTTCAACAGCATCTTGACGCGTTCCGCGTCTCCAGCTTGCGCGACGTTGCACGTGCGGATCGCATCCGCAAACCCATCGTCTCTTGAAGTGGCTTCATCTCGAAAGGTCTTCTTTGCCATTGCAGGAATCCTTCTTTACCAATAATTCCGCGCTCAACGCCGTCGCTTGTTTGCGGGACACTAATCGGCCACGAAGTGCCGGAAGAGCGGCTTCACTTCCTCCGGAAGCCCTTCGTACACGTCGCGGCGCAGGGGCTCCATCTCGTAGTTCTTACCGCCGGTCTCCACCACCATCATCTCGTGCTCCGGCGTGCCTACGTGGGTCGGATTCAGGTTCAGCCACCAGGGGGCGTAGCGCACGATCAGGGCTACCCGGGGGCTGCCGCTCCGGTTGGGGGCAACCGCGTGCCACTGCCGGCTGTCGTAGAGCAGCACCGATCCCGCCCTGCCCTGGGCGTTGATCTCGTCCGGCTGGGGCGCCTCGTTGTCAAAGCCGGGGAGGTCTCCCGCGGCCGGATTGCGGTCCTTCCGGTGCGTTCCCGGCAACAGCAGCGTCCCTCCGTTAGCGGGGGAGAACTCGGTCAGCATCCACAGCGACGACGCGTGCATCATCGCATCCGGGTAGGGGGCGGGGACATTGGAGGCGTTCGTCTGGTTGAACGGCCAGTCAGCGTGCCAGTAGCCGCGCTCGTTCCCCGGCTGGTTCACCACGGCGTCGGTGCAGGAGATCCGCACCCAGGGACCGAAGAAGATCTCGAGGGCCCCGACGATCCGCCGGTCGGCCAGGTACGGCGCGAACGACTGGTCGTGGTTGATCGCCTGCTTGAGCACGCCCACGCCGCGGGCGCCCACGCGGTGGCCCCTGGCTCGAGTCGCCCTTTCCCTGGCCTGGTGGGCGGCTTCGGTGGCTGCCTGAGCCCGCACAACGCGCTTGCGGATCCCGTCCACTTTCCCTGAGGGGATGACGTCCTCCACGATGCAGAAGCCGTTTTTCCTGATATGGTGCGCTATTTCAGCCGGTTTCATGTCGTTGTCCTTTGCCCGGCCGCCGGTTCGGTCGTCCGGGCCGGAAGGCATGGCGGGGAGCGGTTCCCCGGCAAGGTGGACGGTCCCGGGTGACCGAAATTGGTACTTCCAGGTTCACGATATAATATCGCGGCTTCGCGTTGTTCAGCCGCAACCAGGTAGATGGAAGTAAACGTCTGAGCCCGTTTGACGGTGCAATCACTCCCCCCTTGAGGGGGAGTCGCAGAAGCCGAGCCGTCAGGCGACGGCTGATGCGGTGGGGGGATTTCAACGCCTTATCGTCTGCAAGAAGCGTGAATTAACGTGTACGCATTATGCATAGAAGGCACACTGTAAGAAACTAACCGTACACCGCCTGAATCATGGCGTTGATGTAGCCGAAGCAGTAAGCGTAGGACTGATAGGAGCGGTTCGGGTCGTCGTCGGTCCAAGGGACGTGATCGGGATCGATGCCGTAACAATAGCCCGTGTCCTTCAGCGCCTTCAAGACGAGGTGGAAGTCCATGTCGCCTTCATCGGGGAGAGACTCGCGGAAACTGTACTGCCCCCCGATGATGTTGCGATAGTGGACCAGGAAGATCGTATTGCGGCTGCCGAAGTATTCGATGATCGGGCAGATTTCAGCGGCCGGATCCTTCAGCCCTTCGGCAACGGAGCCCACGCAGAAGTTCCAGCCGTGATACGGACTGCGCTGAATCTCGATGAATCGCTTCATGCCCTCAAAGTCATTCAGGACTTTGTCAACGCCCCGGTAGCCGGGGGGTGTGGCGGGGTCCTCCTGGGAATTGCCCATTCGAACCTTGTATTCTTCCGCCACCGGAATCATGCGCTCCAGCAGATACTCGATGCGTTCCCAGTGCATCTCCGCGGTGACGCGCCCGGCTTCGGTCAGTTCGGCCTGTTTTTCGGCAGCGATCTTTTCCACGCGGAACGCGGTGTGGAAGAAGCCGCCCCGGCCTTCTTCCGGTTCGGTACGGTCGATGGGCAGCACGCAGGTGTTGTATCGCAGGGAGTCGATGCCGGCGCGCGATGCGGTCCGGATCATCTCGCATACGATGTCGATCTCCCTGTCGCGCTCCGGGCTCTTGCCATAATAGATGATGTTGGGAAAACGCTCGTATATGGGCAGCGAACTCATATCCAGCGTGATGCCGAAGGACTCGTGATGCTCCCGTACCTGAATCAGTTCGTCGAGGTCCCATCCGCGGCCTGGATGAAACGGAAAGACAACGGCCTTGTGGCGCACGCCGCAGCGCTCCAGAAACCGCAACTCGGGATCGGTGGACCCGAAACTCTGCGTGCGCACGTACATGCGCCCGCCGTTCGACGATGACGGTGACGCGCCTCCAGAGGCGGAAGCGGCCGCCTCACCGGCCGCGAGGCCCTGTTCAAATGGATCGGATTTCGTCATGTGATTCCTTTCTCTGTATTGGCGTCGATGCGGGATGACAGACGACAAAAAATGCCGTGTGTTTCGCTGGCGGAAAATTCAAGTCGAAGCCCCGGAGTGTAATGATGAGTCCTGCGCCATCGCCAGATTTTGTTCCAATGGATTTGATCGAATCTGCAATGAAAGATCGGACGCAGCTCTCGATAACATCACCTCTGTAGTCCCCAATTCGCGTGCTCCATGACAAACCCGGCAATTTGATTCACATATCTTTCGAATGTAATGTGCGTCAAAGAATCCCTACCAGACAAAAATCCGGCAGGGACTGAGAAAAGATCAGTACATACCTACGAGTGCGGGTCAATCACATTCGCCTGATCAATGCGTCATACGCGGCATGTGAACCGATCCAGAACCAATCGATATGATCTCGCTCTCGCAGACCCAATGCCCGATAGCCGATTCCAATACGGACAGCAAAGATCGGCTGACGTAGGCTGACTTGCTTGAATTGGAGACTGGAGTGATAGTGATTTGAGCGCCAAAGTTTGAAAGCTTGGCCAGCCTGCCTCTGGACCTGGGAAGAAAGTTGGCCGAGGCGCCTCCGAAACTCTTTAGTAACACTGGATGTCATTACTAAGACGGATTAACCGGGAAGACGTCATCAAATGCAGTCGTTTCGCTTGCATCAATCTCTCTTCTTGCTGCTTGGGCCAATCGATCCCACTGTTCATCGGTTGTGGCATCAAAACGTGCTGTCCAAAGCTGTTCATCCTTAAGTTCGGACAGAATACGTGTGGCAATGGCATCCTGTTGATCTGCCGGGAGCTTCTGAATTTCTGTAAATGCCTGTTGAAGTAAGTGGGTCATTTCTGCAGCCCCTTGAATGGGTGCGTTGATTTCCGAAAAATCAACTCCAATTGCCAATATTGAGTCCCCTCCGAAAACGGGGGTTATAGGAGTCTGGTGTAAGTGGTCAAGGTTGGGTATTGGGATTTTGCGTGTGTCGAAGACATAGCCTGTAGGTG
>LXNJ01002201.1_pt1 | contig 10837 bp, 8 predicted proteins | sample 809081 | NCBI WGS metagenome assembly LXNJ01 (sample SAMN04870510, study PRJNA318959) | sponge metagenome | biome: sponge; feature: marine sponge reef; material: water | host: Petrosia ficiformis | place: Greece: Milos, Mediterranean Sea | collected 2013-05-29 | depth 5-7 m
GCCGCGGCCCTCGAGGCGTTTCCCGCAGTCGATAAGACCGATCCTGCGCGGCTCGATGCCGAGGAGCCGCGGCCCGCACCGGACGAGAGTCGGTCAGGTCGCTCGTCGTGGTCCTTCAAGAGGCACTCGATGTGAGCATCGGGGAGTTGTGAAGTAGTCGTCCGTGAACGACATTCGCTGGCATGCGCCCGCGCGCCCGATGGTGGCCCGTACCCGCAGCCAGGAGTCCCCGATGCACGAAGCCGTGAATCGTAGTCGATGCAGCTCCCGCCGATCCCCCTCCCCCCTCCGCATCCTCGCCGCCGGAGTGATCTTCGCCGCGGCGGTGCTGGCAGCACCGGCCACCGGGCCGGAACTCGTTGCGCAGCAGGGGGCGGCCGAGGGCAACTGGCTCTACTACGGGGGTGACGCGGGGAGCACCAAGTACTCGCCGCTCGACCAGATCGCAGCGGACAACGTCGCCGACCTGGAGATCGCGTGGCGCTGGGAGTCGCGCAACTTCGGCGACCGCCCCGAGTTCAACTACCGGGTAACCCCGCTCGCGGTGAACGGCACCCTCTACGTCACCGCGGGCTACCGGCGGGCGGTGGTCGCCATCGACGGGGCCACCGGCGAGACTCTGTGGATGTACCGCATGGAGGAGGGTGTGCGCGCCGAGACCGCGCCGCGCGCCAACTCCGGACGCGGGGTCGCCTACTGGACCGACGGCCAGGCGGAGCGCGTCCTCGTGATCACCCCGGCCTACCACATGGTCTCGCTGGATGCGAAGACCGGACGGCCGGACCCTGCCTTCGGCCAGGACGGCGTCGTCGACCTGCGCAGGGACTTCGGCCCCCGCGAGGTCGACATCGACAACGACCCGCTCGGTTCGAGCTCCCCGCCGGTGATCGTGGGCGACGTGGCGGTGGTGGGGACGGCGCTGCCGTCCGGAAGCTCGCCCCCGAAGCCCGACATGCCGCCCGGCCACGTGCGCGGCTACGACGTGCGCACGGGCGAGCGCCTGTGGATCTTCCACACGATCCCCCAGGAGGGCGAGTTCGGCAACGACACCTGGCTGGACGGGTCCTGGAGCTACACCGGCAACGCAGCCGTCTGGACGCCCTTCTCGGCGGACCTGGAGCGCGGCTACGTCTACCTGCCCATCGAAGCCCCTACGGGCGACTACTACGGCGGCCACCACCCCGGCGACAACCTCTTTTCCCAGAGCTTGGTGTGCCTCGACGCGCGCACCGGCGAGCGGGTGTGGCACTTCCAGATGGTCCATCACGGCATCTGGGACTACGATCCGCCCGCGCCCCCCATCCTGCTCGACATCAACGTGGACGGCCGCACCATCCCGGCGGTGGCGCAGGTCACCAAGCAGGCGTTCACCTACGTCTTCGACCGCTACACGGGCGAGCCGGTCTGGCCCATAGAGGAGCGGCCGGTCGCGCCCAGCGACGTGCCCGGCGAGTGGACCGCGCCCACCCAGCCGTTCCCCACCCGCCCCGCGCCCTTCGACCGCCAGGGCGTATCGGTGGACGACCTCATCGACTTCACCCCCGAGTTGCGCGCCGAGGCGCTGGACATGGTCTCGCGGCTGGTGATCGGGCCGCTCTACACCCCGCCCTCGGTCATCGACCTGGACGACCCGAACGGCACCCTGGGCACGCTGGTTCTGCCCGGGTCGCTGGGCGGCGCCAACTGGCCGGGCGGCTCGGTCGACGTGGAGACCGGCATCCTGTACGTCACCTCCGTCACGTCTCCGTCGGTGCACGGGCTCATCAACGACCCGGAGATCTCCAGCATGGACTATATCTCCGGGCGCGCCTTCCGCCGGGTGCGGGGCGGCGGTCCGCAGGGGCTGCCGCTGATCAAGCCGCCGTGGGGGCGCATCACGGCCATCGACCTGAACACCGGCGACCACGTGTGGATGAGGCCCAACGGCGACACCCCCGACTACGTGCGCGATCACCCGGCGCTGGCCGGCGTGGACATTCCACCCACGGGGAAGCCAGACCGGGGCGGCACCATGGTGACCCGGAGCCTGCTCTTCGCCGGGGAGGGGGGCGGGATGTTCGCGGCCTTTGGGTCGGGCGGCAACAAGCTGCGCGCCCATGACAAGGCCACCGGCGACATCGTGCACGAGTTCGAGCTGCCCGCCAACCAGACCGGCGTCCCGATGACCTACCTGGCCGAGGGACGCCAGTTCATCGTGGTGGCGGTGGGCGACCGCGGCCACGCGGCCGAACTGGTGGCGCTCGCGCTCCCGCAATAGCAGTCGGGCTGCCAGAGCCCGCGGTCCGGCCGGAAGCATCACCCCGGCACCCCCGCCGCGCCCCCGCCACTTGCAACCCTCCCGCCCGCCTTCGCGTCTGATGGTCTGATGGCGCGCGCGAGGGGCCGGTCGAGGTTTCCGGCCACCGCGCTCCCATCGAGGACGACGACGATATGGGGCAAACGAGGAGGATCGCATGTTGAGGAAGAAGCGGAAGACGGGAAGCGGGCGAACGAAACGGATCGGCGCGGCATTCTGGATGGCGGGACTGCTGATCGCGCTGACGGCGCCGGCGGTGCTGGAGGCGCAGGAGCGCAACCGGGACCGGGGAGACCGTGCCTTTCGCGTTCGCGGGATCATGACCCCGCGCGCGATGCTCGGAATCCGACTCAGCGTGTTCCCGCCCGACGAGGACGCCCAGGGCGTGGAGGTGCAGGGGGTTACCGACAACGGCCCGGCCGATGAGGCAGGCATCCAGGAGGGTGACGTCATTACTTCCCTCAACGGCCAGAACCTGCTCGAGCCGCTCGCCGATTCCGATCTGGAGGAGCGCGTCGACCCTGACCGTTCCCTGCCCGGTCAGCGGCTGATGCTGCTGGCGCGTGAACTCGAGCCGGGCGAGGAGGTGACCGTCGAGTATTTGCGCGACGGTGAAGCCGCGACGGCCACGGTCGAGGTCCGCAGTTCCGGAGGATGGGTGATGTCGGGGTTCGACGCCGATCGCCTGGAGGAAGTGATGGACCAGGCCCGGGCCCGCATGGAGGAAGTGCGGGTGCGCAGCCAGGAGGCCGGCGAGCGGGCGCGCGAGGTTGCGGAGCAGATGCGCGAGCAGTGGGACGACTACGCCTGGTTCCCGGAGGGAGGTTCGGCGATCGCGGTGATGGGGCTGCGGGCGTCGCACGGCATCAGCCTGGTGACGCTGAACGCCGGGCTGGGCCGTTACTTCAACGCCGAGAGCGGCGCGCTGGTCACGGAAGCCGACGAGGACAACCCCCTCGAGCTCGAGGCCGGCGACGTGGTCCTCGCCATCGATGGCCGCACCATAGACTCGGCGGGTGACGTGCGCCGCATCCTGCGCTCCTACGAGGAGGGCGAGGCCATGACGCTCACGATCATGCGCGACGGCGGCGAGATCCAGGTCAGCGGAGCGGTCGAGGACCAGGCGCGCCTGCGGCGCGGCGGAGGCGTGCGCGGGGCGCCCGCGAGCCCGGTGGGGCGGAGGATGTCCGTCAGGCGCGCAGCGCCCGGGCGCGGGGTTGTCTGGCGCACGTCGAACCGCGGCCGCCGACCGTGGAGGGGCATGAGCCTGTAGTCTGTCGCGGGGGTGGAAGGGCGGCGGGGCGGGGAACCGGCGCCGGGCGCGGAAGCGTTCCGGCGCTCGGTTGCACTTGTGCGCGCGCGGCACCTTGTCCAATCTGTAGGAGAGCAGTATCGCAGTATCTCCGTTTCGCGGTCGCGCTTCAGGGGCCGCGAGAGCCCGTCGCACCGGCAACCCCCTACCTGTATCGTGTCGGACAGGCAACCCCTAGGTATTCTTCAGGTCCTCGGCAGCGGATCCGGATTCATCCGTCTGCGCAAGTTCGGCTACACCGCTTCCAAGCAGGACGTGTACGTCGGGCCCAAGGTCATCCGGCGCTTCGGACTGCGCACCGGAGACGAGATCGCCGGCGATGTCGGCAACCGGCCCCGCAACGGCAAGGCGCCCCCGCTCACGCGGGTCGTCACGGTCAACGGCGAGCCGCCCGACTCCCTGCGCGACCGCCCCGAGTTCATGCGCCTGAGCGCGCTCCACCCCAGGAACCAGCTCAAGCTCGAGTGCGACATCACGCACCTCGGACAGCCCGACTTCACCAATCGCGTCATCGACCTCTTCTGCCCCTTCGGCAAGGGACAGCGGGCGATGATCGTGGCTCCGGCGAAGGCGGGGAAGACGACTATTCTCCAGCGCGTGGCGCAGGGTGTGGTCACCAACCATCCGGGCTGCCATCTCTTCATCCTGCTGGTCGACGAGCGGCCGGAAGAGATCACCGAGATGGAGATGTGCGGGTACGGCGAGGTCATCGCATCGAGCTTCGACTATCCGGCCGAACGCCACGTGGCCGTTGCCGAGATCACCATGGAGCGCGCGCGCCGGCGGGTCGAGATGGGTCAGGACGTGGTGGTGATCCTCGACTCCATCACGCGCCTCGCCCGCGCCCACAACAACGTCGAGGAGGGGAGCGGGCGCACGCTCTCGGGCGGCTTGGACGCCAGCGTCATGGAGAAGCCGAAGCGGTTCCTGGGCAGCGCGCGCAACATCGGCGACGCGCAGGGCGGAGGGTCGCTGACCATCGTCGCGACCGCGCTCGTGGACACCGGATCACGCATGGACCAGGTCATCTTCGAGGAGTTCAAGGGCACGGGCAACAGCGAACTGCTGCTTTCCCGCGAGCTGGCCGACCGGCGCGTCTTCCCGGCCATCGACCTTGTGGCCTCGGCCACCCGGCGCGAGGAGCTCCTGCTCTCGCCCGAGGCGCTCACCCTCTCGCGGGCCTTCCGCCGCCAGCTGTCGCACAAGCCTCCGGCGGAAGCGATGACCGAGCTGCTCGGGCTGATGGGGCGGACCCGGAGCAACGACGAGTTGCTGGAGATGGCGCGCCACCTCAACTAAGTCCGGGCCCGGAACCCTCGATCCGGAATCGGTCCCCCGTCGGTCGTTCAGACTCGGCGTGCACAACCCGCGGTCAGGGCGTGCTCGCCTCGCGCAGCCGTTCCAGCCCCAGTTCCATCTCCCGTCCCTGCAGGCGATCCATGGCGCGCGCCACGTATCCCAGGATGGGATTCCATCCGAAGTCGCCGGTCTCGCGCCAGGTCACCCGGGTGCCGTCCTCGAGCTGGTCCAGGGCGATGGTGCCTTCGGTAATCATCGCCCCACCCTCCACCTCCACCCGGTAGCGCACCTGCTCCCCGGCGACGCTCTCCACGATGGTGAAGACGCCATCGCCGAACTCCGGATCATCCCAACTGCGGCCCGCGCCGACCCCGCGGGAGGGGCCGATGCGCTCCCCGGCGGCTTCGGGCCAGTCGGTCCACGCATCCCAGAGCGACACGTCGTTGACGTAGGCGAACACCTGTTCCGGGACCGCGGGCATCTCCAGCGAGCGCTCGACCGCCCAGGTGCCGGGGAGAATGAGCCCGATAAGGAGCAGGGAGATGAAGACTACCGCGAGGAAACTGAAGAACTTCACCGCCATGGTGTGCTCCCGGATCGAGGAGGGGATTCGCGCTCAGCGGGCATCGATGCGCCTCAGCACCGGCTCCAGGCCGGCCCAGACGGTTTCGGCGATGATCTCGTGCCCCTGCACCGAGGGGTGGATGCCGTCGGCCTGGTTGAGCTCGCGGACGCCCCCCACGCCTTCGAGGAGGAAGGGGATGAGGGTGACGTCCGCTTCGCGGGCCACTTCGGGGAAGACGGCGCTGAAGCTCGCGGTGTAGCGCTCACCCAGGTTGGGAGGCGCCTGCATGCCCGCCAGCAGGATCTCGACCTTCGGGTATCGGGCCCGGGTGCGGCCGATGACGGCGAGCAGGTTGTCGCGCAGGGCATCGACATCCTGTCCCCGCAGGCCGTCGTTGGCCCCCAGCTCGATCACGAGCACGCGCACCGGCATGCGCAGCAGCCACTCGAGGCGCCGCAGACCTCCCGCGCTGGTGTCGCCGCCGACGCCCGCGTTTACGACACGGAAAGGAAGTCCGGCCCGGTCGATGCGCGCCTGGACCCTCGCGGGGAAGGCGTGTTCCTCTGCGTTCCCCAGGCCGTAGCCTTCGGTGAGGCTCGTGCCCAGGAAAAGGACAACACCGCGCTCGGGCGAGATGTCTGTCGTAGAGGTGGGGGATTGCGACGCAGCCGGCGAGGAGGACGAGGCTGCCTCCGTGGCGGCGTCCGTTGCCGCAACTTCCCGATCCGGCGAACGTAACGCTTCGGGGTCTTCTGCTCCCCCGCACGCGGGCAGGAACGTGAGCAGGCCGATTGCCGCCAGGCGTCTCCACATGATGATCGTCGCTGAAGGTGTGAGTAAAGCGTACGGGCGCGGCAGCCGCTCGCTGGTCGTTTTGCGCGACATCGACCTGAGCGTCCCCGAAGAGGACTTTATCGCCCTCGTGGGTCCCTCGGGAAGCGGCAAGACCACCCTGCTGGGCCTGCTCGCGGGACTCGATGCGCCGACGACCGGCTCCGTGAGCCTGGGCGGCGAGCGGCTGTCGGCGCTTACCGCCGACGAGCGGGCCGCGTTCCGGGCCGAAAAGGTAGGCTTTGTCTTCCAGACCTTCCACCTCCTGCCCACGCTCACGGCGCTGGAGAACGTTATGGTGCCGCTGGAGCTGGCCCCACGGGCGAAGGCGTCGGGGGGTGGCGGGCGCGGGTCGAGGTCACGGGTCGGGCCGCGCGAGCGGGCCCGCGAGCTGCTCGAGCGGGTGGGGCTCGTGGAGCGCATGCACCACTATCCGGCGCAGCTCTCCGGGGGTGAACAGCAGCGGGTGGCGCTCGCCCGCGCCTTCGCCAACCGGCCGCTGGTGCTCTTCGCCGACGAGCCCACCGGCAACCTGGACTCGGCGGCCGGGGCGGTGGTGGTCGAGCTGATGGAGGAGCTCAACCGGGAGTGCCGCACGACCATCGTGCTCGCCACCCACGATCTGGAGCTGGCCGCCCGCGCCCGGCGCGTCGTCACGCTGAGGGACGGGCGTATCGCGTCGGACCGCCGTAATGGCGGGGCCGGCGTCGCGGAAACCCCCGCCGGCCGCGGGGCGGAGTGATCCCCTTCTCGCTGAGCCTCGCCTGGAGGGAGGGCCGGGCGGGCATGCGCCGCATCGGAGCCTACGCCGCCTCGGTGGCGCTCGGGGTCGCCGCGCTGGTGGCCGTGCACTCCTTCAGCGCCGACGTGATCCGCTCCATACGGGAGGAGTCGCAGCTTCTGCTGGGCGGCGACCTGCGCCTAACCTCCAACGCGCCCATCTCCGACAGCGTGGGCTCCATTGCCGACTCGGTGGTGACCGAGGGGGGGCGTCTCTCGCGGGTGACCGGGCTGGTGTCCATGGTGTACGCGCCGGGGAACGGGGCCACCCGGCTGACCCAGGTGCGGGGCGTGGAGGGAGGCTTCCCGCTCTACGGGCGGGTGGAGACGACGCCCCCGGGGATCTGGTCCCGCCTGGGAGAGCCCGGGATCGCGATCGTGGACGAGGCGATCCCCATCCAGCTGGGTGTGGGCGCGGGCGACACCCTGCAGGTGGGCGCCTCTTCCTTCGTCATCCTGGGCACCGTGCGCGGCCTGCCGACCGACATCGGCTTCCAGAGCGCCATCGGGCCGCGCGTGTTCGTCGCCCGTAGCGAGCTTGCCGCCAGCGGGCTGCTCGAGTTCGGCAGCGTCGCCCGCCACCACATCTACCTGCGTATGCCCGCGGGGGAGGACCCGGAGGACGTGGAGGACCGCCACTGGCGCTTCTTCCGCAACCAGGCCGTGACCTCGGTGACCGCCCAGGATCAGGCCCGGAGGCTCACCCGGGGCACGCGCGTGCTCGCCTGGTTCCTGCGGGTCGTGGGGCTGACCGCGCTGCTGCTCGGGGGCATCGGCGCCGCCAGCGCGATCCACGTGTACGTGAAGGAGAAGACCACGGCGGTCGCGGTGCTGCGCTGCATCGGCGCGCGCGAGCGGAGCGTCTTCAACGCCTACCTCCTGCAGGCGGTGGCGCTCGGGCTGGTCGGCTCGGTCGCGGGGGTGGCGGGGGGCATCGGGCTGCAGCGCCTCCTGCCCCTGCTGATCACGGACGTGCTGCCCGTGACCGTCGAGGCGCGGGTGGATCGGGCGGCGGTGGTCGCGGGGCTGGCGACGGGGATGGCCGCGGCCGCGCTGTTCGCGCTCCTCCCGCTCCTCCGCATCCGCGGCATCGCGCCGCTCCAGGCCCTGCGCGCCGACTTCGAGCCGGAGGCCACGGCGAGGTCGCGGCTGGACCGCGTGTTCGCGTTCGGCGCTCTGGTCGGAGGGATGCTGCTGCTCAGCCTCTGGCAGGCCCCCGAGCCCGAGCACGGCCTCGCCTTCGCCGGCGGGCTGAGCGCCGCCCTGCTGCTGCTCTACGGCACCGCGGTCGCGCTGACCCGCCTCACCCGGCGCTACTTCCCGGCGCGCGCGTCGTACGCCGTCCGCCAGGGGGTCGCCAACCTCTTCCGGCCCCAGAACCAGACCGCGGCCGTAATGCTCGCGCTCGGGCTGGGCGCCTTCCTGATCACCACCGTGCTCGCGGTGCAGGCCAGCCTGGGCCGCGCGCTCTCGGTGGACGGCGGGCAGGGCCAGCCCAACCTGCTCTTCTTCGATGTCCAGCCCGACCAGCGGGACGGGGTGACCGAGCTCGTGGCGGAGGCCGGGGGCGGCCCGGTCGACCTTACCCCCGTGGTGCCGGCCCGCATCTCCAGCCTGAACGGCCGCCCGGCCGCGGAAATCCTGCGCGACCGCAGGGACGGCGGCCCGGCGCGCTGGGCCGTGCGGCGCCTCTACCGCAACACCTCGCGCGCCGAGCTCTCCGACTCGGAGGAGCTGGTGGCCGGCCGCTGGTGGGGGGCGGACGGCGACCGCGACAACGGCGGCGACCCGCCCGACGGCGTCTCCCTCGACGCCGACCTGGCCGACGACCTCAGGGTCGGCATCGGCGACCGGATCACTTGGGACGTCCAGGGCGTCCCCGTCACCACCACGGTGCAGAACCTCCGTCGCGTCGACTGGGAGCGCTTCGACATCAACTTCCTGGTGGTGGCCGAACCCGGCGTCTTCGACCAGGCCCCGCGCAGCTACCTTGGCCTGGCGCGCATCGTCGACCCCCAGGCCCGCGCCCGCATGCAGCGCAACCTGGTGCTCAGCCTCCCCAACGTCTCGGTGCTCGACCTGGCGCTCATCCAGGAGGCCCTCGACACCATCCTCGGCCGCGTGGGTGGGGCCATCCGCTTCCTTGCCCTCTTCATCGCCCTCGCCGGCGTGGTCGTACTGGTGGGATCCCTCTCCACCTCGCGCTATCAGCGAATGCGCGAGAGCGCGCTCCTGAAGACGCTGGGCGCGCGGCGCTCGCTCGTGCGCCAGGTCCTGCTCGCGGAATACACCAGCCTGGGGGTGCTCGCCGGGCTGACGGGCGCGCTGCTGGGGGTGTGTTCCGCGTGGGCTCTGGTCGAGTTCTTCTTCGAGATGGACTTCCACCTGCCCGTCGGGCGCGTCGCCGGCGTCTGGCTGGTGGTGGTGGCGCTGACCGTGGTTACCGGGTTCGCCAACAGCCGGGGCGTTCTCCGCCGCACGCCGCTGGAGACCCTGCGTGCGGTGGTGGAGTAGGAGGCGCGCCTCAATCCGGCGGCTCTCCGCGCTCCCTTACGCTCCCGCCCGCGCGTACGCCCGCAGCCGCTCGCTCGCCGTCTCGAGGCTGTCGATCTTCTTGCAGAAGACGAAGCGAACGTAGGTGCTGTCCCCGGCCTGCACGTTGAAGAAGCTCGATCCCGGCACCGGAATCACCCCCGCGTCGCGCGCCAGCGAGCGCGAGAAGGTGTCGTCGTCCTGGTCGGAGAGGTCCGAGAAGTCGGCCATGATGTAGTAGGCGCCCTCCGGGGCCGAGCACCGGAATCCGCCCTCGCGCAGCCCCTGGTACAGGACTTCCCGCTTCGCCAGGTAGCTCTGCTTCAGCTCCTCGTAGAACCCGGGTCCGAGCGCGTTCATCGCCGCCGCGACCCCCTCCTGCAGCGGAGCGGGCGCGCCCACGGTCAGGAAGTCATGCACCTTGCGGATCTCGTCGGTCAGGTCGGCCGGGGCCACGATGGTGCCCAGCCGCCATCCGGTCACGCTGTAGGTCTTGGAGGCGCCCGAGACGGTGACGGTGCGCTCGCGCATGTCCGGGAGCGTGGCCAGCGGGATGTGCTCGCCCTCGTAGTAGATGTGCTCGTAGATCTCGTCCGTGAACGCCAGGATATCGTGCCGCCGGCAGATGTCCGCGACCCCCTCCAGCTCCTCGCGGTCGAAGACGCGTCCGGTCGGGTTGTTGGGCGTGTTCAGGATGATGGCGCGGGTGCGCGGGGTGACGTCCGCCTCGAGCCGGGCCGCGTCCAGGCGGAACTCCGGCGGCTCCAGGCGATGGAAGACCGGCGTAGCCTCGCACAGGATGGCGTCCGGGCCGTAGTTCTCGTAGAACGGCTCCAGCACGATCACCACGTCGCCCGGGTTGATGACCGCGAGCATGATGGACGCCATCGCCTCGGTGGCCCCGCAGGTGACCGTGATCTCGCGCTCTCCGTTCACCTCCATCCCGTACCACTCGCGGTACTTGCGCACCAGGGCGTCGCGGTAGCGCGGCGATCCCCAGGTGATCGCGTACTGGTTGATGTCCTCCTGGATGGCCTGGCAGGCCGCGTCCTTGATGACCTGCGGCGCCGGAAAGTCCGGGAAGCCCTGCGCCAGATTGAGCGCTCCGCACTCCTGCGCGACGCGCGTCATCTCGCGGATGACGGACTCGGTGAAGAGGCGCGTCCGGCGCGCCGTGCGTGGCTTGTGGGTCATGGTGTGTCGTGCTCGCTGGTGTGTGTGG
>LXNJ01002203.1_pt1 | contig 10828 bp, 10 predicted proteins | sample 809081 | NCBI WGS metagenome assembly LXNJ01 (sample SAMN04870510, study PRJNA318959) | sponge metagenome | biome: sponge; feature: marine sponge reef; material: water | host: Petrosia ficiformis | place: Greece: Milos, Mediterranean Sea | collected 2013-05-29 | depth 5-7 m
TTCGACATCCAGAGCCCCAAGCAACTCGGCGAGATCCTCTTCGACAAGCTGCAACTCCCCCAGACCGCGAAGACCCAGAAAACCAAGCGGGCCTCGACGCGGGCGGGTGTGCTCGAAGAGTTGGCGCTCTACCACGAAGTGCCGCGTCTCGTGCTCGAGTACCGCGAAGTCGCGAAGCTGAAGAGCACCTACGTGGACCCGCTGCCGGAGCTGGTGGCGCCGGGGACCGGGAGGCTCCACACCCGGCTGCACCAGGCGGTGGCCGCGACCGGACGCCTTTCGAGTTCAGACCCCAACCTGCAGAACATCCCGGTGCGTTCGGACCTGGGCCGCCAGGTCCGAACGGCTTTCGTGGCCGCTCCCGGGAAGCGCCTGTTATCGGCGGATTACTCCCAGATCGAACTGCGCATCCTGGCCCACCTGAGCGGCGATCCGGTGCTCACCGAGGCGTTCCGGTCGGGTGAAGACATCCACGCCCGCACGGCGGAGGAAGTCTTCGGCGACTTCGGACTGAGCCCCCCGGAAGCCCGGCGACGCGCCAAGATCGTGAACTTCTCCGTCATATACGGCAAGACCGCATTCACCCTCGCCAAGGAAATCGGGGTCTCGACCGGGGAGGCGAAGGCGTTCATCGACGCCTATTTCGACCGCTACGCCCGGGTCCGGGACCTGATCGGAGCCATTCGGGAAGAGGCCCGGACGACCGGCCGCGTCACGACGCTCTTCGGCCGGCAGCGGCACATCCCCGAGATCCGCACCACCCGGCGCGCCCGCCGCGAGGCTGCCGAGCGCATGGCGGTGAACGCCCCGATTCAGGGGACCGCCGCCGACCTGATCAAGATCGCCATGCTCGGCGTGGACCGGGCGCTCGAGCCCACCTCGGGCGTCTTGTTGCTCCAGGTCCACGACGAGCTGCTGATCGAGGTGGATTCCGGCGAGGCGGAAGCCGTGGGCGAACTCGTCCGCGGTGAAATGGAGTCCGTCGCGGAACTTCAGGTCCCTCTGGTCGCGGACGTCACCATCGCGGACTCCTGGGAACACTGAGGCGGTTTGCGGCCAGCGCGCACCGCTATCCCGGACTTCTCATACTCCGCGTCACCCTGGCGTTCGCAACGTGGACGCTCTTGAACGTGATTGGCGTGATCCATTCCGCGGCCCTCTCGGGCTGCGGGTGCCGACTGAAGTCGGCGTTCCAAGCCGTTTTGGCGGTGAAGGCGATGTGCCTGGTGCGGTTCCGCGACGCTGCGCGCCGTTCGGTGTGTCCAGGCTGGCGCCTGGTGGAGAAACCACCGCGACAGAGTGGGTTACGACCCATTGCGGTCCGTCCCGGGCCGTGAGTATGAGAAATCCGGGCTATGCGTACATCGCGCGCAGGACGTTCCGGATGTCCGGCGCGTCGCGGAGGATTTCGGCCTCGGCAACGGGGATGAAGGCCTCCGGAATGCCGTGGAGGGCTTCCGCGACGGAGCCGGCGATCGCCGCGAGGGTGTCGGCGTCGCCCCCGAGGGAAACGGCGTTCCGCACGGCCTGCTCGAAGTCTGTCGCCTCGAGAGCGCAGACCAGCGCTTCGGGGACCGTACGCTGGCACGTCTCGTTGTATTCGTAGGTCTCGCGGATGGCCGCCACGTCGCGGGAGAGGTCGTACCCGTAGGTCTCGGTGATCGTGGCGGTGATCGAGCGAGACGTCTCTCCCTGGAATGCCATCCAGATCGCGTGGGTGACGGCGCGGGCGCCCTTCATCCCTTCCGGGTGATCGTGGGTGATCCCGGTGACCCGGTCGGCGGCGGCGAGCGCCTCGGACAGTGATCGCCGGCGGTTCAGGTAAGCGGCCGGCGAGACCCGCATCGCGGCGCCGTTCCCGTAGCTGCCGTAGGGGGCTGGACTCTCCAGGTGGATCCAGCTTGCGAAGCGTCCGCCCCAACTGCAGTTGGGATAGCGGCGGCACCACGCCTGCATCGTGGCCGCGGGTTCGCGGCCACGCAGCAGGATGTCGGCGACGGCGGCGGTACAGACCGTGTCGTCGGTGAAGTGGCACCCGGGCCCGAAGAACTCGAACCGGGTGGAACGGAAGTCCCCGAACTCGTACCGCGAACCCACGTAGTCACCGATGACCGCTCCGTACATGTTCCGGTCCGGGCCGTCAGCCCTTCAGATAGATGCGGTCCGGATCGAGTTCCTCCCGGAGCAGGCGGAGCATCGCCTCGTCCGGCGCCCGGGTGGCGCCGAGTGAGGAGGACACCTTGAGATCCCAGGCCGTCGCTTCCCGCACCTGCTCCAGGGTCACGCCGGGATGGACCGATTCGAGCGTCATCTCCCTGGTCTCCGCGTCGAAGCCGTAGACCCCGAGGTCGGTGATCACCCGGGTGGGCCCGCCGCCCGGAGCGCCCAGCGCCGCGCGGCTCGTCCCGCCTTCCGCCCACCCGACCGTGGTGCGGAAGTCCAGTTGCTCCACGAACTTCCTCCGGTCCTGCCGCGCGATGACCACGGTGCGGCGGGCGTTCAGGGCGATGTCGGGAGCGCCCCCGGCGCCGGGGAGACGCACCTTCGGTCTGTCGTAGTCACGCCCCACCACCGTCGTGTTGAGGTTTCCGTACCGGTCGATCTGCGCGGCGCCCAGAAAGCCCAGGTCGGTCCGCCCGCCCTGCAGGAAGTAGAGGAACGTCTCCGCCATGGGAAGCACCTGCGCGGCGCCGCTCACCAGGCACGGGTCCCCGATGGAAATCGGCAGCCGGACGGGACGGGCCCCGAAGACGCCCGATTCGTAGATGAGGTGGCAGCGCGGCGCGTGGAGCCGGAGGGCGAGCTGCACCGCGAGATTCGGGAGCCCGACTCCCACGAACACCGAATCTCCATCCCGGACCTCGCGGCACGCCGCGAAGACCATGATTTCCGCCCGGGTGGGCGCGCCCGGACCGCTCGTCACCGATAGTCCCCGTAGTCCACCGGACCGGCGAGCCGGGGTCCCGGGCGCAGGCGGCTCGCGGTCTCTTCGCCGAGGCGGGTGCGATAGGCGGCCCGATCCGGAAGGCCGTGCACCCAGTCGTCCAGGTACCGCTCGAGTTCCGACGGATCGCGGGTGACCCGGTCCCACGCCAGATACGCGGCGTTGTCCCGGTCGTAATAGCCCTGCACGAAGCTCGGATGGGCGCTCCACGGTTCCTCCACCACGGCGTCCACCACGACCGAGGGAATCTGCGTCCGATTCGGATCGGAGCGCACCACGTCCTCCGGGACGACCTCCTCGACCACCACGATCACCCTGCGGGCCGCGAAGGCCGCTTCGCGTTGCGCTCCCACGAGGCCCCAGATCTGGGTATTTCCCCCGGCGTCGGCGCGTTGCGCGTTCACGATGGTGACGTCCGGGTGGAGCGCCGAGACGGCGTCGAGGGTCTCGCCGGTGAAGGGGCAGGTGACCTGCTTGAGGTTCGGGTTCGCCCGGGGCAGGTCGGTGCCGCGGTAGCCGCGCAGCGGAAAGAAGGGGAGGCCCGAGGCAGCCGCCTTGTAGCGGCAGAGCAGCCCGAAGTGCGAGTACTCCTCGATTTCGAGAGGGCCGGGATAACCCCGTTCGACCGCGCGCCGGACGGCGTGCAGCGAACCCACGCCGGGGTTCCCGAGCCAGCCGAAGATCAGCTTCCGGGCGGCGCCCGCGGCCACCATCTGGTCCATCAGCAGATCCGGCGTCAGCCGAACGAGCGTGAGATCCCGCCGCCGCTGCCGGATGATTTCTTGGCCGGCCGCGAAGGGGATCAGGTGGGTGAACCCCTCAAGCACGACCGTGTCTCCGTCCCGCACGAAGCGGCTCACCGCCTCGCACATGGTGAGAACCTTGGACTCGGACAGGTCGGATCGCCTCGGGGGCCGATTATCCGTTGGCACGGCTGTCGTGATTGCCGGACCCTACCCGCGTTGGGCGAGCCATGCCCGGAGTCGCAGCGACTCGTCGGCCGCGCCCGGGTCGCGTTCCGTCTGCCAGAGCCTGGTCTGGACCACGAAGCGGTCCATGTCGTCCGGCGGCGTTTCCTGCTCCAGGATGCGGCCTACCTGGCCGAGGAAAAACTCGCCCCAGTGAGGCTGACGGCCGTCCACGTCCGTGAAGCCGTATTCCCGCGCCAACCCCCAACTCGAGAAAAGGCCCCCGCTCTTCGAGCGAACACTCGGATCGCCGGCGAGGGCCGCGACGGCGCGGCCGACGAAAGCGGGCGTCTCGGATTCGGCGAAATAGGGGTCCTTTTCGATCGCATCACGCCAATTTTCCTCGGTGACTCCGAAGTGGTCGAGCACATGTTCGGAACGGAGGAAGCCGGGCGTGATCGCGACCGCGGTGACGCCATGCGCGTGCAGGTCGGACGCCATGGCGTACGCGAGGCGGATCACGGCGTTCTTCGCGAGGTCGTAGAACAGATTGCCGCGATACCCCATGGTGTCGCCATCGGTCACCTCGACGATCAGCCCGGAGTTCCGCTCGACCATGAGCGGGACGCCGTAGCGGCTGGTGACGATGTGGGTGTGGACGGCCCGCTCGAAGAGGGTCTGCCCCTGCGGGATCGAGAGTTCCCAGAAGGGCGATCCCCACTCGGTGAGCGCATCGCCGCCCCAGATGTCGTTGACCAGGACGTCGAGGCGGCCGGAATCCTTGCGGACGCGCGCGAAGAGCGATGCAACCTGTTCCTCGACCGTGTGGTCCGTCTGCACGGCGATCCCGCGGCCCCCCTCGGCGGTGACCCGTTCCGCGGTCTCCTCGATCGTCTCGGTTCGTCCGGGCGTGGCGGGTTGTCCCCGGACACTGCGTCCCGTGCAGTAGACGGTGGCCCCCGCGGCCCCGAGCATCCGTGCGATCCCGCGTCCGGCGCCACGGGTGGCGCCGGCCACCAGAGCTACCTGGTCCCGGAGGGGCCTGTCTGCCATCTTGAATTGCTCCGTGCCGGAATTACTCGCACGCCGCGGTCAGGCGGCTTCCGATCTCCCTGATTTCTTCACTGCTGACCGTGAGCGGAGGGGCGAGCACCACCAGGTCCCCCTGTCCCTCCGGTCCCCCGACCGGGTATACGAGCAAACCGCGCTCCCAGGCGGCTGCCGCGAACTGCCGGGCCGAGATCCCTCCGGCGCCTGCCGGATGGAGCGCGACTCCTGCGAGCAGCCCGCGGACCCACCACCGCTCCACCTCTCGTTTCCCGCTCAGGGGTTCGAGAGCCGCCCCGAATTCACCCTCCATCGACGTCGCCCGCCGGACCAGCCCCTCGTCCCGGATCAGCCGGAGGACCTCCCGGATGACCGCTGCGACTACCGGGTGGTGGGAGAAGGTGAAGCCGTGCCGGAAGTCGGGCGCGACCGCCTCGACCACCTCGCGCCGTGCGACCACCGCGCCCCCCGGAACGAACCCCGAGGTCAGCCCCTTGCCGAGAACCACGATGTCCGCCTCCACCCCGGCGTACTCGGAAGCGAGGAACCGTCCCGTCCGTCCGCACCCGCTCAGCACCTCGTCCGCGATGAGGAGGACGCCGCGCTCGGCGGTCGTGCGGCGGACGGATCGCAGGTAGTCCTCGGGAGGTGCGAATCCACCGGCGGAAGCGCCGAGCACCGGCTCCACCAGCACCGCCAGCACGTCTCCGCTCGCCCCCCCGATCGCCTGCGCCACTTCCCCCGCACAGGCGACCTCACACTCCGGATAGCGGAGCTTCAGCGGGCACCGGGGACACCAGGGTGCGGCGACGAGCGGCATCCCGGTGAGGAGCGGGAGGTAGGGCGCCCGGAGAGAATCCCGACCCGAGACGGCGAGCGCTCCCAGGGTGTTGCCGTGGTATCCGGGCCGCTGGGAGACGATCTTCTGCCGCTCGGACCGCCCGGTTGCGACCGCATGGGCGCGGGCCAGCTTGATCGCGGTCTCGACGGCCTCGGCGCCCCCCGGGGTGAGATAGACCTTGGCGTCCCGGTAGGCCGGGGGGAGCGCCGCGAGGAGCATCGCTGCGGCCTCTTCCATGGCCTCGGTGGTGAACTGGGCGCCGTGCACGTACGCCACGTCTTCGAGCTGGCCGGCGGCGGCGCGGACAACCTCCGGCCGTCCGTGACCCACGCTGATCGTGAGGGCGCCGCCGCACGCATCCAGCCAGCGGGTCCCGTCCGCCGTCTCGATCCAGGCGCCGGACGCGCGTTTCGCAATCCGATAGGTGCGCTCGAGGTCCCGGTAGAAGACAGGGCTGTCCGGGTATCGGAAGGCCGCGGCTTCTTCGGGGGAAGCGTTCATGGCGCGGCCAAAGCCGGCGGCAGGACGCCGGGGAGGTCCCCCAGCGCCGGTAGCAACAGGTCCGGGGCCGCCGAACGGAGCATCGCCTCGTTACTGAAGTTGCTCACGACGGCCGCGGTCCGGGTGCCGGCGCTCTTGCCCATGGCAACGTCTTCGGGCCGGTCCCCCACGTAGAGGGCGTCCCGCGGTTCCACCCCAAGCCGGGAAAGGGCAAGGAGGAGACCCTCGGGGTGGGGCTTCTTGTTCCGGGTGTCCTCGAAAGCCACGAGAGATTCAAAGCGATCCGCAAGTCCCAGGCGGTCGAGATCTTCGCGAAACCGTTGCCGGTCGGCGCTCGTCACCACCCCGAGCTGCAGTTCCCGGTCCGACAGGGCGCAAAGCGTCTCGTGGGCGCCCGGGAGCAGTCTCACGGCGTGGCTGCGCTCAAGGTACTTCTCGCGCCAGATGGCGCCCGCTTCGTCCCACCGGGCCTCGGGAATCCCGAGTTGCCGGTAGGTCTCGTGCCAGTCGGGCCGGTAGGTGGCCTGGTAGCGGGCTTCGTCCATCCGGATTCCGAAGTGCCCGAATACAGAGAGAGAGGCATAGCGGGTGGTGGCGAAGCTGTCCGCCAGGGTGCCGTCCCAGTCGAAGAGGACAGCGGAGACGGTGGACATGCGGCGCGGGAGCGGAGCCGAGCCTACCCCACGGAGAAACCGCTCCGCGTCCCGACCCGACGGGTAGAATCCGCGCCGATGCTGACCTGCCGCGCCTCCTTCCTGGAGACCGGAATTCCCGAGATCGGCCGGCTGGAGCTGCTCTCGGCGGATCAGGGTCTCGCCGGCATCCTGTTCTGCGATGAGCGCCGTTCCCGGGCCTCCGCCGGCTGGCGCGCGCGGAACGTCCGGTCGGCGGTTCCGGCCGCGCCCGGAGAGCACGATGGCTACGCCCGTCAGATTCGGGAGTACCTGGCCGGCGAGCGACGCGAATTCACGTTCCCGCTCCACCGGACCGGCACCCCCTTCCAGCGCGCCGTTCTCGATGCGGTGGGGAGCGTGCCGTTCGGCGCCCGCGCCAGCTACCAGGACATCGCCCGCGCGGTCGGGAACCCGGCGGCCTGCCGGGCGGTCGGCGCCGCGAACGGCGCGAATCCGCTGCCGCTCGTCATCCCCTGCCACCGGATCGTCGGCGCCTCGAACAAACTGACCGGATACGGTGGCGGCCTCGACGCGAAGCGCTGGCTGCTTTCCCTCGAATCCCCGGCCCTGCTCGCGCTGGCTTCCTGAGCGAGCGGCCCGTTTTCCCCACCCGCAAACCGCAATGACAACTTCTGCAATCTCCCGTGCCCTGGCGCACCGGCCGTCCCGCTGGGCGGCCCCACTCGTCGCCCTGACGCTCGCCCTCTGGCTCCCCGCCTGCGGCGGTGGCGGCGACGCGGTTTCGCCCGCATCCGAATCCACCCCCGAAACGACCCCTATGGAACCCACCACACCTCCAACCGAATCCGATTTGCCCACGCCCGGCCCGTCTGCAGTGCTGATGCAGACAACCCTGGGCGACCTGACCATTGAGCTGTACCCGAACGAGGCGCCGCGAACCGTCCAGAACTTCCTCCAGTACGTGGAAGACGGCTTCTACGACGGCACCATCTTCCACCGGGTGGTGCGCGGATTCGTGATTCAGGGCGGCGGCTTCACCGCCGACATGCAGGAAAAGGAAACCCGCGCGCCCATCGAGAACGAAGCTCAAAACGGTCTCCTGAATCTGAGGGGCACGCTCTCGATGGCGCGGACCATGGATCCGCACAGTGCTACCTCGCAGTTCTTCATCAACACCAAGGACAACGCCATGCTCGATCACACCTCGCCCGACCCGAGGGGATGGGGCTACGCCGTGTTCGGCAAGGTGATCTCGGGCATGGACGCCGTGGACCAGATCGAAGCGTCTCCGGTGGTGAGCCGGGCGGGGCACAACGACGTGCCGGACACGCCGATCGTCATCGAATCGGCGACCGTGGTTTCGCGCTGAGCGCCACCGGCTTCCGACAGCCTGTGGCCAAACCCACGCGGCGTTCGACGGGCGATCCGTCCCGGCTTGAACAGCCTGTGGCAAAACCCACGCGGCGTTCGACGTGCGATCCATCCCGGCTGAACCGCGCCGCGATGCGGCGCTCATCGTTGCATTTCGGCCGAAATACACCGGGTATTCCGGCCTCACGCGCCTCGTCAGCCGGGCGCCTCGCCCGTCTCGGCGCTCACGTGGGCTTCACCACAGGCTGTTACCGCGCCGCTCATCGTTGCGTTTCGGCCGAAATACACCCGGTATTCCGGCCTCACGCGCCTTGTGAGCCGGGCGCCTCGCCCCCAGTTCTCCCGGTGGGGGCCTCGGCGCTCACGCGGGTTTCACCACCGGCTGTCTAAACCGGTCCGCATACGGCGATCAGGACTTCCGGCCAGCCGTTGGCGCCGGCGAGCGGGTAGGGGGCGTGGCGCGCCTCTCGCTCGCCGGGAAGACGGAGGATGTTGCGTACCTGGTGCAGCTTGCGCGCCAGGATCGGGGAGAGCGCCGCGAGCGCCTCCAGCCGCTGCTTGTGTCCGTCCGAAGCCGGAGTCTGGCCGTACCACCGGAACCGGTCGAACCCGGTCCGCAGCAGGCTCTCGAACTCGGAGCGCGCGTACTCGCGGACGTGGAACGGATTGTCGGGTCGATCCGTGAGCGCCCGGCCCGGGCTGATGACCTCCCGTTCCGGAGTCGAGCAGATGAAGATCCCTCCCGGCGCCAGAACGCGTCGCGCCTCCCGAACCACGGCGTGGTCGTCCTCCACGTGTTCGATCGTTTCGAACGATGCGTAGAGATCGAAGCTTCCGTCCCGGAAGGGGAGGCGCGAGGCGTCCGCGAGGACCCCGCGGAAGGCGCCGGCCCCGGAAGCCGGAAGCTCCGCCTCCCGGAATGCTTCCAGGGAGAGATCGGCGGAAACGACCGAGCGGGCGTCCCCGGCCTTGAGGATTCCCGACCCGTACCCGGCTCCGGACGCGAGGTCGAGCACCCGCTTCCCGGCCGCGTATCCGGCCGCCCAGCGGTAGCGCGCCACGTGCTGGTTTCGCAGCCAGGGCGAGGCGAATCGGTGCAGCGCGAGTCGTTCCATGGGACTTCGATGTTCTATCTTCGCCGAGCCAGCAGGGAACTGAACCGAACATGAAGCAATCCGGGTCCGGAGTGAGCGCCTGTTTCCCCGCGTTCAACGACGCCGGGTCCATCGCCTGGGTCGCCCACCGGGCGCGGGAGGCGCTCGAGAGCACCGGTCGCGATTTCGAGATCCTGATTCTGGATGACGGGAGCGTGGACCGGACCGCGAAGGCCCTGCAGAGCCTCTCCCGCGAGATTCCGGAACTGAGGATGCTCCGGCACGAAGAAAACCGCGGCTATGGCGCCACTCTCCGGGATCTCTTCGCCGCCGCCCGCTTTTCCCTCGTCGTCTACACCGACGGCGACGGCCAGTTCGACCCTTTCGAGCTCACCCGCTTCCTGGACGCGGCGTCCCCCGACGTCCAGTTGGTGAACGGTTTCCGCCGGAAGCGGGCGGATGGGCCGCTGCGGCGGCTTCTCGGCCCCCGCTTCCACCGGGTGATCGCGGAAACGTTCGGGCTTCCGGCGCTCCGGGACTGGGACTGCGACTTCCGGCTCTTTCGGCGCGACCTGGAGATCGAGGCTTCCATGACCTTCGACGACGGGACCGCGGTGGTGGAGTTCCTTGCCGGACTTGAAGACCGGGGAATCCGCTTCGCCGAGGTCGAAGTGAGTCACAGTGAGCGGCGGGCCGGCGCGAGCCAGTATTTCCGTCCCTACTCCGTGGTCTCCGGCCACCGCAACCTCATCCGGTTGTGGAGAAAACGCGGGTCACCCCCGATCCGCTGGCGGACTTGGTGGAGCGCCGGGACTCGTTAGCCTGGACTTCTCATACTCCGCGTCACCCTGGCGTTCGCAACCTGGACGCTCGTGAACGTGATTGGCGTGATCCGTTCCGCGGGCCTCTCGGGCCGCGGGTGCCGACTGAAGTCGGCGTTCCCTTCCGGGTCACCATGAGGGAGAGGCGGGGTTGTCTGGTTTCGACCGCCTCTCGGCGGTCGATGCCGGCCAGAGGCCGGCGCTCCGAACTCTCGGATGCCGCATGCCGCGCTTGGTACACCGCGTCACGCGCCGGGGAGGTTGCTTCATGGGCATAAATCATTCTATATCAATGACTTACAGTGTATAAGCCCCTTCCATGCCGAATGAGTATGAGATATCCGGGTTAACGGTGGGTTAACGGAGAACCGCCACCACCCCCGCGCCCTCGCGAACCACGACCACCTGACCCTCCGCCCGGAGGTCACCGAGGTCCTCGGTCATCCCGCCCGGCCAGCGGACCGCAACCTCCCGGATTGTCTCGTCGCCCGCGGCGCCGAGCTGAAGGCGCGGGTCGTTCGATGACAGGAAGCTGCCGCTTCGGTGCGCTTCGCGCATTCGGCGCACCCCGTCCGCGGTCGAAAACTGCACCCGCACCCCGGTCCCATCGCGCGGCGCCCGCGTTCCCACGAGCTGCAACGTGACCCCGCGGCCCGGACTCGTGTT
>LXNJ01002204.1_pt1 | contig 10828 bp, 5 predicted proteins | sample 809081 | NCBI WGS metagenome assembly LXNJ01 (sample SAMN04870510, study PRJNA318959) | sponge metagenome | biome: sponge; feature: marine sponge reef; material: water | host: Petrosia ficiformis | place: Greece: Milos, Mediterranean Sea | collected 2013-05-29 | depth 5-7 m
CCCCCGCCACAGCGCCGCCGCTGACAGCGGCGCGGGCCGAAGCGACCTTCGCCCCCGCAGCGACGAACGGGACGCCATCTGGCGAGCCGCGGCGGTGCTGTGGGCTCGGTCGGTGGCCGCATGCGAGAACGGCCCGGGAGTCCGCAACGCCCAGGCCACCGTGATCGCCCCGACCGGCACCATCAGCTTCATGATGGACTGCGACACCACCGGTATCGAGCCGGACCTCGGCCTGGTCAAGCACAAGACCCTCTCCGGCGGCGGCCACCTCACCATCGTGAACCGCACCGTAGCCCGGGCCCTCGGGTCCCTCGGCTACAGCAGCGAGCAGGTCGCCGACATCGAGGGCCACATCGCCGAAGCCGGCGACGTCGCGGAGGCGCCCCACCTGGCCGAGCGCCACAAGGGCGTGTTCCGCTGCGCGATGGGGCCCGACGCCATCTCCCCTCGGGGCCACGTCTTGATGATGGGCGAGGTGCAGCCGTTCGTCTCCGGGGCCATCTCCAAGACTGTCAACCTGCCCCACAGCGCCACCCCCGGCGACATCGAGGAGTTACTGGTGGGGGCATGGACGGCCGGGGTGAAGGCGGTGGCGGTGTACCGCGACGGGTGCAAGGTGGACCAGCCGCTCAGCACCGCAGCCGACCACGGCACCGAAGCGTCGGCACCGGAGCCAGCCGTCGCACAGCGTGCGGTTCTGCCGGCCAAGCGCACCAGCCGCACCGTGTCGTTCCGGGTGGCGGACTGTCACGGCTTCCTCACCGTCGGCGAGTACCCCGACGAACGGCCCGGCGAGATATTCCTACGGGTCTCCAAGGGCGGCTCGACGCTGGCGGGGATCATGGACGCCTTCGCCATCTCGGTGAGCCTCGGCCTGCAGCACGGCGTCCCCCCCGACGCCTACATCGACAGCTTCATGGGGCTGCGATTCGAACCCGCCGGCATCACCGACGACCCCGAACTGCGGATGGCCACCAGCCTCGTCGACTACATCGCCCGACGCCTGGCGGTGGACTACCTCGACCCCGCCGACCGCGCAGGACTGGGAGTGCTCACCACCAGCGAGCGCAGCAACCCGGCCCTGCCGGGCCTCGACACGTTCCAGCCCGCCGCAACGGACACCATCTACGGCCCCGGCTCCAACGGCGTCGGCGACACCGCCCCGATCTGCATGACCTGCGGCGAGCGCATGGCTCGCGCCGGGTCCTGCTTCGCCTGTGCCGGCTGCGGAGCGACCAGTGGTTGCAGCTGACGCCGTTGTGGCCGCGCCTGGCGCTGCACTCAGGCCCTTTGCTGCGTTGACCGCCGCTGCAAACGCCTTGGGGTCCGTGCGCTCCCCGGTCGACCACGAAGACGCCGACGGGACCGAGCCGCCCGGCGTCGAGGCCGACACCAGGAGGGGCCCGGGCATCCTGGCCGACGCGGCCGAGGCGCTGTCGATGACAACGACCGACAGCGAGGTGCGCCAGCTGCTCGCCGCCGCCGCCGAAACCCTCGACGCCGAACATCTCCACCGGGAACCGCCGCCCCTGGGCGGGACCACGACCACAGCGCTGACGCTCGCCCGCCGCCGCGGCGGATCCGTAGCGGTCAGCGACGCAGAACACATTGAGCTGGGGCTGGCGCTGAGACGCCGCCTCGCACGGGCGGGAGCCATCACCGGAGCCGACTTCGACGGCGACCGCCTCCGAGTGCAGCCCACAGGGGGCTGCTGACAACCCACAAGGAGAAGATCAGATGTTTGATCTCATAAACAACCTGCTCACCGACGCCAAGAACGTGGCGCTGCTGGCCATCGGCGTGGCAGCCCTCGCCGGCTCGATCTTCGTGTTCATGAAGACCAAGAGCGGCGGCGCCGCGGTCGGCGTGTTGGTGCTCGGCGCGGTGGCAATTGCCGTCGGCACCAACATGGAGACTCTGGCCGACCTGTTGGGCGACGACATCAACACCCGCGGCGGTACCAACGGCGACACCCCCGGCCGCGCCGACCTGGAGTGGGGCACCAACCAGTGAGCGGCAGCGTCAGCCGGTCCTACACCTCGTCGCGCCGGCGGCCCAGCGAGATTGGGCGCCTGCCCGGGCTCAACCTGCCGTGGCCGTTTACCCTGACACAGTTCGGGGTCGGGGCCTGCGGTATCGCCGTGTGCGTGGCCATGTTGTGGGTCGGGCTGCCGGGCTGGCTGCTGCCTGCGCCGGTGGCTGCTACCTTGCTGATGGGTCGGGCTGTGCGCCGCACCCGCATCGACAGCCGTCACCTGCTGCCGGGTCTGGCCGGCCGAGTGCGGTTCCGGGCCCGACGCGACAACCGGCGCCGTCTCGCGGACCGCACCGCCGACGCGGTGGTCAGCAACGCCGTAGTGGGAGCCGACCACTCCGTGTGGATCGTGCTGGCCGTCACTCCTGCCCACTACGGGATGCTCGCCGACCGCGAGACCCTGCGCGGGTCCTTGGCCGCCGCCGAGCAGCTCGTGGCCTCGATCAGCACGAAGCGGTGGAGGCTAATGTCGACGCTGGAGACCGTCACCTCCCAAGAGGTGGCCCGCCGCATGGTGGCTACGTCTCCGGCGGCGTCCTGGTCCGAGGAGATCGCCGCCGAGCAGCGCCGCCTGTCGACCGTGACGCTCACCGAGCGCCGCTTTTGGCTGTGGCTCGACGTGGGGGACGTCTCTGCCCCCGCCGGTTGGGCCGGAGCCGTGGCCCGGCTGAGGCGCCTGGCCGGCTGGGCCGCCCCGGCGCGGGCAGCGTGGCTGGACACGACCGCCACCGAGGCCGCCACCACCGCGGCGGTGTCGAGGGCCTCAGCGGCGCTCTCGCTGCGGCCCGCCACCGCCGATGAGGTGCAGGCCCTGTTGGGCCGGGTCGCCACTGGCGTGTGTTCCCCGCCGCGGCCGGAGCCCGAGGCTGACTACCGCCACCTGCAACCCGCGGCCGTGGACGACGCGGTGCTGGTGGGCTCGCCCAGCCGCAGCGATGGGGCCACGGTGTGGCGCCGCGGCGACGCCCTGTGGTGCGAGCCCGCCCCACGGATGGCGCTAGCCGAGACCCCCACCGGAGACGTCGTTGCTCATGTGTCAGCGATGGTCGCCCATCTGCCCGACGCCTGGCAGGTCCCCGGCGGCGGGGAGCTGCTGTGGCGCCTCGACTCGCTAGCGGACCCCTGGGAGTGGGTGCTGGACGCCACCACGGTCCCCCACGCGGAGGCAGTCGCCAAGACCAACAACCAAGCCAGCAGGCTACGGAACCAATACGACCAATACGCCGGCACCGCCAGCGGAACCCCACCGGACCTCGACATGGCAGTGGACCAGGTCGAGACCCAGCGGCTGGCGCTCGCCGGACGCTCAGACAGCGACGAGTACGTGGTGACGGTGGCGCTGTGCTCGTCGGTGGACGTTACCGGCGCCCTCGACGCCGGAGAGATACTCGCCGGGCGCCTCCAGCGACTCCAGGGCCTCGCCTCTGCAGTTGGGGTCACCGTGGCCGCACCCACCGGCGACCAGGTGGCCGCCCGGCGCATGTGGATGCCGCTGCGGGCCACACGGTGCCCGGCGGTCCGCGACTACCGCCAGTACCTCCTATCTGACGGCGTGGCTGGGATCGGGCCGTGCCTGCACGCCCGACTCGGCGACCCGCAGGGCGCCGTGCTCGGCATGATCGACGAGCACGGACCCCTCACGCCGGTGCTGTTCGACCCCACACTGGGGCCTCGGGCCGCCTCCGTCGGCGGGTCGCCCCGCTCCCCCTCGATAGGCATCGCGGGCGCACTCGGCCGGGGCAAGTCGGTGTTCTCCAAGCGGGTGCTGTGGACCACCCTGGCCGCCGGCGGCGCGGTGGTGGTCGTGGACCGTTCAGAGATGGGCGAGTACGCAGCCGTGGCCCGGGCTATTTCCCAGGTCGCCCCCGGCATCACCGTCGAAGTGATCGACGTCACCGACGCGCAGGGAGGCTCCATCGATCCGATGCGCGCGGGCCTGGGCGTCCGAGCCGCCGCCGACACAGCTGTGCGGCTGCTGTGCTTCACCGCCGGCCTCGACCCCCGGTCGCCGGTGGCGGCCGAGGTAGCCCGGACGGCAGCCGCGGCGCCGGGGGTGGCGATGGTCGATGTCGTGAAGCAAGCGGCCGGTGCATCGAAAGCCGACTCAGCTGAATGGCGGCCGCTCACGAGTCTGGTGGAGGTCCTAGCGGACGACCCCACCGGCGGTTCGCTGTTTGACCCCCATCGTCCGCCGGCGAACCTCAGAGCTGACCTGGTGGTGCTGCACGCTCCCGGCCTGGCGCTGACGGACACTCCCGAGACCCCCGCCGATGTCGCGGCAACCGCCGTAGTGCTCGGGACCATGCTCGTCGCCCGGGCACTGATCTTCGCCGACCCCGCCCGCTTCGCCGGGCTGCTGCTCGACGAAGCCTGGGCCTTGCTGCCAGACGGCCGGGCCCGCCAGGTCGTGACCGAGGCCCTGCGAGACGGCCGCAAACACAACGCCGGCGTGTGGCTTGCCACACAGAGCCCCCAGGACTTCGCCATCTCGCCGGAACTGTCACAGCTCCTCGGAAGCGTCGCCCTGTTCGGCGTGACCACCGAGGACGCTGCCCGCGCCGGCGCAGAACTGGCCGGCCTCGACCCCGAGCTCGCGGCCCCGACGCTGATGACCCTGCCCACTGGGGTCATGCTGTGGCGCGACGTCCTGGGCCGCACCGGACTGGTCGAGGTGTGGCTGCCGGCGGACCCCCGGGCCGCCGTGGCGGTAGAGACCACCCCGCACCTCGCCACCGCGGTGGAGGCGATCCCGGCGTGAGGGCGCTGCGATCACCCCGAGCGCTGACGCGTGTTGTAGCGGCGGCCGCAGCTGCGGCGGCCGCAGTCGTGCTGTGGGCCGCCCCGGCCGGCGCTGAGCTGGAGCGCTGGTCCGACGAGCGCACCGCCAGAGCCGGAGGCCTCGCCGACGAGCTGGCCCAGTGCGACGCCTGGTCGCAAGCCCAGCGGTGGCAGCAGTGGTTCGACAACGCGTGCGAGGAGACCATCGCAGCCGGGGTCCACAGCAACGGAGCCACCGACTCATGGCTCCCCGCCGGCAGCGGCGCCCGCACCACCCCGGGATGGTCCATCAGCCGATACTCGATCTACTACGACGGCGGCGGCTACACCGACGTTGGGCGCAAGATGCGCGGCGAGGCCATGGCGTGGATCTGGACCGGAGCGACCTACGGGCTGCGCATAGCCGTGTGGGCGATGGACTGGGTGGCCGCCGGACGCATCACCGACATCATCGGCGTCATCCCGATCGAGGTCGGCGAAATGCTGCACCGCGAGATCGTCGTGGGGCTGCAACTGCGACACATCGCCCTCACCGTCATGGGCATCGTCTCGGCCTGGGCCATCATGCGGCGCCGCATCGCCGAGGCCGTCGGCAACATGGCCTTCGCCCTGGTAGCCCTAGCGCTGGGGGCGTTCGTGCTCGCCAACCTCGCCGGCTACTACGAGGGAGCCCGCTCCACCAAAGCACTGCTGGTCGCGGCGGTGCTGGCCGAAGGCGACGGACAGATCAACGCGGCAGCGATGACAGCACCGCTCATGGACGGCGTGGTCCATACACCCTGGGAGAACCTGAACTTCGGGCGGAACCTCACCGGGGACTGCGAGATAGCCGCCGGGGTGGACATCCTCGAGAGAGCCCCCAGCTCCGGTGACCACTACCCCCGGCTGCGCATCAAGGACTGCCCCGACGGCCCCACCCTGGACACCTTCAACCGCTACCCCACCGGGTCACGACTGTTCGGCGCCCTCATAGTGGCGTTCGGCCAAGCCGCAGTGGCCATGTTGATCTTGGCGGCCGCTCTCATAGGGCTCACGGCCGAGCTGCTGCTCGCAGCAGCGTTCGCTTCGTTCCCTGTCGTGGCCGTCGCCGTAGCATTCCCCGGGGGCCGCTCGATCGCCGCCAGCTGGGTGTCGATGCTGCTGCGCGGCATAGTCGGCCTCGCAGCCGGCGTACTGGGTCTGCGCCTGGTAGCGGTCGTGATGACAGCGGTGGCCGGAAACAGCGACGACCTCGCCTTCTTTGAGCGCTTTGCCGTCTTCTCCTTGGTGGCTGTCGCCGGGTGGAGGATGCGCAAGCTGGTCCCCCAAGCAGCAGCCAAGATATCGGCGACCCTCGGCGGCAAAGCGGCCTCGGCTGGTGGCGGCGGCTCCGGAGCCGGGGGAGCTCTAGCAGCGGGAGCGGCCGGCGGACTCATAGGAGGCGCTGTGGGAGGCCTGGCAGCGGGGGCCGCAGCGTCCCAGCTCATGCCGGCCCAGGGCGCCGGCGCAGCGGCACGAGCCGCCCGCCGAGCGGCCTCCGGGACGCGCAGGGCCGCGAGTGGCGCCACCGGCCTAGCGGCTGCCGCAGCCCAGGCCTCCGGCAGAGAAGGCGCCGGGACCCGCTTGCTGTCAGCCACCAAAGCGGGCCAGCGTGCCGCCTACGGCGGCGGACTCGCCGTCGCAGCGGCCAGCGCCGCCGGGCAAGCCCTCGCCCACCGCAACAACATCGCCCAGGCCGCCAGCGCCAACCTTGACGAGGCAGCGTTGCACGAACTCGCCCACGGCCACAGCCGCCGTGGGCAGCGCATCGCCGCCCGGCACCCCAACACCGCCCAGGCCGACGTCGACCACCTCGCCACCACCAGCCTGGACGCCAAGGTGGTCAAAGGGGCCGCCCCCCGCACCAGCGCTGAGGTGGCACACAATCTCGCCGGTAGCCACAGCCGCAGCATCCGCGCCGCCGCTGCCGGCGGCGCGAACCTGTCCGCACAGTCGGCCCAACAGATCGTCACTCAAGGCCGCACCACAGGCCCGTACCAGCCGCCTGCTCCGCCCCCCTCCCGGGCCCAGCGTCTGGCGCAGCCCGACCATCGCCAGGCCGCCCAGGGAGGTCACAGCGGCCGCATCGCGGCCCCAGCTCCACAGACCGGACCGCCGTCACCGCCACGGGCAGCACCGGCGACGAAGCCCTCTCCCGCGCCAGCCAAGCCCACAGCACCGGCGACGAAGCCCTCTCCCGCGCCGCCTGAGCCTCCCGCGCCAGCCAAGCCCAAAGCACCGGCGACGAAGCCCTCTCCCGCGCCAGCCAAGCCCACAGCACCGGCGACGAAGCCCTCTCCCGCGCCGCCTGAGCCTCCCGCGCCAACCGAGCCCAAAGCACCGGCGACGAAGCCCTCTGCCGCGCCAGCCAAGCCCACAGCACCGGCGACGAAGCCCTCTCCCGCGCCGCCTGAGCCTCCCGCGCCAACCGAGCCCAGGGGAGAGACGGGCCCATGAGTCGCGGCGGCGCTGCGGCCAAGGCTGTCGGTGGCCTCGCGAAATGGCGGGCCCGCGCCCGGGCCGGTAGCGAGGCGGCGCTGGCGATCAGCGGCGATCCTCGGGCGGTCGCCAAGCTGCTCGGACGGGCCCTGCGCCGGGTCTGGCGCAGCCCGTTGGCGCGTCGGATGGCGGTGGCCGTGGCCGTAGCAGGCGTGTTGGTAGTCCTGTCGGTGGTCGGCGGCGCAGGGGGTGGAACCGCCGCCGGCGTCGAGGGCGCGCCAGGCGCCCAGTTCGGTGCTGAGCCGATGGTGTGGGCCGCCTACACCGTCGCTGGCCGAGTGTGGTGCGCTCCTGACGGGACTGTGCGTCTCAGCGGGGACCCGCTGCCCGAGCCGTGGACCCGCACCGACTGGCGGCTCGTGGCCGCCGTCGGCGGCGTCGAGTCGAACCACGCGGCCGGCCGCACTGTCAACGCGTTCGGAGACGTGTGGCCCCCAGTGCTGGGCCCGACTCTGGACGGCACCATCGACGGGCTGGTGACGATCCCAGACACCGACCACGGCCGCTTCGATCTCGACACGAGATGGGACAAAGCGGTGGGGCCGATGCAACTTCTGCCCTCCACTGTTGTCAGCGCCGGCGTCGACGGCAACGCCGACGGGATTGTGGACCCGCACAACCTCTGGGACGCCACTGCCACCGCTTCGGCGTATTTGTGTGCGGCCGCTACGGATTCGACCCCATCGGAGGCCGTGTTCGCCTACAACCACAGCGAGGTCTACGTCGACGCCGTGCTGGGGGGTCTGGCTCAGATCGTGATCGCCGGTGTCGAGAAGGGTCACGCCGGTCGGCTACCCGATGATGCTCCCCTCCCGTACATCCCGAGCACCGCCGACGGCGGCACGGTACTGGGCTCGGTGGTCGAACACTTCGGCGGTGATCCCGACGCGGTGCGATGCTCGACAGGCTGCTCGTGGCGGGTCGAACCCGCACCCGGGACGGTCCCGGAATGGGAGCCGCTGAGCGATGCCGGCTACGCGTCCCCGGTGCAGGTCCCCGGCGGAGTGACCGCTAGCGGAGACGGAACCCTGCGAGCAGCTGTTCCGGCGCTGGGCGATGCGGCGTGGCCGCTACCCACAGCAGCCATGCCCCAACCGGCGGGAGCAACGCCGCCGCTGTGGTGGAGCCACTTCGTGTCTACGGACCACCCCGGCTGGACAGCCCACGGGTCGCGGACCGTGACGATCCCGTCTGTGTGGGCCGGCCCTGTCTACGCCCCGCAGAGGGGCACCGTCAACGCCGGAGGCGGCTGCGCTCAGGTGACCGCCGGCGGTGGCTGGCTGTGGCGACTGTGCGGGGCGCGCGTCGATGACCCTCTCCCCTCCCCCGCCGCTGGCCACCGGCTCGGCTCGGCCGTCGGCGCCGCCCTGGTCGTGGAGCTGGTGGGCCCCGACGGGCGTGGAGCCTGCCCGCAGAGCATCTTCGGGCTCTGGGCCGTCGGACAGCGCGACACCCCCCAAGCCATCGCCGCCCAGATAGCAGCGATGATCGCGGCGGCCGAGGCAGTCGCCGAAACGGATCCCGACCTGGCGGCCGCCTATGTAGCCCAAGCCGCCCACCTGGAGTGGCGCCTGTACGAGGAGTGCGTGGCATGACCGAGCCGGCAACCCCCAGGTCCAACGTGGGCAACTGGTTCGGCGGCGACACCGAGAGCTGGTGGGTGTGGCTCGCCCCGGCGGGCCTCGGCGCCGGCTGGGTCGCTATGGCGGTGGCTCTCAGCGCTGGCGGCTTGGCCGCTGGCGACTGGGTGGCCCCCACCCCTGCTGCCACCGTCCGCACCCTGTGGGTGACCGTCGCCGAGGGCCGTCGTCTCGACGAGGCGTGGCTGCTGTCCTCGTCCGCCATCGCGGTGGCGCCGGCCGCCTACCTGTGGGCGATGTTTGTGGCCACCCTGGCCACGATGGCCGCCACGGCCGCCACGGCGGTCCGGTGGTGGAGAGCCGGTCGCCCCACCACACTCGGGGCCGTCGCCTACGAGCGCCGGCCGTCGCGGCGGTTCCGTAGCCGTCGCTGGCCGCTGCGGCCACCGTGGACGCCGCAGCGGCCGGGACCCGGCGTCCTGTTGGGACGCGAACGCGGCCGCTACACCGTGGCCAGCGACGGCCTGCCGGTCCTGGTCGTAGGACCCACCGGCTCGGGCAAGACGCGCCACCTGATCGGCCCCAACGTCGCCAACTGGCCCGGCCCTGTGGTGGCTACCAGCGTCAAGACAGACCTCGCCGACTACACAGCTGCCCACCGCGCCAGCCGTGGCCGCTGCTACGGGTTCGACCCCGGCGGCGCGCTGTGGCCCTGGATGCGCACCGCGGGCATCACCCCCGTGGTATGGGACCCGATCAGGCTGCTGTCGGCAGAGCCAACCCACGAGCACGCCAAGTTGCTGGCCCAGTTCCTGGTGTCGCACTCCTCGGCCCACGACGCAGGCTCCCAAGGCATCTGGTCGACCCTCGCCGGCGAGGTCCTCGCCTCGGTCCTGCTGATCGCCACCGACGTCGGCCAACCCCTGAAGGACGCGCTGCGTTGGATGATCGACGTCGAGGGGATCTTCTTCGACAAGGACAAGGAGAACGGCGAGTTCGCCAAGGCGGTCCGCAACAGCCCCAACGGGTGCCTCAGTCCCGACGCCCGCAGGGCGCTGCGCGACCTGAGGCTCATGGCACAGAACGACCCCCGGATATGGGGTTCCATCGAGGTCACCATCCGAGAAGTCACCGGAGCCTTGACCAACACCGCCGAGAAGCACCCCACCGCCGATCTGGTGCCGGTGAACCTCACCGTCAACCCCGGCCGTCAAGACACCCTGTTCCTAGTAGCTGACCACATGACGCAGACCACCTACCGCTCCGTGTTCGCAGCGGTGGTGCGTCACCTGTTTCACATCACCGAGAGCTCCCACCCCGGGCCCGACAGACTCCCCGACAGGCCCCTCTTCGCGCTGGATGAGTTGGCCAACCTGGCCCGCATCGAGGACCTCCCCGAAGTCCTGTCGACCATCAGGGCACGCGCCCAGGTCCTCGTCGGCATTCAAGAAGTCTCCCAGCTCGTCAGCGGGTGGGGGCGCGACAAAGCGACGACGGTCGTGGGGAACTTGCCCACCAAGGTCATCCTCCCCGGCTCCTCGGACGCCTCGGCGCTGCGCTGCTGGGCCGACCTCAGCGGCGACGACGACGACTACGCCCTCGACACCTGGCGAACCGTCAAGACCGGCAGAGCCCGCATCCTCGCCGGCAACCGCGACCCCTTTGAGATCCAGCTGTCACACCCGAAGCGCTGGATGCCCAAGATCGACCCCCCGCCCGGCACCGAAACCGGCGAACCCGGGCCGGCGCCCAGCCAAGGCTCCCCTACCACACTGGTCCCACCCTCCGGAGCCGCACCAGCGCCTCGTCGACGCCGCCGGAAGGCAGCGAACCAACCGTCTCTGTTCGAACCCGAACCCGAACCCTTCGACGCCCACCTGGTCGAACCCGAACCCCAACCCGAACCCCAACCAGAGCG
>LXNJ01002205.1_pt1 | contig 10827 bp, 8 predicted proteins | sample 809081 | NCBI WGS metagenome assembly LXNJ01 (sample SAMN04870510, study PRJNA318959) | sponge metagenome | biome: sponge; feature: marine sponge reef; material: water | host: Petrosia ficiformis | place: Greece: Milos, Mediterranean Sea | collected 2013-05-29 | depth 5-7 m
AAGAGATCATCGAAGAACGCCTCGGCGGTCGGCGGATCGGGTTTCAGGCCCCGCCCCTGGCGGCGGCCCGGCGCGACGGACCGAGCGGAACGGACTCCGGTGGCGGCGACGAAGCAGGGGAAGAGGGGCAGGCGGACGAGCCGACCGACCCGTTTTCCCAGGTGGAACCGGAGGACCTGCTCAGTTATGGCCTGATCCCCGAATTGGTCGGCAGAATGCCGGTCATTGTCGCGCTGCACGAGCTGGACGAAGACACTCTGGTCGAGATTCTGCAGGAGCCCCGAAACGCCCTGATCAAGCAATACACCACGATGTTGGAACTGGAGGGGGCCGGCCTGACCTGCGAGCCCGAGGCACTCCGGGCAATCGCCCGGCAGACCATCGAGCGGGGGACCGGGGCCCGTGGTTTGCGGGCGGTGTTGGAATCGATCATGCGCGACGTGATGTTCGAGCTTCCGGGCCGGGACGATATCCGGGAGGTGGTCGTAACGAAGGAAACGGTGGACGACGGACAGCCGCCGCTCTACATCATCGAACCCAACGCCCGTCGCCGGAAGGCCTGAACAGGCCCCCGCCAAGGCAACCAGGACAACAGGGGCGTGGACGCCAGATTCGTCGGTGCCGTCGCGCGTCCCGGCCAGCCTTTCCCCACCACGCTGCCCCAGGTGGCGTTTGCGGGCCGGTCCAACGCGGGCAAATCGAGCCTGCTGAACCGGCTGGTCGGCCGGAAACACCTGGCCCGTACTTCCAAACAACCCGGCCGAACCCAGCAACTGAACTTCTTTGAAGTGGCCGGGCAGTACGCCCTGGTGGACCTGCCGGGATACGGATTCGCCCGTGCGCCCGGGCCCGAGCGACGCCGCTGGGCGCGTCTGATCCGCTGGTACTTGTCGCGCGACCCTGGCCCGGTCGGCTTGGTTCTGCTGATGGATAGCCGGAGGGACCTTGTCGACGAAGATCGGGCCATGGTGGTCTTGTTGCAGGAGATCGGCCTGCCGACGCTATTCGCACTGACCAAGTCAGACAAGCTGGGGAGGCAGGCGCTCGACCGTGCCCTCGCCGGCCGGCGGCGGGAGCTGGGAATCGACGCCGATCAGCTCTTGGCCACGTCCTCCGTCACGGGCTCTGGCGTGTCTGACCTACGCGACAGCATCTCTGCGCTGGCCGGGGGCCCGTCGCCCACCTCCCCCAAACCGTAGGCCTTGATCCTCCGGTACAGGGTGCGCTCCGAGATCTGAAGCAGTTCGGCGGCCTCCCGGCGGTTCCCGGCGGTTTTCGCGAGCGCGGCCGAAACCGCGGCCTTCTGGACATCGGCCAGGCTCGCGGCGGGCGACGGGCCGGGCGCGGAGGCTGACCCGGCCGACATGCCGCCGCCTTCGGAGTCGGCATCGCCCACTTCGGCAATCGCAACGTCAATCAACCTGTCCTCCGCTGACCGCGTATGGTCGCCGGCCCTGGCCCGGTATGCCTCGAATTCCCGTTTCAGGTAATCCACGTCCACCTTCAGGTCCAACAGCGTCTTGAACACGAACTCCAGCTGGGCCCTGGTATCGGGCGGGTGGTCGGAGGCGGCGTCCCGCCGCGGTAGTGTCTGTCCGGTCGATACCAGCGCCGGCAGGGTCCCCCCCGCACTCAACCGCGGCCCGAACCGAATCTCCTCGGGAATGTCTTCGGGGCGGATCAACTGGCCCGGCGCCAACACCACCATGGATTCGACCAGGTTCCTGAGCTCCCTGACGTTCCCCGGCCAGGCATAGTCGGCCAATATTTCCGTCGCCTCCGGGGTGAGACCCTTGAAGGACCGGTCGTGCTCGGCGGAGAACATCTCAACGAAACACCGCATCAGCACGGGCACGTCTTCCTGACGCTCGCGGAGCGGCGGCACTTCAACGCGGATCACGTTCAGCCGGTAGTAGAGATCGCTGCGGAACTCACCCGACGCCTGCGAACGCGCCAAATCCCGGTTGGTGGCCGCGATCACCCGCACATCGGCCGTGATTTCCCGGTCGCCCCCGACCCGCATGAACTGACGACTCTCCAATATCCTCAGCAGTCGCGTCTGGGTTGAGGGGGGCATTTCCGCGATCTCATCGAGCAGCAGCGTGCCGCCGTCGGCAAGCTCGAACATCCCCCGGCGCATGGACGAGGCCCCGGTGAACGCTCCCTTTTCGTGCCCGAACAGCTCCGACTCGAGAAGGGTCTCGGGAAGCGCGGCACAGTTCACCGGAATGAACGGCCGCCCACGTCTGGACGACAGTTTGTGAATCGCGCGGGCCACCTTCTCCTTCCCCGTGCCGCTCTCCCCCGTCAGCAACACGGTTGCGTTGACCGGGGCTATCAGTTCGACCCGGTGCAGCATCCGCCGCATCGACCTCGTCCGGCCAATGATGCCTGTTTCGAGCTGAACCCGGTGCCGGTCCGACTCTGCCTTGAGCACCGCCCGGATTTCGTCTCTGTCGGGCGGGAAGGCAACAACCGAGTCGAGCCCCACGGACTCCGCGATCGCCTCGCGCCTTGCCTCGCTTGCCTCGGCCACGGCGATGAGCGGAGGGCGCGGAATCAGGGCCTCGAACACGTTCCGGAACGGGTCTCCTCCCGTCGACTTCGAGTCCGGGGAGGCAGTCAACACGAGGGCGGGACCGCTGCGGCGGGCACCCTCCACCGCCCGCTGCAATTCCGATGCGGACTCGACCAACTCCACTTCGTACTCGTCGCCCAGCAGCGCCGACCGGACAGCGAGGGCCCGGTCACGGTGCCGCAGGTCGACCAGTACGCGCATCTTCTCGGTGCTCACGACTGGCCGCCCGCATCCGGCCGAGCGGGGTGAAAATCCTGACCGTGTTCAGTGTCGCCGCGCAGCAGACCGGTAAGGTGCGGAACAAGGGGCTCCAGCACCGCCATTGCGTCCTTCACACCTCCCGGGCTTCCCGGAAGATTGACGATCACAGTGTTCCCGCGAATGCCGACCAGGCCACGGGACAGGCACGCGAACCGCGTCTTGGCCGCCCCCGCCGCCCGGATCGCCTCGGCCAGGCCGGGTGCTTCTCGATCGGTCACGGCCCGGGTCGCCTCTGGGGTCACGTCGCGGGGGCCGAACCCCGTGCCGCCGGTCGTCACGACCATGTCCACGGAACCGGCTCCGCTCGCACCGGTGTCACCCACGCTCTCACGCTTGTCGTCATGCCCGGAGTCGCACCACTCCAACAGCTGCGGCACAATGCGGTGAGTCTCGTCGGGCACCGTCGCGCGGCCGGCCAGCTCCCACCCCTGTTTGCTGATCCACTCCCCGAGCAATGCGCCCGACACATCCCCGCGACGGCCCGCGGATGCTCCGTCGGAGACCGTCAATACCGCGATCCTGGGAGGCGGGTTACCCCCCACGGGCCAGGGAGCCTCCGGAAAAAAAGGGCGGACGCATGATCGTCCCCTCCACACCCCGACCCCGGATCACAATCTCCACCTCGTCGCCCAAAGCGGCCTCCGCGGGCAGGTAGGCCAATGCGATTCCGCACCCGAGGGTGGGGCTAAGCGTGCCGCTGCGCACCTCGCCCGCCACTGCGCCGTTCCACTTCACGTCGTAACCGGCACGCGGAAAGCCCCGTTTCTCCAGCCTGATCCCCCTCAGGCGCCGCTTCAGACCATCTTCCTTCTGTCTGGCCAGTGCGGGTCGACCCACGAAATCGCCCTTGCCCCACTTTACCAGCCAGCCCAGGCCGGCCTCAAGGGGGGAGGTCCCGTCGTCTATGTCGTTTCCGTACAGAGCATAAGCCATCTCAAGGCGAAGCGAATCCCGCGCCCCCAGTCCCGCCGGGACCGCGCCGGCCGCTTCCAGAGCCCTCCACGCACCGGCGGCGTCCCCCGAGCCCAGGTAAAGCTCAAACCCGTCTTCTCCGGTGTACCCGGTTCGGCTGATCACACACGCGGCACCGGCCACGGCGCCCTGCGCGAATGCGTAGTACCGAATGTCCCCCAGGGGTGTGTCGGTCAACCCGGCCAGCATTTCGGCAGCGGCCGGACCCTGCAGGGCGATCAGCGCCACGTCATCGCTTTCGTCCTGCATGTCAGCGCCGGCACCGGGGTCCAGGGACTTCAGCCAGTCCCAATCCTTCTGAATGTTGGCGGCGTTCACGACGAGCCTGAAGTCTTCTTCGCCCATTCGGTACACGAGAACATCGTCCACCATACCGCCGTCTTCCCGGCACATCGCGCTGTACTGGGCCTGACCGTCCGCGAGGGCCGCCGGATCATTGATCGTGGCCCGCGACACGAACTGGCAAGCACCCGGGCCGCGCACCCTGAACTCGCCCATGTGAGACACGTCGAAAATACCCGCGCTCTCCCGAACGGCCCGGTGTTCGGCCAGGATCCCGGTGGCGTACTGCACCGGCATGGAGTAGCCGGCGAACGGTACCATCTTGCCCGAAAGCCGAACGTGTTCGTCGTATAACGGAGTCTTCAAATTGTGTCTTTCCTGCATGTCTTTCTTGCGTCGCTCACCCCAACAGAAGCGTCATTATCGCCTTCTGGGCGTGAAGGCGGTTCTCGGCCTGGTCCCAAACCCTGGACCAGGGGCCCTCGAGCACCCCGCATGATACTTCCTCGCCGCGGTGCGCAGGCAGGCAGTGGAGAAAGATCGCACCCGCGGCGGCCCGGGCCATGAGTTCTTCGTCGACCGTGTAACCCTGAAAAGCAGCGTTCCTGTCCGCTGCTTCTTCCTGGCCCATCGATGCCCACACATCGGTAGTGACAACGTCGGCACCCTCCACCACCTCTCGCGGATCCCGTACCATCGAAACCTCAGCGTCCGAGGCCCTGGCACGGTCCAGGATGGCGCGGTCCGGTTCATAACCGGCGGGGCACGCCAGACCAAGCGAGAAACCAAGCCGAGCCGCTGCGTTGAGCCATGAGTTGGCCATGTTGTTACCGTCTCCGATCCAGGCCACGCGAAGGGAGGCCAGGTCGCGCGAGGGGAATTCGCCCTCCACGGTGGCCAGATCCGCCAGCACCTGGCAGGGATGCAGAAAATCGGTCAGCCCGTTAATCACGGGAATCGACCCGTACCGCGCCAGTTGCTCCACGTCTTCCTGCGAAAAAGTGCGGATCATGATGGCTTGCACGTACCGCGAGAGCACGCGGGCCGTATCGGCAACGGGTTCGCCGCGTCCGAGCTGTATGTCGCGCGAGGCAAGGAACACCGAGTGGCCGCCAAGTTGGGCAATGCCCACCTCAAACGACACGCGGGTCCGGGTGGAACTCTTGGCGAAAACGAGCGCCACGGACCGGCCTTCGAGCGGCCGTCCCGCCCAGTAAGGGTCGAGCCGAAACCGCGCGGCCATGTCCAGAGCGCTGCGCAGGCGGTCGGGGGGCCAGTCGGCGATCGACAGGAAGTGCCGCGCCGGATCAAACTTGCCGGTTCGCTCGCAGGCCCCGGACCCTTCGCGGTCCCGCCCGTGGTGTGGGTGCGGCCCGGTTGTCACAGGATGTACCGCCTGAGGTCGTCGTCGGACGCAATTTCCGAGAGTTGTCGGTGCACGAATTCGGCGTCCACGGTTACTTCGGAAACCTCTGATTCGGGCAGATCGAACAGGACGTCCTCCAGCAGAGTACTCAGGACAGTGCGCAACCTCCGTGCGCCGATGTTCTCCGTGCGCTGGTTTACCTCGGACGCGATCCGGGCGATTTCGTCGATGGCGTCATCCGTGAATTCCAGCTTGGCCCCCTCGGACGCGACCAGAGCTTCGTACTGTCGCAGCAGCGCGTACCGGGGTTCGCGCAGGATCCGGGCGAAAGCCGCGTCGTCGAGCGTCTCCAGTTCCACCCGGATTGGGAAACGGCCCTGGAGCTCGGGAATCAGGTCGGACGGCTTCGAGACATGGAACGCCCCCGCGGCAATGAACAGGATGTGATCGGTCCTGACTATGCCGTGCCGCGTCTGCACGGCGGACCCCTCCACCACCGGGAGCAGGTCGCGCTGTACCCCTTCGCGCGACACATCCGGGCCCGTTCGCTCGGTACCGCCGGCTACCTTGTCGATCTCGTCCAGGAACACGATTCCCATTTCCTGGGCCCTCTCAAGAGCCTCCTCGACCACCGCGGCCTGGTCAACCGATTTCCGAAGCTCCTCGGCTTCCAGAATCTTCATGGCTTCGGGAACCGTCACGCGCCTTCTTTTTGGCTTCCCGGGCATCATCCGCTCGATGGCGGCGCCCAGGTTGATCGCCTTCCCCTCGCTGATGTCGATGAACCCCGAGGGTTGGCGCGGCACCGCGACGTCTACCTCGCGTTCGTCAAGAAACCCCTCGCGCAACAGTCGGCGGAGTTTGGCACGGGTCCGGCGGCGACGATCATCGGCGGGGCCCTCTTCCGCGGGTGCGGCGTCCGCGGTGGTTTCTCCCGAAGCCGCCACGACGAACAGCCTCCCGGCATCGGGCAGATTGTCGAGTCCCGCGCCGGGCGCCGGGTCGCCGGTCCGGCCCTGGCCGTCCGCTTCCTCGACGTCTGCGGGATCCGTCGCCCCCGCCCCCCCGGGCTTTGGACCGGCAACAGGGGGCAGCAGGATGTCCAGCAACCTCTCTTCGGCCCGGGCGCGGGCCTTGTCCTTGTGCTTCTCTTCCTCTTCCTCGGTTACCATGCGGACGGCGATTTCGACCAGATCGCGAATCATCGACTCCACGTCGCGGCCGACGTAACCCACTTCGGTGAACCGCGAAGCTTCGACCTTGATGAAGGGGGCACCGGCCAAGTCGGCGAGGCGGCGCGCGATCTCGGTTTTTCCCACGCCGGTCGGACCGATGAGGATGATGTTGTTGGGCAGTATCTCGCCGCGCATCTCGTCTTCGACCCGGCGGCGGCGCCAACGGTTCCGCAACGCGATCGCCACGGCCCGCTTGGCCTTGTCTTGCGAAATGATGAACGCATCGAGCTCTTCAACGATGGCCCGCGGTGTGAGCGTTCTTGCGCCGGAGGGGGTCACTGGTCCTCCAACTCGAGCACATCGATCTCGTCGTTCGTGTAGATGCATATGCCGGCCGCGATTTCCAGCGCCTTGCGGGCGATTGTGGACGCAGGCAGATCGGTGTTCTCCGCCAGGGCGCGTGCGGCGGCCAGGGCGTGGGGGCCGCCGGAGCCCAGGGCCAGGATGCCGTCATCGGGCTCGATCACTTCTCCCGTTCCGGCGATCAGGAGGCTGGATTCCCGGTCGGCAACGGCCAACACAGCCTCCAGGCGGCGCAGATAGCGATCGCTCCTCCACTCCCTTGCCAGCGCTGTCGCCGCACGGGGAAGGTTCTTGGGGTGTCGCTTGATCTGCGCCTCGAACTTCTCGAACAGCGTGAGGGCGTCGGCGACCCCGCCGGCAAACCCCGCCAGGATACGTCCCCCTTGAAGCACGCGGAGCTTCGTGGCGCGGGCCTTTACGACCGTTTCGCCGAGTGTGACCTGACCGTCCCCTGCCATGGCGACCGATTCCTCCCGCCTGACGCACACTATCGTGGTGGCCCGAATTGGGGCGGGACCGCTACCCGGCATTGACGTCTTCCTCCGCTTCTCCCTCGCCCCGCGGGTGCGCCTGCGCATGAACCTTCCGCAGACGTTCCACCGAGGTGTGGGTGTACACTCGTGTTGTGCTGAGGCTGGCATGCCCCAGCATGGCCTTCACGGACACAAGATCGGCCCCCCCGTCAACCAGGTGGGTGGCAAAGGTGTGACGCAGCGAGTGGGTGCTGACCCGTGCCCCGTCCGACGCGATCTTCAGCGCCTGGGTCGCGTCGCGCTGCAGCTGCCGAATCGACAGCCGATTGCCTTTCCGAGAAACGAACACTGCACGCTCGTCCGGGGCGTGCTTGCGGCGCGCCCGCAGGTACGCGGCCAGGGCCGCGGCGGCCGCTGCACCCAGTGGCACGTCGCGCTCCTTGCCGCCCTTGCCCAGCGCGCGGATGCGGTCCGCGGCAACGTGGGTCGTGTCCAGCTGGTGGACCTCCGACACCCTGAGCCCGCACGAATACAGTGTCTCGAGCAGGGCCCACCGCCGAAGGTCCAGGAACGAACCGCTCTCCTGGGCCGTGACCCGGGCCTGTTCGAGCATGCTCCGTGCCTGGTCCACCGTCAGATGCTCGGGCAGGGTCCGACCCAGTTTCGGCCCCCGGATCGACCGGGAGGGGTCGCCCTCAACCCGGCCCGTGCGGCGGAGAAAACCGTAGAACGAGCGAACGGCGGCCAGCCTGCGCCTCAGGGTGGTCCGCGCCAAACCCCTCGCGGCCATCGAACCAAGGAAGGACCGGATCGTGGTGCGGTCTACTTCGCTCCAAGACCAGTCGCCGCCGCCCTCGTGTCCGACCACGAACCGCTCGAACTGACGCAGATCACGGGCGTAGTGCTCCACGGTTTTCGCGGACATCCTACGCTCGCCAGCTGCGTAGCGGAGGAAGTCGTCAAGCAGATCCTGCCTGGTCATTTCGCGGTTCGGCGGGCCGTCCGCCGCGGCGCCCGGCGTGTCTTTGTCCGACGCGCCCCGCCCCGCCCCCCACCCCTGGCTGCCATCCGCACCTTGCGTTCCTGGATCAACTCCAGTGCCCGGGGCAGGTCCACACCCCGCGGGTCCTCCTCGCGGCCCAGCGAAGCGTTGACTTTGCCATGCTGCACGTACGGGCCATACCGCCCGTTCATCACCCGTATCGGCTCACCGTCGTCAGGATGCGGCCCCACCTCGCGGATCACCGTATTCGACGTGCGACGGCCTTCGCGCTTGGGCTGGGAGAGCAGTTCCATCGCCCTGTCAAATCCGATCGTCAACAAGTCGTCCTGTTCCTTGAGCGACCTGAAGTCTCGTTCGTGCGACACAAACGGCCCGAACCGCGACAGGCCCGCCTTGACCGGCTTCCCCGTCTCGGGGTGCTGCCCCAGGGTGCGGGGCAACGACAATAGCGCCAGCGCCGACTCCAGGGTTACGCTGCGCGGATCCATGTTTTTCGGCAATGATGACCGCTTCGGTTTCGGGGGCTTCGCGGCCTTGCCGGGCTTGGCGTTCCTGGTGGTTCCGGCGCCCGATTGGCCACTCCGGGCCTGGTCTCCGCCCAGCTGTACATACCATCCGTAGCGACCGTTCAAGAGGCGCACCGTCTCGCCCGTGGCCGGGTCCGTGCCGAGCTCCGAGGGGGCATCGTATTTCTCGCGGAACAACTTCTCGGCGAGTCCCGCCGTCAGGTCTGCCGGGGCCAAGCCGTCGGGGATTGATGCCGTCCGACGCGATTCGCCTTCGCCGCATTCCATGTACGGATCTCTTCGGCCGATACGGACGCTCACCTGGTCTCCCTGCAGATCGAAGGGAAGCTCCACGGTAGACGCCTCGCGGGGATCGATGCGTTCCAATCCGGCCTCGAGTTTGCCCTCGAAGCCAGGCCCGTTCTCGCCGCCCCCCCCGTAGAACTCGCGGAGGTACTCGCGCCAGTCGACCGAACCCGCTGCGATCCGGTCCAGGTCCTGTTCCATCTGCGCGGTGAACCGGGTGTCCACCAAGTCGGAGAAGTAAAGCTCCATCAGCCGGGTCACGGCGACGCCCACGAAGTTGGGGATCAGCTGCTGTTTCTCTTTGTCAACGTAACCGCGCGAGACGATGGTCGAAATGATGGACGCGTAAGTGGAAGGGCGGCCGATTCCCCTTTGTTCAAGCGCTTTCACCAGAGTCGCTTCGGTGTAGCGGGGGGGGGGGATCGTTTCGTGTTCTCTCGCCAACAGCTCGCGCAGGCCGAGTTCGTCGCCTTCACCCAGGGAGGGCAGCGGATCAGCCATACCGGCGAGCGCCGCCGCCGGGTCGGCGGTCCCCTCTACGTACGCACGCAGGTAACCGGGACGCACAATCACCTTCCCCTCGGCCATGAACATCGCATCTGACGCCGTGGTTAGCACCGTGGTGCGGCGGGTCAGGGAGCTGGCCATTTGCGTGGCCACTGTGCGGCGCCAGATCATTTCGTAGAGCCGTTTCTTGGGACCGGACACGCGGTGGCGGGCAGCCAGTTCATCGGCCGTCTGCATCCCGGGCCCGGCCGGCCGAATCGCCTCGTGGGCCTGCTGGGCGGCAGCGGACGTGGTCTTGTAGACCCGTGGCCGGGCGCTGAGGTGATCTGCCCCGTACAGGCTCGTGACCCGCTTCCTCACCGCGGAGATCGCCTCGTTCGACAGGTGAGTCGAATCGGTACGCATGTAGGTGATCAACCCGGCCTGGTAGAGGTCCTGGGCCAGCCGCATCGTTTCCCGGGCGGGGAGGCGCAGGCGGCGGTTCGCCTCTTGTTGGAGCGTGGCCGTGGTGTACGGTGGCGGGGGCGACGTCCGGGATTCCCGGTGTTGAACGCCGGTTACCCGGAATGCCTGGTTCTCAAGGCGCTCTTTGAGTGTTTCCGCAGCCTCGCCGTCCAAGACCAGCTTGCGGGACCGGGGCTTGAGCTTCCCTGTGTTCTGGTCGAAGTCGCGGCCGGCGGCGACCTTCCTGCCCCCCACCTCCACCAGGTCGGCCGCGAACTCCGCGCCGGCGGTGGTCAACACCGCCCGGAGGCTCCAGTACCCCGCACCCTTGAAGGCGGCCCGTTCGCGCTCCCGCTCGACCAGAAGACGGAGGGCCGCGGACTGAACCCTGCCCGCCGACAACCCCGGCCTGATCTTCTTCCAGAGCAGGGGAGAGAGCTCGTACCCCACCAACCGGTCCAGGATTCGGCGGGCCTGTTGAGCCCAGACACGGTTCAGGTCCAGATCGCCCTGTTCCTCCAGGGCCGTGCGGACCGCCGTCTTGGTGATTTCGTTGAAACGGATGCGGCGAAATCCCCCCGCGCCTGGGCG
>LXNJ01002206.1_pt1 | contig 10827 bp, 10 predicted proteins | sample 809081 | NCBI WGS metagenome assembly LXNJ01 (sample SAMN04870510, study PRJNA318959) | sponge metagenome | biome: sponge; feature: marine sponge reef; material: water | host: Petrosia ficiformis | place: Greece: Milos, Mediterranean Sea | collected 2013-05-29 | depth 5-7 m
AGGGGCAACTGACAGTCCCGTTCCAGAAGCAGTCACCCCATGAGAGATAGGCCCCGCGATGCGGGCAGTAGTCCCATAGCGCCTGTACTTCATCATTCTTGTCGCGGAAGAACACCAGGTCCTTGCCGACGATCTTCAGCGCCACGGGCTTCCTCTTGCCGACGTCCTTGGCTGGAAGGGCCGGGTACCAGTACTCCGCGAGGCCCTCGGCCGGTATGAGACTACGGCGATCGTCGGGGTCCTCCGGCTGGACGAACGGCGGCGTCTTTCCCCAGCGCATGGCATCGTCGCCGCGGGCATACTTCTTCCAGCCGCCAGGGTATCCGGCGACCAGTTTTGAGAAGCTTCGCCTGACTTCTAGTCCGAACATAGCGCGCCCTCCTGCCCCATGACCGGGTCTCGTCTATCGATCGAACATAGCGCGTGGCGTTTGGCCGCCCGCTATGCCTTCACTACGCTGCTACCGCTGCCAGGTCAAACAGATTGAGAGCGTTGTCCCGGACGATCTTGCGCCGCTCTTGCCCTGGCAACCCGTCGAAGTCGCGCGCGACGATCTCCCGCGACTTCGGCCAGGTGGAGGCACTGTGCGGGTAGTCGGAGGACCACATGAGGTTGTCCAGGCCGATCAGCTCGCGTTTGCCTACTGCGTCCGTCTCGTTGATGTATGTAACGTAGATTTGGCGGTGGAAGTATTCCATCGGGGTCATCGAAAGCTTGGTCGGGAACGTCGCCGGCGCTCTTCGGATAGACCCGTCCAGTCGGTTCATCCAGACGGGTAGCCAGTCAGTGTGATTCTCTACCGAGATGACCTTGAGGCGCGGGAAGCGCTCGAGTACGCCCGAAAGGATCAACAGGGCGAGCGTGCGCTCGATCTCGTGGTGTCGCGTCACGTTGCCAAGGATGGACTCCGGGTTCCAGTAGGCGATTGAGTACCTGCTCTCGCCGTGCCCGGTGATGCCGTGCAGGGCTATGGGCGCGCCCAGGTCCTGGGCGGTCGCCCAGAATGGGTCGTAGTACGGGTCGCTGTATGGCTTGAAGTCTACCGGCGGCTGTTGCCAGATCATGGCTCCCTTGAGCCCCAGCTTGTTGACGCGGCGCAACTCTTCGCACGCCAGGTCGATGTCATAGAGGGAGATCAGCGGGACACCGAACAGCCGGCTGGGTGCGTAGCTGCACATCTCGGCGAGCCAATCGTTGTAGGCGCGGAAGCAGGCCCGCTGCAATGCGGCATCCTTCAGCCAGAACATGCGGAAGCCCAATGTGGGGTGAATGATCTCCCCATCGACACCGTCCAGGTCCTGATCGTTGAGGCGCACCGCCGGGTCCCAACCGCCGGGCAGCGCTTCGTGGTAGCTCTTGGCCTTGAATTCGCCGCTTCCGCCGCCGCGCTCCCTGCCTGCGGCGCCGATTCCCGGCTCCACCGGATGCGGCGGGTACCCTTCGTAGATCATGAAATCCTGGAGTTTGCCGTCTTTCTCCAGTGAGACGACGCGAGGGGCCCGGAAGGAGAAACTGCGGTCGATGCGCTCGACCCATAGGTCTGCGGGCTCGGTGACGTGGGAGTCTGCGGAGAACAGTTTGTAATCGACCATCCTCAACTCCTTGGAGTGCAACTGCCCGTGTCGCGCAGCGGGCGGTCCAATGGCCGCTTGGCAGCCGAGGGTCCTACATCGTTCCTCTCCGGGGGAGGGTCGGGGTGGTAATTCCGAGGGCGGGACTCGCTGCGAGTCTACACCCGCTGTCAAACGGGCTTGGCCGGTGCCCCGGTATGTTTTCCAATGTTGCTCGCCGGCACGGCTTCCATGTGTTCTCCTTGTGGTCTGAACGGGAGTGTCGCTAGCCTTACGCGCAAGCGCGCGCGGGTGCCTTCATACATCCATACATCCGTTCGGGCGCCCGGGGAGGAAGAAGATGCGGTATCGCCAGCTTGGCCGTACGGGGATAGCGGTGTCCGAAGTAGGCGTCGGCACCGACTCGATCGCTGGACAAGGCACCTACGGTTTCAACGACGAAGCGACGGGCGCCGCCATGCTGGAGCGGGCCTACGCTTCGGGCGTGACGTTCTTCGACACTGCGGAGAGCTACTGTGATGGGCAGAGCGAGGAGTTGATCGGACGCGTGCTGGGGAACCTGCCGGACGTCGTCATCTGTACGAAGGTGAGTGCGGGTGCCGGCCTCACGCCGTCGAGGGTTCGCTCTGCTGCTGAGGGCAGCTTACGGAGACTCCGCCGCGACCATATTGACGTCTACCTCCTCCACCAGCCGAGCGACGACCAGCTCACCGACCCGGCCGTCATCGAAGCGCTGGAGACCCTTCGGGAGGACGGCCTCATCAGGAGCTATGGAGCTTCCGTCCTTTCGCGTTCCCAGAACGAGCAAGCGGAACTCGTCTTCAAGCAGCCGGCCTTCACGTCGATGGAAGTGACGCTCAACATCGCGGAGCAGCGGGCCGCGGATTTCATTCTGCCGCGAGCCCTGGAACTCGGCATCGGACTCATCATCCGCGTGCCCCTCGGAAGCGGCGTCCTCACGGGCAGATACACCCGAGACTTCCAATTCCCCGCAAACGATCGACGGAGCGCCGGCGCGGTGCGGCAAGACGTCAAGAAACAGATGGACCTGCGCTATTCCGCGTCCGAACAGCTCCGGGCGTGGGCGGAGGACGAGCGTGTTCCGATGACCCATGCGGCGCTGGCCTGGGTGCTGAGTTTCGACGCTGTTTCGTCGGCGATTCCGGGATGCAAGACTCCGGAGCAAGCGGAGTCCAATGCGGCCGCCAGCGGCGTCACGCTGTCCCCTTCATTCATGGAGCGTGCCCGTGCGCTGGGAGGCCTCGACCTGTAACTTGCCCTGTAGGCCTTGCGCCGCCCCTGGGCAATGCGGCGACTTGTCGCTGCGTCGACTGTAGGCAGGCCGGTGAGGCCTGCGACGCGTACGGCAAGGATAGATCGGTCGGGTGGGGTGTGAGGTGGTGGAGATAGGGGGACTCGAACCCCCAACCTCCGCATTGCGAACGCGGCGCTCTCCCAGTTGAGCTATATCCCCACGCTGTTGGCACTGCCCTTGGACGAAAGGAGCGGCGCTGTATCTCACTATAGCATAGGAGGCGCGCCATCCGGGGTGAACGGGAGCAACCTCTGCCGCTCGACCCACTCGTCCTGTCACGCCCTGCCTTACCCTCGCCCACGTTTGCTACAATGGCACCCACGTTCCCGCGTAGCTCAGTTGGTAGAGCGGTCGGCTGTTAACCGATTGGTCGTAGGTTCGAGTCCTACCGCGGGAGCCAGACCGGTCTGAATCCTGTGACAAGGAGAGTGAAAGAGAATGTGCTTGTGTTGAAGCCTCGCGGCTGGATTTGAGAAGGCACCACGAGAAAGAAGCCCCGTGGTGACGACCACCGCGGGCGAGCACAAGGAGATGCACATCATGGCGCTACGCATCAACGACACGGCCCCTGACTTCACCGCTGAAACCAGCGACGGCACCGTGAACTTCCACGAATGGATCGGTGACGGCTGGGCGGTTCTCTTCTCCCACCCCAAGGACTTCACCCCTGTCTGCGCTACCGAGCTTGGCTACGTCGCTAAGGTCAACGGTGAATTCGCCAGTCGCAACTGCAAGGTCATCGGACTCAGTGTCGACAAGGTCGAAGACCACCAGCGCTGGGCAGCCGACATCGAAGAGATCGGCGGTACCCCCCTCAACTTCCCGATAATCGCTGACGACCAACTGGATGTCGCCAAGCTGTACGACATGCTTCCCGCTGAGGAGGCGCCCTCCGAGGGCCGTACCGCGGCGACGAACCAGACCGTGCGCACCGTCTTCCTCATCGGCCCGGACAAGAAGGTGAAGATGAGCCTCACCTACCCGATGAGCACGGGCAGGAACTTCGATGAACTGCTCCGTGTCCTGGACTCCTGCCAGCTCACTGCCGGCCACAAGGTTGCGACTCCGGCGAACTGGAATAAGGGCGAGGACGTCATCATTCTTCCCGCCGTCGACAACGAGGCTGCCAAGGAACTCTTCCCGGACGGGTGGGAGACCGTGAAGCCGTACCTGCGCAAGGTGAAGGACCCCAGCCAGTAGCGGCCCTCCGGCGCCCGGTCCCTTCTCCCTCGATAGGAGAAAGGCGCCTGGTCCCTTCCCCCTTGATGGGGGAAGGTTAGGATGGGGGTGACAAGCAAAGCCCCCGCGCATCGCGGGGGCTTTAACTGTTGCTGCCGCTGCTGGCGACCCGGACCGGATTTGAACCGGCGATCTCCGCCTTGACAGGGCGGTGTGTTAAACCAGGCTACACCACCGGGCCGCGGTAGCTTGCCCCGGTCCCACCGGGGCGGTCAGAACGCTCAACCGATCCCATGATAACCGACGATGACAAGGTTTCCCTCCACCATCACCGGAGTTATCCGCTCGCCGCCTGTCAACCGCTCCACCTCTCCGATCAGCTCAGGGTGCTCCTCGAGGTCGACCTGCTTGTACTCGACCCCATCCTTCCTGAGGTCGTACAGCAGCGCGTCCGAGTAGGTGCAGTCGGGACGTGTATAGATGACGAGCGCGGGATCGCTGACCATTGTGCGCTTCATCATAACAGTGGATAGCCTGATAGGCTAGGGAACCACTCAGCGAGACGAGCGGGAGTTTCGCCCATGTCCATGATGCAAGCCGCCATCCTCAGGGGTCTGCGCGACATCGTTTGCGACGAGGTCCTCGTCCCGGAGCCGGACGACGAGAAGGCGCTCGTGCGGATGCACATGGCGTCCATCTGCGGCACGGACCTGCACTACGTCTACCACGGCTGGCCGCGCAACACGTATCCGATGGAGCCGGGCGAGCCCGGGCATGAAGGCGTCGGTACCATCGTGGACCCCGGCTCGACCGGCTTGCGGGAGGGCGCGCTCGTCCTCACCGTCCCGAACATCTGGGAGGCCCGGAACTTCGCCGAGTACCAGGCGGTCTCGCCGCATTTCATCATCGAATTGCCTGAAGGTCCCCCCCTCGCCGAGTTGATGATGGCCCAGCAGTTGGGCACCGTTATCTTCGCTGCCCGCAAACTGCCGGAGATGACGGGAAAGACCGCAGTCGTCATCGGGCAGGGGAGCGCCGGCCTCTTTCATGACTTCTACCTCCGGCGCCTCGGCGCGGCGAGGGTCATCGCGATCGAACCGAACGCTGACCGGCGCGCCGCAGGCGTGGCGCTCGGGGCGGACGAGGCCCTCGATGTGACAGGCGATGCAGCGGTGGATGCAGTGTTGCAGCTGACGGACGGAGAGGGAGCCGAGGTGATCGTGGACGCGGTGGGCGGCCACGAGACGCTGGACCAGGCGGTGCGCATGGCGAGGGCCGAAGGGCACGTGCACGTGTTCGGCCTGCCGATGGGTTTCGACCGGGTGCCGTTCGACCTGGGTACCTACTTCCTCAAACGGCTGGACGTCCGCACCATATTCGGAGCGCAGGACGAGCCGGGCCTCGTGTCGTTCAGGCAGGCGCTTCGGCTCATTGCGGAGGGAGAGATAGACATGTCCCCGTACGTCACGCACACGCTGCCGTTGGAGCAGGTGCGCGACGCTTTCGAGCTGGCCCACGAACCGGCGGGCGGTGCACTCAAGGTCTCCCTTACGATGTAGCCGGGGAACTGTTCCTTGCGCGGCCGAAATCGGGTATGATTGCTGAACGCTTGACACGCAGCGGCAACCCTTATAGCCTCTGCGCCGCACTCGCGGTAAGCACGTTGTTGTTTGGCTGCGAGCATCGGGTTAAGGAGGAAAGCCGTGATTCGAACGCATTCGCTACTGTCGCCGCGGTTCGCTTTGGTTTCATTGGCCGCTGCTGTACTGGTAGGGCTGGCCCTCGCGGCGGCGCTTGCCACGAACGAAGGAGCGCGCGCCGACGGTCACAGCACCGGCGCGGAGACGCTTGTCGTCACGCCGAATGAGGCGGACTTCGTTCCGGGGACGCGTAGCTCCGGGACCGCCGTCTGGATTTACGGCTCGGGGTTCAACGCAGGCCAGAGCCTCCTGATCCTCATTGCTGACCAGCGCGGTGTTTCAACGGATGTCGGCGCTCTTTCGGGCGTCGATGTCGTCGCCAACGACGAAGGTGCGTTCGGGTTCGAGTGGACGTTCGGTCGCTTCACTCGTACCGGTGTTGGCGGCGAGGGCATGGAGTCCGTCTGGGCCGTCGACGCGGAATCGTTTGATCCGCTGGCAGCCGCTCCGCTGGCGCTTTGCAACATCAGTGGCCGTGGCGAAGGCGATGTACCGAGCCACTGCTCGGCCTGACCCCTACCCATTGAAGAATCGCTAAGTAGGAGGATCCAGTGACAGGCGCTACCAAAACTGTAACGAAAGGGACCGCGGTCTTGCTGACCGCTGGCCTCTTCACGGTGGGCTTGCTGCTCGCCATCGCACTGACTACGGGTCCGGGCGCAAGCGCGGACGGCCACGCGACCGGAGGGGAGAGCATCGTCCTCTCTCACACCGAGGTCGAATTCGACACGGGGGCGAGCCGCTCTCCTGAAGAAGTCTGGATCTACGGCTCCGGCTTTGCCCCCGGCATCGAAGTGGAGCTCCTGGTAGCGGACTTCCAGGGCGCGCTCTACGTGATCAGCGCCTGCCGCTGGGACAACGAGGGTAACTGCGACCCCGGCCGTTACCGTGACGGCGCGGGCAGCGTCTGGCCGCTCATCGTGAACGACGATGGCGCCTTCGCGACCAAGTGGCGGCTCGGCCGCTTCACCCGCCCGAACGTTGGAACAGAGCGTATGGCCACCATGTGGGCCGTGGATGCAGCCACCTACAGCACCTTGGCCACCGCGCCGATCGCGCTCTGCGACCTGACGCGCAATGAAGATCTTGAAGAAGGCGCAGAACCCGCGGAAGTCCCTGGCTTCTGCTCGGCGTAAGCCTAAGGTCCACAGGAGGTAATCGTGACTAAGACATTCGCAACTCACCCCCGGGCCGTGGTTCTCGCGCTTATCGGCATGGGACTGCTCTTCGGCCTGGTGGCTGGAAACTCCATCTTCTCCCCTCGGGCGTCTGCTGACAGCCATATCACGGGGGTGGAGGCCGTCGTCGCGGAAGACGTTATCGTCAACCACCAGTTGGGGGCCCGCTCGTCCGGCGAGTCCGTCCGCATCTGGGGCGCCGGTTTCGCTCCGGGTCAGGAGGTAATCCTCCTCATCAACGACGGCCCCGGGACGCCTTCCGACATCACCAACTACGTGACCAACACGAGCGACAACAACACGCTCGTCGCCAACGAGCAGGGCGCGTGGACAACCGTCTGGACGCTCGGGCGCTTCACCCGACAGCGCTCTGGCATCGGCCCCGGCGACGGCGACGTCGAGCGCATGCGGACCCTCAGCGTGGTCGACCCCGGCACGCTGGGTGCCATCACCACCATGCCGTTGGCCTTCTGCCGCCTGACTGACCGTGTTGCCATCGCGGCGGAAGTCGCTGAGATGGAGGCGGACCTCGCGCTGCTCCAGGCTGACCGCGACCAGGGCTTGGGAGAGAAGCCGGTCAACGTTTCTGACGCGGCATGGGCCCTTGCCACCGCGTTCTACCCCGCGTTCGAAGCCGAACTCGACAGGCAGATCGCCGAGGCGACCGCCGACTTGGCGGCTACAAAGGCGGAGCAGGCTGTTCCCAGCCACTGTCCTGCATAGCCGCACTGGTCACTGAGACAAACGAAGAGGCCCTCCGGTCACCGGAGGGCCTCTTTTATGGCACGGAATGATCGCGATGCCTCATCAAGCCGGGCCGCTTGCTACAATCCCGCAAGCACGCAAGAAGAGGACTCCGTATGCAGCCATACCGTGGCATAGACCTCCTGGATATCGAATCGCAACTCACCGATGACGAGCGCCAGGTACGGGACACCGTCCGCGACTTCGTCGAAGCAGAGGCGCTGCCCGCCGTTGTCCCGCACTTTCGCGAGGGCACGTTCCCGCTGGAACTGGTCCCGCGCATGGGCGAGCTCGGCCTGTTCGGCGCGCACCTGGAGGGCTATGGGTGTGCCGGACTTGGCCCCGTCGCCTACGGCCTCGTCATGCAGGAGTTGGAACGCGCCGACTCCGGCTACCGCTCCTTCGCGTCCGTCCAGTCATCGCTGGCCATGACCGCCATCCATTCTTTCGGGACTGAGGAGCATCGGGAGCGTTACCTGCCGGAGATGGCGGCCGGACGCGTCCTCGGTGCGTTCGGCCTGACCGAGGCAGACCACGGCTCGGACCCCGGCGGCATGGAGACCCACGCCGTCGAGACCGCGGACGGCTTCACGCTCAACGGCGGCAAGATGTGGATCACGAACGCCGGCATCGCCGACGTCATCGTGGTGTGGGCGAAGCTGGGCGACGCGGTGCGCGGCTTCCTGGTGGACACGGCCTTGCCCGGTGTCCGGAGGGAGGACATCCACAACAAACTCTCCATGCGCATGAGCGTGACCAGCGCCGTCTTTCTGGACGACGTCCGTGTGGGAGAGGACGCGCTGCTCCCCGGCACGCGCGGCCTCGGATCGGCGTTGCAATGCCTCAATGCGGCGCGATACAGCATCGCCTGGGGCGTTTGCGGGGCGGCCGCGGACTGCCTGCACACCGCCATCGAGTACACGAAGGAGCGCGAGCAGTTCGGGCGTCCGCTCGCGTCGTTCCAGCTCGTGCAGCAGAAACTCGCGGACATGGCGACGTCGCTTTCCAGGGCGCAGTTGCTCGCGTTGCAACTGGGGCGGCTGAAGGCGGCGGGCGCGTTGCACTGGTCGCATATCAGCATGGCGAAGTACAGCAACACTCTCACGGCGCTGGAGATCGCCCGTACCTCTCGCGATCTGCTCGGCGCAGCCGGCATCACCGACGACCTCCCGCCCATGCGCCACGCGATGAACCTGGAGACGGTGCACACCTACGAAGGCACACAGCACATGCACCAGCTCATCCTCGGGCGTCACCTCACCGGCATCAACGCCATCTCCTGACCGAGAGGTGAGAGTGTCGGCAGTGTCTGATCCCCTCTCCCTTGAGGGGAGAGGGTCAGGGTGAGGGTGAACCGGCGGGGCATGGGGGGGCTCGCCGTGTTGAGCGTCCCCGAACGGGTGGCGTTGATTCCCTCTCCTGGCGGAGAGGGTTAGGGCGAGGGCCTTGGAGCGGTTCCCTGGGGGTGAGGGCTCTGGGAACGCACCCGTTTGCCTCATCCGCGCGCCGGGCGGATAATCGAATCACGTAAGGAGGCATCGATGAAGGCGGTGCGATTCCACGAGGTCGGCGGGCCGGAAGTGCTGCGCCTCGAAGACGTCCCGGACCCCGAACCCGGTGACGGCGACGTGCTCGTGCGGCTTGCGGCTTCGGCCGTCAACCCCGCGGAGGTGTCGCGGCGCGGCGGACGCATGGGGCAGGTGGTGGACCTTCCCGCCATGCTCGGCATAGAGGGCGCTGGCGTCGTCGCCCGGGTCGGGAAAGACGTCACGTCGGTGCGCGTCGGCGACCGTGTCATCGCTCGCCAGCCGCCGTACTCGTACGCAGAGTACGTCGTCGTGCCGGAACGCTCGGCGTACGTCGTGCCGGACAACCTGGGCCTCGTCGAAGCCTCGACACTCACCATCATCTACACCACGGCCTGGTCGGCGCTCCGCGTCCGTGGCGGCGGCAGGGAGGGCGACACCGTTCTCGTGCAGGCGGCCGCGAGCGGCGTTGGCATCGCCGCTATCCAACTGGCGAAACAGCTCGGCATGACCGTTCTGGGCACCGCGAGCAGCGCCGAGAAGCTCGAGTGGGCGGCGCAGTACGGACTGGACCACGGCATCAACTACGTGGAGCAGGACTTTGCGGCGGAGGCGAAGCGGCTTACTGGCGGGCGCGGGGTGGACGTCATCGTGGATGGCATCGGCGGCGACGTTCTCGCGAAGGGCATCACCGCCCTGGCGCGCGGCGGGCGGCTCACCGTGTTCGGTGGGGCCGGTGGACGCCAGACCAGCTTTCCTGTTGTTGATCTCTACCGCAACGCGGTCTCGATAATGGGCGCGGGCGGAAGCCTCACGCCGCGCGAGGACTTCGAGATGATCCTCGGCTGGTTCGGCGAAGGCAGGCTCAAGCCCACCATCGATCGCACGTGGCCGCTTGCGGAGGCCGTCGAAGCCCATCGCTACCAGGAGTCGCGACAGATCAAGGGTAAGAGCGCGCTTGTCATCAGCGAAGACGACTGATCCCCTCTCCCTACAAGGGGAGAGGGCCAGGGTGAGGGTACTCCGGGGTGGGGTCTGGGGGTGGGCGATGGGTTATGCAAGGCTCCCTGCAAGGGGAGAGGGTTAGAGCCTGCCCTGAGTTCGCCGAAGGGGAGAGGGTACTGCGGCGGGGTGCGGGGGCGTCCGGTGAGGGTTATGCAGAGGTCTCTTACAAGGAGGATGGCGATGGCGTCGGAATGGGTGAGCATGGAAGTTGGCGGCAAGCCGGTGGACGCATACCTCGCCCTCCCGGATGCTCCTGGTCCCCACCCCGGCGTGGTTGTCGCGATGCACGTCTTCGGCGTGGACCGCTTCGTCCGCGAGAAGTGCGACGAGCTTGCCGGGGCGGGTTATGCCGCCATCGCGCCCTACCTCTTCCACCGCTCGGACGTCACGAACGCGCAGTTGACCGGCTACGCCTTCGAGGATCCCGCGCGCCGCGAGGCAGCGATGCCCTTGAAGGACAGCCTTCGGGATGACGAACTGCTGCAGGACATGCTCGCGGGACTGGAATGCCTCCGAGGCCTGCCGGACGTGTCCGGCCCGTTCGGCGTTACGGGCTTCTGCATCGGCGGGCGCATCGCATACTTGCTTGCGGTGCGGACCAGCGAGTTC
>LXNJ01002207.1_pt1 | contig 10826 bp, 6 predicted proteins | sample 809081 | NCBI WGS metagenome assembly LXNJ01 (sample SAMN04870510, study PRJNA318959) | sponge metagenome | biome: sponge; feature: marine sponge reef; material: water | host: Petrosia ficiformis | place: Greece: Milos, Mediterranean Sea | collected 2013-05-29 | depth 5-7 m
TGCGGGCTTCTGCGTATTGCAATCTGAGAACTGTTATCGGAGAGTACCTTGGCAAATTCGGCGATGTTTGAAGGGCTCGTGTTCGATGAACGCCGAAAGGCGGCGCAGGTGAATCATGTGGGTGAGCGCGCCTGTTACGTCGTCGACGAGGATGGCTTTCTGCGCCACATTGACGCCGCGCAGGTGGACCAGCAGGTGCTTGAGTTTCTGAAGGGTCAGGTGGACGAGCACCGAGATCTGGCCGTAAGCGGCATGTTGGACCTTATGGGCAAGGACGACATCTTTACCAAGGCGGCGGTGGAGTCCTCGATCGACAATATCGATCAGGCGGTTGGGCAGGCGATCCCGGAGCAGTCGCGGCAATGGCTGGGCATGATGGGATTCCGCGTGATTATCGACGACCAGGGCGAGGTTGTGGATATCGAGATGCCCGCGGGCGAAATCGAAGAGGACGACTACTAAACAAAGGGCGGGGAGAAGGGATTCGTGATTTCCCTCCTCCCCTTGGAATTACTTATTCAAGTGCCAGTCGGTGTCGGTCAGTGCCTCGTAGACGACGCCTCCTTCAACGTTGCGCGGCATGGGCAGCCCAAGCAGGTAGCAGAGCGTTGGGGCCACATCGACGACCCGCACCTGTCCCTGCAGCTCCAGCCCTTCCTTGACGCCAGGTCCGGCCAGGACGAATGTGCAGTGCTGCCCGGCGATGCCAAAGCTGACAGAGGGCAGCTGTTTGCCGTGCGCGCCGTCGAACTCCGGCCGCAGGGCGTAGACAACGTCTCCGGTTGTGTCACCCCATAGATTGACCATTTCCGCATCGTCGCGCGTGAGGGCCAGCGCAAAGGGATGGCGGCCGGTGGCGGGGTCGGTGTAGGCGTGGAGCGCGGCGATTATCTCCAGTTGGGTATCCTTGTAGTCCTCCGGAGACACAATGCCGGTGGGCTCGCGCCCCTCCAGATTGATGAACACGTGCACAAGGCCGACTGATGCGGCCCGCGTGCGCGACCAGTCCACCGTCCGCTTGTCTTCGTTGCCTTCTTTATATACGAGCAAACCGGCCTGCTCGAGCACCTCGTCAATATCCACAGCCTGGAACTGATTGGGCGTCCCGCCGTGATCTGAGACGAGACAGATCAGCGTTTCCTCATCGGCGATGGCGGCGACACGGCCGATCATATCGTCTATGGAGCTGTAGGTGCGGACCACGCCGTCCAGGCAGCGCTGCTGCGTCTCTACGTCGGCGCCGCTGAACTCTTCAGCCTGGCCAAGGAAGAAGTGGCTGGTATAGTCGGAGGCGTGGGTTTCGATGAAGAGCATTGTCCAGTCTTCGCGGCTAGTGGTGAGATAGTCGGCCACGTCTGCGAGGCGCTGGTGGTGGAAGTCGAGCAGCTCGAAGTAGGTGTCGTCATCCATGATACCGAGGGCGTCCCTGGCGGGGTTTTGGAGGAAGTTGCCGACATGCTGGTCGATCTCGTCGGCCACGCTGTCCGGCTTCGTGTAGCCGCTGGTCGGCCAGATCTGCGGTACGAACAGCTCGAAGGCGTCGGCTTCGGCGGTGAGGTTGACCAGTTTCATGCGCACGTAGCCGCTGATTTCCTCGGCGTCAATCTCGAACTCGTCCAGCCACCAGTCGGTCCAGTCACCCATGGACAGATCGGCAATCGCGCTATCACCGTCGCGAGAGCGGCAGATGCGGACGCGGTCGTAGCCGTTGCCATCGGACGCGTAGATGAGGCCGTGGAAGGTCTTGGGCGTGCCCTTTTCGCCGCGTAACATGAAATCGCGACCGCGCGCCAAGGGCTGTATCGTCAACTCCACCTCTTTGGGCGGGCGGCCAGACGGCGGCAGGGCGGTCCAATTGTGGGCGTCGTTGATTGTTACCTGATCGACGTCTGAGCCGGTCTGCAGGGCGCTGGGGTCCAGCGTCTCCGGATCGCGCTGGCCGCCGATCGTCCGGCGCTGCCATTTGCCGGCGACGAAGAGGTGATAGCCGGCGATCTGGCTATGGTTGGAGACGCCGGGGCCAGTGCCCTCGACCTGAACGCCGCTGGTTACGGTCGGCGGCCAGGACATTTCCCATTTGACCAGCAGGGGTGTGCCGCCAGCGCGTTCGACGGTATTCCAGAGGTATTCGGCTCGTGACAGTTCGGTGTTGACACCCCAGACGGTTTCATCGAGCGGGGCGCCCAGCTTGCGGATGTTGAAATCCATCACGCCGTGGTTTCCCGGCCAGGCGCCGGTCGAGGTGGCGGTCCAGCCCGGCGGTGTCAGGGTTGGGAATACGCCGATCATGGGGCGGTAGACGCCTCGATCTATCAGTTTTGAGAGGTGGGGCATGTGGCCCCCGTTAACCATATTGATTACCAGTTCCATAGCGGCGCCGTCCATGCCGATCATGATTGCGCGCCGTGCCGGGCTTTGCATCGCTCTCTCCTTTGGCGGTTTTCATTTGCACTGGCTGTCCACCCGGTTTGGCGGGCCGACAGCGGTTTACAATGCACAAGGATAGGGACACTCATGATAACCTGCAACTGTGTAAAGATCACAAAGCCGGCTGCGCAGGGCGAGGCAATGGTTTACATTCTGTCTATACAATTATGGGGCATAGCCGAAAAGAAACCGCAGCTTTTGTATCACAGTTTGTCTGACGTATAATTCTTTCACTTCCTCTCCGGTTCCCCTTTTGGAGGATCTATGCAGGCTGGTTTCCAGCAAAACATGCGCTGCAGAAGGCGCAAAGAAAGGATATTCCCGACTGCAGTGACTCGTCGGCGGCTGTGGCAGATTTTCGCTGCTTTGGCGGTCCTGATTTCTGTGGCCGGCGGCCAGGTTTTGGCCCAGTCCGGCTTTGTGCCGTTCTCGAACAGCATAATCGGGCTGGACGTTTCGCCGGATGATGCCAGCGTGGTGGTGGCGGGCACGCTGAACGTGCCGGTGCCGGCGGGAATCTATCGCAGCACGGACGGCGGTCATACGTGGAGCCGGGCCGACGTTGAATTGCCGGCCGATACCTCTGTCGCGTCGATTCGTTTCGATCCGCTGGACGGAAACCGTGTTTTGGCAGCGGATGGCGGGGTCGGCAGTCTCTTTATAAGCGAGGACGGCGGCCAGAGCTGGCGGCAGGAGCCTTCGATCAACCAGGTGCTGACCCCGAACAGTGGAATTGGGCGCCTCTACACGCGCGTCGAGGACGGCGTGACCGTTTTCTACGCCGGCAGCCGCTACGACGGTGTAGTGCGCAGCCTTGATGGCGGCCTGAGTTGGGCGTGGTACGGGGACGGACTGACAGGGAGCGCGCTGCGCGTGCGAGCCTTTGCCGATAAGGACGGCGCTCTCTATGCCGGGACCCACGACGGCGTCTGGCGTCTGACTCCGGATGCCACAATCTGGCAGAGGGTCGACCTGCCCGCGGGCATCATCGCGCGTGGGATGGCGATGCTGGATGGCCGCTTGTATGTGGGTACGTTCGCCTCGGGCCTCTATCTGAGCGACGACGGGTACAATTGGATCCAGGACCCCTCCTTTCCGGCAGGTGTTGTCATCTACGATGTTACTGCCAGCGGGCAGACCGTTGTCGTCGGGACCAATGTCGGGCTCTGGACCCAGAGCGTACCGGACTGGACGCGGGTGACGGTCAATGGCGCCGCCTATACCAATCCGGTTTTCCGGCTGGCCTCTTCTTCGACTTTTGTTGGCGTCACCTACGCGGGGACCGAGCAGGACGGCGTTCTGCGTACGCTTGACAGCGGCGCCAGTTTTCTGTCGTCGGCCCAGATCACGCCTCTGGATCCTGCCCAGTTGCCCAGAGTGCCGACGCCGACAATTACGCTAACGCCTGACCCCGGCGCGCCCTCGGACACGCCAACGGCAACAAGTACGCCGACGGTAACGCCTGATCCCAACGCGCCGACTGAGACGCCAACGGCTACCGACACGGCGACGGTGACACCTGATCCCAATGCACCGACGGCTACGCCTACGGCCGTGTGTACGCCTATCGCGACGCCTGATCCCAACGCGCCCACGGGGACGCCGACGGCCACTGGCACGGTGACGGCGACGCCGGACCCCAATGTGCCCACAGAGACGCCGACAGCCACAGGCACGCTTACTGCGGCACACCGTCCCGATACTCCGACGGAGACGCCGACAGCCACCGTTACAGTGACGGCGACGCCGGACCCCAATGTGCCAACGGCTCAGCCTCTGGTCGAATGTACACCGGAGCCGACGCCGGACCCGGCTGCGACCCCAGATCAGCCGTCTGCGGATTCGCCGGATTCGACACCAGTTGTGTCGACGGCCGTTCCCGAAACGCCTCCGCCACTTCCTCCTTCTGAAGGCACCGCCACCAGCACGCCGACGGCATCGGAGGCGGGAGCGGGGCCCCAGGCGACTGCGACGCCGACCACTGTGAGTTCGAATATTGTCAATGAGAGGCTTGCTCAGATACCCCCGATCTGGATTGGGGGCGCGGCGGTCTTCTTCCTCCTGATACTGGTCGCCGGCGTGTCGGTTGCACGGGACGGAGGCTCCGGAAACGAAGAGCTATGACGGCGAGTGGACCAAAGCCGGCCAGTTCAGAGACGGTCGCCGCCAGCGAACTTCCACCACCGATGAACGAGAGTATGCATGAGCTGGCAGGCCTGTTTGCGCAACTGCCGCAAGGTCTACGCGTTGGCGGAGACAGGGCGATGCCGGAGGTCGCGGTGCGCCGCGTTACCGAGGACAGCAGGGAAGTGGGCGCGGATACGCTGTTTGTCGCGGTCGAGGGCTTGCAGCAGGACGGTCACCGCTATATTCCGCAGGCCGTTGCTGCGGGCGCCGCGGCTGTCGTTGGCAGCCACCCCTTGACGCGGCTGGAGGAATTGAACTGGTGGCCGCCGACTGCCGGCGTTGCCTACGTTCAGGTGACCGATAGCCGTGAAGCGCTGGCGTGGCTGAGCGCGGCCCTTCACGGTTTTCCCAGCCGCGCGCAGACGGTAATCGGGGTGACGGGAACGGACGGCAAGACGACGACTTGCTCGTTGCTGGAAGCGATTCTTTGCCGCAGCGCTGATGTCGGGGTCATCACGACTGTGGGCGCGCGTATCGCCGGCGTTGAGCAGGAGACCGGTCTGCACGTGACGACGCCCGATGCGCCGACGGTACAGGCATTTTTGGCGCAGATGCGTTCGGCGGGCTGCGGCTATGCGGTGGTCGAGAGCACCAGTTTCGGTCTTGACCAGAAACGGGTGGCGGCGGTTGAGTACGATGTGGCCGCGTTGACGAACATCACGCATGAGCACCTGGATATTCACGGATCGTTCGATGCGTACCGGGCTGCGAAGTTCCTGCTTTTCCGGAGCCTTTTTCGATCCGAACGCAAGCCGGGCGTGCCCCGCGTAGCCGTTTTCAACCAGGACGACAGCAGCTGCCAGCCATTGCGGGACGCGCTGGCGGAAGAGCGCGCGCGTAACGAAGCTGCCGGCGTTGTTTCCCATACCTACAGCGTATGCGACTCGAGTGCGGACGTGTACGCCAGGCAGATCGAGTATCTGCCTGAAGCTACCCGTTTCGAACTGGTCTGGCCGGGCGGCACTGTGCCGATGGAGACCCAGCTGATTGGCGAGTTCAATGTGTCGAATATACTATGCGCGGCGGCGGCGGCCCTGGGGATGGGGATTGCGCCGGAGCAGATTAGGAAGGGTGTTGCCTCGCTTTCCTCGGTTTTGGGGCGCATGCAGCGTATGGAGTGCGGCCAAGAGTTCCTGGCTGTGGTGGACTTCGCCCACTCCCCTGCCAGCCTGGAACGGGCACTGGAGACTTTGCGACCGCTGGTTGCCAAGGATTGCGGTAGCGGCGGGGGCAGATTGATCGCTGTTTTTGGCTGCGCGGGTCTGCGAGACCGGGGCAAGCGGCGGCTGATGGGCCAGGTTAGCGGGCGGCTGGCGGACTTTACCGTGATCACTGCGGAGGATCCGCGGACTGAAGACCTGGAGGAGATTAACCGGGAAATCGCGGCAGGTGTAAGGGAGGTTGTTGAAGGGGCGGGGCAGCCTCAGATGGACACTGCGGCCTCTACTCCTTACTATGCTGTGGTTCCCGATCGCGCCGAGGCGATTCGTTTTGGCGTGGAGATGGCGCACGCGGGCGACGTCGTGGCCTCTTTTGGCAAGGGTCATGAGCGCAGTATGTGCTACGGTGAGACGGAGTACCCCTGGAACGAGCAGGAGGCGATGCTGTCTGCCTTGCGCGGCCGCACAACTGCAGTGGGCAGTAGTTAGTGGGCAGTGGTCAGAGGCTTTTCCACTTTGTGCCAAAGAAGGCGAAGGTTAGTAGAGATGGAGTACAGTTAGAGTCAGTCTTTCGTCCTTGCTCTGGAGTCGGTGCGTCTAAGTGAGTCTGAGATGCCGGTTTTGTGTCTGCATATGAACTATTGTAATATGTGTGGTAACCTTGGACGGTGCCCGACACGCTTGGCAGCCGGCGGTCTGGACGAGGCAAACGGCGGGCCGTCAGGCCATCAAGAAAACCTCTGTTTGCATGCAGACAGAGTGCAACTTTCGGCATTGTCATTCCGAATTAATCGTGATATAACATTGCAACGTGACAAATCAGTGCAAACAGTGATCGGCTGACGCGCCTGCGGCGCGCGGTTAGGTCTTATCTGCTCTTTATTGATGCGCACCCAAAAGGAGGCGGCTTGTGCCGGCCTTACTCCGTAAATTTATTGTAATTCTGGTCTTTATCCTGGCACTGGGCGCCTGTAATGGCGGCGGTGACGGCGGCTCCACGTGGTTTAACCTCCCGTCTGTTCCGATCAGAGTTGACGGCAACGGCTATGGCACTGCGCTCGGCTTCCCGGCGGGGCCGATTTTACAGCAGCCGATGTTGGATCAGTTCGCCGCTGCAGGTGTCGACGTCCTGGAAGTCCGTATCGGCTATCATGGCGTTTTTCTGCACGCGGATGGTGAACCTCTCCCCTATCTCAAATGGAGTGATGAGTCGGCCGATCTTGTGGCTCGCGTTCTGGCCAATGTTCCCGGCGCTGCGCAAGGCGCTGACGCGCTGACCTGGTTGCGGCGAGTAGGCCTGGGCGCAATTATCATACTTCCCACGGCCGGCGATGATATTCCCCGCTGGCAGGGCGAAGAGCTGGTCAGGTCAGAAAGCGCGGAGGAGACCACCATCGGGCCGCTGCAGTTTGCCAGTCTGGCCTTTGACGCAGAGGGCAAGGCGTCGTTCGAAGGAATCCCCTTGGCGGAGATAGAGCAGGCCCTAGGCGCATCGCTCGGGGTGGAACTTCCGCCGATGGCTTTGCAGATATTGTCGGCGCTGGGTGTGGAGCAGTTCTCGCTGGCGACGCAGCCGAATGGCATCGATCTTGCGCTTGACAGTACGGCGTTGCCGAGTTTGGCTTACGATACCGAGCGCCTGAACAACCTGATGCCGATCGTCAGCGCGTTCGTAGATTCGTCGATGGGCGGCATGATCGGCGAGGTTATTCCCAAGCTGCCCGGCGCAGATTTGGACGTGATTGTTTCCTTTACCGGCGCTCCGACAGCTGATACGCAGTTGCCAACCATTCCGGTCAGCGTCGGCGATGACGGATCGTTAGGCGTGTGGGGCATTCCCCTGGGGATGGACCTTCTTCCAGCGGATCTGCTGGGCATGCTTGGCGATATGAACGTCCAGAAGCTGGATCTGAGCATTCAGGCCGGCGGCCTGTACCTGGCGCTGAATCAGGAGCCTCTGCCTTCGATCCTGTGGACGGATACGTCGTTGGACACGATTGGCGGGGTCGCTGTTGACCTCCTGGGCGTCTCTGAAGGCATGGTTGATGCCGGGCTCACGGTGCTGCGCAGTCTGCTTGCGAAGACGAATATCGGTCTGTCTCTGGATCTGCCTGCCGCGGACGGCGCGGCCTTCAGCGCCGATTTCGACGTGACGGCGCCCAACTTTGCGGCCGCGCCGGAGGGGATGGAACCGGCACTACAGATTGGGGCGGCCATCGGTAGAGATGGATTTGTTCAGTCGGCGCTAGGGCTCTCACTTGCAGATCTAGCGGGCCTGCTGCAGCCGGTCAGTCTGCCACCGCTTGTGATGGATATCGTCGGAGGCGTGGGGTCGGACTCTCTGCAGTTGACTACGTCGGCCGGCGGGATCGATCTGATAGGGGACTCCGGCAGCTTACTGACATTGCAGTACGACGAGGCAGCTCTTAACCGTCTGCTGGTGGTGGTATCCTCGCTGTCGGATACGATCCCGTTTATAGGTACGATAAGCGAGTACCTTCCGCACCTGCCTCCGGTCATCGCATCGGGTCTGGATGTGCAGCTGGCTCTGGCGGGTCAGGAGGCTCCCGAGACGAAGCTGGACTCTCTGCCTGTGGAAGTCAAGGCGGACGGCTCGCTGGCTTTGATGGGTATCCCGTTGGGGGACCAGTCGATTCTGCAGCCGCGTTTCATTACCGACATGCAGGCGCTGGGCATCCAGAGGCTGGACCTCAACATCATCGACGCCAGCCTCTATCTGGCCTCGAATGGCGGGCATTTGCCGGTCATCTCGTGGACGGATGAGTCAATGGCGACGGTTCAGCGGGTCGTGTCTGAACTGCTTCCAGTTCCGCCTGGCATCCTCGACGTAGGTATCGGATTCCTGCAGAAGACAGATATAGGTGTCGCGCTTTCGATCCCTGCGGCGGATGGGGCTGGGGCGGTTGACGTGCCGCCGGCCTTTGACGTAACCGCGGTGCGAATGGAACCGCCTGATATCGATGCCGAGTACCGTCCGGTGCTTGCGCTCAGGCTCATGCTGGACGGCTCCGAGATTCAGTCTGTCGGCGGTGTGCCTGCGAGTACGTTTGCGGAGAACGGCGTAAGTCTACCCTCGCTGCCTGCAAACATTGCCTCGATTCTTTACGATGGCCTGCAGGTCTCCGAGCTGGAGTTGACCTCTTCGGCCAACCAGTTGAATGTGGTAGCCGACGAGGAAGTCCTGCTCACGGTCCACTATGACTCGCCATCGATTCTGCGCACACTAGAGCTGGCAGCGCCCTTCCTGCCGGAGGATGTTGCCAATATTCTGGCGGACCCGAACGTTTCGGCGTTGTTCGCAGAGGAGTTGCTGCCTCTGATCGTTGGCGCCCACCTGGACGTGACGGCAGAGTTGAACCAGGAGTAGTTCATCTGTTGTCAGATAAATTGAATTTGAAAACGGGCGAAAGCGGAGAATTAGTCGCTTTCGCCTTTTTTTGTCCCATCGAATAGGAGAATTTCATCATGCCCAACGGAGGCTCAGACTGCTGTGGGACTTGTTGGTTCAATCGCAGGAACCGCGGCGAAAAGGGTTATGACAGGGCCCAGGATCATGATGTGGAAGCCTATTGTGAAATCAGGCATGTCTCGATCGAGGACCCCTTCTGGACTTATTGCGCCAACCATCCACACCGGAGGCCGCAGCGCGATCCGATTCCGATCGGACCAGTAATGCGAAATGACAGTAGCGAATACGCAAGCAGGGGATATGTTCGCGAGGCGTGGATACCGTCGCCTGATACGGAGGAGATACGTCAGCATTTGCTTGATATTCTGAACAGGCTGCCCACACATATCGCGGCAGATCGCTATCCTGCCCGGCCGGGCTTAGCTGAGGTTGTGGTGCGGCAGCTCGGTGAATTCAAGGAATCGAGAGCCGAGAAAAGAATCCAGTGGATAAGCGAGAATCTGCCGGAATCCTGGGCGAGCGTGGCGCGGGAAGCGCTGGCCAGGATCAAGGGGGAGGGCTGAGAGCAAAGTACGTCAAACCCCGGTCAGTTCTGACACCGTTTGAATTGACAAGTCTTATCTACTAGCTAGTCCTCCAATATCGCCCAGCCTGTTTTTCCGCGTTGAACGAGGGGGACGACTCAACTCCTCTCTTATCGCCGGCTACTCCTTTTCAAATTCGTGTAGTCTTCCGCTGAACATAGTGCTCTGCGGCAGTTCGCCTTTGGCCTTTGGATGGGCCAAATCGAACGGCCTTGTCAAGGAAACGGGATTGACCCGTCATACTACGTGTGGTAGATTCTGGCAAAACTCGGTGAGAATCCGGGGATTTCGCATGGCCCCGACGATCCTATATTTTGCGATCTGAGGGGTTTGCATCAGCGCGCTGACCAAGGAGAATCCAAGCGGTGTCTTGTTGCTCCTGGATAATCCGCCATCGCGGAGCCATAATCGTTAAGACCTGAACAAATCAAGTGTGAGGTACAGATGACTGATCGCGTTAAAGGAAAAGTTGCCGTTGTTACCGGGGCCGGTTCGGTGGGTCCAGGCTGGGGAAACGGGAAGGCCACGGCCGTACTCTATGCCCGCGAAGGAGCCAAGGTCTTTCTCGTAGATTACAATTCTGAGGCTGCGAACGAGACCAAGGCCGTCATTGAGCAGGAAGGGGGCGAGTGTACTGCCTTTCAGGCCGATGTGACCGATTCGCAGGCTGTTGAGCAGATGGCCGCGGCGTGTATCGAGACCTATGGCAGGATCGACATCCTTCACAACAACGTCGGCATCATCGAGGTGGGCGGTCCGGTCGAAATCAGCGAAGAGAACTGGGACCGGTTGATGGATGTAAATGTGAAGGGGATGTTTCTGACCTGCAAGTTCTGCATTCCGCATATGGAGAGGCAGGGAGGCGGGGCTATCGTCAACATCTCCTCCATTGCAGGCATACGCTACACAGGTTATCCGAGCATCTCTTACAACGCATCCAAGGGGGCCATCAACCAGTTAACGCAGAATATTGCCATGCAATATGCGCAGCAGGGCATACGGGCGAACTGTGTTCTGCCGGGTTTGATGAACACGCCC
>LXNJ01002208.1_pt1 | contig 10824 bp, 7 predicted proteins | sample 809081 | NCBI WGS metagenome assembly LXNJ01 (sample SAMN04870510, study PRJNA318959) | sponge metagenome | biome: sponge; feature: marine sponge reef; material: water | host: Petrosia ficiformis | place: Greece: Milos, Mediterranean Sea | collected 2013-05-29 | depth 5-7 m
CTCCACGCCTCCGAGCGCCGCGCGCCAGCCGTCGGATGCCTCCTCCCACCGTGCCTTCCAGCCCCACGGATCATCCCCCACCCACTCCACCCGCCCCGGCGCCCGCGCGACCGCCCGCAGTGCTACGGTGGCCTCCCGGCGAGACCACTCCAGGATGAGCGAGCCCTCCCGGGGGCGGGAACGGGGCGACGGTTCGGCCCCGAGGTCGAACTCCATGCGCGCGTAGCACCCGTCCGGCGCGTGCGGACCCACGCGGGAGACCATCCAGTACCAATCCTCCAACTCCCGGCGCCGCCCGTCGGGCGTCGTGAAGACGAGGCGGAGCCCGATTCCGTCGTCGGGTCCGGCCGCGAACACGAGCCCGGCCCAGCGGCGCGCCTCGAGGGCCCCGACCCGCATCAAGGCGATCCCCTCATCCGATTCCTGTTCGTCCGTCCACGATCGGTAAGCTCGGCCCAGTCGTCCTCCTGGGTGTGGATACCGTACCCCGGCGCGCTGGCGTAGCCGCCGTCCGTTTCGTCCTCCGTAACTTCGAAGATGATCTCGGTTGATGGCATCGGGTGTCCCCCCATCGATTCGCCGTTCCCGGAAGTTACCGTCACACGGTCAACAGACGGACATCGTAGGAGAAGGGACGAGACCCGATAAGGCGGACTCCGGCGGCGACGGAGTCTGCCGCCAATCGGCGGGTAGAGATGACGGCGAGCGCCCCGATCGGCAAACGCCCGAGCTGCGTCAAGGATCCCCCCTCTTTCGCTCGTGAAAGACGCGCCCGAGGCCGGTGACGTGGGGGTGCCGCGCTACCGGATCCCTTCCAGCTGGATTCCGCGCACGAAATACCGTTGGGTGAAGAGGAACAGGAGGGCGATCGGCAGCACCGCGGCGACGCCGGCCGCCATCTGGTAGGGCCAGTTGATCTCGTAGGTCGAATGGAAGGCGGCGATCCCCACCTCGACCACGCGCATCTCCGTGGAGCGGGTGACGAGGAGCGGCCACAGCAGGTTCTTCCACGCATCGACGAACGCGAACAGCGCGAGCGTGGCCACGGCGGGTTTCGCGAGCGGCAGCGCGACGCTCCAGAAGATCCGCACCCGTCCGGCCCCGTCCACGCGCGCGGCGTCCTCCAGCTCCTGCGGCACCGTCCGAAAATACTGACGCATGAGGAAGATACCCCACACCGAGACGAGTTCCGTGGAGATGAGCCCCTGGTAGGTGTCGACCCAGCCGATGGCCTCGATCATGAGGAAGCGGGGGATGAGGACGACGACCGCCGGCACCATCATCGTCGACAGGAAGAGCATGAACAGCCCATCCCGTCCCGGAAAGTCGAGGCGGGCGAAGGCGTATCCGGCCGTGGCCGAGGTCGCGACCTGGCCTGCGGCCACGGCAGTCGCGAACACGAGCGAGTTCAGGAAGTAGCGCCCGAAGGGCTGGACCGTCAGCGCCTCGGGATAGTTCGACCAGCGCGGTGTCCGCGGCAGGAGGCCCTCGCCGGCGAACACCTCCAGCTGTCCCATGAGGCTCGTGAGCGCCATCCACGCGAAGGGCGCCGCCATGAGGAGGCATGCCGCGGCGAGGAGGAGCCCGCGCGCCGTCCGGGACGTGACCGCGCGCCTAGCCATGGGCGCGGCGTGTGTCGAGGAAGCGGAAGTGCAGCCACGTGGCGGCGAACACGACCGCGAACAGCAGCCAGCTCATGGCGGCGGCGTTGCCGAAGTGCAGGAACTCCCACGCCTCCCGGTAGATGTGATAGACGGCGACGTCGGTGGCGCCGAGCGGACCGCCCTCGGTCATCACGTAGACGAGTCCGAACACCTGGAAGGATCCGATCACGGAGGTGACGAGGACGAAGAACAGGGTGTGGCGCAGGCCGGGCAGGGTGACGTGGCGGAAGCGCTGCCACGGCCCCGCGCCGTCGACCCGGGCCGCGTCGTACCAGTCACGCGGGATGGCGGCGAGGCCCGCCTGAAAGACGACCATCTGGTAGCCCACGACCATCCAGATGCCGATGAGCATCAGGCTGACGAGCGCGGTATCGGGCGAGGTGAGCCAGGGGACGGACTCGAGCCCGGCGCGCTCCAGACCCCGGTTCAGCAGTCCGTACCGGTCGCTCAGCAGCCACTTCCACACCACCGCGATCGCCGCCACGCTCGTGATGCCGGGCAGGAAGAGGGCGAGCCGGGCCCAGCGCAGCGCGCGGCGCGACCCCCGGGTGAGGAGCGCGAGGGCGAGGGCGACGGCCATCGCGGCGGGCACGTGGAGCGTGAACAGCGCCGTGTTCCCGATCGCCGACCACCACTCGCCGTCCGAGAGCAGCGCCGCGTAGTTCCCGAGGCCGAGGAAGAGCGGTGCGGGGTCGATGAGGCGCCATTCGTGCAGCGAGATCCACAGGGAGAAGAGAAGCGGCCCGAGGGTGAACGCGAGGATGAGGGTCGCCGCCGGCGCGAGGAGGCTCCACGCCGCCAGCGTTCTTCGCAGGGCGCGGGGACGGGCCGCGAGTTGCACGAGGTGGAGCGCGAGAACGACCAGCAGGGCGGCGAGCCCGCCTGCTGCGGTCAGCGGAAGGGCGGGCGAGGCCGTGTGTTCGTATCCGAGAAAGGCGAGGTGGATGTCGGCGATGCGGGCCGCGTGCCAGGCGGCGCCGTTCGCCTCCACCGTGTGCGGTGTGCCGGTCGGCGTATCCGGGGGCGGCGCGAGAGGCGGGGCCGCGCCCCGTTCGGGCGAGGCGGCGATGGCCGACGCGACTTCGGCCGGCATGGTCCACTGCCCGTCCGCGGACTCCAGCGCACGGTCCCTGGCCCACGGAAGGTGGGCGACCCGGGCGGCACGGGGCGGATCCGCGCCGGTCGCCATGGCGAGTTCGACGGCTCCCGCGGCCCGGGCCATCGTGACGGCACTCAGCGCGCGGAGTTCCCCGTCCGCCCACCGCTCGGCGGCGACCGCCGTCAGGGCGATGCAGCCGACCGCGAGGAGCGCGACGCCCGCCGGGTAGCGCCGGCGCGTCGGCCCCCGGCGCCGGCCCGCGGCCCAGCCCGAGACGAGCGCGACACCCGCGAGCGCGATGATCGCGGCGACGGCAGGGAAGGCCGCCCAGGGGCCGCTCGTCCGGCGCGGCGCGACCGCGATCCAGACGGCCGCGTCGAGCGCGCCGACCTCGTAGGCGTAGGCCCCCGCCCCGGCGCCTCCGTCGCCCGCGCCGAGGATCGTCGCACGGTCACCGAGCAGTCCGGCAACGGCCGGGGCGCCGCCTCCCTCCTCCCACAGCGCCGCCGCCATGCGCGCCTCGGCTTCCGCCGACGCTACCCGCACGCTCTGGACCCGGCCCGCGGCGATGGCCAGGACCAGCGCCAGGCCGGCGGCCAGGACGACGACGGCGAGGGCGGCGAAGGCCGGTTGCCGCGCGCCGCTCACCACTTGAACTCCGCGTCAATGCGGCGGGCCACGTCCGAGGCGCTCGATGCGAGGGGTTCTCCGCGCACCAGGCGGCGGTCCATGATCTCCACCGCCAGCGCCTCGATACGGGAGAAATCGCGCACCCGCGCGCCCCACGTCATCCGGGCGCCTTCCACCAGCGCGATGAACGCATCCTCGACTCCCGTGCCGTCCGCCGCGGCGATCTCCGCCGCCACGTCCATGCGCGAGGGGATGGCGAGTCCTGACCGCGCCCGGACGCGCTGCGCTTCGGGCGAGGCGAGGAAGCCGGCCAGGTCGATGGCCCGCCGCAGGTTCGGCGCGTTGGGCGGCACGGCCCACCCGGACGCGTACAGCACGCTGGTCGCCGCTGTCCGCGAGGGATGGTGCGGAATGGGGACGATGGCCAGATCCAGGGCGCCCGCCTCCACCAAATCCCGGAACACGGGGAGCGTCCAGTGGCCCGAGAGCAGAAACGCCTGGCTGCCCGAGGCGAAGCGTGCCTCCCGCGCGGGGTCTCCCTGCTGGACGAACTGCGCGCCCGGCGTGAGGCCGTCCTCCGCCAGGGCCGTGAGGAAACGGTACGCCTCCAGGGCTTCCGGCCCGTCCAGATACCCCGCCGCGCGGCTGCCGCCGGGCGCCAGGATGTCCCCGCCCGCCGACCATACGAACGGCACCCATTGGTACAGGTTGCGCGGGAAGTCGAACCCGAACACGTCCTTCCGGCCATCGCCGTCGGTGTCCGCGGTGACCGCCTCCGCGGCGCGCCGGAAGTCCGTCCAGGTCCAGCCGGGCGCGGGCAGAAGGTCCTCGACGCCCGCGGCGGCGAGCACGCTCCGGTTCGCGTACAGGACCATGGGCGTGAAGTCCTTCGGCAGCGCGAACATGGATCCGCCCCGACGGAACGCGTCCGCCACCTGCCCGAACACGCTGTCCGGCCGAAATCCGAGCGCCTCCTGATATGGAGCGAGATCCAGCGCCAGCCCGCGCTCCACAAACGTGGGGATGTCGGGCGAGTCCATGAGGTACACGTCTGGCGGACGCCCCGCCGCGATCGAGGTCAGCAGCCGCTCCTCGTAGCCGTTGGGCGCCGATTCGAGCACGACCCGCACGCCGGGGTGCAGGGCCTCGTAGCGGTCCGCGACCTGGCGTTCGATCTCCAGTTCGTGTCCTCCGGCCCAGAGGGCTACGCGCAGCACGGCGTCGGACCCGTCGGGGGCGCAGGCGACCGCCGAGAGAACGGCAGAGGCGAGGATGGCGGCGCGGCTGGTGACCGCTCGCGGCGACCGGCTTGCCCGCGGCCGGGGACTCGTCATTGCGCTTACGGCCGGCTCATCGGCCGCGGCGCGGCGTCGTCGCGGCGGCCATCCGGACCGAACAGGTGGCTGCGCTCCCACGCGACCGAGACGCTCACCCGGTCGCCGGGAGCGATCCGGAGGGCGGGGGACGCCCGCGCCACCCACGCCGCCTCGCCGGGGCCGTCCAGGTGCACGCGCTGCTCGCTCCCCAGCGCCTCGACGCGGAGCACAGTGGCCCGGAAGTCGGCGGCTTCGCGATCCCCGCCGGGCCCGTCGCCATCTCTCTTCGCAGCCACGGCGAGGTCTTCGGGGCGCACCGCCAGCGTGCCGCGGCCGACGCGCGCCGGCGCGCGGACCGCGAACGGACCACCGACGAGGCGACCCCCTTCGCCGCGGTCCAGGGCGATGCGGTTGATGGGCGGCGATCCCACGAAGCCCGCCACGAACAGGTTGCCCGGTCGGCGGTAGACCTCATCCGGCGTGCCCACCTGCTGGAGCCGGCCGCGATCCATCACCGCGACCCGCTGGCCCAGCGAGAGCGCTTCCACCTGGTCGTGCGTCACGAAGATCATCGTCGTGCCGAGGCGCCGGTGCAGGGCGGCGATCTCGTCGCGGGTCCGCAACCGCAGTTCCGCGTCGAGGTTCGAGAGCGGTTCGTCGAACAGGAACACGCCCGGATCGCGGACCATGGCGCGTCCCAGAGCCACCCGCTGGCGCTGTCCCCCGGACAGCTCGCCCGGCTTTCGAGACAGGAGGTCGGCGAGCCCCAGAACGGCGGCCGCCTCCGAGACGCGCCGCTCGATCTCGTCGCGCGGGGCGCTGCGTACGCGAAGGCCGAAGCCGAGATTCCCGGCCACGGTCATGTGCGGGTAGAGGGCGTAGCTCTGGAACACCATGGCTACGTCCCGCGCCCCCGGCTCGATGTCGTCGGCGCGCCGTCCTCCGATCCACACTTCCCCCGCGGTAGGTTCGACGAGGCCGGCGATGAGGCGCAACAGCGTGCTCTTGCCGCACCCCGACGGGCCCACCAGCACCATCAGCTCCCCGGCCCGCACCGCGAGGTCCAGCGGTCGCACGGCCACGACCTCACCGTACCGCTTCTCCACGCCACGCAGTTCAACGCCCTGCGGCACGCGACTCACGGAGCCCACGGAACCCGCAACGCCTCGCCGCGCGGCTGGTCGAACCGCTCTCCGTCCACGGTGGCGCTCACCCGCCCGGGTTCCACGTCCACGCACACGGTGCGCCCCCTCGCGACGACGGGTCCCAGCGACACGCGGGCGGGACCGTTCGGCAGCGGCCGCACCTCGATGCCCGACGCGTCCAGGTGGAGTCCGGCGAATCCGCGCGCCAGCAGATCGAGGATCCACGAGTGCTGGTAGTCGTCGATGCCCCGGAAGTGGCACGCGCGGCCCGTGTGCGGGTTGTAGTGCTCGAAGCAGTTGGGACGCGAGGGATCGCCGTCGGTGAACATCATGCGCGCGAAGCGGGGGAGCATGTCGGCCGCCAGCGCGCCGGCCCGCCCGCTCCCGCTGCGCCAGCAGCGCAGCAGCCCCTCGATGACATGGCTCGTCGTCATCGGCCAGACGCGTCCGTTCCAGGGGCAGTTGCGGCGCTTCCCGCGCCAGATGCCCTCCGCCGAGAATCGCGGATCGTCCACGCTCGACGAAGGCAGCGGGAAGCGCGTGCCGAACGTCCGGGGATCTTCGAGGTGGTCGAGCAGGGCGTCGAGGCGGGCCCCGCCCACCCGTCCGGTGAGCAGCGGGTAGAATCCCACCGCCGCCTTCACGCCGGTGCGCTCGCCGGTGCGCCCGTTCACGTCCGTAAACAGCCGAGCCTCGGCCGACCACATGCGTTCGTCGATCGCCTTCCAGCAGCGGTCCGCGAGCCCGCGCCACTCGGTCTCGTCGCCCGCCCGCGCCAGGCGGCGCGCCACGGAGGCGAGGGCGCGGAACAACTGGTGCGCGTAGACCGTCACGTCGATCCCCTTGAGGCGGAGGCTCGGCCGCCACCCCGCAACGTCGGCCTCTTCGTCCACGGCCATATAGCGCGACATGTACTCCTGTCCCGTCTCGAAATGGTTCGTGACCGTGAACATCCCCGACGCCTCGGCGTCGCGCTCCGCCGTCAGCCAGAGGGCGTAGCGCGACAGCCCCTCGTAGCAGCGGGCCAGCGCCGCGGCATCGGGGTGCATGTCATCGACCGCGAGCAGCGCGTCGCCCCAGTTGGCGTGGTAAAAATCGGTTCCCTCGAGGCGTTCGGGATAGAGGCGCCCATGGAACGAGCCATCGGGCTTCTGGTTGTCGACGAAATTCAGGAGCGAGCCCCACGCCTCGCGCCCGCCTCTCCGCCAGCGCATCTCCATCATGTGGCACTGCGCGCTGTAGGCGATCGGCACGTGGAAGTACTCCGGACCCTCGGCGATGGCGGGGTGTCGCACCGGGCCCCACGGACCCTCGATGCGGTTCAGGCCGAGACCGTAGATGCGGTAGTCGAAGGTGCGGTCGAGGTATGGATCGCCGCACCGGAAGTGGGGGAAATCGCCGAAGAAGGACTCCCAGGCGGAGGCTGCCGGGGGCTCCCGGGCCTCGCTGCCCCGGGGATGGAGGGTCAGCCGGAAGGTTGGCGCCTCACTGTCGTCCGTCCCTCCGAGCGGAAGCGCGACGGCGATCCAGATCCACCCGGAGCGGCGCGTGCCCGCGTCCGCCGCGTTCCCCGGGACACCGCCCCCGTCCGCGAAGGGGGAGTGCCGCCATTCGGGCGCCCCGCGACCCTCGGACGGCACGATGCGCCGCCACTCGGGCGAAATGGAGCCCGCGAGTTCCACGCGCAGGACCAGTTCCTGCCCGCGCCGGTCCGAGGCGACCCGCGTCCAGCCCACCCCGGCCGTCGTGGGTTCCACTCCGCCCGTCGCGTCCGCCGGCTGCGCGGTGAAGCCGACGACGTATCCCTCGAGTTCGGCGGGCACGTACCACGAGGATTCCAGGATTCCGCCCGGCAGCACCTGGCGGCGCTCCTCGAGGATGACGCCTCGCGCATCCCGCCACGTGGCGACCAGCCGTCCCGGCCGCCACCGGCGTGGCGTCAGCTCGCGCCCGTCGGGGCCGCGGGTCGCTCTTCGGAGGGGGATTTCCGCTCCGTCCGGGCGGACGAGAGCCACCGAGAACCCCGGGCCGATCTCGTGCTGCAGCAGGTGAACCGGATCCCAGAACCCCGGCCGGTGGAGCCACCGCGGAAACGGCGGCGCCCACACCACGCCGTCGAGCCCGCCCAGGAACCACTTGTCCTCGCGAGCCAGCGCCGCGATGCGATCCTTCGGCGAAGCGGCGGAACGGGACGGGTGGCGGTTCATGGAAACACCATCGAACCGCCCGGGTCGCCGGTCAACGGCCCGACGCGTCCAGCGCCGACCCGCGACGCCGTCGGACAGCGACGCCGTGACACTTCCTCCCGGCGGGGCACGTAGGCGCGCACAGGCCCCCGCGGCGTCGAGGCGGCGGCCCGGCAGCGCGGGGATTCGCGGCCGCGCCGCCTGTCCAACCCTGCGTTCAGCGTCTGGAGGAAAGAGATGTTCCGGAATCGTCGCTCTCTCGGCTGCCCCTCGGGGCGAATCGCCCTCACGGGCGCCCTGTTCGCCGGATTCGTATCGGCCGGCTGCATCTTCGTCGGCGACAGCGAGTCGCGGGATGAAGCGGAGGAAGTGCGGGAAGACCTGCGCGATGCCGCCGACGACATCTCGTCAAGCATCACCGAAGCGATGGGAGAGCTCGGCGAGCACCTTTCCGATCTCGCCGAAGACCTGGGCGGCGAGACGATGGTCGACAACCCGGTCCACTTCCGCGAGTTCTACGACTTGCTGCCCGAGCGGGTGGGGAACCTGAGGCGGACCTCCCGCGAAGGGGCGACCGGCGGCGCTCTGGGGTTCCACCTGTCCCAGGCCGAAGCCGAGTACGAGGGGAGTAACGGGGCCGAAGTCGAAGTCGCCATCGCCGACATCGGCGCGCTGCCGGTGATCGGTTCGGAGGGCTTCCTCGAGCGGCTCGATCTCGCGGTCGAGGAAGAGAGCGACCGGGGCTGGACGCGCACGATCGAATACGAAGGCTATCCGGCCATGGAGGAATTCAGGCGCACGCGCGGCGACCGCGGCAGCGCGGAGTTCATCTGGTTCGTCGAAGATCGCTTCGTCGTCGCACTGGAGGGACGGAACCTGACGATCGACGAACTCCACGAGCTTCGAGACGCGATCGACACCGGCGCCCTGGCCGACATGCGCGACCGGGAAGGGGAGTAGCGGGGCGGGTTAGCGCTCCCAGTCCGCGGCGTCGGGGATCCCGCGGCTGACCAGCACCTCCAGGCCGGGGTCGAGGGCCAGCGCGTCCGCCACCGCCCCGGCCAGCCCCGCGGGAGTCGGATCCCGCAGGATCGCGCGCACCTGTCGCGTCGCGGGATCCCGCACGATGGCTGCGGGAACGGCTGCGGGACGGCCGCCCTCTCCGTTGAGCGTGTCGAGCGTGAACGACCCGCCGGGCCCGGAGAGCGTGAGACTCGCCAGCGCTCCCGCCCACCCGGGTTGGACGGGCACGGCGAAGGCGAAACCCAAGCCGCCGTTCCCGTCGGCGATCCGCCACATGTCGAAGCGCAGCGCGAACAGTTCCTCCCCCGACGCGTTCCGGCCGCGGACGCGATAGTCGCCGCCGTCCATGGGCAGAGAGGGCGGCGCGTCGAGGACGAACGCGGGTTCCAGGTAGGGGACGCCTTCTTCGCTCACACCGCCCCAGAGCAGCAGCGTGCGCGCATCGCCGCGGACCGCCCGGCCCGGGGCGGATTCGAGCGGCTCGGTGCGGAGGCGGAAGCGCATCGCGTTGTAGAAGTGATAGTCCCCGACCCAGTGCGGATCGCAGTATCCCATGATGTCGGGCCTGTCCGGCGGGACGAGTTGTCCGCCGTCGCGAAAATCGTATCCCCACGCGCCGATGAATCCACTGCGTTCGGGATACCACGGATCGAAGCCCGTCGCGCTGCACGGGGCGTGGCTAAGGCTCATGTTGTGCCCGAACTCGTGCCCGACGATGTCGGCTCGATCGTGACTGGAGAAGCTGGCGAACCCGCCGACGAAAGCCACGCCCCCGCCGTCGCTGTTCGTCATCGTGCCCATGTAGTGCCCGGCTTCCCCTTCCGCGGCACGTATCGCCGCCGTCTGGCCCAGCAGCGCGTTCTGGTTGTTGGTGGACACCATCACGGGCTCGTGCGCCGTGACCGTCATGGCTCCGACCGGGAGAAGCGTGTGCGTGTCCCAGAAGAGTTCGTGGTCCGGGGTCAGACTGTTCACGAGGCTCACGATCGACACGTCCGGGTCTGACGTCAGCACGAACGGAATCACCGTGACATTGAACGTGGGCATCGTCCGGACATCGAAAGCGCGCCGGCCGCTGTCGGGGATTCGCCGCGTGAGTCCCAGAGCCGGGTCCAGCGTGCCGTCGGGATCCGTCTCGACGACGATTTCGAGCCCGGGCTGCACGACCCGCCCGGGAATCACGACGTTCGCGGATGCGGCCAGGTCGCCTTCGTCGATCGCCGTCGGCACGGGGTTCGACTGGGCGGGAATGTCGACGACGTGGGTTTCGGCGCCTTCCACGTAGAACCGGGCCCGGACCTCCGGGAAACTGACGGACGCGCCTTCGGGGGCAGTCAGAAACACGCGCAGGAGCGCGGAATCGCCGGCGACGAGCGGCACGGGAAACTGCGACGACTGTACGGCCTGCGTGAGTACGATCGACGCATCCTGCCCGCACGTGGCGACCCGGTACCTGTACAGCCGCTCAAGCCAGTCCTGGAAGGCGGGTTCAGCGGGCGCACAGAGCGCCGAGCCTCCCAGGTGGACCTGGGCCAGCCCCCGGATCGACGTCAACGCGACGGGCAGCGGGCCGGACAGCCCGGCGTTGCCGGACAGGTTCAAAACGCGCAGCGCGGCCAGGCGCCCGAACGCCTCCGGCACCGGCCCCTCGAGGTCGTTCTGCATGAGCAGCAGGACCTGCAGCTGTCCGAGGTCCCCGAGTTCGGACGGGATGGGTCCCGCGAGATCGTTGCCGCTCAGGTCCAGCAGACGCGCCGTGCG